>Ga0209253_10003042_pt1 | contig 14790 bp, 14 predicted proteins | sample FrelakmetBRP12BR_FD_187145 | JGI IMG/M metagenome (GOLD analysis project Ga0209253, IMG submission 187145) | Freshwater lake sediment microbial communities from the University of Notre Dame, USA, for methane emissions studies - BRP12 BR (SPAdes)... | ecosystem: Environmental > Aquatic >...
TTCGTTGTAACATTGATTGTCTCATTCTACGCAGGGACTGCTGAAGACCTATTTATTGTTCAATCGAAGATACGCACCCTAGTAAGATTCCTGGCCATCACAGCGATCCTTTTGGCACCTCTGCCGATCCTGCCTCCACTAATAGCATTTGTCGGTGAGAGACTGACGGATGAAGGGCTTCTCGGCCGCCTTGTCAAAGACGATAAGGGAAGAAGCCCCCAGTTCAGCAAATACCTTCTCTGGATCATAAGGCCACTTCAGGGGGTCGGCATGTCAATGATATTCTCCAACCAACTTCTGAACCTATTCAGAACCCATCCTGAAGTCTCTTTCCTTAGTGCTTTAATTCGCCCAATCCTTTTCATCGTGATTAGTCTACCGATTTCCGTTCTTTTCTCTACCATATGGACCTTGGATGACCTTGGCGTCAAACTCTATCTGAAGAAGACCGGTGAAGTACGTTTAGTTGGCAGCTACCTCGGCACAATCCTACCCGCCATCTCAGGAGCTCTAGGCATCTACAGCTTACTCCAACGCAATTCACCCGGAGACGCATTACTGCTAGTGTCATTGATCGTGATGGTTCTCTATCCACCATACGTCCTTCTTGCCGTCATACATAACAAGTTCTTGAGCGGGCGAAAAGCCAAGCTCTTCGAGAGCCTATTGTTTGACAACATAGAAGTATATACGAGAGCGCGCTAGTGTTAGGCGCGCGCTAATGCAAGGGCATCCCATCTTCAATGGGATTCTCGCTTCTAAGAGCGGCCTAGCCTGATTCTTTCTTTGAAATTGCTTCTGCGACTATGAAGATGCCAATGACTACTACGATTGTTGGAACCAATGATAGCTTAAGTCCTCCTACTGCGCTAAGACCCACAAGCAAGGCGACGATTCCAAGTCCCAGACTGAATTTGCTAATCTTGGTTCCAATACTGCGGCGGGCCAGATTGAGGCCGATCAAGATCAGTCCGACTCCGAGGGCAAAATATGAACCCATATCAAGTCGTGTAGACTCCGCCACAATCCAGAGGCCGCCGATGAGAATAATGAATATCCCCCAAACCAAACTGGTCAACGTACTTTCCTTCAACAAGTTACCTCCTTGGATCGGTGAAATGTAGTACAGTCGAGATTAGACAAGCTAGTATAAAGCACTTTTTCAACAATGTGCTTTCTTTAAGGCACCACAAATGATCATCTGTACGGGAGCGCTGGCTACTGAAGTACGTTCAATAAACGTCAAGGTAATTTCTTACTTCCCAAGATGTAACTTGTGTCTTGAATTCGTTCCACTCTTTACTCTTTATAGCAATGTATTTTTCGAATAAGTGCTCGCCCAAGATCTCTTTGAGGATTTCAGTCCGTTTCAGATGATCCAATGCTTCCTGCAGCGATGACGGCAGGGTCTCAATTCTTTTTTTGACCAAGTGTTCATCGTCTAATTGGTACACGTTCTCTTCAACGGGTTCAGGAGGCATCAGGTTACTCTCGAGAGCTTCCAGACCTGTCTTGAGCATGACAGCAAATGCCAAATATGGGTTGCAGGTGGGATCGGGGCATCTGAGTTCTACTCTTGCTGACTCGGGTTTCTCTTTGAACCATTTTGGCACCCGTATCAGGGCCGATCGGTTCATGCTGGCCCAGGTTATGTATACAGGCGCTTCAAAACCAGAGACCAGACGCTTATAGGAATTCACTGTGGGACAAAGAATCGCACACATGGCCTTGACATACTTCATTTGTCCAGCAATGAAGTTGTAGGCGATCTTTGATAAGTTATATCTATCTTTTTCATCGTAGAACGAGTTCTTCCCTGACTTTATGTTTAGCAAGCTTTGATGGACGTGCATGCCAGAGCCTGCAGCCCCCATCAATGGTTTCGGAATGAAAGTCGCGCATAGGTCATGCATCTGAGCGACCTTCTTAACAGTATATTTCAATGTAAGTAGTTTGTCGGCAATCTGAAGGGCAGGTCCATATTCGAAGTCTATCTCGTATTGGCCATGGCCTACCTCGTGATGTGATGCCTCAACGTTAATCCCAAGACTTTCAAGTGCCGTTATGATCTCTTTCATCAGTCTATATCCTACATGAGATGAGAGGTCAAAATAGCCACCGGAGTCCAATGGAGATCCGTCTGAGGCATTCTTATCGAACAAATAGAATTCTGGTTCGGGACCGACGTTGTATTGAAACCCCATCTCAGTTGCTTCCGCGATCGCCTTCTTGAGAATAAACCTAGGGTCTCCTTCAAAGGGGGTCCCGTCAGACTTGCAGATATCACATATTATTCTTGCCGTCTTCCCGTTATCTGACAGCCATGGAACCAGTGAGTAAGTGGATAAGTCAGGTTTTAAGAATAGATCGCTCTCTTGAATTCTTGCAAATCCTTCAATCGAGGATCCGTCAAACCAGACCCCGTTGGTTATTGCGTCATCTAACCGCTTTGTCGGCACGACAACTTCTTTTATGACCCCGAGCAAATCCGTAAACTGTAAGCTTATGAATTTAACATCTTTCTGAACAGCATGGCCTACAATATCTCGACTTTTCATGGATCCGAATGTAGACAACAAGCTCTAAATAGCTTTCCATAGCGCGCACCAGAAGAGTGCAAGCAAACGCTTAATATTTTCTGCGGCGGTGACTGTCTTTTGCAGCAATCTAAGTTGGAGACGAATAGAAGTTGAAGCTAGTCACTTTTGAAGTGAAGACACCTGTTGGCGTTTTCATTAGGATTGGCGCTTTAAGCTTTGATCGCATAGTGGACTTACGAACGGCTTACGCGTCGTATCTTTTTTACGACAAAGCAGAGGATGACGCGTACGCAATAGCAGATTTCACTATCCCACTTGACATGACAGAATACTTGAAGCGTGGAAACTCTGCCAGAGAAGCCTCAGAGAAAGCACTCGATTTCGCGCAAGTCAGTCTGAAGACGGAAAGAGGATTAAAAGGACCTAACGACGAAACAATCACATATAGTCGGCAAGAAGTAAAGTTGCTTGCGCCGATACCTAAACCTACGCATATGAGAGATCTCATGGGTTTCTTGAAACACTACGAGACTATGCTGAAGAGGCGGGGGAAGGCTGTTCCAGAGGTATTCTACGATGTTCCGATCTATCACAAATGCAACACCAACCTCGTTGCCGGTCCAGATGATCCCATCTTGTGGCCCAGTTACACAAACAAATTGGACTATGAGTTTGAATATGCAATGTGCATAGGCAAGAAAGGAACAGACATACCTAGCAGCAAAGCAGTTGAATACATTGCCGGATACACCATTTTGAACGATTTGAGCGCAAGAGACAGGCAAAAGGCAGAGATGGAATCGAACATGGGCCCTGCCAAGGGCAAGGACTTCAACAACGGATACATTATGGGGCCGTGCCTTGTCACCGCTGATGAACTGCATCATAAGATACGCAATCTCAGAATGATCGCCAAGATAAATGACGAAGTAGTTACCGACGGCAACACTGGAACCATGCAATTCACCTGGGAAGAAATAATTGAATACTGTTCTCAAGACGAGACGCTTCACCCCGGAGAAGTCTTTGGTTCAGGTGCAGTGGGAGGAGGATGCGGATCCGAGAACGACAAATGGATTAAGCCAGGAGATACTGTAGAGTTTGAGATTGAAGGCATAGGGGTCTTAAAGAACAAAGTGGTTAAGGCCAAAGATACGAAGCTGTGGAAAGGAAGATATTAGCGCGCAACTTTTTAGCACGAATGTATGGTTTGGCTTTCTTGGCTACGGACGCGTCAATCCTGACTCAAACAGCGCGCGCTACTTTGAGCCGCAACGAATATAAGGGCGTCTTTCCTGACCCCTATTCAGAAAATAGAGGTTCTTGCAGTTGACTGAAGAAAGGAAAAGCGAAGAGAAGAGGACTGATGAGAAGATTACCAGGCGTGCCTATCTGAAATACGCTGGGGGCATTGTGGCAGTTGGTGCAATAGCTGCTGCCGGATACGGAGCGTACCAATTCTACGGCAAGCCTGTCACTCCTCCTACTAGTCCTCCCCCCACAACAACAGGCCCTGGTGGCCAGAAACTGACAGTAAAGGTTGGTGGAACCAAACCTCTAACCAGCACCATGGCATTACTGGGTCAAGATGAACTTCATGGGCTAGAAGTCTGGGCGAAGAGGTGGGTTAACGACCAGGGTGGAATAAAGGCTGGCGATGGGAATACCTACGAAGTCGAATTGATTATGTACAATGACGAGTCAAAACCCGAAAACGTAAGCAGATTCTATGAGAAATTGATCAATGAGGATAAAGTCGACTTCTTGATGGGCCCGGTGTGGGCACCTCTTGGCCAAGCTACAGTAGCTGCAGTGGAGAAATACAAGAAACTGGAGGTATATGGGACAGCTAGCTTTGACCCAGCGCAGTGGAAGGACTGGAAATACATTGTCATGGCCATCACCAACGGGAGCGAGTATCTGAAGATTCTATACGAGACGATCATCAACAAGGTTATCCCCAAAGATCCAAGTGCAAAAGACATTGCTATTGTCCACACTGACGATGTATTCGGAAATATATGTGGAACATGGGGCTACCAGTGGGCAAAGAAGATGCCTGAACTGAACGTAGTCTACTATGATAAGGTATCTTTTGCTTCAACAGATTATACTCCGGTACTTACAAAGGTCAAAGACGCCAATCCATCAATACTCCTGTTCGAAGCCAGTTCACAGGCACTACTCGTTGCGAAGGGTGTGCGTGAGATCGGGCTTGACCTGAAACTATTGTACTGTGGTACAGGAACAGTGTACCAGCAATTCTACGACGGTCTAGGTCCCAAGTATGGTGAAAATCAGATCTCTATAACTCAGTGGGTTCCAGGAGAGAAATACCCGGTCAATTATGGGCCGACAGAAGACTGGTTTGTTTCACAAATCAAGAAAGACTACAACGCAATACCCGCGTACGCGGGGGGAGTAGGTTTCACGCAAGGCCTAGTCCTGCAAGCAGCTATGGAGAAATGTGCCAAGCCACTGGACTCCGACGCAGTTAGACAGGCTATTGGTAATGTAAGCTTCACCGGTTTCTTCGGAGATTTTCAAATAGATCCAGTAACGGGCTGGCAGACCGGCCACAAGATGTCGGCGCTACAGTGGCAGGATGGAAAACCAGTCTGCGTCTACCCCGAGAAGGTTGCGAAGGCACCACTGAGATACCCAATGGCAAAATGGTCTACACTCTAGACTAAGTTTCCCTTTTCCTTTCCATTTTCTTGTGGGACGGCAAGCGCGCGAAGCTATGGAAAGGAAGGTTTTAGCTCACCGTTTAGCGCGCGTGAATTAGTGCCGTCCCTCAGACTTCGTCTTCATTGTACGTGACCTACGGGCATGACGTAGAGTGGAACATGCTCACTGGGAGCGCCCATCAACTCTCGGATACTACTGTCATTGAATGAGCCGATGGAAACTGTGCCCAGACCCAGAGACTCCGCTTGCAGATAAATGTTCTCTGCCACGTGCCCTGCCTCCATTGGCACATATCTTTCCTTTCCTCTTTCTCCGTATTTCGCCGTTGTCCGATCATAGACGGCGGTTATCACAAAGGTCAAAGCTCCTTTTTCTATTGGTTCCTGTCCAAGCGAGGCTTCACGTAGTATTTTTCTATAATCGCCGCTCCTTACGCGCTGTAACATGTGTTCCTGCGACGAATAGTGGTAAATTCCTGCTGCTAGATCCGAGCTGCCTACGACCAGATAGACCTCGAGAGGGTAAGTTGCGCCGGCTGAAGGAGCACTCCTGAGAGATCTTCCGGATCCAGTCGTTCCTTGCGCTGCCCAGCAGAGCTGGGAAATGTCTCGTAATAGAATGGGCTCATTGGTGTAAGATCTGCGTGAGCGTCTTCCGTTTAATACTTCCTCTACGGATATTCTACTGTGTCTCCTGGGGTCAGGCAGTTTGATGATTTCTCCTTCAATAATGGGGGTTTCTCGTTCTCCAGAATAGTCCAGCAACTCGTAGGAACCGGCACCAAGGCCAATCGCTGCCGCGCCCATTCCGACTAACATCTTGATGAGTCTCCTTCTAGATATCAGTATAGGCAGAATACACCCCTCACTTGAGAAACGAATGAAGACGCTAATATGTCTGAGTGGTGTAAGCTGGGGATGCGTGCGCAAATATGGCCTCACATCGGGCAACTTTGTTCTTGAACAAAGTCCCGTAACTGAGATTTATGGGGCTACCCTAAACATTGCTGAGGTGAAAGTCATGATAAGCAAAAAACATGGCATTGTCATATTGTTCTTGGCAACAATGGCTTTGCCGAATCTGATACTCGTATCATACGCCCAACAGCCTGAACAAGTTAGAGCTAGTATTGGCGATAAAGTGCGCCTGCAATCCGTTCGCGGAAGTGCGGTTCTTAGAGGAGACGACAAAAAGTGGTGCGACGCCTCTATGGACTTGGTCGGAGAAATAACCGGGCTGAATGGTACGCATGTTAAACTTCGAGTGCTGGATGGGGGCATCCAAGTTGGAGATGAACAGTATTCCATCGAGGGCGGACGCCTCAATGCAGTGTACAAGAGATTTGGATGGCTTGGTATCATCGGAAATGCTACCAGCTCAACTGGAACGGCGTTTGGTTTCCACCTTGAAGGAATGCTGCACATAGAGCGCTCAGGACTAGTTGTCGCAGGCCTTGCAGGTCCGTTTGCGAATGAAACAACTCGCTATGTACTTCGACTGGGTGATAGATTAGAAAGAATAATGTGAGACTGGATCTGGATAAACCTGCCTTTCTTCTTACTCCATTACAAGCACGTGCCTTGTGTATAAAACATATCAAGAACCACACCCATTAGAGGCTGAATAAAGGCTTTCAAATGTGATAGAACAGCAAATCAAGTGCAAGTCTCTACTTAACAAAAGCCGCCTCGAAGACTACTGCATCAACCCATACATCGGCTGCCAGCACGCTTGCGCTTACTGCTATGCCGATTCTTACAGTCAGAAGTTCTCGAAACACGCGGAACGGTGGGGAGATTTCGTTGACATCAAAATCAATGCGGCGACTGTTCTTGAACAACAGATAATAAGAAAACCCAGAGGCACCGTTCTCCTTAGCTCCCTAACTGACGCGTACCAGCCGATTGAACGAAAATATGAATTAACTAGAAGGTTACTTGGCATTGTGCTTAAGCATCAATTCCCATTATCGATACAGACCAAGTCAGCCCTTGTCCTAAGAGATCTAGACCTTTTCATAAAGCTTGACAGATGCGAAGTCGGATTCACATTAACAACTTTAGATGATGATTTGCGGAGACTATTCGAACCCTATTCTTCTTCCATTGAAGAAAGAGTTTCAGCAATCAAGAAATTGAAAGAAAATGATGTTAAAACATTCGTCTTTTTTGGTCCTGTCTTGCCCCATATATCAGATCAAAACCTTGAACATTATTTCCAGCGCATTGCAGATGCCGGCACGGATTATGTCTGTGTCGACAAGCTAAATCCGAAACCGGGTCTATGGCCGAAGTTGGAAAAGCTTCTTCGGAGTAACTTTCCGGGTCTTTGCGACCAATGGCAGGACATCTTGATGGGAAGAAGCGATTACTACCGGAGGCTCAAGGTGAGGGCTGGTGCCATTTGTAGAGATCTTGGGCTGGAATGTCGGTTCTGTTATTAACTTGCGCTACACTCTGGGAGATTCGCCTAGCCTAGTTTGTGCTTCTATCTCTTTGTGAAGCCCTTGCTCCTAGGCGACGATTCCCTGCCCTAAAAAAGCTTGGGTTTCTGCTCGATTTAGTCTTCTTTCTTTGCCTATTCTTTTTCTTCTGTCTCTTTTTGAGCCGATATGACATTCGATTCATCTACTTGGCTGCAGATTGGTGTATAGGGCCGGTCCATATTACACTTGCGGACATTTCTCTGTGGAGAATTACTGGTTTTAGCGCGCGTTAGTGAATCATTGATAAGCCACTTGTATCGCACGTCAGCCCTTCCTTCCAATTCTTCGTAGAACGTAGATCACTGCTGTGAGAGCCCCTAGCACTGCAACGAACGCAACGGTCAGCATGAACTGATAGGCATATGGGTTGGCTCGATCTTCAGAGGACTGGGTTGAAACTGAACTTGTGGTAGATGGCAGTTCCATATCGAATTCGTCGTATTCGTAACCAGTGCCGCCATATTGGTTGAGTGTAGTAGAGTAGGTTCTTACATTAACTGTTTTATGAGCTATATCGAAGTTGAGAATCTTCTGATACCCTCCTCCTCCGTTCTTAAGATCTTGGTAATCTGATAGGAGTTCATAATATGTTCTAGACCCGGCATTTCTCAAATTGAGATGGGTACCGTGTACGTGACCGCATAGAACCAACCATACGTTTCTATTTGGTGATACTAGATCATTGTTCAGAATGGATCCATCTCCAGTGTAGTTTCCATTCGAATTGATATACTTATGGACAGCTAGTATTCCGATTCTGTCCCCGTAAGTCCTGAACACTTCGTTGGCCCAATTTGTTTCGATGGAGTCTATGCCGTAGCTCAAGTAGACAATGACGAAGTTGACTCCGTTGGATGTGATCAAGTCATAATGATTTCCGTCGTTGTCGGCATGATAGTATGCCTTACCCCGGAATCTTTGCGCACTGAAATATTTGTTGAAATTCTGGAAACCATCTTGCCCATCATGGTTTCCGGCGAGGACTCCATAAGGAACGTTCGCATTATCCAAGACCGACATGCTATGATTAGCATTCTTCCATTGACGGTCGTCAGTGGCGGTTTCAACGATGTCGCCTGTATGTATGACGTACTGTATTCTCATTTCGTCTTTGTTATTGACTATCCAATTAGTCATGTTATCGTAAGTCGATGGGTACTGGTCGGCATAGTGTTGTGTGTCGGTCATCCAAACGAGACTGAAATCATAGACTGTTTGCTCTGATGATGAAGCAGTAATGTGACCAATCATTTGTGAATTTGCGAGGGATACAATGATAATGGTTATCAAGAAATCCATGGCCGTAATCTCGTGGAGAGGACTTGTCCCTTTCATGGTTCTCACGATTGTGTTGTTCACCCTAGCGCGTGTTAAGCTCGACCTGCTTCTGCGTCAACCCTAATCGATTAGAGATATTTCCTTATGCTAACAAATGACTGTTTAGGTTAAAGGATGGCGATTAGTAGTCTACTGGAACTAGCACGTGCGGACTCAGTGATAGAAAATTGTCTAAGCTATCAGTTGCCTCTACTGTAATACTCAGGCCAGAGCCTCAATATTACAATACTTATGTTGCCTTTGATTACAGGAGATCTAGGACCGAATTTCTCGAAGAAGAAGAATTCAATGCCTTACAACACATATGTATCAAGCCTGCTGACGTGAGTCAGGTTTCGAAATACTCAGGAATGGGATACCGTAAATGCAAAGATTTTCTTGAGCGCATGTCGAAACTAGGCTTCGTTCGGATGGATGCAGGCTCTGCTAAGGTCAAGCATCCTAGAATCAATCAATCCAATTCAGAACTTTTTCAAAAGTTTCCTTTGCCCTTCTTGTCCGCTCCCACTTCCGTCGATATTTTTCTGACAAGTCGGTGTAATCTAGATTGCGTCCATTGCTTTTCAAGTACAGAGGACAGAACAATTCATGAAATTCCAACGAATCAACTAAGATCTATTTTTGAACAGTTGGAGATACTCGGGGTCTTCGAGGTTAGAATTAACGGAGGGGAACCATTTCTACACCCAGGGATTCGCGAGATCCTCTTGGATCTGAAACAAAGGAGTTTCCGAAAAGTCATATTGACGAATGGAACGCTATTGGATGAGGAAATGGCAAACCTCCTCAAAATGGCAGAAGTTGTTCCTACGGTCTCTCTTGACGATTCAGAGGCGAATACCCATGATCTTTTCAGAGGAAGCAAAGGATCTTTCAATCGTACAGTCGACGCTTTGAAACTCCTTCAGAAACTCAAGATTCAATATGGAATAAACTGCTGTTTGCACAAAAGAAACGTGAGCAGAAGCAGTGAAATCATTGACTTGGCGATAAAATATGGAGCCTACAGAATATCCTTTCTAGACCTCAAGATCACGGGTCGCATCAGAAATCATCTGCAATGGATTCCCTCATACGATGAATACCAGAGAGCGACGCTCGATTTGATGCTCTCTAGAATACGATATAGAAGAAGGATAGACGTAACATTAGATACTTTTCTACGTTGCCCGCCTCTTAGAGAATCTGTTCAAGAAGCTAGAAGGGGGTATGTATCCTGTCAAGCGGGCAAAAGTAGGCTATCCATAGACAGCACAGGATCAGTTTATCCATGCAACCTTGTCCTTTCTGACCCCAGATGGACCATGGGAGATACCAGAAAAGACCAAATATCCGACATCTGGTTCTCAGATAAGTGGTTGTTCTTCAGAGGACTGCGGATAAACAGCTTGAACAAATGCGGAGACTGCACGAGACTGTACAGATGCAGCGACTTTTATTGTAGACTACTCCCCTACATAGCCACAGGTAACCCTTTTGATCCACACCCCGAGTGTAAATAGATCGTCTTAAAGTCGAAAAGAGATAGGGATCGATTACCTTCAGTAGATTTTCCTATACTCCAAGAATCTAGATATCAGAGGCATGAAGGACTTCAAAGCAACGTCCCGCTTCTTATAGAATATGATCCCAAATGGTACCAACAATAGTAGTATTAGGATAAACCAGAAATTCGATAGAAACATTGAAAGCTTGTCAATTGGAAGTAATGTTCCTCCTACCGGATTTAGCGCGCGCCCAGCTGCTCCGCTTTCTGTTGGTCCTGACTTGAATGTTAGAGCTTGAGTTCTGCTTGCTGCCACTTCTGTGCACCCAACGCACTAGTCGCACTTGGGAGTTATAAGACTTCTGAGAGCGCACGCTAGCGCGCGCTAATCATTATTGAACAAAACATAAGCTGACTCCGGATTTGCTACCAGGCAGAGAGGAGCTCAAGAACGGCCAAAATAGATCATGTGACAAACGTCGCAGCATTATGGTTACAGCAAATTAAGAAGCGACTCTTCTGTGTCTATAATTGTACCTCTAATGTACCGGGAGGATACAAATGTTAGTGTTTTTTGTGAGAAAACTGACCAAAGTCGGGAACAGCCTTCGAGTTGTAATCCCTAAGGAGATCGCTGATACGTTGCGCCTGGAAGCAGGTGACAGGATCGCAGTAGCCCTAGACGACACAAGAATCACAATGTGCAAGCTGAAGCCCAAGAAGGAAGTCATGGTAACGGAAGAAACTGGACGCTAGTCAGGCGATTCTGTCAGGTATTCATCTTTCATTAAGTATGGGTGAAAGCGCGTGATATCCCTGTGTGGTGGGTCTCACTGCGCACGTTACCTAGCATAAGGATTCCTGTACTTTCTGCGTCGTTCCTCCCGGTCTTATAGCTGGGAGCACCATTATCAAGTCGCAGCATGAATTGACTAGTTTAGGGATGGCTGATGTCAGAGAACCCGCTCAAGGACATAACTGGCACCTCGGGAAGAGAGCTTCTCAACACGAAGATAACCATCTGCGTCACTGGTAGCGTTGCCGCGATCCAAGCGCCAGAGATTGCCAGGGAGTTGATGCGAAGAGGCGCAGACGTATACGCGGTGCTCTCAGAATCGGCCTGCAAGCTCATCAATCCTAGGCTGATGGAGTGGGCTACCGGCAATCCAGTTGTTACAGAACTTACCGGACAAACGGAGCATGTTCAACTAGCAGGCGAGTGGTCTGGAAAATCAAACCTCATATTGATAGCACCGGCAACAGCGAATACAATTGGTAAGATAGCCTCTGGAATTGACGACACGCCGGTTACGACAGTAGCAACAACCGCCTTGGGATCCAGTATACCTATCATCATCGCTCCGTCGATGCATCAATCCATGTACAGACACCCGGTTGTTCTAGAGAACATCAGAAAGCTGAAGTCTCTTGGCGTGGAGTTCCTAGACCCACAAATAGTTGAGGGTAAAGCCAAGATAGTTCAGACCTCAGCCATAGTCGAAGCGGCAATCCAAAGACTTCACCAGAGAGACCTCTTAGGAGTCAACTTCCTTATTACTGCCGGACCCACACAGGAATACATAGACCCAATTCGTATAGTAACAAACAAAAGTTCAGGCAAAATGGGAGCTGCAATAGCAAGAGAGGCTGCAAGGCGAGGAGCAATTACAAACCTCATACTGGGACCGGCAGATGTAGAAACGCCTCCTCAAGCGAGAACCATAAGGGTTGAGACCTCAGAGGAGATGCTTAAGGCGGTCAAAGAGGAACTCCAAAACAATCAATGCCGAGTTTTCATAGGCAGCGCTGCCGTATCCGATTACAAACCATCAACTTTCCACAGAACCAAGATCCCCACAAGAGGCAATCCAAAGATAACAATTGAGCTGCAGGCTACGCCGAAAATAATAGACTGTGTAAAGAAGACAAGCCCTAAGACTTGCCTGGTCGCGTTTAAGGCTGAACACGGCTTGTCAAGTTCAGAATTGATTGACAAGGCTCGGGAGGTCCTGAAGTCTTCCGGAGCCGACCTTGCAGTTGCTAACCGCATAGGCGTCGAAGGAACGGGATTTGGCGCAGAAGATAACGAAGTATATTTTATCGATCGCAAAGGCAGCGTTACACACATACCGCGAACGAGCAAAGAAGATATCGCAAGACAGCTTCTGGACTACCTAGTTGATAAACTCGGCATCAAGGGACTGTGAATCCACTGAAAGTGGCAGCAATCCAGATAGGACCAGAACCATCCAAAGGAAGCTCCTCTGAGAAGACTATTGAAAGGCTGATTGACAAAGCAGTTGAGGCTGAAGCTGAATTTCTTTGTTTTCCTGAGCACTGGCTTGGTGAGGAGACGCCAAAGTCCGTCTCAGAATTGATTGAACTGATGAGAGAGCAGGCAAGAAGATTCAATGTAACGATAATTGCTGGAGGTTTCTTCGAGCAACTACCTGACGGAATTTATGTGACAGCGCCTGTGATCGATCCAAATGGCCATTTGGTCGGTAGACAGAGGAAGATACATCTTTTTGGCGATGAGAAGGCCAAAGCGAAACCTGGTTCCGAACATGTTGTATTCGATGTGAACAATTTAAGGTTCGGTGTCATGATTTGCTTTGACAATGTTTTCCCAGAGGTTGCTCGAACTTTTGCTATAAAAGGGGTTGAGATGGTGTTTGTCCCCTCACGCATCTTGAATGCCGGAACTCAGCCTTGGCATTTGTATCTGATGACACGCTGCCTGGAGAATCGCTTACCAATAGTTGCATCGAATCTCGTGTGGCCTCCTCGATACTCAGGCCATAGCATGATTTTGGATCTGAGACAGGACTCTGAGTCTACAGTAGTTTATCCGAAGGTGCTTTCTACTGGGGAAGAATCATTTGCGGCCGTGGTGGCAGAGGTGAACCTTGATACCGCAAGAAAGCTTAGAGAGTCAAGACTCAAGGAAAGAAGACCGAACACCTACAGGGTGCTCTCAGATTCATGAGGAGTAGGGAAGCCCCACAGCAAGAATTATGAACTGTCAAAACATTGACTAGCGCGCGCTGCTAGTGTGAATCCATAACTCCTGCCATTGTCAAAGCCGCGCGCGCTAAATCTTTGGCGAGTAATGCAGATAAGCACACTTGTAATAATTCGTCTCCTACGCAAATGACAGAGATGGATACCAGATGAGAATACTCAAAGATGCTAGGCTAAGGATCCAAGCATTTGACGCTAGGGACATCTCTATTGTAGCAGTCTTCAGCGCGCTCATGGCTGTGACCACATCCTACGCTGTCCCGCTTCCTTTCGGAGGACTAGCCCACTTTGGGAACACCGTGATGTGGATAGCTTCGATTCTCTTTGGAGGTCTTGTTGGAGGCTTAGCTGGCGGAGTTGGTGGGATGATTGCAGACATCCTTCTTGCACCCGTTTGGGCACCCTTCACGTTTCTCTGCAAGCTTGCCAGCGGACTTGCCTGCGGACTCGTATCAGGCGAAAGCACATCCGTCAATAAGAGAGCCTTCATCAGGATCATTCTCGCGGTCATCGCAGGTGCGGTCGTGAACCTCGTAGCGTATGCCCCAGTCTATCTTCTATTATTCGGGCCTGGAGCTATGCTATTATGGTTAGGAAGTTTTCTCACCCCAGGCCCTGCCCTAGCCACTTATATTGCGACTCCAGCAATATCGCTGGCCATTTTGAGATCCTACCCAAGGGTAGCGAGCCACAGAACCTTCACGAGAAATAGGATGAGATTCGAATCAAAACGAGGAAGGAGCCAGAAGAATTGAGTTGGTGGAATGAGTACGAGATAGTTGATGCCCACGCTCATCTCCAGCGACCCTCACCAGACTTCCGAGTCAGCCTCACAGCGAGAGAGCTGAGGAAGCTGATGCATCAGTACAATTACAGCAAGGTTATTGTCATGGATAGAGACAACGCCATGATTGCCAAGGCTGTTGAAGGATCACCAGACCTCTTCGCCAATGTCTGGGTTAACCCCAAAGAAAGACGGTGCGAAAGAGACCTCAAGACCTACTTGAAAAGGAAGAATTTCGTGGGAATCAAGCTGCATCCTCTTTTCGATGGGTACACACCTGATTCTCAGATAGTTCGCCCCATAGCTAAGCTGGCTGAGAAGGCTGGCGTCCCAATCCAACTCCACTGCGGACACCCACCCTTCAGCCTCCCATGGAGCTTCGAACCGCTGGCCAGAGCGTTTCCAGAGGTGAAGATGGTCCTCGTACACATGGGCCACGGTC
>Ga0209253_10003043_pt1 | contig 14790 bp, 10 predicted proteins | sample FrelakmetBRP12BR_FD_187145 | JGI IMG/M metagenome (GOLD analysis project Ga0209253, IMG submission 187145) | Freshwater lake sediment microbial communities from the University of Notre Dame, USA, for methane emissions studies - BRP12 BR (SPAdes)... | ecosystem: Environmental > Aquatic >...
ATCGGGAATTTGATCCGGCCGTTGCCGTTAGCCATCACTTTGGACATGAGGGCGGAGTATTCCGTGCTGATGTCGTTGTCGTCAAAATGCTGGTAGAGCCGGAACCCCATCACGTCCTGGTAGAACCTGACCCAGGTATTCATCTGTCCGAGGTCGACGTTGCCCACCATGTGATCGATATATCTGAGTCCGACCGGCCGGGCCACACGATCTTCACTCTCGACGGTCCGGAAGCCCGGCATGAAGACGCCCCGGTAATTCTTCCGTTCGACGAAGGTATGGATCGTCTCCCCGTAGATGGCGATGGCGGAGGTGCGGAGTGATCCGTGCTGGTCGCTCATCGTCGAAGGTTCCATGACTCCGCGGGCGCCCCGTTTCGTGGTTTCGCGGTAGGCGGAATCCGCGTCTTCGACCCAGAGCGCGATGTCGCGCACACCGTCGCCGTGCAGCTTGATGTGATCGGCGATCGGGTGGTCCGGTTGGAGCGGCGTTGTCAGGACGAAGCGGATCTTGTCCTGCTGCAGAACATAGGATACCCTGTCGCGCTGGCCGGTCTCCGGACCTCTGTAGGCAACCCACCGCATCCCAAAAGCATAGCGGTAGTAGAGTGCCGACTGTTTCGCATTGCCGACGTAGAATTCGACGTAGTCCGTTCCGTTGATCGGCAGGAAATCGACGTCACCCCGTCCCGCAGTTCCTCGTTGCTGCACCTGCATGGTCTTCCTCCCGGAAATGCTCGAACCGTAAGACTCCCGTATTGCGTCTCGCCATCAGCTGGAATACGCTCGATGTCCTGTGCTGTGCCCCTCTCCACGATGATCGAGCTGATTGATCCGCTTTTCCCCGGGCGCAGCCAGGCTGTTCGGCTCCTCCGGCAATTTCTGAAACCCGACCTTACCTCTTCGCCCCAGCGAGCGTAATCTCCTCAAGGACGGCATGAAGTGCCTCGAGGAGGATGCGGTTCTGCTCTTCTGTGCCGATGGTGATCCTCAGGCAGTGGGGGAGTCCGAACGCCCTGAGGCGGCGGACGATCACCCCGTGCCGGAGGAGGGCCTGGTAGATTTCTTCGGCGGCGGACTGATTTTCGAAGGGAACACAGACGAAGTTGGCTTCGGTGGGGACAGGATTCAGGCCAAGGTTCCGGAGCCCGTAGTTCAGAGTTTTCTTCCCGGCGGCGTTTACTTCGAGCGTTCGCTGAAGGAAGGCCGTGTCACGGAAGGCTCCGATGCCGGCGGCCTGTGCCAGGGTGCTCGGTTCAAACGGCAGCTTCACTTTCAGAAGATTGCCGATGAGCACATCATGGGCGAATCCGTAGCCGATCCTGATGCCCGCGAGGCCGTAGGCTTTGGAGAACGTCCTCAGCGTAATGACATTATCGTACCGATAGGCCATGGAGTCGGGATACTCGGGATTCCCCTTTGCGTATTCGAAATACGCCTCGTCGAGAATAATGAGCACATGCGGGGGGACGCGCTTGATGAACGCATCGAATTCCCGCTTCGTGAAGATGGTGCCGGTCGGGTTGTTCGGGTTAGCGAGATAGATGATCTTTGTGTGGTCATTGATTGCGTCTGCGATGGCGGCCAGGTCGAACCGGTAGCTACTGAGCGCCACGGTCACCAGCTTCGTCCCGCGCGACCGGGCAAGGACGTAGAAGCCGACGAATGATCCGTCCGACGTCAGAACCTCGTCCTCGTCGCAGAGAAATGTCCGGATGATGTTGGACATGATTCCCTCGGAACCGCTTCCCACGATCACATTTCCCACTTTGAGCCGGTAGTCGTTCGCCAGAACTTCGCGAAGGTCGAGTCCGCCGTTCGGATAAATGTGAAGATCGTTGTAATGATGTTGGAGCTCCTCGATCGCGAGGGGCGACGGGCCCAAGGGGTTTTCGTTGGACGCAAGTTTGACCACATGTCGCAGTCCGAGCTCTTTCTGCAGCTCGGCGGCGGGCTTTCCGGGTCGGTACGGTTCGAGGGATTCTATGTACGGTGGAACGAGGCGCATGGATGAGGCGAGTAGTGACAGTCGCAATACCATTGTCCGCAAAAAAGATAGCAATGATGGCCCCGAAATGCAAGCGACGTATTCCAGATCAACCATCATGCGCGCACGATGTGACGGTGCGCGCATCAAGAGGGGGGGCGGAAGAACTTTGTCATTTCGGACTTGAATAACAAAAATGATTTCGGTAGGATGGCTGCACCCTCCTTACCGGCGCTGGTTTTTCCAATTGCCCACAGACAATCGGGGCCCGTCCCATGATAGAGCCACCGGTGAGACCTGAACAGTCTCCCGACCCGCCGACCCTCCCACCGAACTGGGTGGATGCCTACAAGAAGTACGTTCGTTTCTGGATAAACCTTGCGAGGACCGTCAGAGTCTCCGACGAGGAGGCGAAAGACATCGTCCACGGGGTCATCGCATCCTCCCTGGCGAATGCAGGGAAAGAATTCCAGTCAATGGAGCACATACGCAACTATGTTGCGAAAGGTGTGCTGAACCGTGCCCTGCAAGTAAAGCATCGCGCCGGGCGTCAGGCTCCGCTGACCGAGCATCTCGAAGCGGGTTTTCCCGTTATGCCTGATGAATCGGCTTCCGATGCCTCCAGCATCAGGCAGGCGTTGCGGGAGGGAATCGAGCGCCTCCCCCGAAACGATTTTGAGATCGTGAAACTCCGGTTCTACTGCGGGCTCACGTTCAGCGAGATCAGCCAGATGCTCAACATGCCAGTTTCCACGCTAAAAAGCAGGGAGGAAGCCGCCCTGAAAAGAATCCGGAAATGGCTCCGTAAAAAAGGGATGTAAGCTGTAACACTATTAGGCGGATCAGGCCTGAAGGATCATGACCAACGAAAAGAAGAAACCCGATTATTCCATGGCCGATCTGGTGATGGGCAACGTGCCGCCAGACGAGGCCCTGAGAATGCTGGAAGCCATCGAGCGGGACCCCGTGGCGTCAAAGGAGCTTGATCTCCAGACCGATCTCCTGAATCTTGCGTCCTCAGAAGGGAAGGAGATCTTCGAGCCCGCTCCATTTGTCCGTCCCTCTCCGGTCCCGTGGCTGGATCGCCTGCCTTTTCGATTTCCGCCCAGGAGCGTGCTGGTGCCGCTCGGTGCGCTGGCGTCCGTCGCTGTTCTCTGGTTTGGACTCTGGTCGATAAGTTCGCTCACCCGGCCGCCTCACGACGAGCTTGCTCAGATCGGGCGAAGCGATCTGGAGTTCCGAACCCGGGGCGATATGCGTGATGAGCTGGCCGCAGTTCCCGCCCTCTGTTCGGAGGGGAGGTTTGACGATGTCATAAGGCTTTCCGAACGGTTCATTCGAGCTTACCCGGCGAGCGAGCTTACCGGGTTCGCGCATTACTCGGCGGGGTTGGGCTATCTTGCGTCGGCGCGCAGGAGTACCCTTGGTCTCTTTCCTTCCTTCGATCCGGCAAGGGTGGGGAAGGCGCTCGAGCATCTCACACCCCTCGCGGTGGGTAGCACGCAGGAGCCGATGGCGGAAGACGCCCTATGGCTTCAGGCGAAAGGGCTCCTGATGGTGGAGAATCCTGATGCTGCGCGTGCCGCATTGTCCCGTCTTGCCGCCATGAATGGAAGGAGAGCGGTGGATGCACAGGAATTGATTCGGAGGATCCACATTCCCGGGCCCCGGCCATGAAGACGCTCGCCAGCAGACTGTTGCTGCTCATCGGATCGGCTTTTCTTGTCGTCTCATCCGTCGAAGCCGGTGACCGACAAGCCGAATACCTGGAACTCCGACGCATGATCGGAAACGAACAATTCGATGAAGCGTTCCGGCGATGCGTGACTCTGATAGAACAATATCCCGATTTCTCTTATCTCTACGAGACCCTTGCAGAGATCTCCCTTTACCAGAGAGACTTCGAAGGCGGGCGGAAGTACTTTGAGGAGAGGATCGAGAACGGTACTGAACTCGGACTCTCGTACTACGGTCTGGGCATGGTCTATTACCTGAACAGCGACTACCGGACAGCTCTCAGAGCACTGAATAAGGCAATAGAAATAGGAGTTAAGGTGCCAGAGTGCTTTCAAGCGCTTGGTAACTCATATGAAAACCTCGAAGGAATTGATAGAGCTATTACCTTTCTGGGACAAATGTGCTATAGGTCTGCAGATGACCCCAATTACTGGTACGCGTTGGCGCTAGCCTACTGGAGCAAGCGTGATTATGCTAAGGTGATCGACCAAATCGCTGTTGCGATTTCGCGGAACCCTAATGAGCCAAAGTATCGTGAGGTCATGAGTGTTGCAAGGATGCTCTGTTCTCAATCGGATCAGCTACTTGAATCTGTGAAGAAACAGATTGCGTCAGCGAGGATGAGAGGTGACATTGTCAGAGCGCAATTCTTAGCTGCCAATGCCATATTCGGCCGCATGAAGTCCGAAAAGCCTGAGGCCATTGAGGTTTCCATAAACGAGATGTTGTATGAGGCTCGGAAGTTCGGCTTGTTTAGATGGCTCGGCTGGGGATACAAGCTACTTGCAGATATCAAGTTCTTCGGTGGGGATTACCAAGCCTCAGAAGCATTTTCAAATCTTGCATACTCAGCCTCTTCAAAGGCAAACGATAATACTCTGCTCCTCTCAATATTGATCCGACAGTTTGAGGCCTACATCGAATGCGGGGATTATGAATCTGCAATGAATTCAGTGCAGGTCCGAATGTCTCATGCAAGATTGGTTGCTTCACCTAGTGAACACATTCATGCGCTCAGCGACCTAGCGTGGCTTTATCACGAAATGGAGGCAGACCAGATTGCCCTAGAATACGCAGTTGAAGCGCTTAGCAGGGCGGAGGCACTTGTTTGTGATCCCTCTTTGATGACTCAAGTAGAAACGACCCTTGGACTGGTTCACGCTGGTCTCAAGAATTTCCGATCTGCCTTGAACCACTACAAATCTGCTTGCAAGCATATACCAAAAGATTCCTTCTGGGCGATGCGCTCTGCGGTTCTTCACGGCAATCTTGGCAACGCCTATCTTAATCTGCATGACTTCGAAAACGCAAAGAAATGTTTCGATCTTGAATTTGAGCTGAGTTCAGGCATCAACTTTCGACGAGAGCAATGTACTGCGCTACAGAATCTTGGCAACTACTATCTGCTGAAGAAGAATCTGAGGCGTTCGAAAGAGGCCTACCTCAAGTCGCTGCGGTTGGGCTTTGAATACGGCGTGAGGTCCATTCAGCTGTTATGTATGCGTGGGCTGGGTAGGATTGCGGATGAGGAAGGTCTCTTTGAGGAGGCGGCATCTTGGTACAACAAGTCCATTGAGTACGACATTTACAAAGGCTCGGAAAAGGTAAAAACCGGATCTCAGGTCAACTCGGACTACCGCAACCTCATCAGGCTTCAAGCAAATCTCGGCCAGACCGAAAGAGCCTTTCATCTGGCTGAAACAGCAAAGCTGAGGATCGGGCAGGACGTGAGATTCCTATCTCGGAGTCAACTCAGAAGCGTTTCTTCTGACGCGTTAAGGTCGCGAGCGTTCGACTTGAGGAAGCAGTTGGAAGAGAAGCTCTCAATGGGAGCATACTCTGTGGCAGAGGAAGCCACGAACAGGCGAGCGGGGAGTGATTTATCTCTACTGACGACTATTGCTCGGCTGGAGCATGAATATCGAAAGTTGCTCGACACAGTGAGGTTGCACGATTCGAATTTTCGACAGGTTTTGGAACCCTCGGCCGCTAATCTGACCGAGCTCCGAACCAGCGTCTTGCCATGCTCGACAGCAATCTTGGAGTACGTTGTGGGCGAGCTCCGAACAGAGGCCTTCGTGTTAACGGCAGATACCTTGCTTCATTTCGGTATCAGCATGTCTCGCGATGAAATTCTCCGACACCTGCGCAGATTGAGCAAGGTAACAGATCCCTCCGCTCATATGGAGAGCGTGTTCAGTCCAGCGCAAGCGGGGTTCGAATCTGAATCATGTGCGAGACTCTACAACCATCTAGTGAGGCCAGCGCAAGATATCATAGCAGGATGTAAACACTTAGTCATCGTGCCGGATGACTGCCTTAAGGCGCTTCCTTTCGAGGTCCTTGTCGTCGCTGACGGAAATGAGAGCGCAGCTAGTGATCGGCAAACGAAGAAATATCTTGTGCAGATGTTCGAGGTCAGCTACTCTCTAGCTGCAAGCCGTCTCCGAGTAGGAGTTGATAAGGACAGATCATCGCTGGGTTCTCTGCTGGCGGTTGGAAACCCTTATTGTATGGCGTCGGTCGCAAGGCAAAACGGCCACGTCGGTAGCATATACAAAAACATGCCATTAACCGAATCATCTGTGTCCTTGCCCGGTGCCGAGCGAGAGGTGGACGGAATTAAGCGATTGCTAGGTACGTCCGCAAACATTCTGGTAAGGAAGGAAGCGACGAAAGCTACATTCAAACTACAGGCTTCCCAGTACAGGATTCTTCACGTTGCGGCACACGCAACATACGATGAGACCTGGCCGATGTATTCCGGAATAGAGTTAGCGTCTGACGGGGAGGATCCCGAGGGGCATGTCCTTCGCGCTTTTGAATTCCTCAACATGGACCTAAACGCTGAGCTTGTCGTTCTGAGCGGGTGCAACACAGGTCGTTCGCGGGAAAACGGCGAAGCAAACGGGCTGGTCCGCGCACTCTACTTTGCAGGGGTTCCCAGCGTCATCTCAACGCTCTGGAGCGTCGAAGACGAATCGGCGGCAAGACTTGTCGGTTCCTTCTACCGGCACCTGAAAGAGGGGAAGTCGAAATCGAAAGCGCTTCAGCTGGCGAAGATCGAACTCATCGAAGCGGGGAAAAGCGATCCGTTCTACTGGGGCGCCTTTGTCCTTGTGGGGGATCCGTCCCCGATCGACTTTTCGGAATCGGGTACCGGGTCCGCGCCGGGTTGGATTGGCTATCTGGTCGTGCCTATGGTCGCGATCATCCTCCTGATGGCGTTACTGAATAGGCGTGAACCGGAGGGAATTCTCAAGAGAAAGGTCTTCCCGGCGTTTAAGCGTGAGGGGCATGTCGGATTGGGAAGACCCTCCGCCTGAGCCCGGGTGGGCCCAGGGACTGCTTGTCAGGAGTCTCGCCCGTTCAAGAACGTCAGAAAATTCCAGGTTGTTGGGTTCTCAGCGGATCTCAATCGGGGTGAGCGAAAACGAACCCAGGAAAACCAGGACGCAGAGCCACCCTACGGCCATCCTGACCGGATCCAGGGGAGTATCGTCGTCCACGGGAGGACGGTTCATGCGGGAGAACTTCATGAAACCGATAAGCAGGAGAGCCCAGAAGAGCCAGCCGGTCCAACCGTATTCAAAAGGGATATTGAGGAGGGGGAGGAATCCCGCCGAACCCAGGAGTACGAGGACGATCAGCGAGGCTTGCGCGATCACATGATAGCGCGTACCGAACATCGCAAAGGAAATGTGGCCACCGTCGAGCTGACCAATGGGAATCAGATTCATCGCGGTCACGAACATGCCGAACCAACCGATGCACAGAAACGGATAATGGTATACCTCGCTCATCGGCGGAACAAAGGCACCGTGTGGAGCAAAGAGCCAGGCGAACAGCGAGAAGAAGATCGACTTTCCGAATGTGAGCCCTTCAGTCGGAATCGTCTCCATCTGGGCGTACTCCGGATGGATTGAATAGAGATAATCGATGGACGGGAGTGTCAGGAATCCTATGATGAGAATTGCCATGCTCACCACGAACCCCGCCAGTGGGCCGGCACTCCCGATGTCGAAGATGACCTTGCGTGATGGGATGGGAGATTTCAGCCTGATGACTGCGCCAAGTGTGCCGAAAGGGAAGATGCCGAGGAACGAAGGAAACGGAAGAAAGTACGGGAGTGTAGACTTCATGCCGTTAAGCCGTGCCGCGATGTAGTGTCCGAACTCGTGCGAACCGAGCATCAGAAGGATCAGCGCAGCATAGGAGACGCCTGAGGGGAAATTGGTAAGCTCGAGCGGATCCTTGTTCAGCCACTGGACCCCCGCGATAGCGGTGGTTACGAATGTGAGAGCAAGAAGTCCGAAGTGAACCAGATACTCCCGGATGGTGTGCGAGAATTCCCGGCTTGCGGTTTCGTCGACGTCGGTTTGCGTATCCAAAGAAGGGTTTCAGTGATTGTGAGATCCAATATACGCAAATCGGCGAGACCATTGCAACCGGACTGCATCATGAAAAAAAACCATCCCCCTCATTGAGGAGGATGGTTTTTCCAGCAACAACTGCTATGAATTCAGCGTTACGGCTTCGGGCTGTCGGGAACAGTGGGTACCCCAGAAGCTAACAAGAGTGTGTTGGGCTTCGGGCTGTCGGGGACAGTGGGTACACCTGATGCCAGTGTATTTGGTTTCGGGCTGTCGGGGACAGTCGGCACACCTGATGCTAAGGCATTTGGCTTTGGGCTGTCAGGGACGGTAGGGACGCCCGAAGCTAATGTGACTGTGCTAGGCTTTGGGCTGTCAGGAACCGTCGGAACTCCGCTGGCGAAAGATATTGCGAAGTTCGTCGCTGCGACGGCAAGCACTGTTATCCCTATTGCACGGAAACGCTTGGCTGTGCGGGACATTGTCTAGCTCCTTGATTAGGGTAATTTGGAAAAGCAGTTGTTCTTCTGTTTCTACTGACACTCGAGTGGAAGAGAACTACACCGGAAGATTATCGCAGAGGTTCAAAGACTTTCGCAAACTTCAGGGGAGCGGTCTTCGACACTCTGGCCGGGCTCTTGTCGCCAAAGCTCCCCCAAGCTCGGCACCGATGATCACAGACTGGTGAACCAGGCGACGTCTGGCTAATATTGTCGCCATGTGGGTATAAATATAGCCAGCCCTCAGACCTTTGTCAAGTTTTTTTTGGAAATTCGTTAAAAATAGTCCTAGCCGTATCTGTCTTCAGCGGCACGACAGTTGCTGCTTCCCTCACGAAGGTTACAGAGAGTGATGACTGGAGATGTGACAGGGAGCACAAAAACCGCGCAATACTGAAGAATTTTGCGGTTTTCTATTGACTTCGTGTTCAATGGAGGGTATATTCGGACTAGTTGAACGACAAAAAGATGCTGACCGTTAAACGATCATACAGAATATTGGGAATTTGGGGCGTCCTCAACGCCCTGTTCTTGGTTTCGCTCCTGCTGCTACCCCACAAATCCGTGGAACCAGCCGGCTTCATTAGCTATTCTCTCCAGTCGCTTTTGGCAATTATCTCCATCAACATCTTCCGCCTAGAGCCGACTAGGAAGAATCGTTACATTTTTCTCAACTTTGCGTTCCTTTTCGGCCTCTCCTTCATGGCCCACATCTACTCTTTTATTGGTCCTGGAACGATGTTTCTCTCAGACAGCAGGTTTATCAGGTTCTTCTTGGACCAGTATGTTTTTCACATGCTCTATTTCTTTCTACTTGCACTGGCCATTGTCTACATTGCCGTTGACCTTCTCCTCCGGGATTTTGCAACTTTAAAAAAGTATCTTGTAACTGTGGCGATCGTGGGTGGGTTCCTTGGATACTATTATCATCCTTTCCTTGAGGATCCATTGTACCTCCACCATACGCAGGATGTTTTGGACTGGAAGGTCCTCCAGGAGAAGTTCAATGCGTACCAGAAAGAATTCGGACAGGAGCCGACACCTGAAGCTCTCGCTGAGTACACGCAGGAGATGTATACATGGAGCGATGGGGAAAAAGTGGGAGTTCTCTTCGCGGGAGAAAAGACAAGGCGTGTAAAGCAAATCTATCCGTACCTTGTGGATCCGAACTATCTGATCCTTGTCTACAAGCCTTTGAACCTCAATACTATTTACGTGTCCGTTCTCTGTCTTGCGTTCATCCTTCTTTTCTTCGGTTATCAGTACATGAAAGACCCTCCGCAAGGGGCATACATCGAGAAGATCATGTTTTTCCTCCTGCTGTTTTGCACTCTGGAGATTCTGCACGCTTACAGCCTGATGAAGACTCTACAATGGGAGGGTCTCGTGGGCGTAATCGTGATCGGCCAGTATGTCTCTACAATAGTTTTACTCCTACTCGTGGTTTTCTTTGCGCTTCGTCTTCGCTTCATCACGTCCGTCAAGGGCGAGTTCTACGAGCAGGAACTTGCGATCAGTCCGAACGGCATCACGCGGTGGCGCGACATGCTCGACAACGTGGTGATTGAGAAATTCTTCAACAGAAAACTTCTTCTCGGAAGGCTTATGGTCGATCCGAGAGACAAAGGTTTTATTAGATAACCAACAACAGCATTAACCAGGATTGGTCCATGGAACAGAAAAACAACCACGCCGAAGACAAGAAGGGATCAACGCCATTCGAATACCCGATTGTCGGCAAGAGCAGAGCTGTTGATCAGCTGATCAAGCAGATCTCCAATCTTGCGAAAAGTCGGAGGGATGTCGTGCTGGTCGGCGAAGCGGGAGTTGGAAAAGGCGCCATCGCCAAGAACATTTACTATGGCAGCACGGATGGGCGCGCAGACAAACCGTTCATGTCGATCAACCTTTCGGTCCTTGACGACAGGGAGCTCGAGGCAATTCTCTTCGGGTTCGACCGTGGAGTGGAAGGATTGCCATACACTTCGAAGCGCGGGTTGTTCGAGCAGGCCAACGGCGGGACGGTGCTGATCGAAGAGCTCGAGGAAGCCAGTTTCCGCAATCAACTCAAGATCCTCAACTTCATCAACGAGCGGAAGACGCGGCGTATCGGGAGCAACGATAACGAAGCCGTCGACATCCGGCTGATTGTGACGCTCAAATCCGATCTGGCAGACCTGGTCGAAAGACGGAAGCTTCTGGCTGAACTTGCCGGACGCATTCAGGAATTCGAGAAAGTCGAGATTCCGCCTCTCCGTGCGCGTCCCGAAGATGTGCCGCTGCTTGTGAAGCACTTCACTTCGGATCTGTGCAAGGAACTGGGATTGCCGGAACTCATCATCGACATCAATGCGATCGACGTTCTCGTCCGCCAGCCGTGGCGTGAGAACATCCGGGAGCTGAAAGCGGTCGTGGACAAATGCGTCCTCTTCTCCAACGAAGGCCGGTTCATGCTTCCGCCGGAGCTGGTCGATGAGAAGACGGAAGTCGTCAAGATGATCAACAACATCATGGCGGGCCAGGAGTTCGTCCTCGACAAGTCCCTGGACGTTATCGAGAAGGGGATCATCGAACGGTCGCTGGAGAAGTTCGGATTCAACCAGTCGAAGGCGGCGCTGTTCCTCGGGATGACGGAGCAGACGTTCCGCTACAAGCTGAAACGACTTGGCATTGCGAGTGCCCGGGCGCGAGCCTGATTTGGTCGTCAGTCAAAAACGAGGGCCCTTCCGATGAGGAAGGGCCCTCGTGGTATCAGGCCCCGTTCGGAAATGAGCGTTCTTTCCAGATCACGCCGCGGCCGGTAAGGACCAGCGGGGGATAGAGGAGGACGTAGAGGGTGTAGTAGACTTCAAAGAGGGGAAAAGCGGGAAGGAGCTTCCAGCGCCCGAATACCGAAATCGCCGGCAACAGCATCGCGAGGTCGGCGACGCACTTGAGCAGAACGGGGAGCCAGAAACCCTCACGCCACATGGCGGGGAGCCCGACAATCAGCAAGCCGTTGAAGAGGAAGGAAATGCTGAAGACAATCAGGCTTCTGGCGGTCATGTCGCGCCCCCCGGTGAACCACCTCACCTTCTGATGATGAACCTGTCTCCATGAGCTGCACGCCTTGCTCGTCACGAGCGTGAGAGGATCGAGCGGAAACCGCGGCTCGAAATCGGTCTCCGTTGTGACTGCGTGGAAAAGAGCGTAGTCCTCCGTGACGCTGAAGGGAATCTTGCGGTACCCACCCACCTGGTCATATGCCTTCCGCCGGACTGACAGGTTGTTCCCCACAGCCGTCTGGGGAAAGCGGAGCCTGATGGTCGCCGCCGCGACGGAAAAGAGGTAGAACCAATCAAGTGTCTGGATCCGCTCGAACAAGCTGCCGGCCTCCAGGGCGGTAAAGCCTGCAACGATCCCGACCCTGGCGCTATCGTAGTATTTCACCGTCTCTTCGACCCATCCCGCCGGGACCTCACAGTCGGCGTCGGTAAAGAGAATGATCTCCCCTTCGGAAGCCTCAATTCCCTGCGTCACCGCGTTGGTTTTGCCCCGCAAATGGCCCGTTTCCGGAGCGGCGACGACCAGCCGGATCCGAGAGTCCGCCGCGGCATGCCGCTGCACGATCTCTTCTGTTTTGTCGGTCGAACGATCGTCAATCACGACGATATCCATCAGCTCTGCAGGATAGCTCAGCCGGCTGAGGGAATCGAGGCACCTCCCGATGTTCTCTTCCTCGTTCCGCGCGGCGACGATAATCGAAACTGTGGGCCGAAAGCTCTTCTTTGAAGGATATCGAGCACGAAAAGCCGCGAACGCAAAGATGGCAATCTGGAGCGAGTAGAGGATAGAGAGGCCGGCGAGGATGTCGAGAAGCATGATCCACAATAGCCATATTTGTTCTGGAAATCAACCACCGTTCCGTGTCGCCCTCTTCCGGTTTCCTTGACTCTCTTGCCCAAAATGGATATATTTTTTCGGTTTGCGCTATTCATACGCCATTGCCTATCCTCTTCCGACAGGATTCATGCAAAAGACGACCCGGGCCGTTCATACCCCCCCTTCACGCCCCGAGAATTCGCACTATCGCAAGACTGTCCTCGACAGCGGCCTGAGAGTTGTCAGCGAAACCATCCCGCACGTTCGATCGGTTTCCATTGGTGTCTGGACAAATGTCGGTTCCCGTGACGAAGACCGTTCGCAGAACGGCATAAGCCATTTCCTCGAGCATATGGTGTTCAAGGGGACCACGAATCGGAACGTCCGTGAAATTGCCCAGAGCCTCGAATCCCTCGGCGGATACCTGAACGCCTTCACGACCAAAGAGCAGACCTGTTTCTACGCCCGCGTTCTTGACGAGAATGTGGATCAGGCGATTGACGTCCTGGCCGACATCCTGATGAACCCGACCTTCCGGAAAGAGGAGATGGTGAAGGAAAAACTCGTCGTCATCGAGGAACTCAAGAACGCCGAGGACGACCCGGAGGACATCATCCACGACTATTTTGAAAAGGCCCTCTTCCCGAATCATTCTCTCGGCAATCCGATCATCGGGACGGAGGACAACCTGCGGCGGTTCCGCCGTGAGGATCTCCAGGCACACATCGCCACCCATTACAAACCGTCGCAGATGGTGATATCGGCCGCCGGGAACATCGACCACGATCGACTTGTGAAACTGACGCAGCGGCACTTCAAGAATCTCGTCCCGAACGGCGGGGGACTCAAACGGGCGGCGGGTCCCGGCCGTCCCACGAGGGCGACGAATGAGGATATCCCGCGTCCGATCAATCAGGCCCACATCTGCCTCGGGACCGTGGCGTACGGGATTCGCCACAGGGACCGGTATTCGCTCCTGGTGTTGAATGCCCTTCTGGGGGAAGGGATGAGCTCCCGGCTCTACCAGAGAATTCGCGAGAAGCACGGGCTTGCGTACTCCGTGTATTCATATGTCACCATGCTGAGCGACTCCGGCGTGTTCGGTGCCTATCTGGGGACCGACAAGAAGAACATCACGAATGCGCTTGAGCTGGTCCACGTGGAGCTGAACAGACTCAAAGTGCGGCCGGTCTCGCGGGCTGAGCTCGACCGGACAAAACAACAGATCAAAGGAACGCTCATGCTCGGACTCGAGAACATGTCCGGGCGCATGATCCGTCTCGGGAGTTCGGAGCTCTACCTGGAGTCGTACATCTCGCTTGATACAATTCTGGGGAGGGTCGATGCTGTGACGCCGGAAACGATCCAGCGAGTCGCGCAGGATGTGTTCAAGGAGTCGTTGTTCTCGACCGTCATTATCCGTCCGGCGTGAACCGGATCCTTATCGCGAGCCCCGACTGTCATGGTAGCCAAATCTGATCTGAACCCCGACCTTCTGAATGCCGAGTACGCCGTACGAGGGCCTATTGTCCAGCGGGCCCAGCAGCTCGAGCAGGAAGGGCGCAAGATCATTTACTGCAACATCGGCAACCCCCAGGCCCTCAAGCAGCGTCCGCTCTCGTATATCCGTGAAGTCCTCAGCCTGCTCGAATACCCTGAACTTCTGGACCGGCCCGAGGTCTTGAAACGGTTTCCGGCCGACCTAGTCGCCAGGGCCAGACGGATCCTGAACGATCACCCCCATGGAACGGGAGCGTATTCGCAGAGCCCGGGCGTTCCGTTCGTCCGGCAGGCGGTCGCCGATTTCATTGCCCGGCGCGACGGGATTCCTGCATCCAGAGAAAACGTCATCATGACCGATGGCGCCAGCAAAGGGGCGCAGGCGGTCCTGATGGCGCTTCTCAAAGACGGTGACGACGGGTTCATGATTCCGATCCCGCAGTACCCGCTGTACAGCGCGACCTTGAGGCTCTACGGCGGGAAGCAGATAGGATACTACCTCGACGAGCAAAACCACTGGCAGCTGAACGAGTCGATCCTGACCGGCAGCATCCAGCAGGCGCGCAGGGATGGTGTGCGGCCGGTCGGGATCGTGGTGATCAATCCGGGAAACCCGACGGGGGCGGTGCTCTCCCTGGAGAATATCCGGATGATCATCCGATTTGCCAGGAAGCACGGGTTGTCCATCATCGCTGATGAGGTGTACCAGGAAAATGTCTACGCGAAGGAGGTCCGGTTCCATTCGATCGCGAAGGTGATGCATGACCTGGGGGAAAACGGCGTTTCGCTTTTCACGCTCCATTCGATCTCCAAGGGGTTCCTGGGAGAGTGCG
>Ga0209253_10003044_pt1 | contig 14788 bp, 18 predicted proteins | sample FrelakmetBRP12BR_FD_187145 | JGI IMG/M metagenome (GOLD analysis project Ga0209253, IMG submission 187145) | Freshwater lake sediment microbial communities from the University of Notre Dame, USA, for methane emissions studies - BRP12 BR (SPAdes)... | ecosystem: Environmental > Aquatic >...
AGGCATTATTTTGTTTGCTGATAAGACCCATTGCCGCAAGAGCGTCCAGGAGAATGGTTACAGCGCGCAGATCAGATCGGGTTCTGCTCGAAACCTCCTCCGCTGTTAAGGGTGCCTGACTCAGAATAGTAAAAAGGTTTAATTCGGCTCCGGAAAGCAATATCCGGTTCTCCATAAAATTCCGGGCCAACCTTAAAACGTCTTCCGGACTATTATAGCTCATTATAGATCCCCCCGTATCCTTATTTGAAATGACGATGTTTTTAAGATGATTTTTATGTGAGGATACTTACTGTCGAAAAAATATTCAACAGGAAATTAGGGACACATCCAATTGGAAGTGTCCCTAATTTCTATGAGCCTCACCGTAGGCCTGGAGGTGAAGGTGCAAAGCCTTCATTGTCCCAGAGCCGGTTGTAGTAATGTCCGTATGTCCTGTCACAGTTGATAATTTTCTTCCGGCAGAGAGTGTGCCGCCACTCATACTTGATCAAGATAGACTCTGCGGCCCTATTTTCCGGATCGAAATGGACCCGTCGCGAAGGTGAATACTCCTCCCTCCCGAAACCGGTACCTGCATTTTCCGAAGACTCGGCCCGGGGAGAGGGAGCTGCTTTTCCCATAGCGCCGTCTTGCATGCGCTTCTCACGAGCTGAGTAATTGAGATGCGGGGGCGGCTCATAGCGTCTGATTTCCGGATAGACGGCCACGGCAATCACCCCCATGGCGGACTGATCCCCGAAGGCGGCGGCATATGAATCGGGAATATCAGTGAAGTAAAACCGGTTGACGCGATCCTGTCCTGTCCGCCAGCCGGAATATTCGTTCGTCGCATAGGGAGCAAGGATGTACATTCTTTCCGTGTTCCGGAGCCATGACTTCTGCCCAGAGATGATATTCCTGCCATCAACCGTGATTACCACGCCGACTCTTCTGTTAAGATTATTTCTTAGTACGATCCGGTAATGATCACCCCTAACAGCTTCAGCATATACTTTTTTCAGGACAGGACTGCTTTTCAGCGTATAGAAGGGAATCGACCAACCATTATCATTGATGACGCTGACCTCCACCGCATCGCCGACTATGGCTGCTGATGCGGTGCTGACCCAGATTAATACAATCGCACACAGGGATAAAAATGTTTTCATGACTTCCTCCTTCTGATTTTATTGGCTTTTGTTTTGCCTTTGACTGATTAGACAGAAAAAGGAAGAAATAAGTTCCCGAAAAAATGAAGGACAATTCCTATTAACAGACGCAGGCCTCCCCCTGGTATGGACATTCGCGGGCCGGCTCCGGCAGGAAGCCATACAATCACTACGAGAGGAATTTAGGGACTATGAAGTGAGAGGAATTCCAACTTCTATTTGAATAATGGCCGTTTTATTCATGAATAACGTATGATGAAAATTACCTCTATTATCATGAGTATTTATCAAGACCACAAATGGCGCCAGGCTCGTATATCGTAACATCTCGTCAAGATTTCTAAATATCTGCAGATTTACTTTTCCATTGATTATAAGACTATCAATTGTTTTTATTGATATCTCAACATACTCTTTATTATCAATATAACTATCCTGATTCGTATGCTTTACATCTCTTGGCGCAGCCCACACAATCAGATCCTTATTGATAAACAATTTATCCTTTTTTGTGCCTGAATCATCAAGCGTATCTTCCATTACTATAAAATAAATTGATGCATCGTTAAAGAGCTCTGATAACCTATTCTTGTCATACAGTAACGCGTTTCCATCCAAAATTGTCCCGTCGCACGTTTCTATTGATACATACTCATAGTATTTTTCCATTTTTACCTCCTTATTTAATAAAAAGCATCTAAGAAACACATGACACGGACCCCAATTTACTTTCGAGTCTTAAAGCACCTTTATAATGTCGGGAGCATGTCTCTCTGAGGCCGGGGGAATGCTCGTCGGATAACCAATAATTATGGGCGCGACAATACGGCAATTCTCGGGAACGCCGATTTCATCAAGCATTGTGCGGTCACGGATATGCATTCCCGATCCAATCCAGCAGGTGCCCAATCCTCTTGAAGCAGCGGAGAACATGAAATATGCAGCCGTCAACGCGCAGTCCGCATCGAGGAACGCTGCCCCTATGGGACCGATAAAAAGAACAAGGCATGGTGCATTGTAAAATACATTAAAACTCTCATCACGGAAGCGCGATTCTAATTGCTTCATCGGTGATGCAGGGTTTTGAATAATGTCGGACAATATGTTTTTTTTGCTCTCGTCCGACAGTCTTTTGATGACATCCCTGTTCTGAATAATGATAAAGCGGCAAGGTTGAAGATTCCTGGCTGTGGGAGCAAGACATGTATCTTGAAGGATTTCTTGGACAGCGGATAAGGGTACATCTTTGTTTTGAAAGTCCCGAATGGAGCGCCTGTTGATTAATAATGCTCTAAAGTCCATAGCCTCTCTCCTTAATAATGAATTGTAACGCCGACTCTCAAGTCTGCGATTAGGTTGAATGATAATTTCTTCGATACATCCTGATAGGTTCGGAGATAATATACCATATTTACCAATTTCTGATTACTGTATTTTTTAAAAAATACACATTGCACCGACAAAATGAGAGGAGGATATGCTCGATTATCTCAAATCCTCCTGCCTTCCATTTGCCAAGGGGGAGTTATACGGAAAAAACCCTTCAGTGAGTCTAAGGGACGTTGTCTCTCAGAGACACGTGAAGCCCCGCCCTATGGGCGGGGAGATTCACTATAAACAATTGCTTTTCATCCCGGCAATTTGATATAGAGAAATAATCGAATCCCGTCTGATACCTGCAAAAGTGATGTACGTGCATTCCGGGATAGCATGCCAGCTATTCAAAGAAAAACATGAAAGATGATCCACAAAAATTGGCCGACGGCCTCTGGCTTCTCGGAAACTCCTACTTTAATCTCTATCTGGCACAGGGAGAGGAGGCTTCTGTCCTTATAGAACTGGGGGTTTCCGCGATTGCCGATGAAGTTGCCGATCAGCTCGGAAAACTTGGGGCAGCGCCCGATTATCTCATAGTGATGCACCCGCATGGGGATCATATCAATGGCCTTCCCATTCTGAAAGAGTATTTCCCCGCAGCACAGGTGATCACCGGTGCGGGAGCACAGGAATTTCTCGCCCATCACAAAACGGCGGCCGGACTTATTTCGGATGACCGGTATTATTCAGAGTTCCTCACCCGGAAGGGTCTCGGCCGTCCACGGCTGCCGCTCCGGGAGCCGCCTTCACTGGAAGGAGCTGTCATTGTCGCGGATAATGAGGAACTATATCTCGGCGGTCTTACTCTCCGTTTCCTTGATGTGGAAGGCCATGCCCCGGGTACTCTTGCCGTATACTTCCCCGAACTTAAAGCCCTGATGCCCTCGGACAGCCTTGGGTTCCGCATACCTGCACTCGGCTTTTTCCCCATTTTCTTTACTGGTTACGACGAATACATGGCAACTATAGACCGCCTGCAGGACCTTGATTGTGAAACCCTGGGGCTTCCCCATCAGGGCCCTCTCTTTGGCAACGAAATACGGGAAGCCTTCACAATGGGCCGCAGAAACGCAGAGAGTCTGCGGGAAAAAATACGGCACGATCAGAGACCGGAGGAAGAAATCATGGAAGAGATTTACAGAAACTACTACCGGGATGAGTTAACCCTCTACTCGCGGGAGAACATAATCACCTGCTGTAAACTGCTTATCCGACGGAGCAGGACATGAAAAGTAACACATGAACGTTGAAACTCTAAATTTACTCACAGACCTCTAAATTTTCACGCCGATGTGAAAACCTTCTTCCATTGCCTCTTTGATCATACGGGGTTTGACACAATCTCCGATGGAATATACTTCGGAAACCTTCTCTGTAATCTTTTCAGAAAACGGGCGGTTCGGGACAAAGCCCACCGCAAGAACTACGGCGTCTCCTTTTATAAAGCCGCTCACACCTTTCTGGTTTACCTTAACACCCTCTTCCGTGATCGCCTCCACAGCCGTGTTTGTTTCCATCCTGATACCCGCTCTTTTCAGTCTGGCCAAAAAGAAAGGTCTGTATGTGGGAGATACATTGTCTGCCATACGGTGTAACATTTCTAACACGATGACCTTGGTTACTCCGCGCACACGATCGATCAGAAATTCCGCTGTCTCACAGCCCACCATTCCGCCTCCCACTACCAGGACATTACCACTCACGGTCCTGACGCCGGTCATCACATCATCCGCCGAGACGACATTTTTACCATAAACACCAGGGAGATTCGGAACAAACGGTGTCGCACCGGTAGCCAGTATGAGGATATCCGGCTTCCCTTCCGCTATTGTCTCAGGACCCACTTCACAATTAAGCATAATCTCGACCCCGGCCTTCCCTGTACGGATCGCGAGACTCCTTACCAGAGAGGCAATTTCATCCTTATGCGGCGGGATGGAGGCGATGAGAAGTCTTCCCCCCAGTTCGCTTCCCCTGTCGTAAAGGGTGACTTTATGCCCCTTTAGAGCCGCCGTCCTTGCCGCTTCCATTCCGCCCGGACCGCCGCCAATCACAAATACCTTCTTCAATGTCTCTGCGGGTTCGATACTGTATTCGGCTTCTTTGCCCGCACGAGGATTGACTGTGCATAATGTTGATACCGGTTTTCCCCAATCTTTATAGGATGTCAGGATCTCTGTGAGGCAGTTGGAGCAGGCAAGGCAAGGAACGATTTCATCAACTTTTCCATCTTTTGCCTTGTTGGGAAGTTCAGGATCGGCCAGCAGCGCCCTGGCCATACCGACCAGATCCGCCTTACCCTCGGCGAGTACCTTCTCGGCAATGATGGGGTCATTTATCCGATTGGCCGCAATGACAGGGATGTTGACCCAGCCTTTCACCTTCTCTGCGAGATGTACAAATGCCCCCTTCGGGAGTGATGCCTGGACGGTAGGGACAGGCGACTCATGCCACCCCGTGTACACGTTGATCATCCGGATACCGGAGTTCTCCAGCATCCGTACTACTTGCCTGGAATCCTCTACCGTGTGCCCTCCTTCCATCTGCTCATCGACGTTGAGACGGCACCCGATGGGGAAATCATTGCCGACCTCCTTCCTTATACTTTCAATAACCTCAAGGATAATCCTCATCCTGTTTTCCAGACTGCCGCCATATTCATCCTCTCGCGTATTGCTGATAGGAGACAGGAAGCGGTTCAGCAGGTAGCCGCCGCCTACAAGCACCTCTACGGCGTCGAAGCCGCATATTCTTGCTCTGCGGGCTGCCTTTCCATATTCCACAACAATATAGTTGATTTCTTCAATGGTAAGAGGTCTTGGGATAGAGCGCATCATCTGGTTCAATACCGGTGACGGGCCCACCACTTCAGGAACCCCATCCTTGAGTATCACGTGATATGAGGTGATGAGCTGCGAGGCAATCTTCGCCCCGTACGCGTGTACAGTGTCCGTCAATCTGCATATATCCGGAATAAAACGGTCATCGTAAACGCCGGGTTCCATGGGTGATCCCGCCGGGACGGGGGAAAAGGGAACAATAATCAACCCGGCTCCTCCCTTTGCCCGCTCCGCATAAAATTTAATGAAACGAGTCCCTACGCTTTCATCTTTTTCGCAGAACCCCGTAGTCAACGGCAACATGACAATCCTGTTCCTGATCTCCATTGCGCCTATTTTAAATGGGGCAAAAAGATATTTGAAGGGCTGCATTATCAATCTCCTTCCTTCAGCTATATAATATATCATTTTCACCAAAACTATCATAGGCTTTCCGGCATATCCAAATTTGGAATGTAAAGTCATACATTTCTTAATATTTTCTTCGCCGTAGATTTCCTGCATAAATCGTGATAATTAAGAGTAAATAATATAAGCGATCGAAATTCCAACCCATTCAACTTGAGTGAGAAAATTGAGGACTGATTATTGAAGCCCTGTTTCTCGAGAAAGGCAGAATTTTGTATCTTTTAATGGCCACGCAAACAAGGAGATACTTATGAAACGATTTTTTTATGCCGTCCTGGCCATGGTGATGGTTGCTTTTTTTTGCGGCTGTATTCAAGACACCACTGTCATTCTCATAAAGCCGGATGGCACCGGAACCATTGAAGAGACTGCCCTTTTTTCCAACAGCATGCTTGAACTCATGGAATCACTTTCAGACAGCATGGCCGGTTCCGATCAACAGAAAAGTGATCAAGACAATAAAGAAGCTACCAAAAACGATCACAAAAAGGAAAAAGAGAAAACCCGCGACGATCTCCTCGCAAAAATGGTAAAGGATGCCGAAATTCGCGCCGCGACATTTGGCAGCGCGGTGAAGTTCATATCCGCCAAGCCGGTAAAAACGGATACGGGTAGCGGCTACACTGCCATGTATGCGTTTCAGGATATCAGCCTGGTGAAGGTCAACCAGAATCCCAGCGACAAAATGGTTGCACAAAAAGCTGAAAAAAGCGATCCACTCCCAAAAGAAGAGTTTCTCCGGTTCACATTCATTAAGGGTTCTCCTTCCAGGCTTGTCGTCTCATTTCCGCCACAAAAGGATTTAGCAGATGATAAGTCAGGCATTCCGGAGAGTACCAAAGCTGGCGAAGACAAATCAAGTAAGGGACCAGACGACCAGTCCCTGGAAATGATGAAGAACCTTTTCCAGGACATGAAGCTGAATATTTCCCTCCGGTTTGAAGGGACTATCGTAAACACAAATGCTACCTATAGGGATGGTTCAACGGTCACTCTCATTGAGATGGATTTCGGCAAGATCATGAGTAATCACGAATTATTAAAACAGCTAAGCACCGCAAAACCACAGACCATCGAAGAAACGAAGGCATTATTCAAACATGTAGAAGGATTGAAATTTGAGACAAATAACCCCGTTACTATCGAATTTAATTAGTATTGTTCCATACAACTCGTGACATGAAAGATCATAATGAATCTTTCGTAAGGTTTATAAGGCAATATATCGGACAGCAGGGTCGACTTTCGTCTGAAATAGCGTAAAAAGAAATATTATATTTAACCAGCCCAGCTCACGGTATATTCGATCAGCCTGTCCGGCTTTTCAATCTGTGGTTCCTTGACAACCCATTTTCCTTTCAAGCCAAGCTCGTTGGCCGTGAATTCGAAGTGGCTCATGGCAATGCCCATATCCACGCGTTGCAAATCAGCTAATCGCAAAAGTTTGAAGGTGAGAGTGTTGCCATACCCCTTGGTCCGCTGTATATAGAAGTGCCAGATGTTTCCGTCTTTTATAATTCTCCACGGCTGCTTGTTGGACGCAGATGGTCCTATACGCACCATTGCGAGCGGCCCGGCATACGATTCGGCCTCATCGGGCGGAAGGGGGTCTCCAAACTTCTTTCGGAAGAACAGGTTCTCCCATGGTTGCCGGTTATCGGCACCCACAATTTGATGCATCGTGCCCTCGAATCTGCCCCTCTCCGCCCTATATCCAATGGACGTTACGGCGGGTATAATCTCTGTATTCGCTGCCGAAATCTTTTTTGCAAAGCGGCTCCTGGTGAATGTTCCTCCCAGCCAGCATGTTCCCAGACCGATATCCGTTGCATACAGAATAGCGCGCTCCATCAAATAGCCGTAGTCTTCCAGGTTCTTTTTAGAATGTCTCACCGCGCCTATGATAAATCCCGTGGCACCCCTGATAACTCCATACGTCCCCAGTCCTTTCAGAGAGCTTCGATCCTGCTCCGTTGCGGCAACGAGGTGAAAACGCACCGATGAGCCAAGGGGTCCGGTCCCGTTCGAGGACAGGAAACCGATCAGCCGCTCCTTCTTATCGTCCTCGATGGACTTTTCAAAATATCTCCGGCAGGAAAAGCGCTGCCTGATGATCTCTGTTACGGGTTTACTGTAGAGCATGATTTTTCTCCCTTTTCCTCCCCACAAAAAAGAAAAGCCCGGAAGGATCCTTAATATTCAAGATGCTGAGTTTTGTCAACACACGAATTTCCGGAACGGTGATTTTTATCTGAGTAGATTCTCTTTGAAAATTTTGGTCATTTCAGGTAGGTAGTTCTTAGGTTACAATAAATTTCCCATAATCCCCATCATGTATTTTTTGTCCACGCCTTTCAAAGAAGGAGCGATAGAATCTATGAAATATTCCGAGGCAAAACAGGGACGCATCTTTGTGATCAGGCTCGAGGATGGAGACATCATCCATGAGGCCGTCGAGAATTTTGCACGGCAGAAGTCTATACATGCTGCCGCATTGATTGCCCTCGGCGGTGCAGACGAGGGAAGCACACTGGTTGTCGGCCCCGAAGATGGTCGAGTATCCCCGGTCTTGCCCATGACGCACATCCTGGAAAACGTAAGCGAAGTCACTGGCGTGGGGACGATATTTCCCGACGACGAGGGGAATCCGGTCATGCACATGCACATAGCCTGCGGCAGAAAGAGTGCGACGATAACCGGTTGCATTCGCCAGGGCGTTCGAGTGTGGCATGTGATGGAAATCATTCTCTTTGAGCTTTTGGACACCACCGGTATACGTCTCATGGAGCCTGCCCTGGGATTTAAGCTCCTGAATCCGTAACTTTGTAACCGGGTATGCAATACCTGCACTCTGTGCAGGTTAAGTATAATTGACCTTCTCCGACTTTGGGGCATCTGTGCGGAGTTTTCTGTTATCTTTCATTTTCCCTTCCATACGGGTTTCCGTTTTTCGAGGAAGGCACGAATACCCTCCTGGGCGTCTTCCGCAAAGAGGTTGCTTACCATCACTTCGGTGCCCAAATCATAGGCCTGGGCATCACTCAAGTTTACCTGGGCATAAAACGCCTGCTTGCCAATCCGGAGCGTGAGCCCGCTGGCCTCAGCAATCTTCTCCGCCATCGCTTTGGTCTCCTCCTCCAGCCTGTCCAACGGCACGACTCTGTTGACAAGGCCATACTGCTCCGCTTCTCTCGCGGACACCATGCGTCCGGTGAAGAGCATTTCCAGGGCGCGTTTTCTTCCCACCGCACGAACCAGTGGAATCGCCGGAGTCGTGCAGAAAATGCCGAGCCTGACACCGGGAGTCGAAAAAAGCGCTCCTTCTTCCGCAACGGCAAGATCACACGCGGCCACGAGCTGGCATCCGGCCGCCGTAGCTACACCGTGCACCTGGGCGATGAAAGGCTGCGGCATACCTGGTATTTTCTGCATGAAGGAACTGCAGATCTGAAAAATTTCCATGTAATCCGTAAGTCGGCCATTTATCATTTCCGCAAGATCATGACCGGATGAAAACATCTTGCCCGCCCCCCTGACAATGACGACTTTTACATTACCGTTGTCCTTCAGATTGTCTAAGAGATCGTTAAGCTCCCTGAGCATAATAAGGGAAAGGGCATTTCTTTTTTCCGGATGGTTGAGGGTTATAGTCCCAATGCTATTCATCTGATCAAAGGTTATACGCGTATAGTCCATATATTTCCTCCTCCGTTGATTGGTATGGGAAATGGTGCATTACCCGCCGGGGATTTCCCGTTTCGCCGGCACGGCCACGAACATTCCGCCTACGCACAGGGCTGCGGCGAAAAACATGACCGCTTGGTATCCCCACCTCTGTGCAATCAATCCGCCGATAATTGGACCTACGGCGTTGCATAAATTGAGAGTAGACTGGAATATACCCCCGGCGGTACCCCTTTCCTTCCCGCTGCGCAGGACAATAAGCAGCGCGCCGACATAGAGACAAGACCAGGCCACACCCATGAACGCCTGTACTATGATCAGGTAATACCGGCCGGTGATAAAAGCATATGCGACAAACACAAGCACCGAAAGCAGTTGCCCGTAAAAGAATGTTTTAAATTCGGAAAACCTCTCCAGCTGGCGCATGACTACAAATTGCACACCAAAGTTAATCCCCCATAAAAGACCGATCCAGAAATTATCGAGGCCCATGGAGACCAGATACAGGGGGAAAATAATCCAGACAGCGCTGGCTCCCAGGTGCCGCAGGAATACCGCGAGGTAAACTCTGTAATCCCGACGCATTACATTCCACAGGTTGGGGGGCTGGGAGAAAGTAACGGTGGACACCTTCTGAAAAGCCAGAGAGAGAAAAAAAGCCAGCAAGCATACCAGAAAACTGATCCAGAAAAGCAGTTGGATATCACCAACAAACGCCGCTGCCAGAGCTCCAAAAATCCAGCCAAGAGACCCGTAGGAACTGTATTTCCCCATATTTGCCCCGGATTCAAACGCATAGGTAATGGTTGCCCCGGTGGCAATACCGAGGGAAAATCCCACAATGGCACGCACAATCATTAACACTATAACACTATGGGCCAGCAGTTGGGCAGCAAACGCCGCACTGCTGATTAAAAGCCCCCACCGTACAAAAAAAAGTCTTCCCAGGTGATCTGACTTCCACCCCGAAAAAAGAGAGGAAACTAAAAACGCAACCCCGTGCGCAGTGCCTAATAGACCAACCTCAAAATCAGACGCCCCCAACTGTGTGCCCAGCAGGGGAATAAAAATAAAGGAACCCATCGCAGCGAAGCTGAGACAAAAATTCACAAGGGCTATCAACCAGCGGCGCGACCATTCCCCTTCCGACTCTTCCCTTGCAATAATAGCATCCTGTTCTAACATGATTATTTCTTACCATAAAAAAATGGTGGTTGCATTAACCATGTGGTCATTCTCCCTTGACACACAAATTATCTATTCTTATACTTCCACGAAAAAATGAATTCTTATCAAACAAAACAAAGAGATTTCAGCCGAAGCAGAAAATATAATTGACTCATCATGTACAATGATGCAGTCTTAGGATAAAGAATAATACAGAATATTGTGGGGAGTCTGCATGAAGCATTTCAGGCTGAGCAAGGTTTGGATCCCCAATTCATTTACTATGGGGAACCTTCTTTTCGGATTTATTGCCATAGTGAATGCATCTCAGGAACAGTATGTTGTTGCGGGAATTTGTATTCTCTTTGCGGCACTCCTTGATGGATTTGACGGTCAGATTGCAAGAATGCTCCGTGTTACCAGCAAGATCGGAGAGCAGCTCGATTCTCTGGCTGATTGTGTGGCATTCGGCATAGCCCCGGGGTATCTTGCGTATTCAGCATATCTTTTTAATATATCATTTTCCCTGAACGGAACCAAGTATATCCCCCTGGGAATGTTTATAGCGGCCGTATTTCCTCTCTGCGCGGCCTACAGGCTTGCCCGGTTCAACGTGAGTCATGCCAGCGATTCCTTTTCCGGCTTGCCGTCACCTATAGCGGGAATAGTAATGGCGCTTGTGCCTATTGCCTTCAGCAACCCTGGAGACATAAGGAGTCACCTGCTGATTTTTGTGCCGGCATTCATTGCTGTTGCCCTCCTGATGGTTTCTACCGTAAAATTCTCCAAGCCGCAGGCTAAAGAGCTCAAAAAAATTCACGGATTAAAGCTGATTCTGCTGATAATGTTTATTGTACTGCTCTCAATTATGCTTAGAAAATGGCTGCTTTTTATTTTTATCGGATTGATCCTGATCTACATCTTTACAGGTCTGTACAGTTTTTTGATCCAGTTTATCCAGGACAGAAGATATTAGTATTCGGGGAAAGGATAAAAGAATATGAAATGGTGCATGTTTGCAAACAGAAGGTGTTGTAGAGAGGATTGTGTTGGATGGATTCACGATAATTGTTTTATCTTTTTATTATTACCGTTTGATTATAGCTACAAACAGCAGCAGACAGAGTTCGATTGGTCGAAACATGGATTGTCGAATACAGAGAAGCACGACATGCCCGGACATAGAGACGATCAATTATCCATTTTAGATGACCTTGAAAAGCAAATTACTCGAAGAAATTCCGGTTAAATAATCGTACCAAGATAGATGATAATTGTCACGTTTCAGACCGTAGCTGGATAATGAAGAAACGGAGGATATGATGCATGATAACGAGAATGGCTCTTAGAAGTGGATTATTCTTGATAGCAGCTCTGGGTGCGTTATTTGCCTTCCAATGAAAAAAGTCCTTCCTGCCAGATCCGAAGGAGAACACTTTATAAAAGCAAATATCCAGATGAAATATCTGAAGAAGTAGAGGGGTTAAAAGAGCACAAATGAAAAAAGGATTAATTCTTATCGATATTCAGAACGATTACTTTATGGGCGGAAACATGGAGCTTATTGCCATGGAACAGGCGGCCCATAATGCGGAATTATTGCTTCGGGCCTTCAGGAGAGGGCAACTCCCCGTCTTTCATATCAAACATATTTCAGAACGGCCTGGGGCAACGTTCTTCCTGCCAGATACAAAAGGGGTAGAAATACATAAATCCGTCGCTCCGCAATCAGGGGAAAATGTCATTGAAAAACATTTTCCCAACAGTTTCAGGGACACTGATTTATTGAGTATTCTCAAAATATCAGAAGTGGAAGAAGTCGTCATCTGTGGCGCCATGAGCCACATGTGTGTTGATGCAACAACGCGCGCCGCGTTTGATTTCGGATTCAGATGCACGGTTATTGAAGATGCGTGCGCCACACGCAATCTGGAGCATAAAGGGGTGCTAGTGGAAGCACGCATAGTTCACGCAGCATTCATGGCTGCCTTAGCGGTGCCGTACGCGAAAGTCATCTCTGCACATGAATATATCAGAAAAGTGAATGCAGGCGGTAAGTATATCAGTGCATCTCTCGCCGAGAAGCTGGTTTCCCATCTGGATGCCTTCGACAAGCCACCTCATGAAAACCTCTCGGACCGCGAATTTCAGATTCTGTGCATGGTTGCAGAGGGAAAGACCCTGAAGGGTATCGCGAACAAACTCTGCATCAGTGAAAAAACGGTTAGCACCTACCGCAGTCGCATCCTGGAAAAGATGAAAATGAGCACCAACGCGGATTTGACCCGCTATGCCCTCGAACATCACCTCGTCTGAAACGGGGTGAGGGGCTAAAGTTTATGACATTGTGATTGACCTGATACCATCTTTCGGCTATAGTGCAATTGAAATGCATAATAGCCGAAAGATTTGGATACTGTGACTTAATGGGCTCAAATCTTATGAAGACCTTTCCCCTTAATGCCTTTTGATACTTCTTCTTTGCTTTGCCTGATGATTTCGACCCACTCAGGCTTAGAGAGCAAATCAAGCGTTTCTCTGTGTCTCTCAATATACTCATCAATAAGGTCTGTGAGTATTTTCCCGATGTCCCTTTTCTCGATACCCGCAATAATCTTGAGAATATCTCTTTTATCCTCCGGTATCCGCACCGTTGCCGTAGGCATATAAACACCCCCCTCACATGTATGTTTATTAGGAGCTTAAGCGGCTAATAGCTTTTTGTCACCCCTTCCTTTGAAAAACGTCAATAGGCTCAAATCGTTTTATTCCAATTCTAAATCAAGGCACTCTCAATCCTCTGTCGATTAACATGTTAAGGAAAGATCATTTTCGGTAATGTTTTGTAACGGCAATGATTTCAACTATACTTTCAGATAGGCATATAAACAGAGCACGGTATTTTATGTCGATGCGAAAGGAATAAATACCACGATGGCGGGGCTCAAGTAGTTCGGTGTTCAGTGATGGATGAGAGGGATTATTTTCAAAAAGTGCCCTGGCCTTGTGCCATTTTCTCAGAAGGCCGTGTTTCTTGATGTATTCTCTAATATCTTCACGGAGTTCGGTAATGACTGGCATTTATTTACACGCGGAAGATTTTTTTAAACCCCGTTCAAGATCCTTCAAAAAATCTTCTTTATACAGGTTTGTTTCAGAAAAATCGCTAATGATATTGGCAAGATTATCCTTTTTGAATGGCTTTAAGGCGATCGGATAGGTTTGCAGCTTCTTTAGCACTTCATTTCGCTCCTTTTCGTCAAGGAATTCAAGAAGTTCAATGACTGTTTCTAACGGTATTTCGATTCTTTTGGTGATCGTTTCTTTCACTGTGATAAATGGCATAACCCTCATCCTTTTTAATTGGAATGTCCTGATTTTTGATGTTTCATCTTACGGTCTGACTAAGGCAGTGTCAAGAAATTTGTTGCTAACACCCATCCATCCTTCCTTGTAGGGATTCCCCTACAAAAAAATCAGCATTTCCCTGACAGACAAATCCTGGGAAAATGGTAGTGTCAAATCAAAATTACGTCTTGTGAGGGACTGCAGCGAATGCTGATCAATTTTGATGGCGTTGAAATAGTCGGGCAAGCACACAATGCCAAAGATGCCATCAGATCCATTTCGGAATTAAATCCTGATGTGGTGATCCTGGACATACGCATGCCTGGCCCAAGCGGAATCGATGTTTTAAAAGATATCAAGGCGAAAAAATTACCAAGCCGGGTCATCATTCTGACAAATTACGCGTATACCCAGTACCGAAAAAAGTGTGAGGAACTGGGGGCCGATTATTTTATCGACAAGGTGACGGAACTCGAAAAAATTCCAAAATTAATTGAAGTGTTGGCAAAAGATAAACCGAAAACCGTGAAGAAAAAACAATGAAAGATGATCATAAGACAAGGAAGCAACTCGTACACGAACTGACGGAGTTGCCCTCGCAAGATGCCGCGCTGAAAAAATCAATAACCGGGGATATATCGGCTGAGCTTGCGGTTGAAGAGGCCCGTCGCTATGCCGAAAGTATTGTGGAAACTGTTCGAGATCCCCTTTTGGTCCTGGATGCAGACCTGAAGATTATATCGGCGAACCGCAACTTTTACAGAACCTTGATAGAGGAACGGCTTGCTTAAGCGTTAGCACTCGAAGCTGCCA
>Ga0209253_10003045_pt1 | contig 14771 bp, 11 predicted proteins | sample FrelakmetBRP12BR_FD_187145 | JGI IMG/M metagenome (GOLD analysis project Ga0209253, IMG submission 187145) | Freshwater lake sediment microbial communities from the University of Notre Dame, USA, for methane emissions studies - BRP12 BR (SPAdes)... | ecosystem: Environmental > Aquatic >...
CCTCCGCGGATTTCTGGTCCTCTACGCCAGGGCCATCGGCTACGAACCCGACCGCATTGTGAACGATTATATGAAGCGTTACGACGCGGCGATGAACCCGCCGAAGAAGTAGCAAAGTCAGTTCAACGTTCAAGACTCCGAGTTTGACGATACTGCAGAAAAGCAAAAGGCAGCCAATTCGGCTGCATTTTGTTGTCCCTATCAATAGCCGGCGGGATGCCCTCCGGCCATCTGTTTATACGCACACGCTCACTGAACCGTGATTCGCATATCCATCAGACGGTCGGTGACGCCCGTACCTACAGTAGCCAACGGGTCTATATTACTGACCCTTCTTGATGCATCTCGTGCGCCCGAATCAATGACACACAACTAAGTGCATTTATTTTATGACTTGGTAGCCGCACCCTTTAGGGTGCGTTTTGACGTTACAAGGTTTTTTCAACAGTCTCACGCCTTCTTCAATTCCCTCTTCTTCCACAAGAAATAAATCGCCGGATAGACAGTAAGTTCCAGGATCTCCGAGGTGATGACGCCGCCGATCATAGGCGCGGCGATGCGCTTCATCACATCGGCGCCCGCGCCGTGGCTGAACATGATCGGCACGAGGCCGGCAAGGATGACGGCCACGGTCATGAGCTTGGGCCGGATCCGCTTTACCGCGCCTTCCATGATCGCCTCCTTGAGGTCGTGCTCGGTATTCATCCGGCCTTCCTTCTTCCATTTATCATGGGCCAGATCGAGATAGAGCAGCATCACCACGCCGGTCTCGGCATCCAGGCCCGCCAGGGCGATGAGGCCCACCCAGACGGCGATGCTCATGTTGTACCCCAGGAACCAGAGGAACCAGAAGGAACCGACGAGCGAGAACGGCACGGCCAGCAGCACGATGACGGTCTTGACCGTGGACCGCGTGTTGAGATAGAGCAGCACGAAGATGATCAAGAGCGTGAGCGGAATAACGAGCTTCAGCCGTTCGTGAGTTTTGACCAGGAACTCGTACTCGCCGCTCCACTGGAGGCGGTATCCCGCCGGGAGCTTCACCGACGCTGCCACCTTCTTCTGCAGGTCCTCCACATAGCCGCCAACATCGCGGCCGGTGAAGTCGATATAAACGTAATTGGCGAGCAGGCCCTCTTCGCTCTTGATCTGCGTCGGCCCCTGGACGATGGAGATGTCGGCAAGCTGCCCCAGCGGAACATAGGAAATACCGCCCGATGCCGGGGCCGCGCCCATGCCGCCTGACGAGGCAGCTGCCACACGTTCCACAGGAACGAGAATGCGTTTGATACGGTCGATGTCGCTCCGGTACTCCCGGGGATACCGGACGTTCACAGAGTATCGCTCCCGACCTTCAACGGTTGTGGTGAGCGTCATGCCGCCCAGGGCACTTGCCACCACGGTCTGGACATCGTCCATCGAGAGTCCGTACCGGGCGATCTCAGCACGCTTCGGCCGGATGTCCAGGAAGTAGCCCGTCATGAGCCGCTCGGCGTAGGCGCTGCGTGTGCCGGCTACGGACTTGACCGCAGTCTCCACTTCGCGCGAGACTGTGTCCAGCACCTCGAGCTTCGGGCCGAGCACTTTGACCCCCACGGGAGTGCGGATTCCGGTCGCAAGCATGTCGATCCTCGCCTTGATCGGCATGGTGAAGGAATTCGACACGCCGGGGATCTGGACAGCGTCGTTCAGCTCGTTCTTGATCTTGTCGAGGTCCATGCCCTTCCGCCACTGGGACTCGGGCTTCAAGCTCACGATGGTCTCGAACATCTCGACCGGCGCCGGGTCCGTGGCGGTCTCGGCGCGGCCCGCCTTGCCGAACACCTGGGCGACCTCCGGCACGGTCATGAGCAGTTTGTCCTGGATCTGGAGCAGCCGCGACGCTTCGGAGATGCCGAGAGCCGGCACGGTCACGGGCATATAGAAGAGCGTTCCTTCGTCCAGAGGCGGCATGAACTCCGAGCCGAGCTTTATGCCGGGGACCACGTTCACGCCGAACATGGGCGGCACGAAGATAATCCCTGTTACGACGACGATGACGATCGCCGCGATAATGACTCCCCTGCTGAAGCGGAGCGAAAATGCCACACGGGGCTTGTAGACCGTGTTGATCGCGCGAATGATCGGGTTCTCATCCTCCGATCTCATCTTGCCGCGCAGGAAGAGCGTCATGAGGACCGGGGTGAGCGTGATCGCCAGAAAGGAGGCGAAGAGCATACCGAAGGTCTTGGTATAGGCTAGGGGCTTGAACAGCCTGCCCGCCTGCGCCTGAAGCGTGAAGACCGGCAGGAACCCGACGGTGATAACCAGGAGTGCGAAGAAGAGCGACGGCCCGACCTCCTGCGCCGCGTGGATGATAACATCAACGCGGTTACCCGGCCTGCCGGCGTGCTCCCACTCTTCGAGCTTCGTGTGGGCGTTCTCGACCATGATGATCGAGGCGTCCACCATGGCGCCGATGGCGATGGCGATGCCGCCCAGGCTCATGATGTTCGACGTCACGCCGAGGTAGTACATGCAGATAAAGGAGATGATGATGGCGATGGGAAGCGTCAGGATGACGACCAGAGCGCTGGGCAGGTGGAACAGGAAGATGATACAGACAGCGCTAACCGCGATGGTGAGCTTCACGATCTCCTCGGTCAGGGTGTGGATGGACCGCCGGATCAGGTCGCTCCGGTCGTAGGTTGTAATGATCTTGACGCCGGCCGGCAGGGAAGGAACGATGTCCCGGGCGAGCTTCTCCTTCACCCGGTCGATCACGTCCAGCACGTTCTCGCCGAAGCGGACCACAACGATGCCGGCGGCAACTTCTCCCCTGCCGTCCAGGTCAACGAGGCCGCGCCGGATCTCCGGACCCACTTCGATATTAGCCACGTCGCGCAGGAACACGGGCGTTCCGCCCGGCCCCCCTCCCACGGCGATCTCCTGCAGGTCCTTCACGCCCGTAATATAGCCCCGGCCGCGCACCATGTACTCCGTGCCGGACAACTCAAGGACCCGGCCTTCCACGTCGATATTGCTCTTCCGCACGGCGTCCATCACCTTCATGAGCGAGATGCCGTAGGACGCGAGCCGGTTCGGCTCCACGGTGATCTGGTACTGCCGCACGAAGCCGCCGACGCTCGCAACCTGCGACACGCCGGGCACGCTCTCGAGGGCTAGCTTGATGTTCCAGTCCTGGAGCGACCGGAGCTGAGAAAGGTCGTGGCTACCCGTCTCGTCCACCAGGGCGTAGGAGAAGCCCCAGCCGAGGCTCGTTGCGTCAGGCCCGAGGACGGGGTTCACGTCAGCGGGGATCTTGCTCCGCACCGACTGGAGATATTCCAGCACCCGGCTCCGGGCCCAGTAGATGTCCGTGCCTTCTTCGAAGATGACGTAGATGAAGGAGCTGCCGAGGAAGGAGAAGCCCCGCACCGCCTGCACCTTGGGCGCGGCAAGCAGTGTCGAGGAGATGGGATAGGTCACCTGGTCCTCGACGAGATTCGGGCTCCTGCCCGGCCAGTCGGTGTAGACGATCACCTGGGTGTCCGACAGGTCCGGGATGGCGTCCAGGGGGATGTGCTTGAGCGACCAGAGGCCCCAGAGCGACAGGAAAAGGACCACGAGGAACACGAAGAACCGGTTCCTGCCGCTGTATTCGATGATCTTGGAAATCATAGTGACACCAGTGCGGAGTGCGGAGTGCGGAGTGCGGAGTAAGAGCCACCCCGCAACCAATCTCTCCGCTGAAGAGACAGGTTTGCTGTAGTGTTTTGCTTTTTATTCCGCACTCCGCACTCCGCATTCCGCACTTGAATTACCTCACGCCCTTCAGCTGCGCTTCTGAATCGATGAGGAACGTCGCCGACCGCGCCACCTTCTCGCCGCTCTTCAAGCCCGACAGGACCTCGCGCCAGCCGTCGGCGCGCATGCCGAGCTTCACTTCCCGCGGCTCGAAATACCCCTCGCCCTTGTCCACGTATACGATCTGGCGGGTGCCGGTGTCGAGCACCGCGTCGTCGGGCACGGCGAGGCGGTTGCCAATGCCGACCTTGATATCGACGTTCGCGAACATCTGCGGCTTGAGCCTGCCGCCGGGATTGGGGACCGTCATCCGGACCTTCACGGTCCGGGCATCGCCGGTCAGGGTGGGATTGACGAACTCGATCTTTGCGGAGAGTTCCTTTCCGGGCAGAACACTTAGGATGATCCTCGCGGTCTCTCCCGGATTGATCAGCGCCAGGTCCTGCTCGTAGAGGTCCGCGGTGATCCAGACCGAGGACAGGTCGGCTATGTCGAAGAGCTTCTCACCGGGCATCACCCGCATGCCCTGGATCGCGCTCTTCTGCACCACCGTGCCGTCGAGGGGACTCACCAGCGTCATTGTACGCACCGTCGTTCCGGTCTCTTCTATGAGTTTGATCTGCTCATCGGTGATGTCCCAGAGACGCAGCCGCTGGCGCGCCGCTCCGATGATCGCTTCAGCGTCCCGGGAAAGCATGCCGGTCACCGCCCCTTCCTTCGCATCGCGCATAGACCTGGCCCAGTTGAGGGTGTTCAGAAACTCCTGCTGCGTCGCCAGAAGTTCGGGGCTGTACACTTCGGCCAGGGGCTCTCCCTTTTTGACCTGCTTGCCCGTGTAATCGGCATGGAGCTTTTCGATCCACGCCTCGTATTTCATGTTGACCGTGGCGAGATTCCGCTCGTCATACTCCACCCGCCCCACGGTCCTGATCGTCCTACCGATCTGACGCGGGGTGACCATGACGGTCTTGACGCCCATCATCTTCTGCTTGTCCAGCGGGATCTCCACCGTCGGAGCCTCGACAGGAGGCGAGGGCGCTACTTGAGGCGCGGCCTGCTTCTTTTCCGCCGCGGGAACACTGTGTCCCTCGTGCTGGGCCTGAACAACGGCCGCGGGAAGGACCATCAGGGCCGCGGTGAGGGTCCACGCGATGGCCAACAGAGCCCGTCTGCTCGGATCATTTCTTTTCCTGCTGCTCATTCTTTTCTCCCTGTGCGGCCAGCTGGTCGCCGGTGCCGGTCAGCACCTCGAGCCGGGCTATAGCCTTCTCCCGCGCCGCGAACTGCGTCCAATAGGATGTCTCGAGGTCGAGCAATGCCCTCAACCTGCTCACCACCGTGATCTCCTCGACCTTGCCGGTGCGGTAACCGGACAGCGATAGCTCGAAATCCTGCCTGGTCTTGGGGATCAGGCCCGTGCGGTACAGGTCCATCAGCTGGTCTGCTGACCGGACCATCGAATAATTCTCTCGAACGCTCGACGCGAGCATGGCCTTGATCCCTGCGAGATCGTGGACCGCGGCCGATGACATTGCGCGGGCAGACGCCAGTGCCTGGCCCTGGCGCGACTTGTAGTACAGCGGAATATTGAAGGTGGCCGTAAGACTCCACATGTCCTGGAAATCTCCGCTTCGCTTGAGTACGGTGCCAGCCAGGGTCACATCAGGATAGTACTCCTTCTGGGCCATGTGGACCCCGGCCTCCGAGGCCTTGAGCATCTTCTCCCGCGATGCCACTTCGGGCGAGCTCTCAAGGGCCTGCCGAACCAGTTCCTCCTCCGTCGCGGGAACCGGCGTGGCAGCCGGCTCCGCGGGCCTGCCGAGCGGCGCGTTCTGGTCCCGTCCCACGGCCGCGGTCAGCATGGCCTCGAGGGCCTTGCGCTTCTGGTCCAGCATGACCTCCCGTTCAAGGAGCATATACTTCTCGGTCTGGGCCATCAACACTTCCTGCTGCTGCCCCATGCCCGTGGCGTACCGCGCCAGCGCCGCTTCCTCGATCTGGCCGAACAAGGCGGTCCGTTCCCGGACCAGGTCAAGGTCCTTGTAGGTCAGGAGCAGGTCGTAATAAAGCTCCTTCACCCTCGCCACCGCCCCGAGCCGGGCGGAACGGTGCATGGCCTCCGCTGTGTCCGCATCCCTGCTGGCCATTTCCTCCTTCAGCGCGCGCTTGCCCGGGAAGGGGAACATTTGGGAGACGCCATATACCCACTGTGCTCCTTCCGTCTTGCCGTAGGAGTAATTGCTCCACCCCTCGTTCTGGTAGCCGATCATGAACATGGGATCCGGAAGGCTGCCTGCCAGTTTTACCTTGGACGACGCGGCATTCCACCTGGACTGGGAAACCCAGACGTCGTGATTGTTCTGCAAGGCCTCGCTGATGAGCGGCTGCAGTTCCAGCGTTCCGCCTGCCGCATCAGCGGCCGCGGCAGGATCAGCGCACAAGAACAGCGCTGCGGCAACGACAGCCAGATGTATGATCCCTATGGTAATGTTCTTATTCTGCACTCCGCACTCCGCATTCAGCACTGACGTTACTTCGCGTCGATCGTGAACTTCAAGCTGCCGTTCTTCCCGCCCGCGATGATCTTCACAGCGATATTCCAGGATCCCGCCATGGACAGGTTCATGACCGCCTTATACGCATCACCCTTCTGCACTGCGTCGGCCTTGTAGTTCATGGCCGGCATGCCCGGCATGGCGGGCATTGAATAATCAACGATCACCTTTGCGTCCTTCACGACCTTGCCGCCCGCGTCCTTGACCGACACGGTCACGTTGTTGTCGCCGGTCACCGGGGGGTTCTTGTCGATCGTGACGACAACATCGAACTCACCCGCCTTCTTCTTCACTTCATAATCCTTGGCGCTTGCCATACCGGCGCTCAGCATCACCACCAATCCGATCATCAGCAGTTTCTTCATGTTCTTTGCCCCCTTAGAGTAATAGTTATGTCCATGGTTCGGTCAGGCTCTCCTGATCAAGCCATATGAGTAATATATGCAGCAATGCAAGAGTTTCGCCAAGGATGAAAAGATTTTATCTCTTTATTAATCAGAATGTTGGAAGCTATGCCATAACGTCAATCGAGTGCAGATGGATGGTCTCATGAAATGCCTGTAGCATAAGCTACATCTCAATCAACAAAAACGATAGAACTGGTTCTTTCGCTGAGGGGTTCACAGGTGTGTAACAGCGGAAACGTGTCAACGGGGAACGGACGGGGGCGTTATTGTGAAAGGGAGCAGCATGGCGGGAAACTTCCGTTCGCAGGACACGGTCAAGAGAAGGACTATGAACGCTTGTTACTTCCCGATCTTCTTCAGTTTCTCTTTGGCGAGATCAGCTTCCTTGCTGGCGGGATATTCCTTGATGACCTTGTTCAGGTTCTCCTTCGCCTTGGCATTGTTCTTCTCGTTCAGGTAGGAATACCCGATCTTGAGCCGCGCACCGGGCGCCTTCTCGCTCTTGGGATGGTTCTTGACGACCTTCGAGAACGCTTCGATGGCCTTATCATATTCCTTCCGGCTGTAATGGCATTCTCCGATCCAGTACAGGGCGCTGTCCGCCTGGCTCGCGTCGGGGAACTGTTTCAGGTAGTTCTCGAACCCGGCGATGGACAGATCAAAGTTCCCCTTGTTGTAGTCGCTCTTGGCCTGTTGGTATGCTTCGGATGGTCCCAGCGTCTTGGCCTCCGGTTTTTTTTCCGGGGCAGCGGTTACGGATGGCATCGATCTCAGTTTGTTCTCCAGCTGCTCAACGCGGGAGCCGAGCTCCGACAGTTTATAGGTCTTGTCATCAAGCTTCTGCGCCAGTTCCTTCATGTGGAAGTTGTTCTCTTCGAGCTTGCCCTGCATGATCTGGAGGTCCGTCATGAGCTGGTCGTGCCGCGCGCCCTGGTCGGCAATTGCCTTCTGAAGATCGGTGGTGCTCTTGATGTCCGTCTCGAGCTGGTCCTGGCGCTTCTCCATGCCCGAGAGGTCCGGTACGCGGCCCTTCACGTCCTTCACGTCCGAGCGAAGGTCGTTCATCTCGTTCCGAAGCTTCACCAGTTCCGCCTGCGGCACACAGCCGGCAGAGAGCATCAGGATGGCTATGATAACAGAATAGGGTATTTTCGGCATGTCCATTATTTGCTGCACCCGATCGTGAGGTGACTCGGAGCCCTTAACAAGAAAAAGCGCGGGTGCCGGGAATGTCCTCCCTTTCCCCGCGCTGTGATCGATTATTCTGCAGCGACGAGATCGGCCTTCCGGTTCTGCTGCCAGCAGTCCTCGGTGCTCTCTTTGCAGACCTGCTTCTCCTTGCCGTAGCTGATGAGCGAGATGCGCTTCCCGGAGATGCCCAGGTCCGTAAGGTATTTCTTCGCACTCGCCGCTCGGCGCTGGCCAAGGGCCTGGTTGTATTCGATGGTCCCGCGCTCGTCACAGTTGCCCTCGATGCGGATCTTCGCCTTGGGGTTGGCCTTGAGCCATGCCGCGTTGGCCTTCATGATCGCCTTGGCATCATCGCGTACAAAGGACTTGTCGAAGTCAAAGTAGATGGTCTTGAGCCCGCCCGCCTCTTTTGCCGCACGCTCCTTCGCGGCCTTTTCATCCTCAGCCGCTTTTGCCGCAGCAGCGGCAGCAGCTGCCTCCGCCGCCTTTTTCTCATCCGCGGCCTTCGCTGAATCTGCAGCTACTTCTGCGGGGGTCTTTTCCACCTTCTGGGGCTGCGACTCAGGCGCCGAGCTCACATCTGCGCTCTTGGGGCAGCCATAGAATGCAAAAACGCTCAACACTAGGATCGCCATCATCACAACAACGTTTGTTCTCTTCATACTCTTTATCCTCCTTAGTGGTTTTTATCGCGCTGGTTCCCGGAAACGACGGGAGCAGAGTTGCTGCTGAGAATACATGATACCTGACGAAGAAATGATGCGAGTCATGTTCTTAACGTGACGAGAATAGCATACTGCCCGAATGTTGTCAATTTATTATGACTTTTAGGATCATAAGGATGCAACTTTGGATAAAAAGCTCGATAGTTCTTCGTTGTTTGTGACCGGTGCGTAACAGGTCTCACCGATGCACGGGATGATCCGCCCCCTGTCCTCGCCGTAGGCAACGACGGTGTAGGGGCCGGTGAGACGGCGGGCGGTCGTAGCGAGGCCGCTTCCGGTATCCGCCTCGACGGTCAGCTTGAGCAGGGCGAACCAGGCATCGAGAGCGCAATAATACGTCCCTGCATGAATGCTCATCTCGTTTACCACAAAAGAGAATATCTTGAGCGCCTTCCCGGCCTGACCGCGGTATGACTCCTGGCCGGTGAGATGGAACAGTTTGATAAGCAGCAGGGCTGCTGTGGCATTCGCCGAAGGATGGGGGATGTCCTCAACGCGCTTGAGACGGGTGCCGAGCACTTCCTCAGCCGTATCGAAGAACCCGCCCTCACCGTCACCGAACCGTTCCAGGCACCGGTCCATGAACGCTGCCGCCGCGTCGAGCCGGGCAGAATCTCCCGTCGCTTCATAAGCTGCAACGAGCGCCTCGATGAGGTAGACGTGATCGTCAAGCACCGCGGGAACGCCTTCGGTGTGATAGAGCGCCCCGTCGATAATCCGCTCCTTCAGGACCCGGTCAAGGCTTGTAAGAGCGAACGCCCGCAGGCTGTCATCTCCCAGGACCCGATAGGCCTTGAGGAAAGAGGTGATGAACATCCCGTTCAGCGACGTGTAGAGCGTCCTGTCCACGAACGGCGTTTCCCGCCCGTTCCGTTCGAGCAGAAGCTTTTCCCTGCTGCGGGCGATGACCGTCGCGACGGCCTCCGCGGACATGCCGAGGGTCCCGGCGATCTCCTGTAACTCTTTGGCCGCGCACAGGACCTTTTTCGTCTGATCATGGGGAAGAGCGCCGCGCTCATGGAAGAACCGGAGTGACAGGACCTCGTACTCTTCGATGGTCAGAACGCGTTTGAAGTCCTCGTCGGTCCACGTGAAGAAGCCGCCCTCGTCGTCAGGCGTCACGTCCGCGTCCTGGCTCGCGTAGAACCCGCCGGCAGGGTCGGACAGCACCGAACGGGCGAACCGGATGATGCCGACCGCGATCTCCTTATACCGCTCTTCGCCGAAGAGGGCGTAGGCATCGATATAGTTTCGCAGGAGCCAGGCATTGTCGTCCGCCATCTTCTCGAAATGTGGCACGAACCACGCCTCGTCCACGGAGTACCGGTGGAACCCTCCGGCCAGATGGTCATGGAACCCTCCCCGCGCCATTGCATCGAGCGTCGTCCTGACCGCGTTCTCCGCGGACCGGTCCTTCCGTGTCGCCGCCTGATGGAGCAGGAACTCAAGGGCACCGGGCATGGGAAATTTCGGGCTCGCGCCGAAGCCGCCGTGCTGAGCATCGAAATGCGCGAGCATGGCCGCCTTTGCCCGCTCCAAAGACTCTCTCGTGAGGTCCCCCGCCTCGAGGACCTCGGCCTTCAGTGCGTCCATGATGCGGACCCCGTACTGGACCGCCTCTCCCTTCCGGGACGCATAGAACTCGTGGACCGACCGGAGCACCTTGAGAAAGCCCGGCCTTCCATAGCGGTCATCGGGCGGGAAATAGGTTCCGCCGAAGAATGGCCTGCGATCCGGCGTCAGGAATACCGACAGCGGCCAACCGCCCCCGTTGCCCATGAGCGCCACTGCCTGCTGATAGCGCCGGTCGATGTCCGGCCGCTCATCGCGGTCGAGCTTCACGCTGATGAACAGCTCGCTCAAAAGCGCCGCCACCTCGTCGTTCTCAAAGGACTCCTTCGCCATCACGTGGCACCAGTGGCACCACACACCGCCTGACGAGAGGAACACCGCCTTCCCTTCCCGTTCGGCGCGCAGAAAGGGCTCATCCGACCAGGGGTACCAGTCGATCTTCTGGTGTGCGGCGTGCTGGAGATAGGGTGACTTTTCGTTTGATAAATGATTCATAAGGAAATTCTACCACGGAGTCACGGAGAAATACTTAACAGCATGTCAAAACAATTATTGAATTCAAGGTAAAAGATTCAAGATGTAAACTTATAAATTTCCTCCGTGCCTCCGTGTCTCCGTGGTCATCCAGTCTCAGACGTTATTCATCTTCGGTGTTAACCGTGTTCATCCGTGGTCACCATCGTGGCATTAAAAAGTACTCGGATCTTCCGGCGGCAGGTCCGCCTCATCGAAGGGCATGACGCCCAGCTGGACCATGACGGCCTCGACGCCTTCCAGAATCTCCCGATGATCATAGCCGGGCATCTCCTGATCAAGCGCACGATCAGTCAGCCGGTCGAAGGCATCGAAGTCGAACAGGCCATCCAGAACGCCGGAGCGGACCAGGACTGCGTACAACCTCCGATCATTCAAAAGATCTTCGTCCCCGCTCACGACCACCTTCAAGGGCCGTTCCGGCGATGCGAGATACCACTGCATCGCGCTGCTCAGGGCATCATAGAGCGTCGCGATCCCCGCCGCGATCTTACCTTGCCGGAGCCGACGCTTTCCGCCGCGGATATGGAGCCTCGCACGTTGGAGAGGCCCCTCCACTGACCCGAGTTCATCTTCATGCATTAAGCCGAAATGAGGCATAGGATTACCCAGTTCAGTCCTGTCCGCCCGTCGCGGGCTTGCGGCAAAAGGCGTGACCGGATGACGATTTATTATAGTATAACACCGGGATGAGGATGACCTACAGGGAAAAATCATGGTTCCGCTACAGCACTGAGACAGGAGAAGGCGAACGATCGGCCATGGGAATAAGCCGCGATCCGGGCCGGCCGCTATCAGGGCGACCAGGAAGGCGAAGTGTAGCTGGCGTCGTTGGGCGTGACCCGCTCGAGGTCGGTCCCGTCGCTGTTCATGATATAGATACCGGATCTCCCCTTGCGGGTCGAACTGAACACGATCTGCCTGCCCGACGGCGACCACATGGGATTTTCGTCGTTGCCCGGCCCGTCCGTGAGGATACGGAAGTCGGAGCCGTCGGGGTTGACGGTCGCGATCTTGAACAGCCCCTTCGTCTGAGAAACAAATACGATGCGGTCCCCCCGCGAAGACCAGTGGGGCGAGGCATTGTACGGCCCTTCATAGGTTATCCGGCGCGGATCGGTCCCGTCCACACCAATGACATAGATCTGCGGAGATCCGCCCCGGCCCGACGTGAACGCGATCTCCCGGCCGTTCGGGGCCCACGACGGCGATACATTATCGGCGATCCCGTAGGTGAGCCGCTCCAGATCGTTGCCCTCCATCGTCATCGTATAGATCTCGGTTCCGCCTTCCTTCGAAAGGGCAAGCGCCAGCCGCTTTCCGTTCGGAGCCCATGCCGGCGAGATGTTCAGCCCCTCTGCGCCCGATATCTTCCATCGCCTGCCGCTCTCCATGTCGAGACCGTAAAGGTCGGGATTCCGGTCGCGGTACGAAACATAGGCCAGGAACCTGCCGTCGGGGCTCCATGCCGGCGACATGCTGATCGAACGGTCTGCAGTGAGCTTCCGGAGGTTCTGCCCGTCGTAATCCATGACATACAGCTCCTTGTTACCCGTCTTGTCCGACACGCACGCTATGCGCGTCTTCGCGACCCCCTTCTCGCCCGTATACTGGGACACGATCTCATCGGCAAATGCATGCGCCATACGGCGGACCGAGTCCTCGTTCCCGTAATATTCCTTGCTCGCCATCCGCATGCCCGTCACGGCGTCATAGAGCCTGCCGGAAAGGATGATGTCGCTCCCCTTCCGCGACAGTCGCGCCCATGCCACGCCGGTAAGGCCGAAGGTGCCGCCCCGCTTGATGGCGTCGGCCGGCGGATCGTCCTTACCCGCATAGATCAGGTCGATCTTCCTCGGGTCCATGACATCGAAGACCTGGGAGCGCCTCAGGTCGGCCTGCAGCACCTCCAGCGCCAATACCCGCAGACCGGGCGCCCCGGTGTCGTTGAACAGGTCGATCACCACAATGGGGATCTTCTTCGCTTCCCCCTTGATCACGCCGAGGTAGTACTGGGAGTGGACGGTGAGCGGAATGCTGATCAGCAAACACAACAGTATGATCGCGATGACACGTTTCATGATTCTCGTTGGTTGAGGGTCAAGGGTCAAGAACTTCGGACGAGAACATCACTTTCCTTTTCCCTCTTACGCCTTACGCCTCATGGTTCTTATTCTTTTTCCATCAGATCGACGCTGAACGTTTCATACTCGTTGAAGAACCCTTCGGGAAGCTGCGGGAACGGGCTCGACGCGAGGATCGCGCGCATGGCGGCCTGGTCGAAGTAAAAGTTTCCGCTCGATTCCGCGAGCTTCGCCTCTCCCACCCTTCCCGTGCGCAGGACCTTGAACATCACTTTCACCCGGGCGCCTTTCACCCCGGGCGGCGGACTCCAGTTTCGCTCCACTTTGTCGCGCACGATGGCAAGATAGGGCGGGAACTGGAACTCACTCGTCGTGCTGGCCACCGCCACGGACTCTTGTTTTTTTGCCCCGGTCGTGGGGGACTGGGCGGGCGCCGTCTCCTCGGCGGGCTTTGTCGCGGGCTTTTTCGCGTCCAGCTCCGGCAAGGCGTTCCTGCTGACCGCGGACGGGCGGGGCGGAGCCGGCCTTGCAGCGGCCTTCGCCGGCGCCTTTATTTTCTGCTTTGCCTGCGGTTTTATGACCGGTGCTGCGGGCGGCGACGCTTGTTCGGACATCGTGGGGGGAAGGTTCGCGGTATCCGGTGGCAGGTCAACCAGCTTCACCCGGTAGGAGGGAGGTACAAGGACACGCGGCACCCCCTGGACAACCAGGTAGATCGCGGCGATCGACATGATGCAATGGATAAAGAACGAGAAAATGACGGCCGCGGCAAGCTCACCGCTGGACTGGCCGATCCTCGTGCCGGTGAGCAGCTTCATTTGCCGCTCTCGCCTCCCGACGCGATCGCCTCGGTGACCATGCCGAGCCGGTCGATGCCCGCGCGTTTCACCACGTCCATGACTTGGACCACCGCCCCATAGGGGGCACTCCGGTCGGCGCGGAGATAGACGTTGATCTGCGGTTTGCTCTTCCGGATCGCTCTAAGCACGCCGCCGAGCTTGGCAATATCGACGCGTTCCTTCTCGACAAACACCTCCTGGCCCCGGGTCACGGTGATCACGATGCGGTCCTCGGACTTGATGGTGTTGGCGTCGGACTTGGGAAGGTTCACGTCCAGCCCGCGGCTCATCATGGGCGAGATGATCATGTAAAAGAACAGCACCACGAGCAGCACGTCGATGAGCGGCACCAGGTTCAGCTCGCGCATGATATGGCTGGTTCTCCGTTGCGTTCGCATGGTCATTTCCTCAGGTAGGTGCGGCTCACAACGCTCATAAACTCGATGGAGAAGGAATCCATGCGCGTCGCCATGTCCTTGATCTTTTCCGAGAAGTAGTTGTAGGCGACCACCGCCGGGATGGCGACAAAAAGGCCGCCCGTCGTATTGATGAGCGCCTCGGCAAGGCCCGGCGCCAGCGCCCCGATATCGCCCGAACCCTTGAGCCCGATGCCGTAAAAGGCGTCCATGATGCCCCAGACCGTTCCGAACAGGCCCAGCAGCGGCCCGACCGTGCCGGTGGTGCCGAGGAACGCCATGTAGCGCTCCATGTACCCGATCTCGTCCTGGGTCGTGATCTGGAGCGAACGCTCGATCTCCTCAGAGATCAGGGACCGGTCCGCGTCGGCCACCTTGCCGTCGAGAGTGGACTTGATGATGGACTCCACTTCCTTGTGCCCCTCGAGGAACAGCGTCGCCACGGGGCTGAATTTCATCTGCCTGGCGCTGGCCAGCAGTTCGTCCGAGTTCTTGGTCTTCCGGAAGACCTGCAGGAAGGCCAGGGATTCCTTTTCCGCTTTCCGCAGGTACTGGAACTTGAGCAGGATCATGGCCCAGGAAATGATGGAGAAGCACAGAAGAATGGCCATGACCACCTTGCCCATCCATCCCGATTCCATGAACAACCCGACTATCCCCGG
>Ga0209253_10003046_pt1 | contig 14771 bp, 13 predicted proteins | sample FrelakmetBRP12BR_FD_187145 | JGI IMG/M metagenome (GOLD analysis project Ga0209253, IMG submission 187145) | Freshwater lake sediment microbial communities from the University of Notre Dame, USA, for methane emissions studies - BRP12 BR (SPAdes)... | ecosystem: Environmental > Aquatic >...
TGCTCGGCTTGTTCATCGGCGTGATGGCCTCATTCATCCGCAAGTCGATGCGCGGAGCGATAGATAGCCCGAAAATGATCGAGGACGCGACCGGCCTGCAGGTATACGCGACCATATCGGAAAGCAAGCAGCAGGAAGCGCTTTCCTTGAAAATTCAAGCCAAAGAGGCAGGTCAATTCATCCTGGCGGAAACACAACCGGACGATCTCTCCATCGAGAGCTTGCGCAGTTTCCGCGTAGCCCTGCAATTTGCCATGCTGGACGCGGCGAACAATCGGGTGATGATCACCGGCCCGACACCGGGAGTCGGTAAATCTTTCATAGCCGCGAACATGGCTGTCATTCTTGGCCAAGCGGGCAAGCGCGTATTGCTGATCGACATGGATCTGCATAAAGGGCATCTGAACCAGTATTTTGGTCTGGAGCGGGCTGCAGGTTTGAGCGAGATACTCGCCGGCGAGATCACACTGGAACAGGCAACGCACAAAAATATTTTGAAAAACCTGAGTTTTATTTCCAATGGCACGCATGTCGCCAACCCAGGTTCGCTGTTCCTCAATGAGCGCCTGCCGCAGTTCCTGGATCAGTGCAGCCGGCAATATGACATCGTTATCGTTGATGCTTCCCCCGCATTGCTAATCTCCGATGTGGCGGTGATCGGCCCGAACATGGGCACGACTTTCATGGTGGTCCGTGATGGTGCTTCTACCCTGGCTGATCTGACTACAGCAGTCAAGCGGCTTGGCCAGGCGCGAGTCGAGGTGAAAGGCGTGTTGTTCAACGGCCAGTTGCAACGAGTCTCCAGCCGCTACGGCTATGGCTATAAATATGGCAACTAAAACCGAACTCCGCTTGCGGAAAAACTTGGCGGCGGTGCCTTATAACAAGTCGCCCTACAAGAAGCGTTATTCACATTTGGCCAATATTCTGGAGGATGAACCGGGCGCACCGAAATACAACGTTGCGCGCCGAAATTACCTTGAGGGCAACGCTGCGGTCAGGATCAGCAAAGATGCTGAAGCAGGAATCAGCATCGAGAATTTGAATGCGACGAAAACCCAAGGCAATAATTGTCTACTAATTGTGAATCAGCTACCCGTGGAGATTTGGTGGATGAACCCATTTCACCTTTCCATTAGTTGTTGCACATCCAACTTAAACCCGCATTAATGCTATCAAATTTTTTCTTTAATACTGCATACCTAACCTTCCGTTCGCTCGATGATGGTACCCCTGAGGGTCGATCAATTGAGCGTTATCGCCTTGCTGCTTTGGGATCGTTGGCTAATTTCCTAAGCTCTATACTTGGAATGGTCACGCTGGTTGTGACTGTACCATTAACTCTTTCTTATCTTGGCGAGGAGAGATTTGGAGTTTGGATGACTATTGGCAGTTTGGCTGCGCTGTTGTCATTTTTGGATCTCGGAGTAGGAAATGGGTTGATTAATCGTGTAGCAAAGGCAAGGGCCGAAACAGAGCACACTATTCTTCCTTCAGTGATTTCCCATGGGTTGCTTGTGTTGTTGATTGTGGGCGCGATAGTAGGTGTACTCTTGTTTTGCCTGGTGCAGTATCTGCCGATAGCTCGTCTTATTAAAGTTGCTGACCCCGCTATGGTCGGTGAAACAAAAGCAAGTGTTTTGGTATTTTGTGCCATTTTTGCAGCGAGCATTCCTCTCGGTGGCTTGCAGAAAATATTTCAAGGGCTGCAACTTTCTTGGATAGTACATGTGATAAAAGGATTGGGTGCAATTTTGTCGTTGTTGTTGGTATATGTTCTAGCGCAAAAAAAAGTTGGTGTGCCGGCACTATTGCTCGCGACTTATGGGGTGCAAACGCTTGTCCTTCTGTTGTTGTTGTATCGCTTAGCTATAGACAAGATGCTCTGTATTCCAAAATATAGGTTAGGCAGTTTTGTCCACGAGACAAAAGAGTTGCTTGGTGTTGGTGGCCTATTCTTAATATTGCAAATTGGCTATCTCGTTGGTTGGAGTTCCGATTCCTTAATTGTTTCGTCGGTTCTGGGTGCTGCTGAAGTAACGAAACTTGCTGTAATGCAGCGCTTATTTCAGTTCGTGTTTTTACCATTAAGTATTATGGTTTCCCCGTTGTGGGGGGCATATGCAGATGCAAATGCAAAGGGTGATCGCGATTTCATATCACGCACATTAAAGGGTTCCATTGTAAGGACGGTAGTACTAGCAGCAGTTGGCTGCGTGGGCATTGTTTTACTTTCGCCGATTATTTTCAGAGTCTGGTTACAAGGAAATGTGCAAATATCATTTAGCCTTGTGGTGACCTATGGCATTTGGATATTTGTTCAATGTGTGTTTATGCCTGTTTCAATGTTGCTTAATGGATTGGGCGTAGTCAAGGCTCAGGTAATGGTGGTCGTGGCTTTCTGTTTTGTTTGCCTGCCGCTGAAATTTTACCTTATTCAGCAGGTTGGTGTCGTTGGGGTAATTCAGGCAGCGATTGTTGCGTATTTACTGACAGCAGCCATTCCTTATGTTGTGTTGCTATCACGGGAACCATTGAGAAGCCACTTAGCTCGTTGATTGACGTGCCGAATTATTTTGAATTGAATTGCTAATTTAAGAGGTAGTTGAAGTGAATCACATGGAATGCCCACTTTGCTCATCCAAGAGAGTTGAGTTGCTTGAGTCAATTGCAGGTAAGAGTTTGCACAAGTTGTATTCATCGATGGTGGATGTCAGCGGGTTGTCATCTGATTTGTGGAAGGATTGTACGTATATATTATGCAAGAATTGCGACCTTCGATTTTTTGAACCCGCTGTATGCGGTGACGAAAAGTTCTATAACACCCTTCAAGCATATTCTTGGTACTACCAAGACGAAAAAAATGAATTCGGAATGGCTGCAGCGCATCTAAAGCCTGGCATGGCAGTGCTCGACGTTGGCGCAGGTAAAGGCGTGTTTAAGCAATATGCTACCGGCTGCGAATATACTGGACTTGAATTTAGTGAAAAGGCGCAAAAATATGCGAGTAAACGTGGTGTGACTATTGAGCGAAAATCCATCGAGGCTTTTTCCGCAGAAAGACCGCATTCGATGGATGTGGTGTGCAGCTTTCAAGTGCTTGAACATGTATCGCTCCCAAGCTCTTTTTTGCGTGCTTGCGTGGATGCATTAAAGCCGGGCGGCAAGCTGATCATTTCGGTTCCAGCTTTTGATGGATTTACCGGGTTGGCAATTAACTCTGCGCTAAATTTGCCACCTCACCATGTGAGTCGTTGGAGCAATCGATCTCTAGAGGCTGTTGCATCGCAATACAGTTTAAGATTGGTGTCGTTAGAAATCGAACTGATACAGCCTATCCATGCGGTTAATGCTGAGTGCGTGAAGGTGATGCATGAATTACGCAATTTCTTTGGCCTGCCATTAACATGCATCGATTTTTCTGTTGCTGGAAAAATTGTGGCGAAACTTGCTGTCCTGGCGGTAAAGCTGGGGATGCGGGCTAAAGGCCCAAATCATGGGCATTCCGTAGTTGCTATTTATGAAAAGTAAGTTTGCATAATTAGAGGAGTTTGCGACTTATGAAAATCGCTATCCTTGGCCCGATATCGACCGCAGGGGTCACCCCTTTTCTGTTTGATCAGCCCCCTGCTGATTTTCCGGTGGGGTATATTGGGGCACCCTTCATGAATACGCTGATTTCTGAGTTATTGGCTAAGGGGCATGAAGTATGTGCCATTACATGTGGTGGCTATGAGGCAACACGAAGTAGCAATCCGGTCAGTCTGAAAGGTGATCGCTTCGAGTTTTATTGTTGCCCAAGTCGCAAACATTCAATCCGACCTTCATCGGGGCGCATAGGGCGTATTCTAGATTTTTTTGCCTATGAGCGGCGGAATATGAATGTGGTGCTCGCTAAAGTTCAACCGGATTTTATACATGCCCACTGGACTTATGAATTCGCTATGGCGGCAATGGAAAGCAATATCCCCTATTTAGTGACTGCGCATGACGATCCCACTGAGGTACTTAAGCTATTCAAAAATATTTATCGATTTGGCCGTTACTTGATGGCGCGCCGTGTGCTGCGACACGCTAAAGCAATAACGGCTGTATCGGATGATCTCAAACGTAGAATTGCACCATTGGCCAATAGCGAAATTACGGTGGTTCACAATCCATTAAGTCATCAATTTATCAATATAGGCTCGAAACGAACTTTGCCATCGATTTGCACAGCACCCAAACTTATTTCTGTGATTAACGGGTGGGGATATATGAAAAACGCCAGCAGTGCGCTGATTGCTTATGCGCATATACGTCGCCAGATAAAAGATGTCACATATCATCTTTATGGGATTGATTTTCAACCCGGCGGATCTGCAGAGCAGTGGGCCAAGACTCAAGGGTTGGCAGAGGGTGTGGTGTTTCATGGTCCTGTCTCGCATAGCGAATTGGTGATCGCGCTTAAAGATGCAGCGTTGATGTTGCATCCGTCACGGTCTGAAAGTTGTCCGATGGGGATTGCGGAGGCGCTGGCTTTAGGCCTGCCTGTGGTTGGTGGAGAAATAAGTGGTGGGGTGCCGTGGATGATTGGAGACGCGGGGCTGTTAGTTGATATCAACAAACCGCTAGAGATTGCACATGCTGCGCTTCAGCTTTTGACCGACGATTTACTCTACAAAAAAAGCGTAACTGCAGCGCTGCGGCGCGTAAAAACATTTGACCCGGAACTGATTGCGACTCAGTACGAAGAAATGTACATACACATACTTAAAAAATCGGGTGCAGGGGGTAGTACAGCAATGGTATCAAAAGGTTTGTGATACTGGCGTATAAAAGCGAAAGATCATCGTTATGACAATTAATAGGTTTTATCTTTTCCTAACATTTTTGGTGATTGCCATCTCTGGCAATCCTGCGATGAATGTCCTAGGCAAAGAGACTGTTTATATCGGAACCTTAGTGATTTTTATGGTCTTGTGGTGGTTCAAGCCTCTGAAACTCTCGCGACAAGATGAACTGGCATTTGGATTGTTTGCCTTGATAGTGTTAACACATGTGTTGAGTTTCGGTTCACTGGTTATCGCTGCTTCATTGGGCTTTTTAATTAAGCTGGGTATTGCATTGTTGGCAGCTAGGTTGATTCCTGAATTTCCACGCCGCTATGTTTCCGTGATGTATGTCTTGGCGTGCTTGAGCCTTGTTTTTTATATTCCTGTCCAATTAGGTATCGATTTGGCGGGGATATTAAGTCCGATAAGGATACCGCTTGCGAATATCGAAGTTATACATATTGGCATACATAATTTTCACGTGCCTGACGAAAGTGGTAGAAATTGTGGCATGTTTTGGGAGCCGGGAGCATTTGCAGGATATTTGATATTGGCTTTGTTTTTTCTGGTACGTGGTGGACAAAACAAGGCTATGCTATCGAAGCAGGGTTTGGTGCTAATTGCCACGTTATTGACTACGCAGTCCACTACCGGTTATCTCGCTTTCATGGTGCTGGTTGTGTTTTACGCATTTAATGCGGGTTGGGCCAGGAGCGTGGCAGTCAAGTGGGTGGTCTTCCCATTGTTTCTTGTTTTGTTTATGTCTGTAGAACTCGCTATATTTAGCCAGGTTTCGTTTCTCGGTGAGAAAATTAATGCGCAAATTGAATCGGCAGTTGCTCGGGATGATACGAGCCGCATTAATCGCGTCGGGAATATTTTATACGACTTAAAGTGGATCGCCGATAAACCAGTGCTGGGCTGGAGTGCCACACCAGAGATGCGGTTATCAATTGATGCAGAGGTCGCTGATCTTATTGCAGGTCAAGGTAACGGCCTGACCGGTTTTACGGTTAGATTTGGTTTGGTTGGTTTATTCATTTTTATTGGGTTCTTTGCGAATAGTACTCGGCGAATAACTGGCTCGATGTCAGCCTCTTTGTTTGGCATTGTTATTGTATGTGTGCTTCTAAATGGCGAGCAATTTATGAACTTCCCTATGTTTCTTTCACTCATGTTCGTGCCGCAAATCAAATCAAAATCGCTACCAGTATCACCTGTTGCAGTGTCTCGTAAGTCTAGCTTCGTTGGTAGGCGATCTGGGTATCGAACATGAGAATTGCAACCCTCATAACCCGCCACAACCACAAATCAATACACTTGCTTGCCTTGAGGCGCTAATTAGAAGCTCGTTGCCAAGGGGATATTCACTGGAAGTGTTTCTGGTGGATGATGGCAGCACCGATGGCACGGAATAGGCATTGCGTGAACAATATCCTCAGGTGACTATCATTAAGGGCAACAGTAGTCTGTATTGGAATGGTGGCATGCGTGTAGCGTTTGCTGCAACGGAAAGAGGCTTCTATTATTACCTCAGGCTTAACGATAACACGCTGCATTATCCTACCGCGATTGAAGCGTTGGTCACCATGGTGCACGATTTGCAGGCAAGGCCAGGTAAAAAGTGTTGTCGTGGCTGGTTCTGCTCATGATGCGAATGATGGGCGGCTCACTTATGTCGAGATGAACCGCTGGCAGATATCTGATGTTGCTGCAAGGTTGTCGTTTTAATACCTTGGGCTTTAGAGCAAGGATCAAGTCGGAAACCTAATCAGGATATCGGAAAAATCAAATGTGCGGAATAAGTGGCATTTTGAAAATGCAGAATTCGATGCCTTGCTCGCATGAGTTATTGCGTAGCAGCATTACCGCTATGAATCGTGCTATCGCGCACCGAGGGCCGGACGGGGACGGTGTGTATGTGGCTGATAGTGTGGCACTGGGGCATCGACGTCTTGCGATTCTCGACTTAAGTTCTGAAGGTAATCAGCCGATGTTCAACGAGGATAGCTCCTTGGCGCTGGTGTTCAATGGCGAGATATATAATTATTTGGAACTCATTCCTGTGCTTAAAGCACGCGGTCATATCTTTCGCTCTCATTCCGATTCAGAAGTGATCCTCCATGCTTATGAGGAATGGGGTGTAAGTTGTGTGACACGCTTCAATGGCATGTGGGCATTCGCGATTTGGGACACCCTTCGGCATCGGTTGTTTGCCTCGCGTGACCGACTTGGTGTCAAACCGTTTTATTTTACCCAAGACTTGGATCGGTTTATTTTTTCGAGTGAGATCAAAGGAATTCTGGCGGTAAAGTCGCTGACGGAAGCCAATTTTGGAAAAGTACATGACTATTTGGCTTATGGCTATCGCACTAACGATGGCTCCACCTTTTTCACCAACATTAATGAACTAATGCCTGGGCATAACTTGGTTATCGAAGGCGGTGTTGTACAACAAGAGCATTATTGGAGCTTTTCTGAGCGGAATTACAGTAGTGAAAGTGACGACCAGTTGCGCGAACAATTTAGATTTTTGCTGGAAGATGCTATACGTCTGCGTTTTCGCAGCGATGTACCGGTCGCACTGTTGCAGAGCGGTGGTCTTGATTCGTCAACCATATGTCGGATAGTTGACGACTGTATTGAGGCGGGGCAACTTGGATGTAAATCTGTGACAGCTTTTACGGCTTCTTTTCCTGGCTACAAATATGACGAATATGGTTTGGTAAAGGAACTTATAGGATCTTGCCGACACGTTCAACTACAAAAAATTGAAACAAACGAATTAGATTTGGCGACATTCTTGCCAACCTTTGTAGCAGGCATGGGTGAGCCAATGTTTAATAGTAATAGTTTTGTGCATTGGCAGATCATGCGGGCTATTCATGAACAAGGAGTCAAGGTTGTGATTAACGGCCAAGGTGCCGACGAGGCCTTAGCCGGTTATGGCCCACTTGTTGTTGGCTACCGTTTGCTTGATCTGTTGCTATCCAAGCCATGGTCTGCATGGGGAGAGGCAAAGGCTGTGCATCAAAAAATGGGATTAAGTTTAATGTACCAATTTGCGCAGACTGGCAAGGCAATAATGGGGAGGCGAGCTGCATCGAAATGGCGTGGTTGGGTGGCGGAGGGTGGATTGAAGGTTATGGACAGTGATTTTCACCGAAAATGTGACGGATATCTGAATCAAACTAACATGACTTTCTCCCCAAAAAATTTAGATCGGCATATGCGAGCTCAGATTGAACACTATGGATTTAACCAGATATTGCAATATGAAGACCATTCGGCCATGCTGAATTCGATAGAAATTCGCTCACCATTTGTAGACTATCGTTTGATGGAATTCGCATTTAGTTTGCCAGATAGATTTAAATTCAGCGATGGCGTAACCAAACGTATTCAGCGGGAAGCTTTTGCTGGACGGTTACCTAATAATATTGCAAATAATAATCGCAAAATTGGATTTTCCACTCCATTTGAAAGCTGGTTACAAACACCTGAGATGCGAGAATTTGTCCATGGCTTGGTCCAAAATAATTCCTTTTTGAAGCGTGGAATTTGGCAGCCTGAAAAGCTGAGAAAGATTTTAACTAATCCGCAGATGAATCCTAAATTCCCATTCTGGCGCTTTATAAACCTAGAACTTTGGGCTAGGGAATATGGGATTACAAACCTATAACCTATGAGCACTGTAGCCATATTGATCGCCTGCCATAATCGGCGCGAAAATACGCTTGCATGTTTAAAGAGCGTATTTGACAGTACCCTTCCCGTTAATACTTCGTTGGATATCTTTCTTGTGGACGATGGTAGTCAAGATGGATCTGGTGAATCGGTGCGTCGATTTTTCCCGAGCGTCCATGTTATTGATGGCGATGGCAATCTCTACTGGAATGGTGGGATGCGTGTGGCTTTTGCGGCCGCATTGAAACGGGGTTTTGACTACTACCTCTGGCTAAACGACGATACTTTTCTCTACCCAGAGACAATAAGCGGCTTGCTGAATTCGGCAAAGTTTAATGAATCTGCAGCAGGACGTGCCGTTGCTGTTGTAGGAACGACGCAACTAACACATGGAAGCCCCCCAACATATGGCGGGTTGGTTAGTAAAAATCGTTGGAAGAAATTGTCACTTTCTATTGTTGATCCGTTGAGTAACTCACTTTCCTGCGACACTGTAAACGGTAATTGTTTTCTAATTCCTAAAGCGATTGCTCAGTCAGTTGGAAATCTTGATAGTGCGTTCGTTCATTCGATGGGTGATATAGATTATGGATTTCGAATTCGCCAAGCAGGATTCCCTATTGTGGTAATGGCAGGCTACGCAGGCAGTTGTGCACATAACAGCATTGACAATACTTATCTCGATAGCCGTTTGGCTTGGCAAGAACGCTGGAAAAAAATTGTCGGTCCGAAGGGGTTGCCTCCAAAAAAGTGGTTCATATTAACGAGAAGACACGCTGGATTGCTTTGGCCAATATTTTGGATATGGCCATACCTGAAAGTTATTTTTTGACTAATCGGAAGTAATATTCCATTTGATCATCGAACACATTTAGTTATTGGAGTTACATTGGCAACAATCCTAGCACCCATTGCGCTGTTCACATTCAAGCGCCCAGAACATACTCGGCGGACGCTTGAGTCGTTGGCACAGAATCCTGAATTCGCGGGGAGTCCATTATTCATTTATTGCGACGGCGCACTCAATGATGCTGAAGCAGTAAAGGTGGTAGAAACGCGGCAATTTGTGCGTGATTGGCCGCATCCGAACAAAGTCATCATCGAGCGAGACCGGAATTTGGGATTGGCGAATTCAATTATTGATGGTGTTACCCATCAATGTAATGCACATGGAAAAGTCATCGTTGTAGAAGATGACATGGTGGTGTCGAAGTATTTTCTTAACTACATGAATTTGGCGTTATTGAAATATCAGGATGACGATAGAGTCATTAGCATTCACGGTTATTCATTCCCCATCGTCAACTTGCCGGAAGCTTTTTTTATTAGGGGAACAAGTTGTTGGGGGTGGGCAACCTGGAAGCGTGGATGGGATTTGTTTGAGGCTGATGGAAAAAAATTGCATGATGAACTTTTAAAAAGAAAGTTGATGCACAGATTTAATATAGATGGCGCATACCCATACCGGAGAATGTTGCTGGATCAGATACATGGCAGGAATGATTCATGGGCAGTTCGATGGTATGCATCTGCATTGATTCATGACAAGCTCACGCTTCACCCAGGACGCTCGTTAGTTTCTAATATAGGCTTGGATGGTAGTGGTACACACTGTGATCCAGAACAAGAATCAGTTCATTTGCTAAGTTCTACATCGATTATCCTTTCAGGTGTTGAAGTGGCGGAGGATAGAAATGCCCTGCAAGCATGGCATAAGTACCTCAAGGCTGCGAGACGTAGAAAGCTGATTAAAGTGATCTCTTCCTTTGGGTTTCTAATGAAAGTAATCAAGAGACGTGTTCGTATTACGTAAGAAACATTTTCCTAAATGCCTAAACTAAGATGAAGCTAGTCCACTTTAATACTTTTGAGGGCGGCGGTGGTGCGGCAAAAGCCAGCCTCGCTTTGCATCGTGCGATGCTCGACCTCGGTGTGGAAGCGACACTTTTTGTTCATCGAAAAACCAGTTTGGATACTACTGTTGTTGGGCTACCCCCCTCAAAGTTCGGTCTGCTTAATAAAAGACTTATACCCAGGTTTCTGTCTGTGATTCACTACATGTTATATCGTCCATTAGAGACGTGGTCATTTGGCCTCTTCGGTAATCGTTCAGTCACCCGGCATGGTAAGGTTAAAGAAGCAGATATTATTTCTTTGTCTTGGGTATCCTGGTTTTTAGATATTGATGCTATAGGGCAATTGCTGAAGCAAAACAAACCTGTCGTATGGACGTGTTACGACATGTGGGCATTTACCGGTGGGTGTCATTATGCAGGTGACTGCGATCTTTTTACTGCGAGCTGCGGCAGCTGTCCGCAGTTAGGTCATGCTGATGGTCGGGATATATCGCAATGGCTGTGGGAAAAAAAGAAGAAGAGTTGGGATATTTCGTGGCTTACCATCGTTTGTCCGAGCAGGTGGCTTGCAGAGTGTGTGCGGAAGAGCGGGTTGTTAAGCGAAGTTCGGGTTGAAGTGATTCCAACTGGTATAGATATCTCTACTTTCAAACCGATGTCCAAGATTGATGCGCGAAATTTGTCAGGCTTGCCGCTTGATAAGAAGCTTGTTCTGTTTATCGCCTCTAGAGGGTTTGCGAATGAGCGCAAAGGAGGCAAACTGCTCGAGGAATCGCTGCATGTATTGCATGACCTGTATCAGGGAGATGTGCCTGATATTGTGATATTAGGTCACCGTCAAGGTGCTTCCTCAGTCGATGAGAAATACACTATCCATTCTAAGGCGTTCAACGACGATTTGTCGTTGGCTCGATTATATGCAGCGTGTGATGTTTTGGTGGCTCCATCCAAGGCCGATACTTTGCCGCTTACGGTATTACAGTCCATGGCTTGTGGCACACCATGCGTTGCATACGATGCGGGAGGTATGGGAGATGTTATTGAACACTTGAATAACGGTTATCTTGCGCAGCCTTTTGATATTGGAGACTTTGCGCGAGGTATTGATTTTGTGCTTGCGGATGAATCACGCCATACTTCCTTTTCAACTGCGAGCATTAATAAAATTCACACTGGGTTCACTGCAAAACACGAAGCTGGTCATTATTTGCAGCTATACGAGGAATTGTTGTCATGATGTTAACTGAGCTGGCTATAATAGTTAGCCGTTCTGGCTTTCGTGCTCGAATTGAAAAGGGGTACAGGCGCGAGGCACAAAAAAATTCCATTTATTCTTGTGTGATTGCAAAAGCATCAACTTTTATTTGAAGCGCGCCGGGTTTGTCGAAGTTAAGCGCAATATATTTAGCCCTTTTCAAAAAGCCGGGTGGAAATTTGCAATCTATTCGAGATTAATGCAAACGGTAGGCTTGTCTGGGACGCTGTGTGTCATGGCTCGCAAATAAGCCGCATTCCATGAAATATTCTTAATCGTTCGCAGGCTTCAGATATGAAAATCCTGGTATTGGGTGCAACGCACGGCTTGGAAGAGATGTGCAGCGATTTATGGTGATGGCAACAATATTGTGAAAAGAGCGTGCAATGACGTATCGGCATATATTGAGTTTCACCGTTTATTCCGGGTCGCTTGAGCAGTGTGTGGATTCTGTGGTGTCACGGATATCTAATAATGATTCGCCATGCTGGCTTGCTTGCATTAATCCTCATTCGTATGTGGCCGCATTGGATGAAAGTGAATTCTCAGATGCATTACACGGAGCTGACTGGTTGATTCCGGATGGTAGCGGCATTGTGCTGGCATCTCATTTACTTGGTGGGAATATTCGCCAGCGTATAACGGGCAGCGACATTTTTTATGCATTGAATTACAAAGTGAATAAGCTTGGCGGATTTAGTGTTTTCTTTCTCGGATCAACCCCTGACTGCCTGGAGGAAATGCGGGTTAGGATGGTGCGGGATTATCCGCAAATCCGTTTTGCAGGAAGCTATTCGCCGCCATTCAAGCAAGGCTACACTGATGTTGAGTTGGCGGCGATGATTGCGGTTATCAATCAGGCTCGCCCGGATATTCTTTGGGTCGGTATGACTGCCCCAAAGCAGGAGAAATGGATTCACCAGAATTTGCATAGACTGGATGTCCGCTTCGTGGCTGCGATTGGTGCAGTATTTGATTTTTATACAGGTCGAGTTGTACGTTCTCATCCAATCTTTCAGCGATTAGGTCTGGAGTGGCTGCCGCGTTTGGTTCAGGAGCCAAGACGTTTATGGAGGCGAATGTTCATTTCAGCACCTGTTTTTATGTGGCATGTGTTACGTGCGCGACTTCGTTCTTCTGTAAGTCCTAAGCTGTAATCACTGAGCCTTGGTAGGACGGGCTTTCTTGCTACAATTCGTACTGGAGCGAAACGCACCAGCTCGACATTCTGGGGATGGTGTTTTTTCCGTGCTGTTCCTTTCTTTGTTCATCGCCATGTCACCACTGTGTTGGCACACAAAGTGAGGTCTCAAGATGTTTCTAAAGTTCTTAGTTTTTATTCGACTCCCCACACTTGTTTGGGTGAGGTGAAGCTTGAGTTTTGCCGACGAAGTGAATTGATGATTTAGAACTGGTGAGCATTGACTTTGTGATCTGCTGACCCGCGTAGGGTTCGCGGTGTTGAATTTTTTGTGATTGGGTTCTCATGCAGGTTTTCATTGTTTCCATGCTGGTTTGCGCAATCCTGATATTGCTGACGCGGAATGTGGCATCTCGATACGGATTTGTGGATTTCCCAAGCGGGCGCAAGCAGCATGTGAATCCAACTCCCACGGTGGGTGGCCTGGCGATGTTTGTCGCGGTTCTGGTCGCATTGCTTATCGGTGATTTGCTGCACGGCAAGATTGCAATATTGCTGGGATGTGCCGCTGCGCTGGTAGTGCTCGGCGTTCTTGACGACAAGCATGGTTTGTCGGTGTCAACGCGCATGTTGATCCAGGTGTTCCTGGTGACGGCTGTGATCGTCGGCGCAGATGGGACAGTCACACATCTGGGTACGATGTTTGGCAGTGATATTCCGCTGGGTATATTTGCCGTTCCGTTCAGCGTGATTGCGTTTGTCGGCGGGATCAATGCGATCAACATGATTGACGGGGCAGACGGCATGGCGGGCAAGATGGCATTGATCACTATGCTGGGAGTGACGACGATCTGTTATGTTACGGGCGCTGTTGAACTGTTGCCACTGACATGGGCGATGCTTGGGACACTGGTTGGCTTTCTGTTTTTGAATTCGCGCCTTTTCGTCAAACGCGCATTGGTATTCATGGGGGATGCCGGGAGCATGTGGCTGGGGCTGGTGCTGGGCTGGTTCATGGCACAGTTGACACATGATACTGTGTCGGCAGAACCGGCGCTGATTTTGTGGCTGTTCGGCATCCCGCTGATCGATACACTGGCCGTGATGATTCGTCGAACAAAACATAAACGCTCCCCCTTTCAAGCCGATCGCGCCCATATCCATTATTTGCTGAGGCATATGGGATTTTCGACCAAGAATAGTGTATTGGTGTTGAGTCTGGCGCAACTGATGCTGGTCTGCATCGGTGTGATGTTCTACCTGGCACAAGTACCGGCATGGATCATCTTCTGGAGCTTTGTGCTGCTGATGTTGTTTTATTTCACCCGTTTCCACTATGACAGGCCGGGGGACAGAAGGAAAAATACGACGGTGCTCTATCTGGACTTCGATGATAGAAGAATAAATACCGGCAATGGCAGGACAGGGGACAGAAGGAAAAATACATCAGAGCTCAATCTGGGCTTTGAAGACAGAAGACAAAATACCAGAGGCAGAATGTAGGACACCTCATCATACGGTTCGTTATTGAGCGATGGTACGGAAAATGGCAGGGCGCAAATCGCACCTTGGCTGGATGGCAAGGGTGTCGGGCTGCAAGTTTCAGCTATTGATGTTTGCATAATTGAAGACAGCTCTGCATCATTCAGGATGGAATTGGAATCAGGAAACATTTCCCATGTCATTCCCGCGCCCTCTCCTCAATCAGTTCGCGAGCGGTGCCTGCGAGCGCATAAACGAACGCCAGGTTCGCGGCGATGCGCGGCAGATCGGGCGCCACTCCCTGACGCACCAGATGCATCGGATCGTCGCTCTCCAGCAGGCCCAGCCTTCCCACCATCGCAACCGCCTGCTCCAGCGCAGCGCACCACTTCGTACACCATCGAAGCGGCCTCTCGTCCTGCAAGGCCTGCTCGAATGCCGCAAACGGGCCCTTCCTCAGCCACGCCATCATCGCCTGATGGTCGCCATCGTTCAGTGCAATCCCCACCGCCCGGTCGAGGTCGCGCCGCACCAGG
>Ga0209253_10003047_pt1 | contig 14768 bp, 9 predicted proteins | sample FrelakmetBRP12BR_FD_187145 | JGI IMG/M metagenome (GOLD analysis project Ga0209253, IMG submission 187145) | Freshwater lake sediment microbial communities from the University of Notre Dame, USA, for methane emissions studies - BRP12 BR (SPAdes)... | ecosystem: Environmental > Aquatic >...
AGGAGAATCAGGAAACGGACATCGAGAAGAGCGTCCGGGAATTCGGGCTGGAGCTTTCAGGGATCATCCCGGACGATCCGCTCATCAGGGAATTCGATCTCAGCGGAAAGCCGACCACACAGCTGACGATGAAAAGCAAAGCCGTGGAAGCCGCCTTCAGTATCTTTGAAAGAATTCTCCAAGGGTAACTAATCAGGTAAATAGACTGAAGGTAGATAGACTGAAGGAAAAGACATGCGTGATCACACAAAGCCAAGATCGTTTGGATACGTTAGCAGGTGATTATGTCATATATTTTGTAGAGATCTTTTCCATCCTACCACATGTAGAGCATCTAACTGGGAAAAGCCTTTAATTTACTGGCAAAAAATTCTTGACAAGGCATTTTCACTTCAATATGGTGGGGGCTCCTCTTTTGAGAGGATTTTTCTTTTCCCCCATAGGGCGGTTGGGATCAGGTTTCATTGCCCAGTTCGTTTGCATCTCAACAAAATAGGCGTCTTTTAGACCATCGTTGCGCGCTCGCTGATTAAGAAAACCGAGCGTACGGATGATCTTTGTGCGCTCGTTCTTGATTCGTTTGCTTCCTGAAATCCGACTCCATCGGATTTCAGATGACACTCTGATTAGACAAGGAGGGAACGACATTGGCTTTTGAAATTCCAAAGCAACCCTATTCTGGGAAGATAGGGACCACGACCATCGGAACAGGGAAAGGGGCCCTCACACCGGGAGGAGAGGAATCGTATCCATTCTACGTCTTTGAAGGAAAAATGCCCAACCCGCCCAAGATCGCCATGGAGATATGGGACTATGATCCTTCAAAAGACTGGCCTGCTGCCGCAGTGGAGCCGTTCAAGGAGGTGATTTCCTCACCGGAGGCGTGGGCCAAGAAATGTGTGAAAGACTACGGCGCCGATCTCATTGTCCTGCAAATGAAAAGCATCGATCCCAATGGAATGGACAGGAAAGCGGATGAGGCGGCTGCCGTTGCAAAGAAAGTGATCGATGCGGTGGATGTTCCTGTGGTCGTCTGGGGAACCGCGAACAACCAGAAGGACGAGGAAGTGCTCAAAAAGATTTCCGAGGCCTGCCAGGGGAAGAATGTATCCCTCTCCCCGGTGGAGGAAGGAAACCACAAGGGCGTAGGAGCCAGTGCTCTCGCTTATGGACACGTGATTGTCGCTTCCTCTCCGATCGACGTCAACCTGGCCAAGCAGTTGAATATCCTGCTCGGAAACCTTGGTGTAGCCGGCAACAAGATCCTCATTGATCCCACCACCGGCGGGCTCGGGTACGGCCTGGAGTATTCATACTCCGTGATGGAGCGGATCCGGATGGCGGCCCTGACCCAGGAAGATGAGAAACTTCAGATTCCCATGATTTCCAATGTGGGCAACGAAGTCTGGAAATGCAAGGAAGCCGGCCAATCCATAGAGGACGCGCCGACCCTCGGAGATCCCGAGAGAAGAGGGATACTGATGGAGAGCGTTGCGGCCACCTGTTACCTCCTGGCCGGGTCGGATGTGGTGATCCTGCGACATCCTGAAAGCGTGCGGCTCGTGCGTTCCTTCATTGACCGAATGGTGAAGGGGGGCACGGTAACGGATGTTCAGCCCGTCTCCAAGAAGCTTCCCCTCAAAGAAGCGGATCTGATGTCGATTTCTCCGGAACCGCAGGCGGCTGTGGGCAAAGAAGAGGCGCCTGCCAAAGAGAAGCCGGCCAAGGCTGCAGCAACGCCCAAGACAGAAGAAAAACCAAAAGCCCCGCCCAAGGCGGCCGAAAAGGTTGTTGAGCTGAAGCCCAAGGCTGAAGAGGTGAAGGCGAAAGCGGAACCGGATGCCAAAGCCAAAGCAGAGGCGGAGGCCAGGGCCAAGGAAGAAACCGAGGCAAGAGCCAAGAAGGAAGCAGAGGAAAGGGCGAAAGCGGAAGCGCAGGCCAAGGCAAGAGCCGAAGCTGAGGCAAAAGCTGGGGCCGAAGCAGAGGCCAGGAAAAAGGTCGAGGCAGCCGATAAAGAGAAAGGTGAGCTCCAGGCCCTGAGAGAAAAGAGGGCGCAGGAAAAAGAAAAGGCGGATGCCAAAGAGAAAGGTGAGCTCCAGGCCTTGAGAGAGAAAAAGGCGCAAGAAAAAGAAACGGCGGAGGCCGAGAAAAAGGCCAGAGAAGAGGGCAAGGCCGCCAAGCGCTTGACCAGAGAGCCTCAAACCCTTGTGGACCGGCTGGCCAAGAATCTCGACCGCATCCACAGGCGCGGAGGATAGCCGCTTCCGAAACGATCATGGGCCAGGAGCCCGCAGGGCTTCAGAATAAGCAACGATCATTTTAATGCCTCTTAAGAAGGGAGGAAACAAGGTATGTCGAAATTAGTAGCGTTTGCAGCGATCCAGGGTGCGTACAATATCGTCTCGAAGGCGGAAGGGAAATACAAGCAGGCCCTGGAAACGTACGGTGGAAGCCAGAAAATCGCATTTCCCAACACGGCGTATTATCTGCCGATCATCTATTCCCTGACAGGAATGAAGGTGACGGATCTGGATTCTGCAAAAAAGTCTCTTGAATTTGCGCGGAAGCTTTTACCGCCCCACATCAAGAAGGATTGTCACGTTCCCTATCTCGGCCCGCTTCTCGATGCAGGCATGGCGGCCCTCTTTGCCGAGGAGATCGTGGAGGCGATTCGATACGTGGAAGATCCGAATTTCTATCAACCGGAAGTGGAAGATCCGGATCTGGACAACGGAAAACTCTGGCTCGGCGCAGCGGACGACAAGATCATGAGGAAGAGAGGCGTCGAGTTCGTGGACGGTACGGCCCCTGGATTTGCAGCCATTGTAGGCGCGGCCCCGGATTCGAAAACAGCAAAGAAGATGGCCGAGGAATACCAGCTCAAGACCATCTATGTCTTCATGGCCGCCAATCAGAACGGGACCACCTTTGCCCAGCAGCTCGTGCAGGAAAAGGTGCAGATCGGCTGGAACACGCGGCTCGTGCCTTTTGGTCCGGATATCTCGGCCGCGGTTTTTGCCCTTGGTTTTGCGAACCGCGCAGGCATGGCCTTTGGCGGCATTCAGCCCGGCGATTACAAGAAACAGCTGAAGTACCAGAAAGACCGTGTCTTTGCTTTTGTGAATGCCCTGGGTGAGGTGAACGCGGAATGGGCGGCCAATGCAGCCGGCTGCATCAACTGGGGATTCCCAACGATTTCGGACACGGACATCCCTGAAGTTCTCCCCACCGGAGTCTGCACCTATGAGCATGTGGTGGCGAACGTCCTTCATGAGGACATGCCTTCAAGGTCCATTGAGATTCGAGGCCTGAAAGTGAGCGTGGCCAAAGTGGACATCCCGCTGGCCTATGGCCCGGCTTTCGAAGGGGAACGGGTTCGCAAGGATGATCTCTATCTTGAGACGGGCGGCGGAAAGACCCAGTGCACCGAGCTCTGCAAAATGGGGGAGATGAATGAAATCGAAGACGGGAAGGTCGACCTCGTAGGCCCGGACGTCAAAGACGTGAAAAAAGGGTCCCGCTTGCCTCTGGGGATTTATGTCCAGGTGGCCGGCCGCAAGATGCAGCCTGATTTCGAACCCATCCTGGAAAGGCAGATTCATCACCTGATCAACTATGCTCAGGGCATCATGCACATCGGGCAGAGGGATATCGCCTGGATTCGTGTAGGCGAGCAGGCCGTGGAGAAGGGTTTCTCTCTCAAACACATCGGAACCATTCTTCATGCCAAGCTGCACCAGGACTTTGGGAGCATCTTGGACAAAATCCAGGTGACCCTTTATACGAAGAAAGAAGATGTGGACAAACTGACGACCCGGGCAAGAGCTGAATACAAGCTGAGGGATGAGCGCGTGGAGAAGATGACGGATGAAGCCATAGAGACCTATTACTCCTGCACGCTCTGCCAGTCCTTCGCGCCCAGCCATGTGTGCGTCATCAGTCCGGAGCGAACCGGATTGTGCGGCGCCTACAACTGGATGGACTGCAAGGCCTCTTTTGAAATCAATCCCACAGGTCCCAACCAGCCTGTTCAGAAGGGCGAGTGTTTGGATCCGAAGCTCGGGCAGTGGAAAGGGGTGAACGATTTCGTGTTCAAGGCCTCGCGCCAGACCGTTGACCACTACAATTTCTACAGTCTCTTGGTCGATCCCATGACCACCTGCGGGTGCTGTGAGTGCATTGCCGCCGTGATCCCGGGCTGCAACGGCGTCATGACCGTGAACCGGGACTACACAGGGGAGACGCCCTGCGGGATGAAGTTTACGACCCTGGCCGGTGTCATGGGCGGCGGTCAATCTTCCCCCGGGTTTGTGGGTCACTCCAAGTATAACATCACCCAGAGGAAGTTCATCGTGGGCGACGGCGGGTTGCTCCGGATGGTCTGGATGCCCAAGGCGCTTAAAGAGGAGCTTCGGGAGCGACTGCTCAGGAGAGGCCAGGAATTGGGCGTGCCCGATCTCATTGACCGGATTGCCGATGAGACGGTAGGAATCACGGAAGCGGACATCATGCCTTTCCTCAAGGAAAAAGATCATCCGGCTCTGAAGCTGGAATCCATTGTTGGCTAATAGAGATAGGAGAAAGCTATGGGACTGACGGGAATTCAGATTTTCAAGCTCTTGCCGAAGACGAATTGCGGGGAATGTGGGGTTCCTACCTGCCTGGCTTTTGCCATGAACCTGGCTGCTGCAAAGGCCGAGCTCGATTCCTGCCCTTATGTGTCTGCGGAGGCCAGGGAGAAGCTGTCTGAGGCTTCGGCCCCTCCCATCCGGCAGGTGGCTATCGGCGCAGGGGTGAGGGCCTTCAAGATCGGCGGCGAGACAGTCATGTTCAGGCACGAGAAGACCTTCTACAACCCGACCGGCATTGCAGCGCTCATTAAATCCGACATGGACGGCGGGGCGCTGGATCGAAAACTCAAAGAGTGGAACGCCTTCCAGTATGAAAGGGTGGGTTTGAACCTGAGACCTGAACTGGTGGCCTTGAAGGACGTCAACGGCAATGGCGCAGCCTTCGCCGCTGCGGCAAAGAAAATTGCGGAAGAAAGCGAGTTCAATCTCATTCTCATGACCGATAAGGTGGATGTCATGAAGGCGGCTGTGGACGTCTGTGCCTTCAAAAAGCCGCTGCTTTATGCAGCCGCTGCTCAAAATGCGGAGGCGATGGCTAAGCTTGCCAAAGAGAAGGGTTTGCCCCTGGCCGTGAAAGCAGACGGCCTTCAAAACCTCATTGCCTTGAGCGACAAACTGACGGGCATGGGATTGAAAGACCTCGTCCTCGATTCCGGGGCCAGGGATCCCAAACAGGTTCTGCAGGATCAGGTCGCGATCCGCAGGGCGCCCCTCAAGGCGGGCAACCGCTCTCTTGGTTTCCCAACCATTGCATTCCCCTGCGAGATGGCGGGCAACCTGGACGTGGAAACGGTCCTGTCGGCCATGCTGATCGCCAAGTATGCCGGGATTGTGGTGCTTTCGGATTTCAAGGGGGAAAGCCTTTTCCCTTTGCTCCTCGAACGGCTGAATATCTATACCGATCCGCAGCGACCGATGACGGTCACCCAGGGAATCTATGAGATCGGAGCTCCCAACGAGAATTCTCCGGTCTGTATCACCACGAACTTCTCCCTGACGTACTTCATCGTGAGTGGTGAAATCGAGGGGAGCCGCGTGCCGAGCTGGCTCCTGATTATGGACACGGAAGGCTTGTCGGTGATGACGGCATGGGCGGCCGGCAAGTTCTCCGGAGACGCCGTGGCCTCTTTTGTGAAAAAGAGCGGCATTGCAGATAAGATCGCCCACAAGAAGCTCATTATTCCCGGCTATGCCGCGTCGATCAGCGGGGAGATGGAAGAGGAACTGCCAGGGTGGGAAGTGATTATTGGCCCGAGGGACGCGTCCTTGATACCCAAGTTTCTCAAAGAAAGGGTCAAGTAAAAGGGGGAAAGGCCATGCGATTGATCGGTGAAAATCTCAATGTGATTAACAAGGTAATCGGGAAAGCATTCAAGGAAAAAGACCCAGGCCCGATCGCTGAGGAAGCGAAAAGGCAGAAGGAAAAAGGCGTGGACTGGATCGATATCAACCTCGGCCCTGCGAGAAAGGGCGGACCGGAGCTGATGCAGTTTGTGGTGAAGACGGTCCAGGAAACGATTGGAGACAACCCTCCTCTCTGCCTGGATACCTCCAATATCGAGGCGATGGAAGCCGGGCTGTCCGTTCACAAGGGAAAGGCGATTGTCAACTCCATCATGTGCAGGCCCGAAAGGTATGAAAAACTCATTCCCGTGGCCGTGAAATACAAGGCCAACATGATTGCCCTCATGTGGGGACCCGATGGGTTGCCGAGGGATGAGAACGAGCGGGGAGCGCTTGCAGCGGAATTGATTTATGCGGCCAATGAGGCAGGGATTCCGAACGAGGACATTTTCGTGGACGGGATTGTCACCCCTGTGAATATCCAGCAGCCGCAGCTCATGAGCCTCCTGGCGTTTCAGGAGATGCTCCAGGATATGTTCCCAGGCATCAAGTCCACCTGCGGGCTGTCCAACATCTCGAATGGGCCGCCGGATCATCTGAGAGGCATATTGAATCAGACGTACATGGTCATGCTGGAAAGAAAGGGCATGTACTCCTGCATTGCGGATGCTTATGACGACAAGCTCATGGCCATCGCCAGAGGAAAGAGGCCTGACGTGGTGGATATCATCCACAAAGTGATGGACGGAGAGTCCGTGGACGTGGGTTCTCTTTCCAAAGAGCTCCAGAACTACGTGAAAACCTCAAGGGTGATCCTGGGCCAAAGCCTCTACTCGGACTCCTGGCTCGAGCTCTAAGCCCCATTCCGTTTTGTTGAATTGAAAAGAAAAATCTCCCTGGATGGTATATCCGGGGAGATTTTTTTGTTGTGATGTTAATGGGAGCCTATGATGAACAGAACGAATATCGAATGTCGAACAACGAATTTCGAATGATGAAGTTTAAACACGTCCGTCTCTTGCTTCGGCCTTCGACATTCGGTGTTCGATATTCTGCGGTTCGGTTTTGAATTCTTTCGGCAAAATCCTCTGCCTTTACGCTTTCTGCTCCCTGCTTGCCCTGTTACAGTGACACCGTGAGGAGGGTGACATCATCCTCCAGACCATGCGTTTCCTTGATCTTTTCAAGTTCCGAGCGGAGCTTTTGAGAAATCTCGTCTGCAGATAGCCCTTGTTCCAGCTTCAAAACATAGTCCTCCAATCCACCGGCCTCGCCTTTGCCAAGAAGAGCCTCTGTGACCCCGTCCGTGTAAAAGAACAGGACATCTCCGGGGTTCCATTCCACCTGCGTCCTCTCGTAGATCGCCTTTGGATCTACACCCACCGGTGGCCCTGAGGGTTCGAGCCTGAGCAGGGTGTTTCCGTCGGAGCGGTGGAGAAAGGGAGGAGGGTGGCCTGCTCTGGCAACAGCCATGGACAGGGTCTTTGTGTCAAGAACCGCACAGCAGAGAGTGATGAAGTCATCCTGTTTTAGGATGTGGCAGAACTTCTCATTGATGCGGGAGACGATGGCCTCAGGAGAGGGCTCACCAGAGGCTTCCATCTGAAAGGTGAATTTCAGCATAGCCGCGATAAGCGCGGAAGAGAACCCGTGCCCCGACACATCGGCAACAAGAAGGGCCACCTTTTCGGAACCCAAGAGGAGGAAATCATAGAAATCGCCGCCCAGCTCGTGACGGGGCTGAAAGTAGGCCGTGATCCTCAAGGAACCCAGTTCCAGGGAGGCTGAGGGCAAGAGGTCTTTCTGAAGAAGCGCTGCCCTGCGAATCTCCTGATCCAGAAGCTCCTTCTGAAGGGCGACTCTCTTGTGGGACAGGATGTTGTCCACGGCAATGGCCAACTTCGCGCACAGACGGTTCAGGAGATCAGGTCCAGTGGCCGTAGAGTAGTAATGGCTGCTCCGGATGGAACCGAGGTTCAGAGAACCGAGCAGGCGGTTGCGCAGAGTCAATGGGAGAATGGCGTGGGATCTGATCTCATCGTGGTGGCCGGGGAAGAAAATCTCTGCAGACCCCAGCGGCGTTTTTTCGAAAAGAACCGGTTCTTCTCCGACACGCTTCCTCAGATCCTCTTCATCCACGATGGGGAGGATGTTTAGCCCCCGGGGCAGGGAAAGTTGATCGATGAATTCCTGAGAGCCCAGGATGGATTCCAGGTACTGCCGGGTCAGGCCCAGGGAAACAAAATCGATGTCCGGTCTGAGCTGGAGGCAATTGGCGAGGGTAATGACCAGTTCCTCAAGCGAATCGGCGGAGAAGAAATCCTTCTCGAGCCTGTCGTGAAACTCGATGAGCTCTCTTATCCTGGCGGCTTCTTGCCGGGTCTCCTGGATCTCTTTCTTGAGACGCCTGTTGTCATTTTCCAAATTTCTTAGGGTCTTTTCTGTTTGATGATGATAAAAGGCGTCATTCATGGTATAAAATTTAAATGACCAAAACTCCGCACCGATTTGCTATTGTTTTTAACATTGGAGCATTGGTGTTTTGAATTTGTTTCGAAATTCGGATTTCGAGATTCGAATTTGGATACGGCCAAACGGCTTGGTTGGAATATATCCAAGAATTGGCTATATACGAGGACCGGGGAATAGGCAAGAACTTTTGAAGAACAGGATGTACGGATATGGCTCTCCGAATGACTATTACTGAAGACAGGGATGTCGTGATTGTGGCTTTGGCAGCAAGGATTGACTCCTTTGCCATCGAGGAGCTCTACGAAGGCTTTGAGCAAGTCAAGAAGACGGGAAAGAGGAACATTGTCCTGCTGATGAGGGACCTTGAGTACATTAATAGCCGGGGCATTGCCACCCTCATTTCGTTTTTCAAGTGGGCCCAGGAGGAAGGAAGATCCGTCAAATTAGCCCAGGTGCCGAAGAACATCACGCAGCTTCTGAGCCTCCTTGGGATCGAGAAGCTCACGTCCATCTACGACACGCTGCCCGAAGCGATTGAAAGCTTTGAGCAGGACCTGGCCGAAGAACGCCATGAAGAAGTGGCGACCTTGAACGAGGAAGGCCCGAGCAGGAGAGGATTTGCACAGAGGCAGAAGAGCAGAACGCCCCTGGTGCTGGCAGGCGCAGCCGTTTTGGTCCTGGCCCTTGTGGGGCTGTTCTTTTTGTGGCAGGGGGAGAAGAAGGGCCCTGAGGTGGATCTTCAGCCGCTTCTGAAAAAGATAGGGCTTATGGAGGAGAGAATAGCGAAACTCGAAAGCAGGGGAAAGGAGACTCCGCAGATCCAGGAAAAAGTGGACAGCCTTTCCAGGAATCTGAACGAGCGGCTCAACCATATTGAGAAGGACATCAACCAGATCAAGCAAGAAGCAGAGGCAGGCAAGAGAAAAGCGGAAGTCGCTCAAGCGGCTCCACCGACCCCTGCCCCACCCCCCCGAGTGCCGGCAAAACCCGGCGCCACACGTTTTCACACCGTTGCTCCGGGAGAAAACCTCTACCGCATTGCGCTCCGTTACAGCCTGAGCGTGGACGAGCTTCGCCGGTTGAACAACCTCAGACCGGATCAGTCCATTCAGTTGGGCCAGAAGCTCAACGTGGGCGCCGGGAATTAGGGGGGAGTATCGCTTTTTGATCCTTCCCCTGGGGAGGAGGCCTTTCTCGTGGGCGTTGAACCTCCTGGGCTCACCCCGGTCCCCTCTGCTGTTCCGCCAGGCGGTGGGGCATTTCTGATGACTTTGAAAGCTTCAGGCGTCTCCTTGTCTTCAACAGGGCCTCCGGGGGGCGGAGCATTCTCTATGACTGTGAATGCCGGAGGCAAGGGCCCGTCAGACGCCGCTGGCCCACCGGGTGTCGGAGCGTTCTCCTGGACTTTGAAGGCATCCGGGGTTGCGGATTCCGGTGCACCTGAACCAGGTGGCTGGGGTAGAGTCCTTGGCGGTCGACGCATAGTTGCAGCAGGCGGAGTGGAAGTTGAAGGCCTGGATCGCACTGTAGGCACAGTTCGAGTTGGGGTCCCGGGCGGAGGCGCCACCCGCGGGGGCTGTGCGCCAGGCCTAGCCGGTTGAGTCCCGGCAGGCTTTCCCTCTCCCATAACCACCACGCCCGCCACTTTGTTCTTGGTGTCAAACATGAGGCTGTAATTCAGATTGGTGAGGATGCGTTTCAGCCCTTCCTCAAGAGGCAGGTCATTAAAGCTCACGGAAATTTTTTCCTGGAACAGGGTTTCATCTCCCCTGAACCAGACACCCGACTGCTTCTCGATGTCTCTCGCCACTTCCAGAAGCGAGGTGTCCTTGAGGTTCACCGAGAGCAAGCCATCTCTGACGTTCACTGCCTCCGCACACAAAGCATATTGGTAAACGAAGAGGCCAACAAAAGACGAGACCACTAGGCCAGCACAGAAAACTGTTTTGAGTTTTTTCAAAACCATATTGTGTCTCCTGTAAACCGCAAATTGTCTTCTCCCTTGCAAACTCCTTTGCTCAGGCATTTTCGGTATAGGTTTATTTGAATAATATCATTAATATCATACTTCTTAGATGATATCATTCCGAGTTTTTTTGGCGGCGAAAATCTTGGGGATAATCGTGTCTTTGCCCACAACATCTAGTGCGTATTCATCATTTTCCAAAAAAAACAGAGTGTTTCAAATATGAGGTTTGATTTTCAAACAAGAAACCCGTAAAATACTAGGGTTGATATAGAGCTAACGAAGATGAATCTCAAGCGATATTTGTTACTCGGAAATACTCTCCTCTCAGGTCTCATCATCTGGGCAGGGGTTTCCATTGTCACCACATGGGCATCGAGCAGGAGGGCAAGAGACTCCGACTTGAGTGTCCGGGCCAAGGCGTCGGTCCCCAAGGACTTGACCTTTTCTAAAGGGAAGCGACTGGAAGAGTATGGACTGATCGCATCCCGGGATGTCTTTCACACCACAAAAGAGACCGTTAAGACAGCCGGAAAGGGACAGACAGAAGACATCAAAGTCACGGAACTGGATCTGGACCTGAAAGGCACGGTGGTGGGCGACGGAAAAGATTCCTACGCCTTCATCCTGGACAGGGGATCGAGAAAGGAGGAGGTGTACTACGCCAAGGATTATGTGATGGGGGCCCGGATTGTCAGGATCATGAAGGGCCGGGTCATTCTGAATGTAGATGGAAGGGAAGAGGCCCTTCTTATGGTGGATGAAAGCCGGAGCCTTCCGGAAATGGGTTCATCTCAAGAAAAGGAAGCTGCAGAGGCAGTCAAGCCAGGAGTGAAGAGGCCGTTTTCTCCAAGGGCGAGTATACCACCTCAAAGGAGAACCATTACACCGAGAAGAGGCATGGAGACGCCGGGCGACTCATGAGAAAGCAAAGGCGGAATACAAAAAGACATAAGAATCTCTTAGGCGTTCTCCTGATCCTGTTGGTCCTGTGCCTTGACAGTTCTGGAGCCTACGGCCAGGAAAAAGGGACGAAAACCGAACCCGACGATTCCGCACCGAAGCCCGCCTACATTACGATGAACTTTAAGGACGTGGACCTCCAGGTCTTCATCAAGTTCATCAGCGAGCTCACGGGCAAGAACTTCCTCGTCGATCCCAATGTCAAAGGGACCGTCACGATCATCTCCCCCCAGAAGGTCACGGTGGACGAAGTCTACAAGGTCTTCCTTTCCGTCCTGGACGTGAACGGATTCACCGTGATCGAAGCAGGGCAAGTGAGGAAGATTGTCCCGACGGCTGCGGCAAAGACAAAGGCCACAGAGACTTTCCTGGAAAAAAAAATGAGGACCCCGGAAGATAAGATCGTCACCCAGTTAGTGCCTCTCAAGCATGCCGATGCCGTCAACCTCGGGAGGCTTCTTGCCTCGCTGGTTGAAAAAACAGGGCTTCTCGTGCCCTACGCAGAGACCAATACCCTCATCGTCATCGACACGGTGTCGAACATCAACCGCCTGCTCCGGATCATCACGGAACTGGATGTCCCAGGGGACGAAGAGATATGGGTCACACAGCTCAAGCATGCAAAGGTGGATGACCTCGCGAAAAAGCTGGCAACCCTGTTCCAGGAGCGGAGAGGGGCGACGGCAGGGGCAGCGCAGCAGGCAGGGTTGGTCAGGGCCGATTTGAAGATCCTTCCTGATGAAAGGACCAATTCTCTTGTGGTGCTGGCAGGCCCTAACTCTATGGCCAAGCTCAAACTCCTGGTGGATAAGCTGGACCAGAGACAGGTTCGCCCGAGAGAAAACATCCACATCTATTCCCTCCAGAATGCCGTTGCTGAAAATCTGGCTAAGGTCTTGATGGAGATCCCCGGCAAGGGGACTAAGGATGAAAAGGCAAAGGCGGCGCCTGTCTCTAAGGATGTCCAGATATCGGCCGACAAGGCGAGCAACACGCTGGTGATCATCGCGGAACCGGAGGAGTATGCCATCCTTGAGGAGGTTATCAGGAAACTGGATGAGCCGCGCAGCATGGTTTACATAGAAGCCCTTATCCTGGAAGTGTCGGCGTCAAAAGCTCTGGACCTCGGCGTTGAATGGCGCTTGGGAGATACCTATGACGGCGGGTTTGGCGCCGGGCAACCAGGTGGCGTTTATTTTGGCGGATCAAGAGGAGGGGAATCCTCGTTAGCAGATAATTTTGCCTCCGGCGGAGGGCTTCCGCTCGGCTTTGTTGCCGGCGTCATCGGCAAGGGCATTACCCTTGGCTCAATCACCTTTCCCACCATATCGGCCTTTGTGAGGGCGGTGAAAACGGACAGCGACTTCAACGTGATCTCTACCCCGCAGATCCTCACTCTTGACAATGAGGAAGCAAGCATCGAGGTGGGCAAGAATATTCCCTTTGTAACCCAAGTGATCGAGTCAAACCAGACAACCGACAGACCCATACAGAACTTTCAATACAAGGACGTTGGCGTGACGCTCAAGGTCACCCCCCTGATCAACGAAGACGGCTATATCAGGCTGAAGGTGGAAGAGAGCGTCAAGGCAGTCATCTCTCAGACGGCCTTGGGAGGCACCGTGCTCGCACCCACAACGACTTACCGAACAGCAAAAACCAGCATCACCGTGAAAGATGGGGAGACGGCTGTCATCGGAGGCCTGATTGAGACAAGACTGGACAGAGGAACAACCCAAACTCCATGTTTAGGCAATATCCCCGCCTTCGGCTGGCTTTTCAAGACCACGAGCGATCGAGATGAGAAAACAAACCTCATGGTGTTCCTGACGCCTCGCGTCACCCGGTCCGCGGAGGAGGTAAAGAAGATTTACGACCAGAAGAGAGGGTATATGGACAAGGAAAATGAAAGGGCCCTCAAAGCGAATGAGGAAGAGTACATCAGGAAAAAGGCATTTGAGTAATGGAAGGCAGTAATCAGTGAACGGTGATCAGTGAACAGTCTGCAGCAAAGGCAAAAAACAGAAGACAGAAGAAAAATGCAGTAAGCAGTATGAAGTAAGCAGTAAGCAGAAAAGGAAAAAAGACAGCAGATAAGAATACGAAGAAGAATCGAAAAACAAAGCAGTCACGAAAACACGAAAGGGGAAGGATGTGGTTTCCAAATTTCGTGCTTTTGTGGTGAGTTTTAGGGTTTTCATTCTGTATACAGACGACTGACTTCTGTATTCTTTTATGAAAAAATGCTCAGAAATCTATTTAAAAGTAGTCCGCAGAATCACCAGCCCCCTCCTCCTCCTGAAGCCGATTCCTCTGTCGAGGCTCTCCTCGTGCAGGAGATGACGGAATCGGAGCGGTTATCTCATTACTCGGAACAGCTCGGCATTCCTGTCAAGAAGAGGCTCCTTGAGGACATCCGCTTTGAGAGCAAACTGGACATCCCCATCCAGTATTTCAAGCGCATGGGGCTGGTCCCTCTTTTCGTGGAAGAGGGGATCCTGACGGTGGCCATCAATGACCCGGCTAATTTTTTGGCCGCCGATGACCTGGCACGTCAGTTCGGATTTAAGGGAACCCGGATGGTCCTGAGTCCGCTCGGGGAGATCCACTCAGCGATCAACATGCTCTTTGATCAAACAAGCGATGAAGCAGAGAAGATGGTGCAGGACCTGGAGTCCTACCAGTCCGAGGACCAGGTCTTCACCGAGCTCGAAGAGCTGCAGGACCTCATGGATGTCACCAATGAGGCGCCCATCATCCGTGTCGTCAATGTCGTTTTGACTCAGGCTCTGCGGCGGCAAGCGAGCGACATCCACATCGAACCATACGAGAAAGATATCAAGGTCCGGTTTCGCATCGACGGGATCCTTTACGAGGTTTTCTCCCTCCCCAAGCGGTTCCATGCCCACATTGTTTCAAGGCTGAAGGTGATGGCCAACCTGGACATTGCGGAAAAAAGGCTTCCCCAGGACGGAAGAATCAAGATCAAGGTGGCCAACAAGACCGTGGACATCCGGATTTCCGTGATCCCCATGGCCTTCGGCGAAAGGATCGTGCTCCGCCTGCTCGACAAGAGCATTTCCATTCTCGGCCTGGCCGAGATGGGCATGGCGGCAAAGAGGCTGGAGCTCTTTGAGAAGCTGATCAACAAGAACACCGGGATCCTTCTGGTCACAGGCCCCACCGGAAGCGGCAAGACCACAACCCTGTATGCCGCTCTCAACCGGATCAACTCCATAGAGAAGAACATCATCACCATCGAGGATCCCATCGAGTATGAATTAAAAGGCGTGGGTCAGATCCAGGTGAACCCTAAGACGGAGCTCACCTTTGCAAGGGGGCTCCGGTCCGTGCTGCGACATGACCCTGACATCATCATGGTGGGGGAGATC
>Ga0209253_10003048_pt1 | contig 14765 bp, 12 predicted proteins | sample FrelakmetBRP12BR_FD_187145 | JGI IMG/M metagenome (GOLD analysis project Ga0209253, IMG submission 187145) | Freshwater lake sediment microbial communities from the University of Notre Dame, USA, for methane emissions studies - BRP12 BR (SPAdes)... | ecosystem: Environmental > Aquatic >...
TTCGCGCTGCGGCGGATCAAGTTCGTCTGACCCCATGCCGAAGGACGACGTCCGGAAGCATTTCGAGGAAATCGCCGGGGAGTACGACCGTTGGAAGGAAAAATCGGCGTATTACTACCGGCTCCTCGTCGGGATCTACCGGGAGCGCGTCCCGGAAGGGGCATCGGTGCTCGAGATCGGGTGCGGAACAGGGACACTTCTCAATGCGCTTCGGCCGTCGCGGGGCCTTGGCGTGGATATCTCCCCGGCGATGGTGGAGATCGCCGCCGCGAAGTTTCCATCGCTCCGGTTCCGGGTCGCGGACGCGGAGGCGTTCGATCCCGGGGAAAGGTTCGACTACGTGATCGTGCCGGACGTCGTCGAGCACCTCTCCGATCCGGGGGCGATGTTCCGCTCCGCACGGAAGGCGTGCCACCCCGGCACCCGCGTTATCATCACGTGCGTCAACCCGCTCTGGGCGCCGATCCTCCACCTCGCGGAGCGGCTGGGGCTGAAGATGCCCGAGGGCGAGCATCGGTGGCTGCCAGCGGACGAACTGCGCCGGATGGCCGGGGGTGCCGAATTCGATCTCGCGGATTTCTCCGGAAGGATCCTCTGCCCGAAAGAGATCCCCCTCCTGGCCAGACTCCTGAACCGGGCGGCTTCGCTCCTTCCCCTCCTGCGTCCCCTGTGCCTCACCCAGGTGCTGGTGTTCGTGCCGCGTTGAACGACGTTTCCCGGTTCGCCGGCGCCCCTGCGATCGCGATTCCCACCAGCAAGGGGTAGACGGCAAGGCCGAAGCGCGGGTCCCCCCACGTGATCGCGTGCTCCAGCCAGTACGTCCAGTACAGGAGTATGACGAAGCCGAGTGCCGAGGTGGCGTGTCCCATCCACCACTGCCGGCTGTGAAGGAGGAGGAGCAGATAGAGCGGCATGTGGAGGAGGGCCGACAGGATCCAGAACGCCGTCCGATGCTCGCCGGGGCGGAAATGCCCCCGCTCGATCCACCAGTCCCTTGGTGGGGCGGCGAAGTGGACCGCGTTCCGCACAACCCGGTACCCAAGGAAGTACGCCGGGTGATCGAGGACGTAACGCCAGAGCAATGCCTTCCGTTCCCCTTCCGGCAATCCCTTCCGGTACACCTCGGCCGTGTATTCGGATCCCGGGCGCTCCCCCGGGATCTCCGCGTGCGACACGTTCCACTCCAGCATCCCCTCCCCTTGCCCGTTCACGGGGATGAAGCGGTGGAAATGGACGTAATTGCGGATCGTCCACGGCGCGATTACCGCAGCGAAGCACAACAGGAGCACCGCCGCCTCCCCTCCCCGCATCTCCCGCCGCAGGCGGCCCGGCAGGAACCGCATCGCCAGGAGTAGGAACGGGGCGTACCACGCGACCACCTTGGCGAGGGAGCACAATCCCCAGGCGGCGCCGGCCAGCGCCGCCCGGGTCCTCGACGGCCCTTTGATGAATCGCACCGACAGCATGGCCGCCAGCGTCGTGAACAGCAGCAGCGTCGGCTCCTGGAGGACGAAGGCCACCCGGGTAACGAGCAAGGGGTTCACGGCGAGAAACAGCGCGGCCCCCGTCGCCAAGGCGATGGACGGCGTGAGCTCGAGGAACAAAAGAAACGCCACGAGCACACCCGCGGCGTGCTCCAGCGACTGGAACACCGCCGCCGACAATGCGGAGGATGTCTCCGTGAGGTGGAACCAGCCGCCCAGGAGCAAGGAGAACAACGGCGGGCGGTACACCATCGGCGTCAAGCCGTCCTGGGTGAACCCGTGCCCCGCGGCGACGTTGCACGCGATGGAAAGGTAACCGACGGCATCGTCGTGCACCGGCGGCAAGGGGTAGGCGGAGACGAACAGGAGGCAGGTGCCAAGGGACACGACGAACAGGAGAATGGCTGTTCCGGTGGCCTTGCGACGGTCAGGATTCATCCCGGGTGCCATCCTCCACTACCGGCGGTCGGTGGAGCCGGACTCCCTTTCGCGGGAGAAAAGGTACTCGACGTTCGCCTCGCCCGTCTTGACCTTCACCGTCCGAAACCCGAGGACGCCCTCGCAGAAGTCCGTCATCTCCGTCGGCGTCGCCGGCTCGTACGGCCACCCCCCCAACCAGTCCCGGATGTCCGTCCAGAACTCCATACCCCGGATCTTCCGGTAATCCTTCATGTAGCGGATCGATTCGAGCACGTACCTGGGGCCCCGGTCGGCGAAGAAGTGCCTGTAGACATACGATAACTCCATTGCCCGCTTCCGGAGCGGCGACGCGCGGTTGTACTTCTTCTTGAGAGCGATCCAGCAGTCCGATTTCTCCGTCTTCTCGTAGATGGCGATGTAGAAGAGCCCCCCCTCCCCCACCAGGGAGGCGGCGTTCCGGATCGCCGTCCAGAGGTTCCCCGTGTGGTGGAGAACCCCCCAGGAGTAAACGATGTCCGCCGACTCGACCTTCGCAACGAAGGCGTCGTCCAGGATAGAGCCATGAAGGACCTCCCATGCCCCGGTCGCCCCCGACATCTCCCGTATCCTCTTCGACGTCTCCACGGAGAACGGATCGACGTCGATGCCCACAACCCGCTTTGCGCCCGATCGGATGGCCGCGAGGGAGTGGATGCCGCTGCCGCAGCCGATGTCGAGGAAATATTTCCCCTGGAGATCAGAAAGACCCAGGAAATCGAGGAGGTGTGCCCGCGAGATCTCGACCCGCTCGTCGCTGAAGTTCCTCTCGACGAACTTCTGCCAGTTTTTCCCGAAGGAGAAGGTCACCTTGTCTTCGCCCATGTCCCCGCGTCCCCCGAAATCACCTTGTCGTAGAAAGACAAAAGCTGCGCGGCCGCCCGCTCCGGTCGAAGCTCCCGGACACGCTCCCACGCCTTCTCCCCCATCGCCCGCCGCCGATCGTCCGGAAGATCGATCGCCCTCTCGACCGCCTCGCGGAGACTCGACGGGTCATCCACTTCGCACAGGATGCCGCTCTCTCCATCGGTCAGGAGCTGCTCGAAGGAGGTCCCTCGCGTGCCGACGATCACCTGCCGATGGGCCATCGCCTCCAGGCACGTGTTTGGAAAATTGTCGAGCCGGGACGGGAGCACGACCGCGAGCGCGCGGCCCAGGATCGGATAAAGCTGCTCGTGGCGCATCTTCCCGAGGAAGAGGACCCGGTCCCGGCAGTCGCCCGCCCTGGAGAGGATGTAGTCCTTCATCGGCATCCCCCGGTATCCATCCCGCTCCTTCCCGATAAAGACGAAGAGGAGCTCCGGGTGCCCGGTCAGCAAATCGGGGATTACCTCTGCGAGAGTGGCCATTCCTTTGAGAACGCTCAGGGTCCCGAAGAAGAGCAGGTACGTCTTCCCCTCCAGGTGCGCCCGATACTGGCCGTCGTCGGTCCGGGACGTGTCCAGGAGGAACGGCGACTCGATAATCTCCACCGGCCGGCCGACATCCCTCTCTACCAGGGCCGAAATGATCCGGCTTGGCCCGAAGACCCCGTCCGCCCGCTTCAAGGCCAACCGCTCGAATCGCTCCTGCTGTCGGACCTCGCACGGCCGGAGCCCGTCGTACCCTCCCCTGGCTCGCGCCAGGGGCGTGTAGCTCGAGAGGCGGATGACGGAGGGGATCCCCCGGGGCGCGAACAGGCTCAAGCCACCGAGGTGCGTGTACTGGACGATCGAAAGAGGCCGCTTCCGATGGATCTCCTTCAGGCGGTGGCGCAGGGCGGCGCCTACAAAGGTCAATTCAAGGGCCATCGTGAAGCGGTGGAACGTGAAGTAGTCGATCCAGTTCCGCCAGGCGTTCCCCGAAGTGCGGACGCGGTGGACCTCGATCCCCTTCTCGACGAATGTTTCGTCCCGATCGGACGACACGACGACAATCGGCTCATGACCCAAGGCGGCGAGAGAAAGCGAAACGCGATGGAGGTAGTTCGCCAGTCCGCCGTCGAAACTACCCTCCTCTGTGACGTATTCCACGGTTGTGAAGGCGACGCGCATCAGGACCCGTTCAGCCGCTCCAGGCATGTTTTGGCCGCCCGTTCCGCCGAGAAATAGGTCTCCACGTAGCGGCGGGAGAGGAACCCCGCTCGCTCCCGCTCGGCCCGGTCGGGGACGAGGCGCTGCAACTGCGCGCACACCTCTTCGGGAGTCTCCGCCTGGCACACGGGGGCGGGTGCGCCGACGAGCGTCTCGACGATCCCCGGGCGCCCGTTGGCGATCACGGGCCGGCCCGTCGCCATCGCGTCGAGGCACCCCATGCTGATCATCCCTTTTCCGAGCTGGTCGAAAACGATGTCGGCGCTCCGGTACTCCTCCAAAACCTCCTGCTGCGTCATCTCGTCGGCCCATGTCACCTGGGAGGCGATCCCCTCCTCCTCGGCGAGGCGGACTGTCTCCTCCACGTGCCGGCCTTTCCTGACGAAACGGATATCGAGCGGGATTCCCGTCTCCCGTCGGAACATCCCGAGCCCCCGAACCATGACGTCGGACCCCTTGAAGTCGAGCTCGCTGCTGTAGCCCCCGAGAGGCGTCTCACCGGCCGGCTTCTTCCAAGTCAGCCGGGCAACGTTAAAGACCCGCACGACCGGATTTTCCGGAAGAGGATAGAACCCGATCTTTTCCGGATCCGTCATGATGAGGAAGATCCGCTTCCCGTCGGGGACGCCGATTTGCTCAAGCATCGCGTCACCCCGCTGAACCATCCCTGGAGCGAAGTAGCTCACCACGGTGCCCGCCCGGATACCGGCGCGCTGTGCCGCGACCAATCTGTACATATAGAGCCCTTCTCCCGCAATTTCGGCCACGTTCTGCCGGAAGCATCCCAGCGGGAACCAGCGTATCCCCTTCTTCACCGCCCTGAGGTACCGGGACACGAAACCGTAGTCCGCGTAATCTTCCAGGTCCGCCCCGGTAAGGAGAATCGCCGCAGGGCGGCGGATCTCCGGCCACAGGGAGGGGCCCAGCATGTTGAGGAAGACTGCGTCGCACTCCTTGAGGAGGGCGACAGCGCGGGCGCGTTGCGGTGGGAGGGGCCGCAGGGGAACGTGGAGATCCAGCGGACTCACATCGACTATCCAGTCCGGGTATGGGACGGGGATATCGTCGTACCTCCCTTCGGGGCGACAGAGCGGCTCTTTCCGATCCACGAGGAATACGACGTCATGCCCCATTCTTCGCAGGGCCCGGGCGATCATGAAGGGGTAGTTGTTCGTGTTCCCGTAGAACCCGATTTTCATCCTATTGCCTCTTGCGGAACACGAAGAGCTTCTGCGTCCCATAGTCGCCCGCCGGCGGCAGCGAAGCGAACCAGCGGTTCCATTCCATCAGCGGGTCGGCCGCGTCCACGTTCGATCCTGTCGCCCGGGCGAGCAGCGGCTTGAGCACGCGGGTGCCAACGTAGTAGGTGCTGGAGAAGTCGCTGACCTCCAGGATCTCCATCTCCGGCGCGAGAGCGCGGACAAGCCGGTCCTCGTCCAGATAGTTGTTGAAGGCCGGCATCGGAATGTCGGGGAGCCCCCACTCCCGGCGGAAGGCGTTGAGCTTTCTCCATCCCTGCAGCGACGCCTCGGACAGGAGAAGATGCCCCCCGAATTTCAGGGTCCTCACGCACTCCCGCAGCCCGGCAAGCTGGGCCTCCCAATCGCAAAGGTTGATGATCGCCCGCGCCGAAACGACTTTATCGAACGTTGACTCGGGTAGGTCCAACTCCAGGATGTTTCCGACGACAAACTCGACCCGGCCCCGAAGGCGATCCCGTACCGTTTCAAGCCTTTTCCGAGCATTGTCGATCATCGCCGGGATGTAATCGACGCCGAGGATGGACACGGCCTTCAGTCCAGCCAACTGGACCGTGGAATACCCATTGGCGCATCCGACATCCAGGACCTTGTCCCCATCGGAAAGGCGCTTGCCGATTCCCTCAATCTCCATGTCGATCACGCGGATGTCGGACCATGACGCATTCGGGGATTCACCGTGCTCATCCGCACTCTTCGTCCAGAAGTCGCGGATTTCATCAAGAGTGAATTTTTCCGTCACCGGGGCAGAACCTCCCGAAGCTGGGTAATTACGTAATCGGCGTTCTCCCGGTCCATTCCCGCCCCGAAAGGGAGCGTCAGGATCCGTTCGCAGACAGCGTCCGTGACCGCGAGCGGGCGAACGGGTCCGCTTCCTGCGTAGAGTGGCATACGGTGAAGGGGGGCGTAATGGATGCTTGCTCCCACGTTGCGATCACGCAGGAGAACGACCAGGTCGTCTCGAGAAACGCCCAATGCCTCCGTGGGGAACTGGACGACAAACAGATGGCGCGAGTGACCGGGTGCGAGAATGCCCTCCTGGAGCCGAACCGGCGGCTTCAAAGATGAGAGGAAGTCGACGTATTGCCGCGCGATTCCGAGCCGGATGACCGAGAACTCTGCCTGGCGGGCGAGCTGCACTCTGCCAAGACACGCCTGAAGGTCCGTGTAGTTCATCTTATAGCCGAGTTCCGAGAGATCTGTCTTGAGGAGCACTTTGGGACTACTGAACCGTTTCCACGCATCCACCGGCATCGCGTGAATCCGGAGCGAGCGGAGCCGGTCGGCGAAAACCTCATCGAAGAGGGCAACCGCCCCGCCCTCACCGGTCGAAAGGTTCTTGTTGGCGTAGAAGCTGAAGCAGGTGAGGTTTCCGGACCCTCCCACCGGCGTCCCGTCGGCGAACCGTGAGCCCAGCGCATGCGCCGCATCCTCGATGACGGCGACACCGTCCGGCAAGACCGCCCCGATCTCACGCACCGGTGCAGGAAGTCCGCCGAAGTGGACGACCATCACGGCCCGGGTCCGGGGAGAAAGTTTCTCAGACACCATCTCCGGGGTAACGCAGAGTGTGTCGGGATCGACATCGCAGAAGACCGGTGTTGCTCCCAGGAAGAGGGCGACGTTGGCAGTGCTGCACCAGGTGAGGCTCGGGCAGATCACCTCGTCCCCCGGCCCGACACCGTGTACGAGAAGGGAGAGGAACATGGCGGAGGTGCATGAGTTGACGGTCACCACAAACGGCGCACCGAGAAAGGAGGCGAGCTCCTTCTCGAAAGCGATCGTTTCGGGGCCCATCCCGACCCAACCGGACCGCAAGACGCGGGATACCGCCGCAATCTCTCCGTCGGAGAAATTCGGCTTGCCGAAAGGCAGGTAGTCCGGCCGGATCGTCATAGGACTGACTCCATCTCCCACTGGAGTTTCGGGCGCACCGCACCCGGCAACTCCCCGAGGAAGCTTCCCGGCTCCCGTTCGGCGTCGTGGACCTCGAAGACGAGGGAGTTCTCGGCCTTGTACAGGACAGTACTCCCGTCCCGGACGAAGTAGAGGTCTACCGTGTACTTCCCGTTGTTGAGCAGGTCGCCAGGGACGTGGCATGTGCTCCTGTAAATTCCTTGCGGGGCCTCTTCCAAGGGAGCAGACGCCGATCGGAAGATGATTTCGCCGTTGATCGAACGGAAGTACACTCCCACAAAAAAGAAAGTTCCGGAAATCAGCAGGCGGTATGTGAACTCCATCCGGAAGGGCATTTTCACGGTCAACAGTTCCCCTTCCCATCCGATCTCCGGAACGACCCGGACACCCTGCAATCGAACCGATTCATTGCCTGGCGATTCCTCCGTTTCGCTCCAGGATCGCTCGACCACAATCTCGGAAAAACTCCTTGAATATTCCGTCACGGCGGAAACCACCCCGCCGTCGAATTCGATCTTCCCGTCATTCAGCAAGATGGCCCGCCGGCACAGGGATTGAATCACCTGCATATTGTGGCTGACCAAGAGCACCGTCCGGCCTTCCTTCCCGATCTCGTCCATTCTGCCAAGACACTTCTTTTGAAACCGGGCATCCCCCACAGCAAGCACTTCGTCCACGATCAGGATCTCCGGCTCCAGGTGGGCGGCGACGGCGAAGGCAAGCCGCACGTACATTCCCGACGAGTAATGCTTCACGGGCGTGTCGATGAATTTTTCGACCTCGGAGAACGCCACGATCTCGTCGAACTTTTTCCGGATCTCTTCCTTCCGCATCCCCAGGAGAGCGCCGTTCAGGAAGATGTTCTCCCTCCCTGTGAGCTCGGAGTGAAAACCGGTTCCCACCTCGAGCAGACTGCTCGTCCGGCCGGTGATCTCGATGCGTCCCGCCGTCGGCTCGGTGATCCCGGAGAGGATCTTGAGGAGAGTCGATTTCCCGGCGCCGTTTTCCCCGATGATGCCCACCACCTCACCTGGATTCACCTCGAAGCTCACCCCCTGGAGGGCGAAAAAACGCTCCTCCTTCGACACATCCCCCGTAAGGTGCCGATACCTCCGGTACGGCGACATGATGGCCTCGGCAAGCATCTCCCGGAACGTTTCCTGCGGCTTTGACCGTCCGCCGATGACGTATTCCTTCGAGAGATTGTGAACTGAGATCGCGGGCATCGGGTTTCCCGGCGGCCGGGGTTCCTCCGTCAACATTCAGATAATATCGGCAAAACGACGTTCGACCTTCTCGAAATACGCCACCCCGATGACAAATAATGCCAGTGAGATCCCGAGGGAGACGGCGATCGCCTCGATATCGAACGGCTTCCCGAGGAAGGCGGAACGGAACCCCTCGACCTGGGCGGCCATGGGATTGATCTTCAGAACCCACTGCCATTTCTCCGGGACCAGGCTGACGGGATAGATGACCGGGGTCGCGTACATCCAGATCTGGAGGGCGTATCCGGCGACGCTGCCGAAGTCCCGGTAGGCAACGGTGAGGGCGGAGATGAGGGTACCAACCCCGAGTGCGGTCACGACCACCCCAAGGACGAGGACAGGGACAGCAAGCAGGTTTGCAGTCCACCCACCACCGAAGAGAGGTATCGCGAGAAGGAGAAACACCATCGAAATGAGGAGGTCGAGGAGGCCCCCCGCCACCGACGCCACGGGGATGATGAGGCGGGGGAAGTAGACCTTGCTGACGAGCCCCGCGGAAGCGACGAGCGACCCGCCCGAGGAGAGGACAGCGGTCGAGAAGTAGGTCCAGGGGAGGAGCCCGGCGAAGACGAAGAGGGCATATGGGTAACCGTCCGAAGGGATCCGGGCGAACATCCCGAAAATCAGGGTGAAGATCGCCATGCTCGCCAGCGGCCGGAGAATGACCCAGGCGACACCAAGAACGCTCTGTTTGTATCGCACCTTGATGTCCCGCCGGACAAGAACGCTTAATAACTCGCGGTACGCCCAGAGCTCCTTGACGTCGAGCATACGCCATCCATGGGACGGCTCGATTACTTTTGTAGGCACGGAGAGGGCGCCGGAGGTTCGACTTGTCGGAGAAAGGGCTCCATGTGAAGGCGCGTTCTTCATCGATGTGTCCATGGTACGGGAGAACCCGGCGATTCTCAATGACCGTTGTCCCCTATTTGGAGCCCGGGCAGAATGATCCGGTTGACGTCCGCGATCAGGATGGGAGAAACTCCAGCGAGTGATGCCGCGGAAAGTACCTGTGCCCGTTGCCTATGTACTGCCGAACCTCGAACTCGGCGGAACCGAGAGGCATGTCCTCGACCTGACCGCAGGGATCGACCGCCGGAAATTCTCGCCACGCGTCATCAGCACCTTGGGCGGCGGGTCGCTGGAGGAGGAATTTTCCCGACGGGGCGTCCCCGTCCATATTCTGGAATACCGTGGGATCAGCCTGAAACCGGAAAAGGCGGGGCCTCTCTTCCGGAGCGCGCACTCCTTTTTCCGGACCTTCGCCAAGATCCTCACCGGGAACAACATCCGGATTCTTCACTGCTATCTCCCGGCGGGGAACGTCCTGGGAATGGTGGCTGCCTCGCTCCATCGAACACCTGTCAAGATCGTGAGCAAGCGCGGACTGTGCCGGTACAAAAACGGTCACCGGGTGTTCTCGTTCCTTGAGGACCTCGCCAACCTTTTTTCGGACCGCATCCTGGTAAACTCCCTCGCCGTGGAGGCGGACGTCCGGAGGACCGAGCGGTTCCTCGAGGGAAAGATATCCCTCCTCTATAACGGGATCGATCCGGAGGTCCCTCCCCCGGCACCCGTCCGGGATCTGTTCCCGGGGATCGCTTGGCGGGAGGACGATCCCGTCGTCTGTTATGTGGCCAACTTCTTCCCCTACAAGGGACACCTGGACCTGGTGGGCGCCGCGCGTACCGTCGTGGAATCCTTCCCACGCACCCGGTTCCTCTTCGTGGGCCGCGACGCCGGGGAAATGGGAACGGTTCGTGACCGGATCGAAGCCCTGGGTCTCTCCGGGAACGTGCTGCTGACGGGCGAGCGTGACGACGCGGCCCGGATCATTGCCTCCTCGACCCTGGTCGCCCACCCCTCGCACACGGAGGGGTTCTCGAACACGATCCTCGAGGCGATGGCCGCGGGAAAACCGGTCGTGGCGACCGATGCGGGCGGGATCCCCGAGGCGGTGGTCGACGGCCGCACGGGAATCATCGTTCCGGTGGGGAACCCGGAAAAGCTGGCCGACGGACTTCTTGCCCTGCTTCGCAATCCGGACCAGGCGCGGGCGATGGGGCAAGCGGGGAGAAAACGGGTTGTCGAGCGATTCACGGTGGGGAAAATGATCGAGGACATGGAACGAATCTACGAAAGACTTCTCACAGAGAGGGCATGACGCGTTGGGGATGGGCACGCCCGGACGGATGAAACCGATCAAGATCATCTACGTTCTCCCGAACCTCGAGGCCGGGGGGACAGAGCGGCACGTACTCCACCTGGTACAGAGGATGAATCCGGCGCGGTTCAATCTCTCCCTCGTGACGGTCGCGGGAGGGGGGTCACTGCACGAGACCTTCGCGGAAAGGATCCCGGTAACGGTCATGGGGGACCCGGCGAGGGGACGGCGGTTCCGGAAGAGCTACCTTGAGCAACTCGTGACGCTGGGCGCCCTGACGCGCCTTCTCCGGGAGCGGAAACCGGACATCCTCCACGCCTATCTTCCCGCCGCGAACGTCCTCGGCCCCGTCGCCGCTCGCCTGGCCGGAGTGCGAGGAACCATCGTGAGCAAGAGGGCACTCGCGAACTACAAGGCGGACTACCCCATCCTGCGCCGGGTCGAGCCGGTGGGGAACCTGCTCGCGGACATCATCCTCGTGAATTCCGACGCGGTGCGGCGGGACGTCGAGAGGACGGAGCGGCACTGGGAGGGAAAGTTCCGGAAAATCTATAACGGCGTGGCGCCGATCGAACCGTGGACGCTGGAAGAGGCGATGGCATTCCGGCGGCGCGAGGGGATCCCTGGCGACGCGCCCGTCGCCCTTTGCGTGTCCAACTTCTACCCCTACAAGGGACACGAAGAACTGGCAGAAGCGGCTGCCCGTGTCGTTTCAACGTTCCCGAACGTCGTCTTCCTGCTGGTCGGAAGGGATTCCGGGACGATGGAGGAAACCAGGACACGTTTCCGGACACGGGGGATCGAGGGATCGGTCCGCTTCGCCGGCGGCAGGGCGGACGTGCCGGACCTCCTCCGCGCATCGGATCTCTTCGTCCACCCTTCCCGGGAGGAGGGGTTCTCCAACGCCATCCTCGAGGCGATGGCGGCGGGGCTTCCCGTGGTGGCGTGCGACGTCGGCGGAAATCCGGAGGCGGTGACCGACGGGGAGACGGGGCGAATGGTGCCGTCGCGGGACGCGGCGGCGTTCGCTTCCGCGATTGCGGAGTTTCTCGCCGATCCGGAGAAACGGAAGGCCATGGGCGAGGCGGGGAGGCGTCGAGCCATCGAGCGGTTCTCGCTCGATCGGATGGTGGGAGAAATGGAATCTCTCTACGAGTCGCTTGCGCGGGGGGTGCGGTAGCCGTGTGCGGGATCGCCGGCTTCCTTTCCTCCGGGGCCGCCAGGCCGGGCGAGGGAGTGCTTCGCGCGATGGGGGATGCGTTGGCGCACCGCGGGCCGGACGCCTCCGGGACGCATCTCTCTCCCGACGGTCGGGTGGGGCTTTCCCATCGGCGCCTGTCGATCCTCGACCTCTCCCCCGCCGGGGCGCAGCCGATGTTCTCCGCGGACAGGTCGCTCGTCCTCTCCTTCAACGGGGAGGTGTACAACTTCCGGGAGATACGCGCGGAGCTCGAGGGAAAGGGACACGCCTTCCGCGGAGGTTCGGACACGGAGGTGATGCTGGCGGCATTCCGCGAATGGGGCGTGGACGCCGCGGTCCGCCGGTTCATCGGCATGTTCGCCTTCGCGCTGTGGGAATCGGGGACGCGGAAGCTGTACCTCGTCCGCGACCGGCTCGGAATCAAGCCGCTCTACCTTGCGCGCCTGCCGGGGATGCTGCTCTTCGCCTCCGAACTGAAAGCGGTCCTCGCGTACCCGGACTTCCCGCGGGAGGTGGACCGGTCCGCCCTCCAGTACTTCCTCGAGTTTCAGTACGTCCCGGGGCCGCACGCGATCTACCGGAACGTGGAGAAGGTGCTTCCGGGGCACATCGTGGAGATCGACCAAGACGGGGAGATCACGGACCGCCTCTACTGGGACCTGTTCGACCACTGGGGGAAAGCGGAAGGGCGTGCGAGGACCGAGGGGGAGTGCGAGGAGGAGCTGTCCGCCCTGCTCGACTCCTCCATCCGGTACCGGATGATCAGCGACGTGCCGCTGGGGGCGTTCCTCTCCGGAGGGATCGACTCCTCCCTCGTCGTTGCGCTGATGCGGAAGGCGGCTTCGGGGCCGGTGAAGACGTTCTCCATCGGCTTCCGGGAGAGCGGATACGACGAGTCGCCGCACGCGCGTGCGGTGGCGGCGCACCTCGGGACGGACCACCAGGAAAAGATCTGCACCCCGCGGGAGGCGCAAGCGCTGGTCCGGAGAATCCCCGATGCGTACGACGAGCCGTTCGCCGACTCCTCGGCTATCCCGACCATGCTGGTGTCGGAGTTCACGCGGCGACACGTCACCGTCAGCCTCTCGGGGGATGGGGGGGATGAGCTGTTCTGCGGGTACCCACGCTACGCGTGGGTCCGCCAGGGAAACGTGGTGCGGGGGATTCCGGGGTTCCTGCGGCGGCCGCTCTGCTCCCTCCTCTCCCGCGTCCCGATCCACAAAGTGCAGCGGGGGGCGGAAAGCGTCCTGTACGACGATGCCGCGGAGATGTATTTCCACACCGTGGGTGTCTTCGAGCGGAGGCGCCTCGGGGAGATCGTCCCGGAGGTGGTCGACGACGCCCATCTTTCATACTTCCGGACGTTCCGGGATCCCCGCTGCGGGGGGATCGTCGAGCGGGCGATGGCCACCGACATCAAGACGTATCTGGTGGACGACATCCTGACGAAAGTCGACCGCGCGTCGATGGCGTACTCGCTGGAGGCGCGGGTACCGCTGCTCGACCACCGGATCGTGGAGTTCGCGGCGGGACTCCCGATGGAGCACAAGGTGCACGGCGGGGGAACGAAGCATCTGCTTCGGAAGATCCTATACCGGCATGTGCCGCGTGAGATGATCGACCGCCCGAAGATGGGATTCGGCATTCCGGTCAACCGGTGGCTGCGCAACGAACTGCGGCCGCTTCTGTCGGAATACCTGAACGAGGAGCGCGTGCGCAGGGAGGGATTCCTCCGGCCGGCAGGGGTGGAGCGGGTCGTCCGGGAGCACCTGTCGGGGCACCGGGACCACCAGTACCGGCTGTGGGCGCTGCTGGTCTTCGCGATGTGGGTGGAGCGCTACCGCCCGACGCCCTGACCCAAGGGCCCTTCCCTATCCGTATCGGGGCAACGCCTCGTCGTTCAGGGAAGGATCATCCCCCAAAATCCCCCGCCGAGGTACCGGGACAGAAGGGCGGCGACGCACAGGTACGGCCCGAACGGGATCGCCGTCTTAAGCCCCTCCCCGCCTTTTCGCATCGCCAGGATCCCCCCCGTCGCACCGAGGAGCGCGCCGAAGAAGATCGTCGCGAGCGAGCCACGCCATCCGATGAAGGCGCCGATCATCGCCAGAAGTTTGATGTCGCCGCCGCCCATCCCCTCGGCCCCGCGCACTTTTTCATACAGGAAGGCCGTCGCGTAGAGGATGCCGCCTCCCAGCAACGCACCCGCGACGCTCCCTTTCCACTCCCCACCAGGGAGGAAGGAAAGGAGCAGTCCCGCGGCGAGCCCACCGAGCGAGAGCTCGTCGGGGATGATCCGGTGGTCGATGTCGATGAAGGCGATCGGCACGAGGAGGGAGAAGAAGAGCAGGTCGCGCAACAGCTGGATCCCCGGCCCGTCCAGAAGAAGGATCGCGGCGAACCCGGTCGCCGTGAGGAGCTCGACCGCCGGGTACCGCCAGGAGATCGCCCCCCCGCACCCTGCGCATTTCCCTCCGAGGAGGATGAAGCTCGCGATCGGAATATTCTCCCACGCCCGGATCGCCCTGCCGCAGCCGGGGCAGCGCGACCGGGGCGACACGATCGACTCCCCTCGCGGCAACCGATGGATCACCACGTTCAGGAAACTGCCGATGCACGCCCCGACGAGGAACGCCACAACCGCCATCATGACCATCCCGGAAACCCCTTCCCCGCGAGGAGCTCCGCGTAGAGCCGTTCCTGCGCCCGCACCATCCCGTCCTGGTCGAACTCCCGGACCAGGCGCTCCCGCTTCCTCGCAGGATCCAGTGAAAGCCGCCCCGACAGGATGTCCGAGACGCCGCGGGCAAGGGCATCGACGTCCCCGGGAGGGGCGAGAACCCCATCCACCCCGGGATCGACGATCTCCCGGGTCCCGTCGACCGCCGTCGCCACCACCGGGCACCCGGCGATCAGCGCCTGCGGCACCACCTTCGGAAGGCCT
>Ga0209253_10003049_pt1 | contig 14758 bp, 15 predicted proteins | sample FrelakmetBRP12BR_FD_187145 | JGI IMG/M metagenome (GOLD analysis project Ga0209253, IMG submission 187145) | Freshwater lake sediment microbial communities from the University of Notre Dame, USA, for methane emissions studies - BRP12 BR (SPAdes)... | ecosystem: Environmental > Aquatic >...
CACCATCCGAGAGGGGATCTTCTGTGGAATCAGTTCAGGTGCTGTCATGTGGGGAACATTACAGAAGTCTATGGAGTTGGAGCGTGGGTTGATTGTCACCCTTTTCCCAGATGGTGGAGAAAAATATGTGAGCACGCCTCTCTATGAACCCAGTAAATGCTTTGAATGCTTGCAAAAACACCGAATTCCCACCTGCATGACAGCGGAATATATCACTGCCCTGGAATGTTTGGTAAAAAATGAAGGTTGATGGGAAAATAACAGAATGGTCAAAGGGAAAATGATTTTTTATTATTCATTATTTTTAGACTTTGAGGAGGATGAGGGATGCTTAGATTTAGTGCCAATCTAACCATGATGTTTAATGAAGTTGATTTTCTAAGTCGTTTTGAGCGGGCGGCCAAGTCTGGTTTTAAAGGAGTGGAATATTTGTTTCCTTATGGATGGAATAAGGAACAACTGGTCAACGAGTTGGGCAAGCACGGTCTCGAACAGGTATTGCATAATCTGCCGGCTGGTAATTGGCAGGCTGGAGAGCGAGGAATCGCTTGCCTGCCGGGACGGGAAGGGGAATTCCAAGAAGGTGTGGGATTGGCGATGGATTATGCCAAAGCCTTGAAATGTGATCGTCTGAATTGTCTTGTGGGAAAAGTTCCTCAGGGGATACCGTTAGAAACGGTTCGCCAGACATTGGTGAGTAATCTTCGATTTGCTGCAACGATGTTGCAAAAAGAAAATATTTGCCTGCTCATAGAGCCTCTGAATCATCAAGACATTCCTGGGTTCCATCTGGTCCACACAGAAGATACACTTCGGTTATTTAAGGAAGTTAACCATCCCAACCTTTGGCTTCAATATGACATATACCATATGCAAATCATGGAAGGAAATCTAACAAAAACAATTTTAAATAACCTTTCTCAAATCAAACATATTCAGATTGCAGATAATCCTGGACGCCATGAACCTGGGACCGGGGAGATCAACTTTACAAACCTGTTCCGCTTCATCGATGAAGCAGGGTATGATGGATGGATCGGTTGCGAATACATCCCTTCCGGGAAAACAGAAGACGGTCTTCAATGGATTAAATCCTATCTTTAAGGAGGAGGAATATCATGACAGAATTAGGATTTATTGGTTTAGGAATCATGGGTAAGCCCATGGCGAGCCATCTGGTAAAGGCTGGTCACACCGTTCATGTATGTGATCTGGTTGAGGCGTCGGTGAAGCACCTCTGCTCGTTAGGAGGCAAGGCTTGCAGTTGCTGCAGAGAAATAGCGCAGAAATCGGATATCATTTTCATTATGGTGCCTGACACGCCCGATGTCGAAGCAGTCCTGTTCGGCCCAGAGGGTGTCGCAGATGGTCTGAAGCCGGGATCGATTGTCGTCGACATGAGTTCGATCTCTCCAATTGCTACCAAGGAATTTGCAAAAAGGCTGGCTGGGATGGGGGTAAAAATGCTGGACGCCCCTGTATCGGGTGGTCAGGTAGGAGCTGAGAATGCCACCCTTTCGATTATGGTCGGGGGACCTCTTGACGTGTTCAATCAGATCAAGCCGTATTTCGAGTTGATGGGCAAGAACATTGTCCATATTGGTGATCACGGGGACGGTCAGACTTGCAAGGTGGCGAACCAGATCGTGGTTGCTCTCACCATCGAGGCAGTGGGTGAAGCTCTTCTCTTTGCCTCCAAGGCGGGGGCTGATCCGGCGAAGGTAAGGGCAGCCCTGTTAGGAGGATTTGCTCAGAGCCGCATTTTAGAATTACATGGTGAGAGGATGATTAAGCATAATTTCAATCCCGGATTTCGCATTCGATTACATCAAAAAGATTTAAACCTCGCATTGGATGCAGCCCGCAGTATGGGAGTGAGCTTGCCGAATACGTCCTTGGCGCAGGAGCTATTTAATGCCGTAGCCGCACAGGGAGGGAGTGATTTGGATCATTCCGCGATGGTGCTTGCTCTTGAAAAGCTCGCCAATCACGCCATTCGTGGATAGCTCACTCACTATGCTTCTGTCTTAGTGATAACGATTTGTCAAGATGACCCACGACCCAAATCCAAGGATAGAAAGTCGTCATTATGAGTGAAATCCTGCGCCGTAAGATTTAGAGGACGAAGCGAAGCAATCTTTTGTTTTCGATACAACTGATTTACAACTTATATTTAAATTTCCTCAATAGATCTTTCCTCCACGCAATTCCGTCTTCTTTTTCAACGCCTTTTGGAGAGAAGCCATCAATGACACCGAGGACGCCTCGGCCTTGTTCTGACTGGGCGAGGATGACTTCAACGGGATTGGCTGTGGCACAGAAGACTGTACAGACCTCCTGACACATCTTCACCGCATTGAGGACGTTGATCGGGAAGGCATCCTTTAGGATGACAACAAAGGTATGTCCAGCTCCAATCTTCAGAGCATTCATCTTAGCAACCTCTTTTAATGTCTCGTCGTTTCCCTCAATGCGAACGAGGCAGTCACCCGAGGCTTCACAGAATCCAATTCCAAATTTAGCATTAGGAACAGACCCCACCATAATCTCGAAAAGATCTTCCACCGTCTTGATGAAATGGGTCTGGCCAAAAATAATGTTACATCCTTCCGGGATCTCCAACCGCTCAGTCTTTAACTCCATACCTAACCTCCTTGTTTCTGAATATATTTTTAAAGTCTTTAATAGGGTTCAAGGATTCAAGGGTTCTTGGGTTCGAGTGTATTTCATTAGACTACTCGAATCCGTTGGTATAAGAACCTATTGTTCCCTCACGCATCACCCTTTCTTATTCTTGTCTCCTACTTGTTTAAAAATATCTATCAATGGGAGTGTTAATCCCACCTCGGGTTGATAGCGTAAAAAGCTTGGGATGGGGTAACGTATTCCTCTTTCATGAGTCTTGGCAAGGCCTTCTACAAGATCTTTAAGGTGCGATGCGGGGAATGCATAAGCCATTTCATGGTCTTGGGCCGTGGCCCAAACCCGATCACCGTTTCCAGGAATGACCACTTTAGGTAATTGGTCTAAGAAAGCTCCCAGAACCCCTTCGGAGCATGAGGCGGCCCGGCCAGAAAAAGAGCTGGTGATGGGTTGGCCTGTACGCTGAGTACTTCCATGCACACAGCGCATGAGTTGAGCAGGATTTAGATAGATCAGGATGACATCAGGTTCTATCTTGGTCCACTCCAGGGGAGAATAAACCATTGCCTCGCATTGGCCAGGCTTCAACCTCCGAAAAGATTGGAAGATGTTAATAGCCACAGCGGTATCTGCAGCATAGTTCATTCGTATAAAAAAGTTGATCATATCTTCTTGATGTACCGGTTCCCACCCGTAGGTATGTCCTGAGATGGCGCAACCGGAGTCCTCTTTGGTCATGGCAATGGTCCATCCATATTTACGGCAGATGGCTTGCGCCTGACAGTGTGCCATTTTAACTTTAAGATCTCTGAAGGGAGTTCGAGTGCCGCTCGGAATCTCTCCTTTTTCTTTTAAAATCCTTATCGCTACCGGTAACGTCTCAGGATTGACAAAACGCTTCAGTTCCTTACCAAGCTCTTGCCATTCTTTCATAAGAGTTTTCCTCCATTCTTTGTTTCACTTGATAGAGATGATACGGCCATCGGTCATTTTGATGAGGTCGGAAGGAGTGAGTTTAAAAACGGCATTAGGAGAACCCGCGGCAGCCCAGATTTCCTCAAAGTTCAGCAGGTCTTCATCAATGAAGACATCGAGCTTTTCAAGATGACCAATGGGGGGGACTCCGCCAATGACAAAACCTGTTTTTTGGCGAACAAAGTTGGCATCTGCTTTACCAAGAGGTTCAGAAATAAGTTCCTCTATCCTTTTTTCATTGACGCGATTTGGTCCACTGGCAATAACCAAAATGGGTTTATCCGTTTGCTTTCGTCGAAAGATAATGGATTTTGCGATCTGTTCCACCTGGCACCCAACAGCCTGAGCTGCTTCTGCAGAGGTGCGAGTTGTGGTTTCCAGTTCCAACACCTCATTGGGAAAACCCAGCGCTTTTAAAGCATCCTGAACCTTCTGTACACTTGGACTTAACATGCTGGACATATCGACACCACCACAGGAAAAGTTTCAGGGCTTGGGTCGCTTCCAAAAAGGGCCGGTCTTTCCAAGCTCCGCAAGCGTTGTGACCATTTCTTTCACATACTCTCGACTATGTAAGACCCAATCAGGATCCAGGCGTCTGCGAAAATAGCTGCCCGAAAAGAGTTTGACCAAGTCTGAAAGTGAAAGAATACCATCGGCTGTAGCGGGATCGAAACGGGCCCAGTTCCGAATATGCTCCTCCGACCGGAAGAGGTTCATCGTGCTTCAGGCATAGGGAGCATTTTCAAACCACTTCCAAAAGGGTACTGCCACATACGCCATCAGACCTTCAGGCTCGGTTCGGAGGATTTTCCCGTCGCGGATCTCCACTCGAATCGGGAGCCCACAATCGAGGCAAGGAGCCTCAATCTGGGCCACTTTACCTGGAAAGAGCCAGCAGACCGCCAGCGATTCAAACCCTCACTGGCCAAACCATTTCTGTTGCCCCTCGACGGTGATCCGATACTGAGTAGGTAGATTGTTAAATGGGGCAAAGGAGGCAATGTAGTCCGTATTTGGAAATAGCCATCCAGGAATCCCTGCTGCGAAAAGGTCGTGAAGAGCTTTTTGACCTCCTTCCACAGGAATTCTAAATTCAGAGGCAATCTCCGTATAATGTGGTGCCTGCCCTGATTCCACCATTCTTTTCATAATAAAGTGAAACGTCCGATCTAAATCGCTTGGATTGGTCATCATGCTTACCCCCTTCTTAAATTATATATTCTAAATTCATCTTTATTCCATTTGCCATCTCGCTAGGTGTTTTTCCCGTTTCCCTAAACTCCTATTTCTATGGTGCAAACATTTCGGCCAATATCTCAAGTACTTTTTGGGCGGTATTTTTATCAATTTTCCCTAAGCGCTTTATCAATCGAATTTTGTCTATCGTGCGGATTTGATCGAGAACGATTTGTCCCTTTTTACCTTGAAAAGTTAAATTGACACGGGTGGGATAATTTCTTCCTTTTTTGGTCATGGGAGCCACGATGACCGTTCCGATATACTGATTCATTTCATCAGGAGACACAATGAGGCAGGGACGGGTCTTTCGAACCTCGTGACCTATGGTTGGATCGAGATTAACTAGGTGGACATCAAAACGAGAAATTACCACTCCCATTCTTCCTTATCCCACTTATTTTCAGGGAGCACATCACTTATGATCATATTATCGTTCCCTTGTTCCGCCATAGCTTGGAAGGCTGCATCCCACCCATCTCTCGGTTTTTTTGTTGATTTTAGAATAAGGTAACTTTCTCGAGGTTCGAGTTCTACTTCGTTCTGTAAATGGCATTGTTCAAGAAGAGTCTTAGGAATCCGTACCCCTTGGGAATTACCTATACGGACAATATTTGTCTTAACGGAAGCCATAGCTAACCTCCACCAGTGTATCTACTATGTAATTACCATAATACCATTTACTTGTCAACCGCTCTATATTTGTCATCCAGCCCTGATTCAGTATTAGAAAGTGATCTTCTGGGAATCATTGAACAACTTCCTATTTTTCGTTGACTTTTGCATGCCGTTTATCGATGATAAAGATATCCATCGAATAAAATCTTTTGGGAAAGGAGGTGAAGAGAGTGGCTGGTATAAATGTGAAGATCCGACCTCCATTTCCTCATTAGAACTCACCCTCCAAGAAAGTTTTCACCTCGATGTTTTCCCCATCTGTCATCACTGTGATTGCTCCATGCTGATCTGTCCTGAAAATCTTCGAACCCAGCTGTGAATATCTTTTCAGCACATCCGAATGTGGGAGTTTTCCGATGTTCCTTTTGCCCACGCTGAGCACAGACCAGGTTGGTTTTACTCTTTCCAGAAAAAGCGGAGAGCTCGAGGAGGAACTTCCATGATGGGGGATCTTTAAAATATCAGCTCTGAGGGAAACATCTTTCCTCAGCATTCGCCCCTCTGCTTCTTTTCCAATGTCTCCTGCCAGAAGCACAGAAACATTTTTAAACCGAAGCCTCATGACCAGAGAGGAATTGTTAAGATCCAAGTGATTTTGAACAGTTCTTTTTCTTGCATTCCAGATGGGTGGGTTTAGAATAGAGACCTCGACGCCATTGATGATTTGAGGAACGGACTCTTCATTGAGAGACTGAGTCTTAATTTTTCTCTCACTGAGAATTTTCTTTAACTGGAGATAGGGTTCTGAGTTTGTCTGAAACCCGTTATTCCAGAATTGGCCAATTGAAAATTGGGAGGCGATGAAGTTTAACCCCTTACAATGGTCTGGGTCAGGATGTGTGAGGACGAGAGTGTCGATCCTTCGGATCTTCTTCTTCCATAGAAAAGGGGCGATGACGTTCTTTCCTATATCGAACCGATCCTCATAAAGACCTCCTCCATCGATCAGCATCCTTTTCCCCTCCGGGAATTCAATAAGGATGGCATCCCCATGCCCCACATCTATAAAAGTTATTCTGAGATCTTTTTGAAATAAATCTTTCAGATTCCAAAAGGCCAAATCGAGGATCAATACAATGCAAAGTCCCACAAAAATATATCGGATCCTTTTCTCCTCTCGGAGATGGATAATGGAAAAGAGGAGAAGATAAGAAAGGATAATTTCAAAAATGGTTGGGGTGGAGACAAAAAAGGATGCATAAGGGATGGAGGCAAAAAAGGCCACCACCTTTAGGAGGGTGAGGGTGATGAAGTCATTGATGTGAATCAAAAGGGTAGCCAAGGGATAGAAGAAAAAGGAAAAAAGGCAGGCAGTGAGGCTGAGGGGGACAATGAAAAAACCTACCCACGGGATGAATAGGAGGTTGGTAAAAAATCCAATGGGGGAAAACCGGTTGAAATGGAGGGCGACAAAAGGTGCGGTCCCCCAAATGGCTACGCCAGTTACCAGGAGAGAGAGCAGGATATACCTTAAGATATTTTTCTTCCAGGAGGTTTTTATGGGGAGGAGGAACCCTTCTTGTTTTAGGCCCTGAAGAATGTGTGGCACGATATAGAGGATTGAGAGAACGGCCAAAAAGGAGAGTTGGAAAGAAACATCGAAAAGGGAAGGAGGTGAAAAGATGAGTATGAGAAAGGCTGCTAGAGCCAGGGTGTGAAGAAGGTTTCTTTCGCGATTGAACAAGATAGAAAAAAAGAAGGTGATGACCATGATCATGGCTCGGATGACAGAAATCCCCCCACCCGCAATAAAGGTATAGAGGAGGAGGCAGGGGATGGTCATAGCAGCCGCCCATTTTTTAATGTCTAGGGTCAGCAGGAGATATTCTGAACGCTTCAAGATCCAAATCATTAAAGAGAAAGAGAGCAGTGCGACAATTCCGAGATGGTCGCCTGAAATGGCCAAGAGATGAGCGATCCCCGTGATGATGAAATGTTCCTTCACCTCTTCTGGAATATCTCCCTGTTCACCCAATACCAGGGCCTTCGCAATACCTGAAGAAAGAGGGTTCGCTTCCGTCTCTAAAAATTGGCGGATGTGATCTCGCCAGCTCTCCATCTGGAGGTGAAAAGGATTTTTAAATCCCTCTCCCAATTTGACCAGATCTTTCTCTTTGGATAAGAATCCAATCGTATGGATTCGTTCAAAAGCAAGATGACGCTCGTAAGAATACCCCCCTGGGTTGTGAAACCCATGAGGGGGATAGAGTTTACATAAAAACCGAAGGTGGTCTCCGACTTGAAGGGAGCGCTTCTCCTCCTCTTTCAGAAAGATCAGAAGGAGGCCTTTCACAGGGATGTGACGGTTGGACAGAATGACCTTTTGTGAGCGGATCAATAATTGAGTTCTTCCTCGAGAACGCTCGGGAGGGCGATCGATAATCCCCTCCAATGAGATTCTATCAAGGTCTGTGAAATGGGAGATAGGAGAGGGGGAGTGGGGTGGATGGAGATAGAGTTGGATGGAAAAAATCCCAAGAAAGAAAAAAACAAAGAAGGCCGTCCAAGAGCCCATTCGGATTTTTTTTATTGAGAGGAGAACAATCCAAAACCCCAAGAGGATCAGGAGAAGGAGAATCCATTCTTGAATAGAAAGAGGGAGATCAAAATGGCCGGAAGAAATACCAAGGGTGTAGACGATGAAGATGGGAATGAGAGGAAGGCGAAAGGTTCCGCTCATGGCCGCCTCAAGCGGATCATTCTTTTAGGCTGCTGAAAAACGCCCATCTGCTTCGTTCCCCTCATCCCTCGTCGTTGCGGCGTACATCCAAGTACGCCTCACTTCTCGGGATTTCGGGAGCCTTGCATATAGACATTTTTGAGCAGCCTGAGGGGAATTACTTTTTTAGAGATTTTTTAATAATTGTTGAGCCACCAACGAACGCTGAGCCTGATTGACTCCTTCATAAATCTGGGTGACCTTAGCATCCCGCATCATCCGTTCTATAGGATAATCTCTCATATATCCATAACCTCCGAGGATCTGGACGGCATCTGTGGTCACTTTCATGGCGATTTCGGAGGCATAGTACTTTGAGATAGCAGCGAGTTTTTCTATGTCTTTAAGCTTCGCATCCATTTGAGAGGCTGCCTTATAGACAAGGGCTCGAGCTGCTTCGACTTGGGTGGCCATATCAGCGATCATGAATTGAATCGCTTGAAATGAGGAGATGGGCTTTCCAAACTGAATCCGTTCATTGGCATAGTGAACAGCGAAGTCAAGGGCTCCTTGAGCAATCCCCACTGCCAGTGCTCCAATGGATGGTTTCGATCGGGTGAGGGTGTCGATCGCCATCTCCCAACCCTTTCCTTCCTTTCCAAGAAGATTTTCATGAGGGACCCGACAGTTTTCAAAGATTACATCCGTCATCACCACCCCCCTCATCCCGATCTTTTCCTCCTTCTTACCAAAAAGGAGACCAGGCGTTCCCTCCTCCACCAAGAAAGCAGAAATCCCTTCTGCTCCATGTTCGGGTTGAGTGGCGGCAAAGACAGAATAAACCTTGGCGAGGCTCCCATGGGTAATAAAAAATTTCCGCCCATTGATCAGGTAATCCTCTCCCACCTTTTCAGCCTTCGTCTTGATGGAAGGAACTTGTGATCCCTCCTCCCCTTCGTTTAGTGCAAAGGCAGTGAGGCTATTCTTCTCAGAAATTTCTGAAAAATAAAGCTCTTTTTGGGATGGGGTTCCCCCTAATAAAATGGGTAGAGTACCCATCCCCTGGGCTAAAATGATGAGAGAGGAGGAACCGCAAACCTTGGCAATTTCCTCGATGACGATACAGAATGAAGTTAAATTTTCATCGGTTCCCCCATAGGATTCAGGAAGGAGAATTGAAAGAAAACCCTGTTTCCCAAAAGCCTCTACTAAATCCCAGGGAAATTCTCCCGCGACGTCGATCTTGGCTGCCCGAGGTTTGACAATTCTTTGAGCCGTTTTTTCAGCGGCCGTTTTAATCATTAATCTCTCTTTTTCCATATTCTTCATGTTGATGCCTTCTTGAGAGAAGAAGAGGGAATGTTGTATAAAAAATCAGGTTAAAAGAGTACCCATCCTTTGTCAAGGGGAAAGTGGAGAGAGTGATAAAAATATTTGACTTTATACTATAAAATTATATAATAATCTGCTTAAAATCATTCATGGAAGGAGGGGGAAAATGGATGCCAGGGATTAAAATTAAGGAAAACGAATCTTTTGAAAATGCGCTCAGACGATTTAAGAAGCAAGTTGAGAAGACGGGGATCCTGTCAGAGATTCGGAAAAGAGAGCATTATGAGAAACCCAGCATAAAGAGAAAGAAAAAAGCGTTGGCGGCCAAGAAAAGGGCAATGAAGAGAATGAGAAAAATGATGGAGAGGGGATAAGGGATGAGTTTAGAAGAGAGACTGGTTGAGGAAATGAAACAGGCGATGAAATCCAACGACAAATTGAAACTTTCCACCATTCGGATGATTCGTTCAGCGTCGAAAAATAAAGAGATTGACCTGAGGAAGAAATTGGAGGACGAGGATGTTGTCAAGGTCATCCAAGCAATGGTGAAAAAGGGAGAGGAGTCTGTTGAGCAATTTCAAACAGGGGGACGAATGGACTTGGTCGAGAAGGAAAAAAGGGAGATAGAAATAATGAAATCCTTTTTACCTCAACCCCTTAGCCAGGAAGAGATATTCAAGATCATTGATCAAAGTATTCAAGAGACTCAAGCTTCATCCATGAGGGATTTAGGAAAAGTGATGAAATCGGTCATGCCGAAAATTGGGGGGAAAGCCGACGGAAAATTGATCAATCAATTGGTAAAAGAAAGGCTTTCCCCATAGATTCCTCTTATTCAATAGTAATCCAATTCCTTTTTTTCATGTTTTATGGATGATCGTTCCCTCAAGCTCCTAGAGTTCTTTCATTTATTAGATATCTTAAAAGAATCTGCTACCTCCCCATTAGGTCGAAAACGCTGTGAAGCGTTAAGACCCTCTAAAGACCTACCTTCGATCCAATCCAGATTAACCGAGGTGATGGAACTTAAAAAAATTTTAGAAATAGAGGGGGACATTCCCCTCATGGGATTGAGAGATATTGAAAAGATTTTAAATAAATTAGGAATCGAAGGGGCACTCCTCGATGTTCAGGAATTATTGGATCTCTATGATCAAATGGTATTGAGCAAGGGGCTCAGACGATTTTTTCAGAAGCTTGAGAAGATCAAGGCCCCACATCTTCAAGAAAAGATTTCCAAACTATCTTACCAAAAAGTCTTGGAAAAAGAGATCCTTCAAGTGGTCAATACAAAGGGTGAGATTCTCGACCGAGCCAGTTCAGCCCTTTTAGACATACGCCATCGACTGGCAGGTTCCAGAGAAAGAGCGAAGGGACTGCTTGAAACCCTTCTCCATCGAGAAGACCTTCAACCCATCTACCAAGAACAGTTAATCACGATCAGAAATGGGAGATATGTCCTTCCGATCAAATCAGATGCCGAGCATCGGCTGGACGGAATTATTCATGATCATTCCCAAAGCCGTATGACTTATTTTTTAGAACCTCTTCAGATTGTTACCCTCAATAACGAGATTAGCCTCCTCAAGGGAGAGGAGAGGGAGGAGGAATATCGAATTCTGGCCGAGCTTTCGGATAAGATTCGAGAGGAAAAGCAAAACCTGTGGAGTGACTTTGAAATATTGGGAGAACTGGACCTCCTCTATTCCATGGCAACACTCTCCATTCGCTTAAAGGGCGCCTCCCCTGCCTTGAATGAAGAAGGAAGCATTGAAATGAGAGAGGCCCGAAATCCTCTTCTCATGCTTCAGCATGAAGATCAGGTTGTCCCCGTCCACCTCCGGATGGGAGGCAGGAACAAGGTTCTCATTGTAAGTGGAGCGAATGCAGGTGGGAAGACGGTTGCTTTAAAGACACTGGGACTGCTCACCTTGATGGTTCAGTGTGGCCTTCCCATTCCTGTCGCAGAGGGAAGCCGGGTTGGGGTTTTCCAAGATATTTTTGCTGTGATTGGCGATGAGCAGAATATTGAAGAGAATCTGAGCACCTTCTCCAGTCATCTTCTCCATGTGAACCAGATCCTAAATAAGGCAGGGCCTCGTTCCCTCGTCCTTCTGGATGAACTGGGGGTAGGAACCCATGCCCAAGAAGGAGCCGCACTCGCCATGGGATTTTTAGACCGATTCCGAGAAAGTGGTGCCTCCATCGTGGTCACCACTCACTTCGATCGACTCAAGGCCTATGGATACCTTCACCCAGATGTGGAGAATGTGGCGGTGGAATTTGATGAAAAAACCTTGGAGCCCAAATATACACTCGCCTATGGATCGTCAGGGTTGAGCAATGCCTTTTTAGTCGCTGAGAAGCTGGGCATTTCAGAGAAGGTCCTTGAAGCAGCCCGTTTTCATCAGAATGGGAGTGGTGAAGAAGTAACACGAACTCTCAAGATACTGGAAGAATTGAAAAGGGATGCGGAAAAAGAAAAACTACAGGCTTTCAAATTGAAGGAGGAGGTGGGGCTTGAACGTCAGCGATTAAGAAAAATACTTGAGACGATCAAAGAGAGGAGACTGGAGATTTTTTCCAAAGCCGAAGAAAAGGCCAGAAAGGCAGTCCAGAGAGTTGAGGAGGAATTAAAGGAATGGGCTCGTCGTAGGAGAGAGGACAAGATCCCGTTAGGTCTTCAGCGTAAAGAAATTCAGGAAATAAGGGAGAAATATTTCCCTTCCATGAGGGGAAAAGGACATCCTCCTATGTCGGGTGGTTTGAAAGTAGGAGAACATGTTAGAATTGAGAGCCTTCGGAGCATGGGGATTCTGACCAATATAAAAAAACGGGTAAATCAAGCAGAAGTAATGACCGATAAAGCCAAAGTGAAGGCCCCCCTTTCTGAGATCGTTCAGGCAACGGAGGAAAAAGAAAAAAAGGAACTAGGGGTTCAGAAAGGCCAGCCTTTTTTCAAGGGTGAGGTTCCGGAGCCCTCTTCTCAATTGAATGTGATCGGTCTGACTGTGGAGGATGCTCTTCCCAAGGTCGATAAATTTATCGATCAAGCCCTCTTCCATGGATTGGAGAAAATCCATATCATCCATGGGGTGGGTTCTGGGAGGTTAAGAAATGCGATCGGTCAATACCTGAGTGGACATCGCGCTGTAAAACATTTCTCCCCAGGGGAGACAAGGAAGGGAGGTCTTGGGATTACGATTGTCGAATTGATGTAAACCCTTTAAAAAGGACAGGGTTTCGCCCTCTTCCTCAATGAGAAGCTGAAGCAATTTATCATATCATTCCCGCCATAAACCCTGTTAGAAAATACGCGATTTTCTAACGAGGTAAGGAATTGAATCTTCATTAATGTCATCCCCCCATAAGCGGAGGGGTTTTCTAACGGGGTAAATGGCAGGGTTTTCTTACGGGGTAAATCGGTTGGCTGTTGGATTTCTATCCGAAGGGAAAGTCTCAGAAATTAGGGATCGTTCCAGCATCTTGGAAGTCATCTCGGACTATGTCGCCCTTAAAAAGACAGGGAAGAACTATAGGGGGCTCTGTCCATTCCATTCCGAAAAGACCCCTTCTTTCATGGTCAATGAGGAGAAACAAATTTTTCACTGTTTCGGTTGTGGAGAAGGAGGGGATGTCTTTACCTTTTTAATGAAAGTTGGACATTTCTCTTTCCCACAGGCAGTGGAGGAGTTGGCGAAGCGCTTCGGAATCCGACTCCCTTCTCGTGAACTTTCTTCGGTTCAAAAAAAGGAGATGGCCAAAGGAGAGGTCCTCTTCCAGATTAATCAGATCGCATCAGAATATTTCTATGATCTCCTGACGAAACGGCGTGAAGGTGAGGAGGGAAGAAGGTATTTATCCCAACGGGGGATCGGCCAGGAGACCATTTCGGAACACCGATTGGGGACCTCCACTGACCGTTGGGATGGACTGGTTCAGCATCTTCAAGGGAGGAAGGTTTCCCTCGAATTGGCTTGGGAATTAGGTTTGATCTTTCCTAAGAAAAAAGTCGGAAACTCGACTCTGCGAGAGGGTTGGTACGATGCTTATCGAGGAAGGATTCTCTTTCCCATCTTCGACCTCCATCAACGGGTGGTCGGATTTGGGGGAAGGATGATCAAAGAAGGGCAACCCAAATATCTTAACTCTCCAGAATCGATGATCTATCATAAAGGAGAAGTCCTCTATGGCCTCCAAGTGGCCAAGCGATATCTTGCGGAGAAGGATGATGTTATAATCGTTGAAGGTTATTTTGACCTGTTAACCCTCCACCAATATGGTTTGAAGTATAGTGTTGCCACCTTAGGAACGGCGCTGACACCACAACATATTCGGACCTTAAAACGATATACAAAAAATTTGATCACCCTCTTTGATGCGGATCAAGCAGGGGTCCAGGCCACCCTTCGCTCCCTCCCTCTCTTTTTAGAAGAGGAGGTGGCTGGGAAAACGATTGTCCTCCCGAAAGGGGAAGACCCCGATGGGTTTCTGAGAAAGGGAAATCTGGAAGATTTTGGAAAGAGGGTAGAGCGTGCCGTTCCACTCGTCGATTTCTTTTTTGACCAGTTGATGAAAACCCATGATTTGAAATCTATCGACGGGAAGGTTAAAGTAGCGAAGGAAGGAGCATCCCTTCTCAGTAAAATTCCGGATAAAATTCGAAGGGATTTTTATATAAAGGCATTCGCCGAGAGGCTGGATATCCAGGAGTCCTTTCTGTACGAGATGCTCCGATCCCCTTCCAGGAGACCTTCCAAGGCCGGAGAGGATTTAAAGAAGTCGTCCGCGGAAAGGGCTTTCCCAAGGTCAGAAGAGATGGTCATCCGTCTTATGGTTCACCATCCTGAATTCATTCCGACTCTTTCGAAAGAGGGAATCTTCAAAGAATTTGAAAGTCCGATCTTGCAGAAAATGGCTGAAATGCTAACGGATCTTTATCAAAGAAAAGGAAAGATGGATCTCCCAGAGGCTTTAGACAACGTGGAAGAGGACCTCAAAGGGAGGTTGTGCGAGTTTGCCTTTCGGGAGAGTGGACTGGAGGGAGGAGACTGGGGGAAGGTCTTGCAGGACTGTGTCCAAAAGATTCGTGAAAAGAAGTTGAAGAAGGAGAAAAACGAGTTGCTTAAAAAAATTAGAGAGGCAGAGAAACAGCAAGAAGGAAAAAGGCTGGTCCCTCTTTTAAAAGAACACCAAGAACTGGCGAGGAAGGAGAGAGGCCTTCAAAAAAAT
>Ga0209253_10003050_pt1 | contig 14756 bp, 11 predicted proteins | sample FrelakmetBRP12BR_FD_187145 | JGI IMG/M metagenome (GOLD analysis project Ga0209253, IMG submission 187145) | Freshwater lake sediment microbial communities from the University of Notre Dame, USA, for methane emissions studies - BRP12 BR (SPAdes)... | ecosystem: Environmental > Aquatic >...
TGGCTGACATATAAAATTTCGGGAGGCGCACCTGCTTTTACAAACTCCTGCAGAACCTTCCGGCCATAGTGCTTAGGGTCTTTAATCTGGCTGTAGAGCTTTCCGTCAGAGAATGTGCCTGCGCCGCCTTCGCCAAATTGCACGTTAGATTCGGGGTTTAGTTTGGATTTTCGCCAAAAATCCCAAGTGTCTTTGGTGCGTTCACGCACTGCTTTGCCGCGCTCAAGTACAATCGGCTTAAAGCCGGATTGCGCCAGAATGAGCGCTGCAAAAATTCCCGCAGGGCCAAATCCAATGATGACTGGGCGAGATTTTAAAGTGTCTGGGGCGTTGGCAACAAATTTGTAAGAAATATCCGGGCTTGGCTTTATATGAGGGTCACGGTTGAATTTAGCTAAAATCTTTGCCTCATTTTTAACTTCGCAGTCTAGGCTATATACCAGCAAAATCGCATGCGCTTTGCGCGCATCCACACCGCGTTTGAATATAGAAAACGAAACTAAATCAATAGGGCTGATCGCCAATTTTTTGGTAATAGCGGCGCTAATTTCAGCATTGGTATGGCCTTTGTCCGTCGCGCTAGTCAAGGGCAGTTTGATTTCAGTGACTCTAATCATTAAAGCTCTAAATTTAGTTGTAATAATTTGCGTAGCATTGGCACGGTGATTGGCTTGTGGGTAGTCAGTGACCATTCGTCCAGCGCATCTAAAGTTGCCATTAAAGTGGGTAAATCTCGGCGCAAATAGCGCAGACAGTAATCAACAACTTCATCAGGCATTTTCATGCCGCGCTCTTTAGCGTGTTGTTTTAGTGCGCTGGCTTTTTCATCGTCATTCAGTGGATGCAGTTGATATACCAAACCCCAAGCAAGGCGGGTGGAGAGGTCATCGCGCAAACCCATTTGTGTGGGTGCGTGTAAACCTGCTGTAATCAAAACGCCACCAGTCTCTTTGAGCTGGTTGTAGGTGTTAAATAAATCGATTTGCGCATCATTGTCGAGTAAATTTACATCGTCTGCAACCCTCGCCCCTATTGCCTTGCAGGCTGATAATAAATGACTTTTTCCGCAGCCTTTTTCACCCCATAAATAAATAAAGTTTGATTGGGCAGTTTTTTTGAGCACTGCATTTAAGCTATCGATGGCTTCGGCGTTGCGGCCGGCGATGAAGTTTTGTAGCGATGGTGCTGCCGCCGGTTTGATATCTAAAAGTAATTGCTTCATGCCGCGCTTACTTTAAATAGGCATCGCTACCCATGTAACAATCTTTGGTGTGGCGCAAGCCGACTGCAATCGCCGCGCTTACAGGCAAGGCCAGCAGTACGCCTGCAAAGCCAAATAATTGGCCGCCGGCAAGCAAAGCAAAAATTACAATTATAGGATGTAATCCGATGCGATTACCCACCAATTTTGGCGTGAGCACCATGCCTTCGAGTAATTGGCCGATGCCAAATACGAGTAATACGGGAATGATTTGCCCAACACTGGTAAATTGCAGTGCGCCTACAAGCAGCGCCAATGCTAGGCCTAGCGCAATACCTAAATAAGGCACAAAGCCGAGCAAGCCGGCAATTAAACCAATCGGGAGCGCCATGTCTAATCCTGCAATCCACAAACCAGCAGCATAAAATAAGCTCATAGCGAGCATCACGGTCAGTTGACCACGTAAAAATTCGGCAAGAACTTGGTCAATTTCTTGAGCAATAGTCACTGTCTTATCGTGCCAATCGCGCGGTACAAGTTGGCCGATACTTTCTACAAAACCATCCCAATCGCGCAGCAAATAGAATAGCACCACGGGCAGCAACAGAATATTGGCGACAATGCCGATAAGCGCCAAGCCATGACTGCCTGCACTTTTTAGAATATCGCCAAAAACACCACCTGCGGTTTTCCAGTTCTTGGTGATTATTTCTTGAATTTGAGCGCTATCGACATCGAAATGAATGCCAAAGCGCGTGTGCAGCCACGGCTCAATGGTGTCGCGCAGCCTGCCAACAAAGGCCGGAAGTCTTTCGGCAATAATGGAAGATTCTTTTTGTAACAGTGGAATTAAAATCAAAAATAATAAAAACATGATGCCGAATATAGCGAGCATCACTAACACTGTGGCGAGTGTACGGCCAAGTGCTAGTTTGCCAATTTTCAGCTTGCTTAGTCTGTCCACCAGCGGATCGCAAATGTAAGCGAGAATGGCTGCGATTAAAAAAGGCGTGAGTACAGGTAACAGTAGATAAATTAAAAATACAAAAACAGCGATTAAAATCAGCCAGCGGTTATCAGCAAAAAAATTATTAGATGCGTTGTTTTTTGGTTCGTTGGGCATACTAGGTTAAAATTATGGTTGAGTTAAAATTATACTTAAATAAACCTGCAACATGACATTTAAACTTTAGATTTAGAAGCGAGCCCAGTTTTGACAACACAAACCAATGATAAAACCTCTATTAGTTACCGTGACGCAGGAGTTGATATTGAAGCGGGTGATGCGCTAGTAGAGCAGATTAAGCCTTATGCCAAGCGCACCCTGCGGCCAGAAGTGCTGGGTGGTATCGGCGGCTTTGGTTCGTTGTTTGCAGTGCCAAAAAAATTCAAAGAGCCGATTTTGGTTTCCGGCACTGACGGCGTGGGCACAAAACTCAAACTCGCTTTTGAGTTAAATAAACATGATACGGTGGGCATCGATTTGGTCGCCATGAGCGTCAACGATATTCTCGTGCAAGGCGCAGAACCGCTATTTTTTCTCGATTATTTTGCTTGCGGCAAGCTGGAAGTGGGAGTGGCAGCACAAGTGATTAAAGGCATCGCGGAAGGCTGCGAACAATCAGGTTGTGCACTGGTAGGCGGGGAAACTGCTGAAATGCCTGGCATGTACCCGGCTGGCGAATATGATTTGGCAGGTTTTGCTGTGGGTTGTGTGGATAAGGCCAATATCATTAATGGCACAACGATTGCTGCTGGCGATGTGTTGCTGGGTTTGGCTTCCAGCGGCGCGCATTCCAATGGGTACTCGCTCATTCGCAAATTGATTGAAAAATCTGGCATTGATTTTGAGTCCGATTTCCACGGACGAAAATTCAAAGATGTAGTGATGGCGCCGACCAAAATTTATGTGAAATCCTTAATCAAACTAATTGAAACCTTGCCAGTAAAAGGCATGGCACATATCACGGGTGGCGGCATTACCGAGAATATTCCGCGTGTGTTGCCAGCAGGTTTAACGGCAGAAATCAGGGCAACAAGCTGGGATTTGCCGCCGCTATTTAAATGGCTGCAAGCAGAAGGCAATATTACGCACAGTGAAATGTATAAAACCTTTAACTGTGGCATCGGTATGGCGGTGATTGTGGCTAAAACCCATGCGGCGCAAGCCAAGCAGTTGCTTGAAGCTACCGGTGAAACAGTGTATGAAATTGGCATTATTCGCACACAAAGCACAGGCGAAGCGCCAACAGTCGTCGTCTAAGGAGACAACGCAATTATTCGTGATGCGTTAAATGGTCTCATTGAATCTTAGGAAGCAAGGCATGTTGAAACTAGCGCAATTTATTACCTTATTTTTTCTAGGCGCAAATCTAGCGCAAGCATACCCAAAAAATATTCAATTGGAATACGATGTTGCGCGCAACGGCAAGCAATTTGCCAAGGTCAAAGAAAGCTTTACGCAGAATGGCAAACAATACAGTATTAAATCTGTTACCAAAGGCACAGGCGTTTATGCGCTATTGGGTGAGCGAGTACTTACTAGTGCGGGTACAGTTACCAGTCAAGGTTTAAAGCCTAGTCATTTTGAGCTGCATCAAGGAAAAAGTGCAAAAAAAACGCTGATTGCTGATTTCTATTGGGCAAAGGGCTTGCTCAAAATGCAGGTAAAAGATGAAATTAGAACCGAAAAATTAGAATCAGGCACACAAGATTTGGCAAGCTACGTGTATCAGTTTATGTATAACCCGCCCAAGATGGACGAGGTAAAAGTAACATTAACTACGGGTAAGAAACTGCATTCATATCAATACAAGGTAATGGCTCGTGGCTTGAAGATGGACGTGGCGAAAGTTAATTATAAAGCCTTGCATATTTCCAACGAAACTAGCGCAAGTGACGATAAAAAACAACTTTGGCTAGCAGAAGACAAGTATTATTTGCCAGTGCGCTACAAACTTACGGATGAAGATGGCGACAATTTTGAGCAAACATTAACCAAAATTCATGTGGAGTAAATTAGCAGAAATTGCGCAAGACACAAGTTATAAGAGGCTTGCTGTCGCATTAATTGTCTCAATTCTATTGCATATTTTTTTATTGGGTGGCCTAAATTTATCACTACCTAACTTTAAAAAAGAAATGCACGTGATTGAGGCTCGCATACAAATGCCGAAAGCGGTGGTAAAAAAAGTAGAAACACCAAAACCTGAGGAAATCGTTGCGCCAGACCCCGCCACACCTACACCTAAAGAACCGCCGCCAAAAGCCGAACTAGCAGTGCCTTCTGAGCCGGTATCGGAGCCCATAGCAGAAGTGCCACATAATGAGGTTGCTGAGGCTACGCCATCACTAGTCCCTGAACCAGCACCTCTCTCAGAAAACAGCCAGCCAACACTACCGGAGCAAGAACAGCCTGAAGATGCAGGTTTGGAGATTAATGAAAACGCTTATCGGTTTGTGGAAACTAATTTTGATCTGCATACAAAAATAAACGGCAGCGCAGAAGGCAAAGCAACCATCACTTATAACCAGATTGATGCAAATCATTATCAGCTGAAATGGCTTACTGAGGGCAGTGGTTTAGTTGCATTATTTTTGCCTGATTTATTGCAAACCAGCGAGGGGCTGCTTACTAAATCAGGCTTACAGCCCCTTAGTTACTTGTACAAGTTCGGTAATAAAGCAGATAAAAACCGCACTGTGAATTTTGACTGGCAAAATAAAAAAGTAACTCTGCAAACATCTAAAGGGATCAGAACCGAAGATTTATCAGAGGGAACACAAGATATACTGAGCTTTATGTATCAATTTATGTATGTGGAACCTCTGCATAAAATGGAAATTCAAATTGCAAATGGTAAGAAATTAGTGACTTATGATTATAGTTTTGAGGGCGAAGAAACCATTAATACTGCGCTGGGAGAGCTTAAAGTCATTCATATTGTGCATAGTGGAATCGATTCAGACGAAAGAACTGAGTTGTGGCTGGCCGTAGATTATCAATATATCCCAGTAAAAATCCGTAAGATAGAAAAAAATGGCGATGTGGTAGAAATGGTGGCAACTCGCATTAATACTAACCGTCCAACGATCAATAATTAACTAAATATTTTAAAAAGATAAAAATGAATACAAATCTAATCCGCCAGGCCGCCGTAGTGCTGGCAAATCTGCTCGATTTCAATAGTCCCGCAGACGCCAAATTGAGTGAATTTTTTCGCAATAACCGCGAGCTTGGCACCAAAGATCGCGCTTTTGTGGCCGAGAGCGTGTATGGCGTATTGCGCCGTTTGCGCTATTTAAGCACTGTTACAGCCAATGAAGATAACGACCCGGACGATGCACGTAAGCTAATATTGGCTTGGCTGCTGCGTGTGCAGGGTAAAAGTATACGCGAGCTTGAATCGGTATTGAACGAACAGCAAACCGAGTGGGCACATGCTATTAAAGCCAAATCAACCGAGAATTTGCCATTGGCTGTGCAGGCTGACGTGCGCGATTGGCTGTGGGATAAGCTGGTGGCGCAGTATGGCGAGGCAGAAGCGCTGACGATCTGCCGCAGTATGTTTGAGCAGGCGAGTTTAGACTTGCGCGTCAACACCATCAAAGGCAATCGTGAAGATGTGCTTAAAAAAATGCTGGCTGAAAACACTTCAAATGAAGACAATATTGCTCCAACGCCATATTCACCTGTCGGCATCCGCATGCCAAACCGCATGGGCATCAGCCGCCACGTATTGTTTACCGAAGGGAAAATTGAGGTGCAAGACGAAGGTAGCCAGTTGTTGGCCTATCTGGTTGCGCCAAAACGTGGTCAAATGGTGGCGGATTTTTGTGCGGGTGCGGGCGGTAAAAGTTTAGCCATAGGCGCGCTGATGAAGAACACAGGACGTTTGTATGCTTTTGATGTTTCTGAAAAGCGCTTGCACAATTTGGGGCAACGCTTAAAACGTTCTGGTTTGTCGAACCTGCATGCACAAGTGATCAGCAGTGAAAACGACCAGAAACTAAAGCGGCTGAATGGAAAATTTGATCGCGTGTTGGTAGATGCACCTTGTAGCGGCTTGGGCACGTTGCGCCGTAATCCGGATTTAAAATGGCGGCAAACTGAGCAAGATGTGGCCGAGTTAAATGTAAAACAAACCAATATTTTGGCGCGTGCCGCTAAGCTCACAAAAGCAGGCGGGCGCTTGATTTACGCCACTTGTAGCTTGTTACGAGATGAAAATGAAGCGATTGCTGAAGCATTTTTAAGCGCAAATCCAGAGTTTAGTTTAATTCCGGCCAATGAAATTTTAAACCAGCAACAAATTAAGCTGGATACAGGTAAATATCTAAAACTATTGCCGCATCTGCATGGCACAGATGGTTTTTTTGCGGCGGTGTTTGAGCGTAAAGCTGAAAAAAATGAAACTGCCTAGCCTGAACGTTCAAATTCTAATCGGTGCGATTGTTGGTATAGTTGTTGGGCTGTATTTTCATGGCCTAGACGCCGAAAGCGCATTGGTTAAAGGTGGTTTATACACATCAGGTCTAGTCGGCACGCTGTTTATTGATCTGCTTAAATTGATATTAATTCCGCTGGTTTTTTGCAGTATTACTGTGGGTATTGCTAATTTGCGAAAACATCAGCAAATGCACCGTGTTTGGGTGACCACGCTACTGTTTTTTGTAAGTAGCATGGCGATTGCGATGGTGCTAGGCATGTCCGCTAGCCTTTATTTTAAGCCAGGTAGTGGTTTGCATTTGGCGATGTTTAGCGATGCCATGCAAAATTTTGAGGCAAAACAATTGCCGCTGCAAGAATTTATCGCACAGTTTTTACATGGCTTATTTTTAAATCCGTTTGCAGCGCTGTCACAGGGCAATGTGTTAGCTGTTGTCATATTCGCACTTATTTTGGGAATTACGATGGTGATGGGTGGCGAACGTTACAAGAACACACTGTCACTGCTGCAAGAAGGATTGGAAATCACTATGTCCATTATAGGCTGGGTGATGCGTTTGGCGCCATTGGGTATTGCAGCCTTGCTCATTAAACTGGTCGCCGTGCAAAATGTCGCCATGCTTGGCACACTGGCGAAATTTGTGGCAGTTATTATCGGCACGTTATTAGTACACGGCGTGGTGATTTTGCCTTTGATTTTGTATCTGTTTACGGAAAAATCGCCTTTGTGGTTTTGGCGTGGTGCGCGTGAGGCTTTAGTGACGGCGTTTGCTACCAGTTCAAGTTCGGCTACGCTGCCAGTGACTTTACGCTGCGTCACGCAACATTTGCAGGTTAGGCCAGAAATTGCTGGGTTTGTGGTGCCGTTAGGTGCTACCGTGAATATGGATGGAACCGCATTATATGAAGCTGCTGCTGCGTTGTTTATTGCAAATTTGGTCGGGGTGGAACTCAGTTTTGTGCAGCAATTGATCGTGTTTTTCACTGCCATGATGGCTGCCATTGGCGCACCTGGCATCCCCAGTGCCGGGATGGTGACGATGGTGATGGTGTTGCAAAGTGTAGGCTTGCCGGCTGAAGCGATTGCGATTTTGCTGCCGATTGACAGGCTACTCGATACCTTGCGCACTACCGTAAACGTACAAGGTGACATGGTGGGCAGCTTGGTTGTGCAAAAGCTTGTAAATATCAAATAAAAGGTGCTTTGTAAGCCGCATGGATATTGCCTTGCAGAGCACCTATTTTTAGAAAAATAAATGCCTAATTTGTTTTAAATTTTCTTGCTTGAAATTTATCTACCCCATTCATCACCAACGAATAAGCCGCTGGTACCACTACTAGGGTTAACAATGTAGATGAAATCATACCGCCGATAATGGCAACTGACAGCGGCCTGTTGGTTTCAGAGCCTGCGCCCAAGCCAATAGCAGCAGGCAAGAGCGCTAGGATGATGGTGAGTGAAGTCATCAATACCGGCCGCAACCTGATAGGACAGGCTTCTTTAAGTGCTTCGTTGATGCCCGCGCCTTTTGCGCGTAGCTGATTGGTTAAATCCACCAGCAATATTGAATTTTTAGCGACCAGGCCAATCAGTAATACCAAGCCTATCATGGAAAAAATATTCAGCGTGTCGCCGGAAATAAGTAGCGCGATTAGGCCGCCGATAATGGCGAGCGGTTGTGCCAGCATGATAATAAGCGGTTGAATAAACGAGTTAAATTGGCTTGCCAGCACCATGTAGAGCAGTACAAAGGCAAGTGAAAATACAAATTTCATATTTTTCATGGTCTTACCCAGCTCTTCAGCTTGGCCTGTGTATTTTAGCTTATAGGTAGGCGGCACAAGTTTCGTGGCAGTTTTATTCACCAAATCTACAGCTTCACCCAGTGGAACATTCGGGTTGGCGTAAAAATTCACCGCATATTGCAAATCGTAACGGCCAATCACAGCGGCCCCTAGAACGGGTTTAAAGCTTGCTACCGCATCTAACCGTACAAGTTCGCCGCTACTACTTCGCAGATAAATTTTATTTAAGTCGGCCACGTTCCTAAGCATATCAACGCTGGTTTTTAAGCGAATGTCATAGCGCTGACCATCACTAGCCGTGTCGTTATACTTGGCAACATTGATACCACCGGCATATAAGCTGATAGCGGTAGCAATGTCGTTAGCGCTTAAGCCGAGGTTTGCGGCACGAACGCGATCAATTTTGACATCCAGTTGCGGCAAATCGAGCTGCACATCAACATCCACTTTTCCAATATCAGCTTCCGCACTCAGTGCCCGCTGGAGTTGCTGAGAGATGCTGCCAATCTCCTGTAAGTTAGTGCCTGTCAGGTTGAATTGCAACTTCTCGGAACGTTGTCCTCGAACAATAGAGGTTGGTGATGGAATTGCGCGTACACCGGGAATTTTATCGAGTTCTTTTTTAAGCTCTTTTGTAAGTGTTTGCTGGCTTTTGGCACGCTCTTCTTTGGGTTTCAGGCGCACATTAATATTACCTTGATTGACCTGCCCGCGAGACCCGGCGCCAATAGTGGCAAAGTAACTCGCCACTTCATCTTTGTGGCTGGCAATAATGGCTTCGACCAACTTAAGGCGCGAGTCCGTGTATTCCAAACTTGAACCCAATGGTGTTTTAATACTGATGGTAAAGCTGCCTTCATCGGTTTCCGGTACAAAATCTTTATCAACATTTTTAAGCGTGTAATAACCACTTAAACCCACAAACAGGGCGGTAAAGAGCAGCACCAAGCCGCGGTGGGTGAGTGAAAAGTTAAGAAGTTTTTTATAGACTTTATCTAAACTTTCCAAGCTGCAGCCAACTATTCGGTAAAGTGCATTTTCTTTGTGGCTTACTTGTAGATAGCGCGAACACAACATTGGCGTGAGTGTAAGCGAGACGAACAATGAAACCAGCACGCCGAAGGTGACTACCACGGCAAAAGATTTAAAAAACATGCCGATAATGCCTTCCATAAATATCACCGGTGCGAATATACATACCAGCGACAGCGAGGAGGCGAGCACGGCAAATACGACTTCTCGGCTGCCATCAATCGTGGTTTGGGTGCGATACGCGGCAACTGCCTGCGGGTCATTTAGATTCAGGTTTTTTAGCCCAACACCTACTTCGCCGGACATATGGCGCAAAATGCTCTCTCGCACCACAATCGCATCATCCACCACCACGCCGATGAGCAGCAATAAAGCCAGCAGCGTCATGCTGTTAAAAGTAAAGCCGGAAAAATACATCACGGCAATCGCGCCGAGCAGTGAGACTGGGATTTCCAGACAAATCATCAAAGTAGAGCTAAGTGAGCGCATAAAAATGAGTACAATGAGCGCGGCAAACAGCGTGCCTTCGACCAAATGCTCTTTTAAGGAGGCGACCAACTGGTTGATAAAGATGGAATCATTGGTGGAAATTTCTAGAGACATGCCAGGCGGCAGATTGGGGCGGATGTCTTCGTCAAGCTTCTTTACTACTGCATTAATGATTTCCACAGTATTGGCATTGGCAATTTTGACCATGCCTACACCTACCGTCGGTTTGCCGTTATAGCGTGCGATTTGCCGGCTATCGGTGATGCCGTCTTCAATGGTCGCGATGTCTTTTAGGTAAACCGGTGCGCCTGCCCTTGATATTACGATTAAGTTTGCAAGATCCTTGGTGTTGTGAAATTCGAGGTCTAATTTGAGTAGTTGTTCTGATTGGTTGCTTACTAAAAACCCGCCAGGCAGCTGCACATGCTCGCGATTGAAAGCGCTAATTAAATCGTTGGCGGTGAGCTTGTAGGCTGCCATGCGTTCAGGCAATACGTTAACGCGAATGACGCGATCGCGTCGCCCGCCTAGTTGCACTTCACCTACGCCGCTAATCGTTTCAAATTTTTTCTTAAGTACGTTATTAGCGTATAGGTTAAGTTGCTGGATAGTACGGTCACCGCTCAATGCCAGCCAAACCACAGGGGATGCATTAGTATCTACTTTTTGTACCGTTGGTGGATCTGTGTCTGTTGGTAAGCGTCGCAATACTTGGCTTACTTTGGATTGCACTTCGTTATAAGCGACATCTATGTCTTTCCCCAACGCAAACGTGATGCTGATGCTGGAAACGCCGGGCGAAGAGGCTGACTGGATATGGTCGATGCCGGGGGTGGTATTGACGGCAGATTCAATTACACTGGTGATACTGGTATCAACGACATCTGGATCCGCGCCACGTAAAGTGGTGGTGATCATGATAACGGGGAAATCGATAGATGGAATACGGTCTACACCGATGCGCTGGTAAGCAATTAGGCCGAACAATATGATGACGCCAGACAGCATCCAGGCGAGGACGTGGCGCTTAATCGACAGTTCAGGTAAGCTCATTTAAAAATCCAAACTTCGTTATCATGCTTCGTTCATCACAAAAAAATCACTCCTTACATAATCAAACATATGCGGCGTCGCAATTTTTTGCTCACGCCTCGCCTGATTTAGAACTTTGAATTTTTAGTAGGTACATCTGGCGCGATAGTCACTGGTGCTTTATCCGTTAAAAAGCCCGCGCCATCTACTACAATCGTTTCATTCGGCTGCAAGCCATCTAGTAATTCGATTAAGCCGTTTTGACGTTGCCCAGTTTTTACGACGGCTTGATAAGCCACATTATTGCGCACCACATAAACTACTTCACCTGCTGGGCGTAACACCAAGCTTTGCTCAGGAATCATCATGGCGGCGGCCTGTTCGCCTAATACCACTGTGCCTGTAACACTGGCGCCAGGCTGCCAGCCAGGCTCATCCATCACGTCGGCAATCACATCAATGGTTCGGCTCCCTTCGGTTACCATAGGTTTGAGTTCATGGATTACAGAATCAACAGTTTTGCTGCTGGTGGGTGTTGTTAAGCGAACTTTCAGCCCCGGCTTAAGTTGTGCGCCAATCTGTTCTGGAAAAGGCAAATGTGCACGTAATCGCTGTTTGGAAATAATTTGTACGATAGGGTCTCCCACGCGCACAAAATCACCGGAATCCACAATTTTTTTCTCAATGACACCGCTGACAGGGGCAACAACTTTGGTTTTGCTACTACTGTGGTTGATGCTGCCAACACGCGCTCTGGCTGCCTCAAGCTGCTGTTTGAGCACATTTTGTTGCGCAATGTCGTTATCCACCACATTTTGCGAGATGAATTTTTTATCCACCAAAGCTTGATTGCGCGCTACGGTTTTTGCTTGATTATCGATAAGCGCCTGAATTCGAGCGATTTCAGCTTGCGCTTCGTTGCGCTGCATGGCGAAATCAGCGGCATCTAAAGTCGCGATGAGCTGTCCTTGCTTGACTGTCTGGCCAGGATTAACCAGCACAGTCACTACGCGAGCGGCCACTTCTGCCGCCACGGTCGGGTCTATTAAACCTTCGAGCGAGCCTATAGCTTCTTCAGAGGTTTCAATGGCTTGATTTTTTACTTTTGTTACGGTGACCAGTGTTGGTTTTTGGCCTTTTTTTTCGCCATTTTTTCCTGTGGACTTATCATCAGCCGCGCCGCAAGCGGCGAGCAGCAAAACTAATAGACTGATAAAAAAATGGGAAATGATTTTTTGCATGTTTTAGCTTTAATTTATGTTTAGATAACTTTCTTTAAATTTTGGTCCACTCAAAATAAAGGCCAGGGTCGGTTTTACGATCTGGCGCGATATCAGAATGTCCCACAATGTGCTGAATTGGATAACTTTTTTTTAGTGCTTTTACCAGTTGTTTGAGCGTATTGTATTGAGTAGGCTCAAATGCTTCAAAATCAGTACCTTCCAGCTCTATTCCGACCGAGAAATCGTTACAACGTTCACGCCCTTGCCAGCTGGATACACCCGCATGCCAGGCGCGTTGCAGGCACGATACAAATTGTATCAGTTCACCATTGCGCCGAATGAAAAAATGCGATGAAACTTTGCGCGTATGAATCTCTGCGTAGTAGGGATGCTCATTAGGATTAAGTCGATTGGTGAATAACTGCTCCACGCCAGGACCTCCATAGATATTGGGTGGCAGGCTGATGTTATGAATGACGATTAGATCAATTATTGTGTTTTCTGGCCGTGCATCAAAGTTTGGTGATGCGATTTGTGTGGCGGAATCAATATAGCCTGTAGCACTTAATTTTAATTTTTTAATTTTTAATTTTTGGTTAGCCATGCAAGTAAGGATGTAATCCGCTAAAATTCTACTTATTCAGGAAGTTTATTGTAAAGGTAAAACAATGATTTTTGTGCAGCTTTTAGCGATGTTGGTAGTTATTTTAATTGCGGCAGAGGTGTTTACCAATGCGTTGGAGCATTTGGGAGAAAAATTAGGCATATCGGAAGGTGTGACAGGCTCGCTGTTTGCCGCCGTGGGTACAGCGCTACCAGAAACCATGGTGCCATTATTGGCCTTGCTAGCAGGTACGCAAAACGTCGCAACCAATGAAGAAATTGGCGTAGGATCTATATTAGGTGCGCCGCTCATGCTGGCCACACTTTCTATTAGCCTTATGGCCATGTCAGTATGGAAGCGTCGCGGTACACAAGGTCATCTTCGTCCTGAGCGTACAGGTTTAGTGCGAGACTTAAACTTTTTTCTAATCGCATTTTCGTTTGCAGCAATCGCCATGTTTGTACCGCATACCTTAACCGCAGTGCGTTACGGCATAGGCGCTTGTATGGTCATGATTTATTTTGTTTATGTGATGATGACATTGCGCGCATCAAAAGCGCTGGTGGATGACGGTCACGCGACTGAGGCTGGCAGCGATATGTTTTTATGCAAAATTGGTTTGCCAAATAACATGATAGTGATAGTCATCCAGCTAATACTGGGGCTAGTTTTGCTAGTGGCAGGTGCTAAAGGCTTTATTCACGGAGTTGAGGCAGCCGCACAAATCATAGGCATTTCAGCTTTGCTACTATCTTTGCTAATTATCCCGATTGCCACTGAACTGCCAGAAAAAGTGAACAGTATTTTATGGATTCGCAAGGGTAAAGATACATTGGCGTTTGGCAATATTACCGGCGCGATGGTGTTTCAAGGTACCTTATTGCCAGCAATAGGTATTATGCTCACTCCATGGGAGCCGCGCAAAGAAGTTGTTTGGGGGATTGCGATCACTTTAATTGCCGCAATTTGGATACGCTATTTAATGGCTAAAGGAGGCATTCGTGTCTGGCACTTGCTGGTGAATGGCTCTTTATATGTCACATATTTAGTAATCGCGTTGAGTTAATCGTGCTAGGATATTTTGGCTTATTCAACTTTCGTCATCTTCCAAATCGGCATCTTCATCTTTAGCAAGGCCGAGTTTCGCAAGGCGATAACGTAACGTTCTAAAACTTACGCCAAGTAATTTTGCGGCGGCAGTTTTATTGTTATTGGCTTTGGCAAGTGCTTTTAAAATTGCACGTTTTTCAATATCTTCAAGGTATTCTGGCAGGCCAAGTTCTAAATTGTGCCCAGGGTCGAAACTGTTTTTTTCTTCCTGGCTTCTAACTTTCATTTCTTCGCCCATAAATAAATCGTCAGCACTGATTTTTTGACCATCACATAAGGCCAGGGCGCGTTCCAGCATGTTTTCCAGTTCGCGCACATTGCCTGCAAAATGTAGTCCGGAAATCAGTTTTTTTGCGCTATCTTCCAGCATGGGAATGGCGATGGATTGTGCCAGACACAGCTTTTGCAACAATTTTTGCGTGAGTTCTGGAATGTCTTCCGGACGTTCGCGCAATGCAGGCATTTTGAGTTGAATTACATTCAAGCGATAGTATAAATCTTGTCGAAATAAGCCTTGCTCCATCAAGATGCTTAAGTTTTTATGCGTGGCGCTCATAATGCGCACATCGACAGGCTCTTCTGAGGTGCCGCCCACAGTGCGCACCTTTTTCTCTTGAATCGCGCGCAATAATTTTACTTGCATGGCGAGTGGTAAGTCAGCCACCTCATCTAGAAAAAGCGTTCCGCCATTGGCTGCTTGAAATAAACCTGAGGTGTCTTGCGCGGCGCCCGTAAACGCCCCCTTTTTATAACCAAAAAACTCACTTTCCATCAAGTTTTCGGGTATTGCACCACAGTTGACGGCGATAA
>Ga0209253_10003052_pt1 | contig 14746 bp, 16 predicted proteins | sample FrelakmetBRP12BR_FD_187145 | JGI IMG/M metagenome (GOLD analysis project Ga0209253, IMG submission 187145) | Freshwater lake sediment microbial communities from the University of Notre Dame, USA, for methane emissions studies - BRP12 BR (SPAdes)... | ecosystem: Environmental > Aquatic >...
AGGTCGAAGCGCGTCGCCCGGCCGCGATCGAACAGCGCGATCTGCGTCGCGTCGCGGATGCCGTAGAGCGTTCCGTCGAGCGTGACCGTGTCGTCGACCGCCAGCGCGCGAACCTGCGCTTCGGTGACCGGCATCGTGAAGGCGTGGTGTGCCATTGCCGTCATTGCGCGTCGAGCGCGTCGCCGAAATAACCGATGAACATGCGCTTGCCCGCTCAGTACCCGTACTCGATGGCGTCGCTGGTGAGCACCGCGCTCGCCCGGCGCGCCGAATGGCATTGCATGTTCACCGCGACCGGGTTCATCGTGATGTGCGTCGCCGCGACCTCGACGTGCACGGCGAACGCCGTCGCGTCGCCACCCAGCCCCTGCGGCCCGACGCCCAGCAGGTTCACCGCAGCCGAGAGCTGCTCCTCCAGCAGCGCGCCTTCGCCATCGGCGCAGCGCGAGCCGAGCGGCCGCGTCGCCGCCCGCTTGGCGAGGTGCACGCAAAGATCGGCGGTGCCGCCGACGCCGACGCCGACGATCGTCGGCGGGCAGGTCTTGCCCCCTGCGGCAAGCACGCAATCGACGACGAAGGTCTTGATCGCGTCGACGCCCTCGGCGGGAACCGCCATCCGCAGCCACGAGTTGTTCTCCGAGCCGCTGCCCTTCGGGATCATCTCGATGCGCAGGCCGTCGAACGCGTCGGTGAAGTCGACGTGGATCACCGGCACGCCGATGCCGCACGACGTGTGCTCGTTTTCCCGCGTCAGCGGGTGGACGATCGACGAGCGCAGCGGATATTCGCGGGTCGCGCGCTCGCAGCCGCGGCGGATCGCCGCCTTGAGCGCGACGCCATCGACGTCGGTGGCGCGGCCGATCGTCACGTTGTAGATCGGGATGCCGGTGTCCTGGCACAGCAGGTTGCCGGTGTGCTCGGCGACCGCGATGTTCTCGATCATCGTGCCGAGCACGGCCTTCGCCGTGGCGCCGGTCTCGCGCGCCGCGAGCGCGTCGAAGCCGCGCTTGATGTCCGGCGGCAGGTCCTTCAGCGCGCGGACGTAGAGCTCCTTCGCGGCGTCCTCGATCCGTTCCGGCGCGATCCGCATCGCCGGCCTACGCGAGGTTCAGCGCGAACAGCAGCGCGACGAGCGTTGCCAGGCCGCCGGCGGCGGCGATCAGCGCCGGTTGCCATGTCGCGCGCCAGCCGCCGAACTCGACGAGCAGGAGCCGCAGTCCGCCGGTCAGGTGCACGGCGAGCAGGAAGACGAGGGCGACCTCGCTCGCCTTGACGAGCGGCCGCTCGGTCCAGGCGAGCATGGCGTCGAGCGCCTGCGCGCCGTTCAGCGCCTGACTCAGCACGAGGAAATGCGCCGGCAGAAAGACCGCGAGCGCGAGGCCCGACAGTCGATGCACGGCGAACGCCCACCAGCCGGTACGGCGACACGCGCGCCAGTCGTTGCGCCGGATCGCGATTTCATTCATGTGCTCGGCCCCCCCGTGACCGCAACGACTGCGCGCAGACCGAGCGCCAGCAGCAGCGCGGCGAACGCGAGCATCGCCACGTCGATGCCGCGACCGTGGGAGCCGCGCAACTCGGCGACGATCGTGCGCAGGCCGATCGGCGCGTGGATCGCCACGCCGACGACGAAGAGGCCGTAGAACGCGGCCCACGCGGCGCTGCCGCGCGTGCGCCCGAGGATCTCGGCCGCGGTCAGCCCGCCGCGCACCGCCACGATCATCGTCGTCAGGTGCGCGACGATGCAGAACGCGAGCACCGCGGCGCTGGCGCGCTGCGCGAGCCAGAGCAGCGACTGCATGCGCGCCGGCGTCACGCAACCCACCCTTCCGTGGGGCCGCCTTCAGGCGGCTCGGGAGCATGCACCTCACAGCGTCCGGCTGAAGCCGGACCCACGACGGGTGCGCAGCGCACTGCCCGCGTTCCCGCGGCTGGCACGGAATTTCTCATGCAACCTCGCCGTTCAGGGCCGCGAGTGCCGTCAAACGCTTGAGGCCGGCGATCGACGCCGTCGGCGCGAGCTGCTTCGGGCAGCGCTCGGTACAGCTCTGATGCGTGTGGCACGCATGGCACCCGGCATCGCCGGCGACCGCGGCGAGCCGGGCCGCGCGCGCGCCGTCGCGCCGGTCGTTGACAAGCGTCCAGGCCCGGTTCAGCGCGGCAGGACCCAGATACGCGCGATTCCAGCCGACAACGTCGCAGCTAGCGTGGCAGACGCCGCAGCCGATGCACTCGATGGCGGCGTCGATCGCGCGGCGCTCCTTCGACGCCGGCGCGATGCGCGCGAAGCCGTCGTCGCGCGTCGCGGTGGGAACGAACTGCCCCTTGGCGCGCGCCCACTTGTCGAAGAATGCGCTCATGTCGGTGACGAGGTCGCGGACCACGGGCAGGTTCGAAAGGGGCGCGATCTCGAGCTCGCCGTCACCGGCCACCGCTTCGACGTGCGTGCGGCAGGTCCAGCGCGCGTGGCCGTTCACCGTCATCGCGCAGGAACCGCACATGCCGACGCGGCAGGCGAAGCGGTACGCGAGCGTCGCGTCGATCCGGCGCTGGATGTGCGTGACGACGTCGAGGACCGTCTGCGCCGGAAGCCGCGGGACTTCGTAGGCGACGAAACCGCCGGTCGGACCCGCCCCGCTGCGCCAGACACGGACCGAAAGGGTGCTCATGGCACGGCAGCGGACGCTAGGTCGCGGCGAGCGACTTGCGGTAGCGGTTGAGCTCCTGCACGGAGGCGAACGGCTGTCCGAACAGCGAGGACAGGTTGTGCAGGATCATCGCGATCACGCGCTTCTCCCATTCGCGGTCGAAATCGATCTGGCTGTCGAGCCAGCGTTCGAGCCAGCCGGGGTCGGGCAGGCGGCTCTGCACGGTGTCGTTGGGGAACAGCCCGCGCGCGACGTGCAGGTTCGTCGGATGCAGCGGTTTGCCCGCGCGCCGCGGGCTCGCCATCAGCACGCCGAGCTTCGTGAACGCCTGCTTCGCCTCGTCGCCCCAGCGCTCGAGCGCGCGCTTCATGTAGCGAAGGTACGCGCCGGCGTGGCGCGCCTCGTCCCGCGCGATCAGCTCGTAGATCCGCTTGATGACCGGCTCGACGTGCCATTCGGCGGCGCGGCGGTACCAGTGGTTGAGCCGGATCTCGCCGCAGAAGTGCAGCATCAGCGTCTCCAGCGGCGGCGCGGGATCGAACTCGAAGCGCACCGCGTGGAGCTCCGCCTCCGTCGGGACGAATTCCGGGCGGAACCGGCGCAGGTACTCGATCAGCGCCAGCGCGTGCTTCTGCTCCTCGTAGAACCAGACCGACATGAACGCGCTGAAATCGCTGTCGTGCCGGTTGTCGCGCAGGAACATCTCGGTCGCCGGCAGCGCCGACCACTCGGTGATCGCGTTCATCTTGATCGTGCGCGCGTGCGCGTCGGACAGGAGCGCGCCGTCGAACGCGTCCCAGGGGACGTCCGTTTCGAGGCTCCACCGCACCTCCTCGAGCGCGCGGAAGAGTTCGGGATACAGCATCGTTGTTCCCCTCAGGTCAGCGGGCATTGTACTGGGCCGGCGCCGCCTCCCGCCAGCGTTGGCGCCAGCTCGCGAGCGCGTCGAGCGACGCGGCGAGGTCCGGGATCAGCGTGACGCCGGGCGGCACCCGGCGCACGCGACGGGTCAGCTCGCCGCCGACCCACAGGGTCACCGCCGGCGGAAGCTGGCGGCGCAGCACCGCCAATCCCTCGGTCGCCTGGCGCAGGGGGAAGACGGCCGAGAACGACAGCGCGACGACGTCGACCGCGTGCGCGAGGGCCGCGCCGCGGATGTCCTCGAGCGGCGTCTGCGCGCCGAGCGATATGCACTGCGCGCCCTCGGGAACGAGCAGCGCCTCGACCATGAGCAGGCCCAGCGCGTGCTGTTCGCCGGGAAACGTCGTGAGCAGCACGCGCGGCGCGCCGACGGCGCGCGGGAACGCGTTGATCGCCGTGCGCAGCGCGACCTGCAGCTGCTCGGTGTACAGATGCTCCTCGAAGATCTGCAGCTCGCCGCGCGTCCAGGCGTCGCCGATCGCCCGATGCAGGGGCGTCAGCGTCTCGAGCACGAACTTCTGCAGGCCCTGCCGCATCAGCAGCGTCGCGAGCGCATGCTGCAGCCCGGCCGCGTCGTGGCTGCGCAGCATCGTCAGGATGCCGTGCTCGGGCTCCGGCCGGCTCTGCCCGCCCCGGGTCGCGGCGCGCGCGCTCGCCATCGCCTCGAGCTCGGGCAGCGAGGCGTGGATGACCCTCCCGGGCCGCAGCCCGACGTCCATTAGCCGCTTGATCGCGCGGAGCCTCGCGATGTCGGCCGCGACGTAGGCCCGTTCGCCGTTGTCGTCGCGGCCCGGTCGCGGAAAGCCGTAACGCCGCTCCCAAACCCGCAGGACGTCCTTCGAAAGCCCCGTCTCGCGTTCGACCGCGCTGATGTTGAGGGTGAGCGGTGGCGCCTCGAAGACCATATTATTGTCCAGGACAATGAGTTGACAAAGCGTGCATTAGACCCTATGATTCGATGGAAATCAATTCATGTCCAGGACAATGACAAACAAACAGCCCTCCGTGAACACAGCCGCGTCCCGGCGTCGCCGCGCGGCAGTGGCGTCGGTAGCGCTCGCCGCGTGCGCGTGGCTCGTCGCCCTGCCGGCCCACGCGGCCGGGTCCGCCGCCTGCCCGGACCTCCTCGACCACACGTTCAACCAGCTGCAGACCGGCGAGGCCCAGTCGCTCTGCCAGTACCGGGGCAAGGTGGTGCTGGTCGTCAACACGGCGAGCCGCTGCGGCTACACCTATCAGTACGAGGGCCTGGAGAAGCTCTATCGCCGGTACAAGGATCGCGGGCTGGTCGTGCTCGGCTTTCCCTCGAACGACTTCGGCGGCCAGGAGCCCGGCACGAACAAGCAGGTCGCCGAGTTCTGCCGCACGACCTACGGGATCGAGTTCCCGATGTACGAGAAGACGACGGTGTCGAAGCTCGCCGCCAACCCGCTCTACGCGCAGCTCGTCGCGCAATCGGGCGCGGCACCGAAGTGGAACTTCCACAAGTACCTGATCGACCGGACCGGCAAGCGCGTCCGCAGCTTCGGGTCCGACGTGGAGCCCGACGGACGCGAGCTGGCGCTCGAAGTCGAACGACTGCTGGCCGAAAAGCCAGCGTCCTGACCGCGCGACAGTCGGCGCAGCGCGAAACCCGATGGATCCCCTGCGCGGCCGCCCGCGGGGACCCTGGAAATGCAGCCGGCGGCCGAATGGAGCCCGATCTTGCGCATCGCAATCGTGGGGGCCGGCATCGCCGGACTGGGTAGCGCGTGGCTGCTGCAGAAGCAGGGGCACGCGGTGACGCTGTACGAAGCGAGCGGCCGCCTGGGCGGCCACACGCACACGGTCGACGTGACGATCGACGGCGTCACGGCGCCGGTCGACACCGGTTTCCTGGTCTTCAACGACCGCACGTACCCGAAACTCATCGCGCTGTTCGACGAGCTCGGTGTCGAGAGCGTCGCCTCCGAGATGTCGTTCTCGGCGCGCATCGACGCCGCCGGGCTCGAGTGGGCGGGGACGAGCGTCGCGGCGCTGTTCGCGCAGCCGTCCTGCGCGCTGCGGCCCGGTTTCTGGCAGATGCTCGCGGACATCGTGCGCTTCAACCGCGAAACGACGGCGCTCGTGGGACGCGGAGCGCTGCCGTCGATCACGCTGGGCGAGTTCCTCGACGCCGGACGCTACGGAACGCCGTTCCGCGACTGGTACCTGCTGCCGATGGCGGCGGCCATCTGGTCGTCGCCGAAGCGGGAAATCCCGGGCTTCCCGCTGCCGACGTTCCTGCGCTTCTGCCACAACCACGGGCTGCTGCGCATCCTCGACCGGCCGCAGTGGCGCACGGTGCGGGGCGGCGGCCGCACCTACGTCGCCAAGATCGCGGCACGGCTCGCCGACGTGCGCCGCGCGACGCCGGTGCAGCGCATCCGGCGCAGCGCGCACGGCGTCACCGTCGAGACCGCGGGCCGGGCCGAACGGTTCGACGAGGTCGTGCTGGCGTGCCACAGCGACCAGGCGCGCGCGCTGCTCGCGGACCCGACGCCGGGCGAAGCGCGCCTGCTGTCGGCCGTCCGCTACCAGCCCAACCGGGTCGTGCTGCACACCGACGCCGCGCTGCTGCCCCGCTCGCGCCGCGCCTGGTCGGCATGGAATTACCTGGAAGCGGCCGACGCCGACGGCACCCGCTCCGTCGCGGTGAGCTACCTCATCAACAAGCTCCAGCCGCTCCCGTTTGCGAAACCGGTGGTCGTGACGCTCAACCCTCCGTTCGACCCCGATCCCGCGCTGACGATCGCCGAGTTCGAGTACTCGCATCCACTGCTCGACGCGGCCGCGCTCGACGCGCAGGCGGGGTTCGCCGCCCTCCAGGGCCTGCACCACACCTGGTACGCCGGCGCCTGGCTGGGGTACGGGTTCCACGAAGACGGATTGCGGTCCGCGCACGCGGTCGCCGCCGGAATCGCGCGCCACGCCGCCGCGCCGACGCCCCTCGCGCGGCCCAAGCGTGCCGCAGCCTGAGCACGCGATGCTGGCCGGGATGCCTGCTGCGCTGGCCGTCGCCGAACCGTCGGCCGACGTGCGCGCGCTTCCCGCGGCCATGACGGCGTTCATCCACGGCGAGGTGACGCACCGGCGCAGCCGCCCCGCGCGGAACGCCTTCACGTATCCGGCGTTCTGCCTGCGCCTGCCGCTGTCGCAACTGGCGACGCTCGAGCGCCGCGGCGTCGCGCGCAACCGGCGCGGCCTCGTGTCGTTCCACGATCGCGACCACGGCCCCTGCGACGGCAGCCCGCTCGAGCCCTGGATCCGCGCGCTGCTCGCCGCCGAGCGCGTGGCGGCCGACGGCGAAATCGTGCTGCACGCCTTTCCGCGCGTGCTGGGCTACGTGTTCAACCCGGTCAGCTTCTGGGTCTGCCACGACCGGTCGGGCAGCGTGCGCGCGGTGCTGTGCGAAGTGCGCAACACGTTCGGCGAGCGGCATCTCTACCTTCTCGCCGACGCGCAGGGCGCGCCGCTCGAGAGCGGACAGTCGCTCGGTGCGCGCAAGGTCTTCCACGTCTCGCCGTTCTGCGAGGTGAAGGGCCGCTACGTGTTCCGCTTCCACTTCGGCGCGCAGCGCTGGCTCGCGCGCATCGACTATTTCGACGACGACGGCCCCGAACCGCTCGTCGAGACATGGATCTCGGGTCGGGCGGAGCCCGTCACGCCTGCCACGGCAAGGGGCGTCTTTTGGCGCTATCCTTTGTTCACGGCAGGCGTGGTCGCCCGGATCCACTGGCAGGCGTTGCGGCTCTGGGTGAGCCGCGTGCCGTTCTTCGCCAAGCCCGCGCCGCCGCGCGCATCACTTTCCCGATAGCACCGCGATGACCAGCTACGAGTCCACCGATCTGCGCCCGTTCCCGACCGCGGCGCCGAGCGCGGCTGCCGGAACGCCGGCGGCCGTCCGCATCCTGTTCGCGCTCCTCGCGCGCCTCGCGCGCGGCGAGCTCGTCGTCACCGACCCGGCCGGCCGCGCGCACCGGTTCGGTCCCGGCGCCGACGCCGCGGGCCGCGGGGAGTTCCGCTTTCACGACTGGCGGCTCGCCCGCGACATCCTGACCGGCGGCGACGTCGCGTTCGCCGACGCGTGGATGGACGGCCGCTGGGACACGCCGGACCTCCCCGCGCTCCTGACCGTCCTCGCGCACAACCAGGCGGCGCTCGAGCGCGCGTTCTACGGCCACGCGTGGCAGCGGGCGCTGTTCCGCCTTCGGCACTGGCTGAACGCGAACAGCCGGCGCCAGGCGAAGCGCAACATCGTCGCGCATTACGACCTCGGCAACGACTTCTATCGGCTGTGGCTCGACCCGACGATGACGTACTCGTCGGCACTCTTCGGCGGCGATTTCGCGCAACCGCTCGCGACAGCGCAGCGGGCCAAGTACGCGCGCATCGTCGCGGAGCTCGCGCTGCCGCCGGGCGCGCACATCCTCGAGATCGGCTGCGGCTGGGGCGGCTTCGCCGAGTACGCCGCGCGCGCCGGCTACCGCGTGACCGGACTTTCGCTGTCCGACGCGCAGACGGAGTACGCGCGGCAGCGCATCGCCCGGGCGGGGCTCGCCGACCGCGTCGCGCTGCGCGTGCAGGACTACCGCGACGAGCGCGGCGTCTACGACGGCGTCGCGTCGATCGAGATGTTCGAGGCCGTGGGCGAGAAGTACTGGCCCGCGTATTTCGCGACCCTGCGCGGCGCGCTGGTGCCCGGCGGCCGCGCCTGCGTGCAGGCCATCACGATCGCCGACGCGCGGTTCGAGCGCTACCGGACGCAGTCCGATTTCATTCAGCAGTACATCTTCCCCGGCGGCATGCTCGCGTCGCCGTCGCGCATCGTCGCCGGGACGGCGCAGGCCGGGCTCGAGGTCCTCGCGACGCACGCGATGGCGCCCGACTACGCCGAGACGCTCGCGCGCTGGATGGAGGCATTCGACGCGAACGCCGCCGCCGTGCGCGCGCAGGGCTTCGACGATCGCTTCGTCCGCTGCTGGCGCTTCTATCTCGCGTACTGCATTGCCGGCTTCCTGAGCGGGACCACCGATGTCGCGCAATACACGCTCGCCGCCCGCTGACCGCGCGCGGGCCGCGTTCCGCGCGCTCGCCGTCGCGGTGCTCGTCGCGGCGACGGCGCCCGCGTCCGCGACGTTCGAGGCGCCGACGCTGCCGGCCGCGATCGCCGCGATGGCGCCGTCGCTGCGTCCCCAGGGCGGGGGCGAGTTCACGTTCTTCGGCTTTTCCGTCTACGACGGCTGGTACTGGAGCCCGGTGCGCGGGTTCTCGCTCGAGCACCCGCTCGCGCTCGACCTGCACTACAAGCGCAGCCTCGAGGGCCACGCGATCGCCGCGCGCAGCGTCGACGAGATCGCGAAGCTCGGCCTCAGCACCGCCGAGCAGCGCAGCCGCTGGGGCGACGCGATGCGCCGGCTCTTTCCCGACGTCGCGAAGGGCGACCGGCTCACCGGCGTCAGCCTCCCGCCGGGCAGCGCCCGCTTCTTCCACAACGGACGGCCGATCGGCGAGATCGAAGACCGCGAATTCGCGCGGGCGTTCTTCGGGATCTGGCTCGACCCGCGCACGTCGCGCCCGGATTTCCGCAAGCGCCTGCTGGGTGAAGGGCCATGAGCGTGCGGGGCCGCCCCAAGCGCGAATACCGGAGCGCGCAGCACGAAGGTACTCCAATGAGCGGGATGGCGTCCGGCGCCGCCGGAACGACGCCGGCAACCGCGGCCGCGGCCGCCACCCGAGGAAAGCGATGACGATGCTCAGGTCCGTGCTGTTCATGCTGGCTTTCGCGGCACTCTCCGGCTGCGCCACGACCGACGTCGCCGACTATCGCGCCGAGAAGCCCGTGCTCGACCTCGCACAATACTTCGACGGCACGGTCGACGGCTGGGGGATGTTCCAGGACCGCTCGGGCCGTGTGGTCAAGCGGTTCTACGTCCGCATCGACGCGACCTGGCGGGGAAACACCGGCACGCTCGACGAGCACTTCGAGTACTCCGACGGCACCCGGCAGAACCGCGTGTGGACGCTCGTCAAGACCGGCGATCGCTACACGGGCACGGCGGCGGACGTCGTCGGCGAGGCGCGCGGCATCGCCGCCGGGAACGCCCTGCATTGGAGCTACGTTCTCGCCCTCCCGGTCGACGGGCAGGTCTGGAACATGGATATGGACGACTGGATGTATCTCGTCGACGAGCGGACGCTGCTCAACCGGACGGCGATGTCGAAGTTCGGCTTCGGCGTCGGCACGGTGACGCTCTCGTTCCGCAAGCGCTGAGGCCGCCGCGCCTGCCTGCCCCATCGCGCCCATCGCGCCCGTCGCGATCGTGCGCGGGGCCGCCGCTCCGCGAACGGCCACCCCGGACCGACCGGGGTCACGCACCGCAGGACGGGCGCTCAGCCCTTCGCCGGGGCGACCTGCTGCCGTGCCTTGTCGGCCATGTCGCGCGCGTCGAGCATCAGCCGGTACGCGACGTAATACTTGTAGATGTTGCGCACGTAGGTGGTCGTCTCGATGCCGATCTTCTCGGCCGTGACGATCTCCACGTTGTTGAACCACTTGTCGGGGTCGAGGCCGCGCTTCCCGGCCTCCCTGCGCATCTTGGCGATGTTGCCCGGCCCGCAGTTGTAGCTCGCGAAGGCGAACAGCGGCCGATTGCCCTCGCTGAATTTCGCGTCGGGGAAGTACTTCGCCATCAGCTGGTCCATGTACTTGGCGCCGGCATGGATGTTGGGCTCGATCAGCCTGATGTCTCCCACCTTCAGCTCGGCGCCGGTCGCCGGCATCAGTTGCATGACGCCGATCGCCCCGACGGCGCTCTTCGCGTTCTGGTCGAGCGTCGACTCCTGGTAACCCTGCGCAGCCAGCATCAGCGGGTCGAAGCCGTACTTCGCACCGTACTTCTCGAACAGCGCCAGCGTGTCCTTGAAGCGCTTCCACTCGCCCGTCCCCGTCGGGTCCTTGAGTTCCTTGACCCGCTTCATGTACTGCGCGAGGCGGTATTCGATCACGCCCTGCTTCATGGCCCAGTTCCTGATGAAGTCCTCGATCTCGGCGGCGAGCCTGGGGCTCTCCTTGCGAATCGCCCAGCCGATGCGGCCGTTGTCGCGCAGCACCAGGTCCGTGTGCAACTTGAGCTTGGGCAGCACCTGCGCCCACATCTTCGCCTTCCAGTCGTCGACGACCATGACCTCGAGGAGGCCGCTGTTCATCATCTCCATCATGTCCTCGTCCTCGAGCGCGTCGGGGACGAGGACCAGCGCCATCTCGGGCTTTCCGGCATTGCGCAGGCGCTCGTTCTGCGCGACGAGACTTTCGTAGTAGCTGGACGCGCGGCGCACGTGCACGGTCTTGCCCGAGAGGTCGTCGAGCGTGGCGAGCGGCGGCGAGACCGGGCCGGTGACGACGATCTCGTCGACGGTCCGCAGCGACGCCGGCGACACCATGTCGACCGTCTTCAGTCGCTCGGCCGTGACCGTGAGATTCCCGAACGCGATGTCGGCCAGCCCGTCGACAACGTCCGGCAGCAGCTTGTCGCGGGTGGCGGGGACGATGTAGAACGTGAGAGGCCGCTTGCCGAGCTCTTTCGCGTACTTCTGGTTCAGCCAGCGCTCGAAGTCGCGGACGAGCTCGGCGGCGAGCCCGCGCTCGCGGCCCTTGTCGTTGAAGTAGAGCGACCGGCTGTACGGCGCGTAGACGCGGATCATCCGCCGCTCGAGCATCTTGTCGAAGTCGCCGGTCCACGGCTTGTTGGCGACGCTCAGCTGGCGCGGGCCGGCCTTCGCCGCGGGGTCCGACGCCGCGGGTTGCTGGGCGCCCGCCCATGCGGCCGCCGCACACGCGGCCAACGCGACGAAAGCGCGAACGATGCTCCTGTACATGAGGTGCTCCCTTCCGATGTCGATCGGCCCGCCATGCGCGCGCGCAACGACGCGGCGCGGTGCGCCGCGGGACGGTCCCGCAGGGTGGCCGTGGGGCGTTTCCGAGGGTCCGCGATTTTACCAAGAACGGGCTCCCCCGAGGATGCAGCGGTCGCGCCCGGAGGGACCGGCCGGGACCCGAAATCCCGGCGCTCCGGCAGGCGGAAGGGCGGGAATCCCGGCGCCCCCGGTTCGGCAATACCCGAACCCGTGGCAACATGCGCGTGGCGGCGCCACCGCGTGTGCAGACACGCATCGTGCCCCGCAATCCCCGGCCGCGCGAATTCCGGCGGCCGCTCGCCCACCTCCTTCGAGACGCCCATGACCCAACCGACGCCCGCCCCCGCCACCGACGAGGACAAGAAGCGCCTGCGCGACAACGTCGAGAAGCTGCTCGCGCAGGGTCCGCGGACGTGCGAAGGCAGCATCACGCTCGGCGGCCGTGCCCTGGCGTACAGCACGGTGGCCGCATTCGTTCCGGTGGCGGCCGGCGGCCTGGACGAGAAGCGCGGCGAGCCCGAAGCCGCGGTCTGGACCACGGCCTACCTGCTCAAGGATGCCGACCCCGGCACGCGGCCCGTGTGCTTCGCGTTCAACGGCGGCCCCGGCGCCGCGTCGGTGTTCCTCAACCTGGGCGCCCTGGGCCCGCGGCGCGTCGTGATCAACGACGACGGCACGATGCCCTCGCCCCCCTACCGGCTCACCGACAACCCGCAGTCCTGGTTCGAGCACTTCGACCTCGTGTTCATCGATCCGCCGCACACCGGCTACTCGCTGACCGCGAGCGAGGAGGCGCGCAAGAAGATGCTCGGGGTCGACGGCGACGTGGCGGCGCTGGCCGACTGCATCCGGACCTGGCTCGTCCGCCATCGCCGCTGGAGCTCGCCGCTGTACGTCGCCGGCGAGAGCTACGGCACCACGCGCGGCGCGGCGCTCGCCGACAAGCTCCAGGAGTCGGGCGTGGCGCTGTCCGGCCTCATCCTCGTGTCCTGCGCGATGGACTTGCAGAGCCTCGTGTTCGCGCCGCGCAACGACCTGCCGTTCGCGCTCTTCCTTCCCGGCTTTGCCTGCGCCGCCCAGTACCACGGCAAGCTGTCCGGACCGCCGTCGCAGACGCCTTTGGCGGCGCGCGCGGCCGCCGAGGCCTTCGTCGCCGAGGACTACCTCCCGGCGCTGCACGCCGGTGCGCGCCTGTCCGAGCCGAGGCGGCGGCGCATCGCGAAGCGCGTCGCCGAGCTCTGCGGGCTTCCCGTCGCGCTGGTCGAGGAGAAGAATCTGCGCATCAGCGACGGGACCTTCTTCTTCGAGCTGCTGCGCGACCGCGGGCAGATCGTCGGTCGGCTCGAGGCCCGCGTCACGGGACCCATGGCCGCGAGCCGCACCCGCGACTGGGAGTTCGATCCGGGAATCGAGGCCCTCGTGGCGCCCTACACGATGGCCGCCAACGCGTACCTCTGCGGCGAGCTCGGCGTCGACACGACGGCGCGCTACGAGGTGATGTCGATGGAGGTCAACAAGCAGTGGAACTGGAACCGCGGCGAGGCGAAGGGCAACGGCTACGCCTCGACGAGCCCGGACCTGTCGCGCGCGCTGCGCCGCAATCCGCACCTGCGCGTTCTGGTCGCGAGCGGGCACTACGACCTCGGCACGCCCTATTCGGCGAGCGACTGGTCGGTGGCCCAGCTCGACGTGCCGCCGGACGTGCTCGCCCGCGTCCGGCACCACTACTACGACGCGGGGCACATGATGTACACGCGCGAGCCGGACCTGAAGAAGCTCAAGCAGGATCTGGCGGCCTGGGTCGCGGCGTGATCGCCGCATCCGGCGAGCCCGGACGGGACAGCGCGCCTGCGGGCTGCCGCCGCTACGGACGGGCGCGGACGCGGAACCGCAGCTCCACCGGGTCCTGCACCTGAATCGCCCCGCCCAGGACCGACATCGGCGTCATGCCGAAGTCGGTCTGCTTCAGCGTCAGGCGTCCGCTCACCTCGATCGCGTCGGCGCCGACGTCGACCCGCACCGGCACCTCCAGCGCGCGCGTGACCCCGTGCAGCGTGACCGCGACGCGCATCGCGGTCTCGCCCCCGCCCCCGACGCGGCCGGTGACGCTGACGAGCGCGTAGGGGTGGCGGGCCGCCTCGAGCGTGTTCAGCATGTTGCGCCGCGTGCCCGCGACCTCGTCGGCGGTGGGCTGCGTGTCGAGCTTCGCCTCGATGCGCAGTGCCGGCTCGTCGACGACCAACCGGTCGAGCCGGACGTACAGGTCCGCGCGCCCGGCGTCCGGGGCGACGTAGCCCTGCACGTCGTGGCTCGCGACGACGTGGTCGTGCCCCAGCCGCGCGAGCGAACCGCCGCGCCGCACCTCGATCACGACCAGCGACGCCGCGGGATCGACGCGCAGCACCCGCGCGCCCCCGGCCGCGGCCTGCCGGTAATACGCTTCCGGGAATTCCGGCGGCGCCCCCCCTCCGGTGTCCGGCGACAACGGGGGCTGCGACGTGCAGGCCGCGACCAGTCCGGCGATCGCAGCGATGGCGAGCGACTTGCGCATGCCGGGCATTATCGTCGATGAAGCTCCCGGTCCGGCGAAACCCGCCACCCTCCGGCCCGCGGCAAGGGCACCGCGGAACGCGGCGAAACGGCGACGCCGAGCGACGTCGATGCGCGCTGCGCTTGCCCCGCACCCCTCTTGTGGGGTGAAATGCCAGGCATTGCCCCTCGCACGGGGGGTCGGAGGGGGTCGTCGATGCTGGGGTTATTCCACGGCGGGAAGGAAACGCCGCGCCTGGGCACGCTGCGCCAGCTGTCGCTGTTCGCGACGCTGTCGCGCTCGGAGCTGCGCGTCGTCGACGGCCTGTTGCACGAGCGCCGCTTCCTCAAGGGCGAGGTCATCTTCGACGAGGGCGAGGAAGGCCAGGTGCTCCACATCGTCATCACCGGGCGCGTGCTCATCTGCCGGCAGGGCGAGCCCGAGACCGGGCGGATCACCGCCATCGAGGCCGGCGTCGTCTTCGGAGAGCTTGCGCTGCTCGACGACGCGCCCCGCGCGGCGCAGGCGCGGGCCGAGGAGGACTGCGTGCTGGCCTCGCTGTCCCGCGGCGACTTCGAGAGCCTGCTCGACACGCACGCGGTGATCGCGTCGAAGGTCGCGCTGCAGCTCGCGCGCCAGCTCGGCCGGCAGCTGCGCGAGCGCTCGCAAGCCGCCGAGCGGCGACCGCTGTGACGACACCCGGACCGGCGGG
>Ga0209253_10003053_pt1 | contig 14746 bp, 10 predicted proteins | sample FrelakmetBRP12BR_FD_187145 | JGI IMG/M metagenome (GOLD analysis project Ga0209253, IMG submission 187145) | Freshwater lake sediment microbial communities from the University of Notre Dame, USA, for methane emissions studies - BRP12 BR (SPAdes)... | ecosystem: Environmental > Aquatic >...
CTGTCAGGTCACCCAACCAGCAACTTCACATCGCAGACCTGGAGATCGACCAGGAAGCACACACCCTGACACGCGCAGGAAAAACCATTGAGCTGACCCCCACAGAGTTCAGCCTGCTCGTCACGCTTGCCGGGCAGCCCGGGCGCGCTTTCAGCCGCCTGCAGCTCCTCGAGGCTTCCCAGGGGGTTGCTTATGAAGGCTATGAGCGCACCATTGATGCCCATATCAAGAATCTGCGCGCCAAGATTGAGCTTGATTCAAAAAAACCCAGGTACATTGAGACTGTTTTCGGGGTTGGTTATCGCTTCACCCGAGAATGATCTAGAGATATCTGATTAGGTGACCTTATGCGCTTGAAATTGTTCCTTTCGTTTACACTGATCGTCCTCGTCTCCGTCTCACTGGTGGCAATCATTGCCAGGCGTGGAGCAGTAAATGAAGTGCGATTATTCATGTACCGCGGCGGGATGGTTGGTTTGAATGACCTTGCCGCCAACCTGGAGGTCTATTATCAAGAAAGTGGCACCTGGCAGGGCGTCCAGCCTATTTTCAATTCTACCCACGGTGTTCAAGGGATGGGAGGCATGATGAACCAGCGTCTCCTGCTGGCCGATGCTTCCGGTACGGTGATCCTAGATACAAGGGGATCGGATACCGGAAATAATCTGACTCAGTCAGAGCTAGCCATTGCCATTCCATTAAACGTGAATGGAGAGACTGTGGGCTACTTGTTCGCTTCAGGTGGGATGGGTATAACTGCTGCCAGTCAGCAAGCTCTTTTGAATCGACTCAATCGCGGCGTCCTGGTGGCGGGGTTGGTAGCAGGGGCATTGGGTTTGTTACTTGCCTTTACGCTTGCATACACGTTGCTTCGTCCTGTCCACGACCTGACCGTTGCTTCGCAGAAGCTTGCAGATGGTGACCTGACCCAACGTGTGGTGATCCATGGCAACGATGAGCTGGCAGAACTAGGCTCCACCTTCAACCAGATGGCAGACTCCCTCCAGCAGGCCCAGGAATCACGCCGCCTAATGACTGCTGATATTGCCCATGAGCTACGCACCCCCTTGGCAGTGCAGCGCGCCAACCTCGAAGCCCTTCAGGATGGCGTCTACCCACTCACTGTAGAAAATCTCTCACCGGTAATCGAGCAGAATTACCTTCTCACTCACCTGGTGGAAGATTTGCGCACCCTGGCATTGGCAGATGCCGGGCAGATTGAGCTGGAGCGTACCCCCACTGACCTTGTATCTCTGGCAGAGCGTGTGGTGGAAAATTTTCAGCCTCAAGCTGCTTCACATCAAATCAAGCTTGGCTTCTCACCACCTGCCAATGCTTTACCGCCCCTCTCCCTTGATCCCATCCGCCTGGAGCAGATGCTCACCAACCTGCTGTCGAACGCGCTCCGCTATACACCGCAGGGTGGGCAGATAGATGTTGCGATTAACCAGGTCCCAAAATTCGCCTGCCTGACAGTTCGAGATAGTGGTCTGGGAATCCCGACGGATGCTTTACCGTTCATATTTGAGCGTTTCTATCGGGCGGATAAATCCCGCTCGCGCATGGAGGGCGGTAGCGGACTCGGGCTGGCAATTGCCCGCAACCTGGCGCGTGCCCATGGAGGCGACTTATCTGCCACCAACCACGCTTCAGGCGGGGCATTGTTCACGTTGACGCTGCCAATGTAACTTTATTCTATCTTCTTTAACACCCTCAACGCTCGCAGAGTGACCCACTTGTTGGGTTGTTTCTTGTCACCAAAATCCACCCAGGTCTTACCGCGATAATCATACTCCAGCGCCCACCGACCTTGGTCATCCTGTTTTTGGCGGATGTAGTCGAGTGCATTCGCCAGGCGCGGGTCATTCGCATATCCCAATCCGACCAATGCCTCAACCACCTGCAAAATGTCAGTGACGTAGAAGACCGGAAAGCCAAACTTCCACCAATTTGTGCTGGGTTTGTCTGCCCCACCGGAAGGCCAATCTGCTTTAACCGGCTCAGTGCTGAGTAGAAAATCCACTCCCTGTTGGATGGCATTTTGGATTAATCCAGTCCGCCGTGTTCCAGGGAGCTTTCCAAATGCCATCATCACCTTGGCTGCACCCCATGCGCAGGGCAGGTTGTAATTGGCTCCGCAGGCAAACTGTGGTCCACATTTCGCTGCGTAGTACCGGCGTTCGGCATTCTTTTCATCCTTGGATGCCAGACCTTCCCCCGTCACGGTGCGCGCCATCCACTCGAAGGCTGTGTCCAGGCGCGGGTCATCGTAACCCAACTCGAGCAAAGCCCAGCACAAATTACCCTGCAGGCAGTCGATCGTCCCTGATGGTGTGCCATTAATGCCGAACTGGCCTCCAGCGGTTAGGTTATGCTCGAGCAGGTATGCACAGGCGCGCTGGATGCGCTCATCTTCACGGGATGACGCTCCCAATTGAGCCAGCAGGGTGATCGACCAGACCGTCGAGCGGTATTTTGGATTGTACCCTGGACCTTTCTCAGCCCAATAACCCTCTGGTTGCATGGCTGACAGGATGGTTTGGATGGGACCAAGTGTGTGGGCTACCTGCCGTGCGGATAACAAATCTGGGTCATCTTCTTGCTGATCAAGTAAATCACGTAATGCCAGGTAACGCACGCCTGGGTTTTCACTTTCGAGCAACCAGCTGATTGAATCACCCTTGAGTTGACTCTGCCAAATCATAAGCAACTCCTCCGTAAGATGAAACCTGCACTACTTCCGTCCCCATGCTAGGTAAAGCCCGAAAAATACGAACAATCCCGCCGCAATCCCAATTACCGGGGTGTTGATATGGAATGTCCTGGCGATCGGGCCGGAAAACAGCCACACCATCAGCAAGGAGATACCCAAGATAGTAAGCATGGACATCCCTCCACGACGTTGCGTAGAACTGCCAACCACTCGCTGTCCATATTGAGGTTTCGCGTTGTTCTCGAGTACTTTTCTGGCATCCCTGGCGGCTCCACCTTCCGGTTCTAGCTCGATCACTTTTTGGAGGTGTAGCAAGGCCTTTTCGCGAGCGTCGGGGATGTATAAGGTGTACAATGAACCTAACTGGTAATGTGCTTCCAAGAAGTCGGGTGCCTGCGAGATTGCCTGTTTCAGGTAACCTTCAGCAGCTACAACCTGGTTCAGCTCGAGGGAGAAGATTCCCAGCAGGTATAAGGCGGCGGGAAATTGAGGCTTGTTCTCAACGGCTAATTTTAGTTTTTCGATCGAGATGTTATGGTCTCGTAAAGATATGGATTGCAGGAATAATAACTCGGCATTGTCTGGGTGCTCCCTGAGAGCGGTCTCGATGCTGTCTTTCTTCTTGGATGAAGGTTGGAGGATGAAATCGATCCCATGAAAATATGGATTCTGCAGGTCTTGCAGGCTGCAGAATTCCTTATACCAATTTAACACCGCTTTCCAATCCTTGTTCCCCACGCTTTCCAGATACTTTTTGTTCCGAATGATGGCAGGTGGATTGATGTATAAACAGGCAATGTTTTGTATGAAAGTTGCCACTGGATGTTCGGGTTCTGAATGAAGCCATTGGGAGGCAGTTTGATAAAGTGCTTCCCAATCGCCGATGGATAATTGTGTATGCAATTGAGAGTTATAGAGGCTGGTATTGTCGAGGGGTGTGTTCAAGGTCTGGTCCAAAAGCTATTATCCTTTCAAAAAATAAATTAACCGAACAAGTAAGTCCACATAGTTTTGGTGATGATGTTGATTGAACCGGGCTTGGTGTAATATCATTTAGCTACTGCTGCACTATACAGTATTTCGCCTGCTGCGTCAAACCTAGGACTCAACCTGTTATCTCCACATGGTTTCCATCAGGGTCGGCTATCACACTTTCATAATACCCATCTCCGGTATGGCGTGGGTCACTTATTACTGTATATCCATCCCGCCGTAGTCTGTTGGTGAGTTCGTCCACTGCATGTTCACTTCCGGCAGCAAAAGAGATATGCGCATAGCCGGTCCGATTGTAGCCAGGATGGATGTCACTGTCCTGAGGGTTAGCCTGGCTCATTAATTCAATCCGTGCACCCGTTAAGAAGCTCAAAAAGTATGATTCAAACCCATTGGACAGGTTTTGATACTTTTCCCCAGTCCTTGCCTGAAAATACTTCTCATAAAAGCCTTTAAGTCCTTCAAGTCGACCCGTCCATAGGGCGATATGTTCGATATGCATGATCCTACTCCGTTCTATAAGGTAATTAAAACCACCGCCAGCAGGCATAGGCAGACCCCAACCCATTGAGCTAGCGACACCTTCTCTTTCAAGATCGTTGTGGCTAAAAAGACTGTCCCTGCCGGGTAGAGGGAGGAGAGCACAGCTGCCACATCCAGACGGGTATATTGGGTCGCCAGTAAATAAAAGACATTCCCACCCGTATCCAACACTCCTGCTAAGATCGCAAAGGGATTGGAGGTAAGCCCAGGGAGGGGAATGCGGTGCAGCCTAAGCATTAGAAGAGCGATACAGAATGTTACAGTACGGGCAACTAAAATCGGTGCAAATACCTGCCCCTTATCCACCTGGGCGATAAAAACGAAGAAACCACCAAACCCTATCCCAGAAAGAAAAGCCAGCAGCATCCCTTCTTTGAAAGTCTTCTCGCTCGCTGATTGAGATTTACTCAAAAACCAAATTCCAATAAAGGCTAGAGCGAAACCTACCAGCTGGGCTGGTTTTGGAAGTCCTGCTGTGGCAATTCCTACCAGAACGGGTAATGCCGCACAGACAATGGCAGAGGTCGGGGCGACACTGGCAGCATTTCCCATGGATAGGGCGTGGTAAAGTGCTGCCATACCCAGGGCACCCGCTGATCCGGCCAGGGCTCCCCACACGAAGCTTGATAAGGAAGGCAGGCCTTCTCTCCACAGCAGAACGCAGGCGATCAGTACCGCCATCCCAAAAAGTGCTGCCAACAAAAGCACCTGGTATTGATGGCTTTTCCGGGCTGCCATACCGCCACTAAAATCTCCGCTGCCCCAAAAAGCAGCCGAGACGAGGGCAAGGAAAGCTCCCACGAGATTGGCTGGCATCAGGACTTCTCCATCGGTTAAGTGTATCATGGGAGAAGTGTTAAAATAATAGGGCACAATCCTTTAGCCAGAGGATTGTGCCCTGGGGTTTAGTTATTGCAGCTTACATTTCGCCGGATGTTTCCTGGCGTACCAGCTCACGCCTTAATACCTTGCCAATCATCGACTTGGGCAGCGAATCTCGGAACTCAAAGTATTTAGGTACTTTATACCCAACCAGCTTGGAGTGACAGAACTCACGTAGTTCTTCTTCGCTTACCTGTTGATCCTGGCGTATAACCACCCAGGCTTTAACCGCTTCGCCTGAGTATGCATCCGGGATACCCGCCACGCCCACCTCTGCCACAGCTGGGTGAGATGCGATCACTTCTTCCACATCACGCGGCCAAACCTGGAATCCACCTGGTTTAATCACGTCCTTCTTGCGGTCGACGATGAAAAGGTAGCCATCCTCATCCATATATCCCAGGTCGCCCGTGAATAACCAACCATCCCGGATGGAATTGGCAGTTTCGGTGGGGTGTTGGTAATAACCCAGCATGATTTGTGGGCAGCGCATGGTGATCTCACCAACCTCTTTGAGGGGTATCTCCACCTGGCCAGTCTCTGCATCCACGATACGGATTTCTACATCCGGCGCTGGCAATCCCGTCGAGCCTGGTTTATAAGTACCCCCAATCGGTGAAATCACGGCTGCCATCATCGATTCTGTCATGGCATAGCCCTCAACGATATTTCCACCCGTTAGCGCCTCGAAGCGTTGTTTGGTCTCATACATTAGGGGTGCGGCCCCGGATATGCAGTTCTTGATCGACTTAAGACTCACCTTCCCGGATTGAATCTCCGGATGGTTGATCAGTGCAATGAACAGGGTAGGAACCCCGGGTAGGAAGGTCGGTTTAACCTTGTGAATGGTTTCGAGCAAATCCTTCATATCGCGCGGATTTGGAATTAAAACCAGGGTGTAATGCCCCACCAATCCTGTAGGCATTACCCCGGCCAGGCCATACACGTGGAACAGCGGCATATTCTGCATGATGGAGCCTTGCCACTCACTCGCATTCAGTTGGAACCAGCTGTTGATCTGCATTCCCGCCATGACCAGCCCTTGGTGTGAACCGATAGCACACTTCGGGGTCCCGGTTGTGCCACCCGAGAACAAGAATATCGCTGGATCATCCGGTTTAACCTGCACGCCTGGTTTTTTGGCAGAGCTGTACTGATCCAGCAAGGCGTTCAGCCATACATCGCCTGTTTGAAGTGTTACCCGGTAGCCCTCCTTCTTCTCTTTTACCAGGGTGAAAAGTAAGCGTAGTATGGGTGGCAGGTACTCCTTAATATTCGTGGCAATCACCAATCCTACCTTGCTGTGCACCTGTATGGATTTGACCTTGTTATAAAATGAAGAGAGTACGATAACTACGGTAGCACCGCATTCCTGCAAGGCGAAATCCAACTCGCTCTCTGTATACAAAGGGTTGATCAGTACAGCGATACCGCCTGCTTTCCAGATACCGAATAATCCTATGAAACTCTGGGGGCTGTTAGGAAGGACCAATGCGACCCGATCACCTTTCTTCACACCTTTATCGATCAATGCCGCCGCCATGGCATTACTTAATTGCTCCAGGTCCATCGCGCACATCGGAGCCCCCTTGAACAACAGTACCGGGAATTCAGGTTTAATTTGTACAATTTCGCGCAGGGTATCAATCAAGGTGATTTCGGGATAGGGTTTCAAGGTTTTTGGCACGCCTTGATCGTAATGCTCTAACCAGGGTTTATCTGCCATCTTCTCCTCCTTGTGTGGTATACAGCCTCACTCTTGGCTGATGATCGGTTGATAATAAAATTGGGGATATGGATCGATGATCATGGCGAGACTATAAATCATTGTGGTCACGGTTTAATAACGGAATGATGCTCGATATTCAGTTTGTACAGTAGAATCAATCAATAAATATAGAAGAGATAAAAATTCAAAAATTGATAGCCACCTTTATTTTGCTCTCATATTAATATACAGGAATCACGCCAGAAAGTCAATCGTATGCCTACCAATAATATAACCCGTATGCTGGATGCCAAAAAAATACCTTACGTTGCATTCATTCTTCCTGCAGAAAAACTAGGAGCTATCGAGACTGCTCGTATTCTTGGAGTGTCCCTGGAGCAGGTATTCAAGACCATCGTGGTGAAGCGGGAAGGAAAAGGTAAGCCAATTCTGGCGGTTGTTCCAGGAACATCAGAAGTCGATTTAAAAAGCATGGCAAAAACGTTGGGCGAGAAAAAACTTTACCTGCCCACCGAGCACGAGGCAGAGCAGATTACTGGTCTGCAGGCTGGAGGTATCTCACCCCTGGCATTACTCAACAAGGGGTTCCAGGTGATATTGGATTCAAGAGCAGCTAGTTATGATGAGATTCACATCTCTGGTGGGCAGAGAGGGCTCAATATTCGCCTGCCAGTGGATGCATTGGTTAAGCTTACCAATGCACGCCTCGAAAAAATCATCTCTGATTTATAAGCTCAAAATATTGAAAATCTGAAAGGATGCCTTATCATTTAGACTGTTCCCATTATGAAAAACAACCCATATAATTCATTAAATCCCTTCCATTGTTAAGGAGACGTGCTGCAATGATTACTGTGTTCGGTTATCCTATCAACCTTCCTCCACCCCTCGACCACCTTGATTCAATCTTTGCTACATTTCTAATCACCGCCTTAGCCTGGATCGTGATTGGTTTATTGGCTTACCTGATTTTGACCTATGTCTTGAAAGCAATTGCCCGCCGTCTGCCTGGAGAGGTCGAAGACACTCTGCTGGGGATCATACGTAAACCCATCATCCTTCTGCTCTTGTCTTTCGGGTTGGTCAATACTCTGGAGACGCTACCCCTGACCCCCGCCTTTATAGCATTCCTTGAAAAAATGCTTCAAACTATCTTGATTTTGGTCGTACTTTACCTGTTATGGCGCTTGATAAAGGATGTGATTGTATATTATGGCAAGGGATGGGCGCGTAAAACGGAGAGTAAGTTTGACGATAACCTGATCCCAATCCTGAATATTTTTGGACCTCTGCTGATTGTAATTATCGCCGTGATGATGGTATTGCCTATGTGGGGTTTGGACATCAGCTCTGCCCTGGTGGGTGCGGGTGTGATCGGCTTGATCCTTGGTCTTGCTCTCCAGGATAGCCTATCTAATATTTTCAGTGGGATGAGCCTGGTGGTCGATGCGGCGTATCGGATTGGTGATCTGCTCCAACTGGCTGATGGCAGCGTTTGTGAGGTGGAGGAGATGGGCTTACGCACCACCCGCATGTATTCACTCGCTTCACACTGCACCCTTTATATGCCCAACAAGAGCCTTGCGAATATGACGATCATCAATATCACCAAGCCCACGGTTGAACAGCGCGACCATATCGAGTTTGATCTTCCCAGTCAGGCCAGTATGGCAGCGGTCGAGACCAAGCTCATTCAAATAGCAACGAGCATTCCAGGCGTGCTGGTGTATGATTTGCAACAAAAAATTAATGTTGTCCAGCAACGCCTTGTAGAGATGGAGGCTTGTCTGAATGAAACCGATCAGGATCCCACCCTCCATCATTCGCTTGAGGAAGAGATTTTCCGATATCGAGGCACAATTGATAAATTGAAGCGGGAGTGGGAATTCAACCAGGCGTTGGTTGATTTTATACGTAACCTGGAAGGGCTTGCGTATGGTTTGAAGGATCGCGAAGCGCATGGATTTTCCGCTGACGAAAAAAGAGAGATCAAAGACGAATTCCTGGCTCCCGCACAGGCAGCCTACCAGGCTTTACTCACCGCAGCAAATTCTTGGAGTGAGGAACGCGACCCCTACGCTTCATCACCTGAGCACACTGTTGTCCGTCAAATTTGGGGACTAAGGAATGAACGCCTGGAGATGCGTTGGAACGAGTTGAGGGGGAAGATGATCAAGCCGGATGACCCGACCGAGATGCGCCTGGACGACATGGCTCTCTCCATGGAGAAATGGCTTAGGACCGAATATCGCATACCACCCGAATCCTGGAAGAATCCGAAGGTAACTTTTAAGAGCTTCAATGGTGATACAACCATCCTCCAGCTCTGGTTCTACGTTGACAATATACGTTTAGAGAAGGATGGACGGTTGCAAAGAGTCCGCACGGACATCGCCCGACGTATCCGAGAAGAATTGAACATATGATGGTTCAATAATCCTTAGTATTCGTGATAAGGACTGGATGCTGGCCTCCATAGATATGTTAATTAAATTACCTGGGAGATTAGACTGGAAGAAGGTTTGATCATTTCTACTGGAGGCTAGACCCCATCCAGAATGCCTTCCAAGTGGTTATATTTTTGTGGAAGTCCTCCTACCAGCGGCAGTCATCGGAGACCAGCTTGTCTGGCAGGCGGATGATTTACCCGAAGAAAACAAAAAGGCTGCAATTACTCTTACAGTGGAAGTTGATTCTGATGCTCTACGGGGACAGGTTTAAGTTGTTGGCTTACAAATTTCCAAGCTCTCCCCTTAGCTGGAGGTGTTTAAAAATATTTTAATACCTCCCCATGATATCTTGGAATTCTCTCAGTCAGTTGAAGGTAATGATCTACTAAAAAAAAATTGGTTTTCCCATACCTCAAAGGTTTCTTTTAAAACTGTGAGTTTTTATAGTTAGTTTGTTTTTCTCTTGGCTATTTATTCTCGCCCTTACTGGTCAACCCTATCTCTTGCCTGAGCGACATGAATACATCCACGACCCGTGGGTCGAAGAATTTTTCCTTTTCTTCCAGGATATATTCAATCGCTTTTTCCTTTGACCATGCCTTTCGATACGGGCGATCCGAGGTCAGTGCATCATACACATCAACCACCGTAAATATTCGGGCCGCCAGTGGAATTTGCTCGCCTTTCAACCCGCGTGGGTAACCTGTTCCATCCCATTTCTCATGGTGACTGCCGGGGATATCCAACGCAGGGCGCAGGTAGGAAATCGGCGCCAGCATCTCATACGCATACTGTGGATGCATGTGCATTACCTTCCATTCATCTTCAGTTAGCGGACCTGGTTTAAGCAAAACGGTGTCTGGAATACCCATTTTGCCCATGTCATGCAGCATGATACCGCGGCGCATATGCACTAGATCAGACTCCCCCATCCCCATAGTCCGAGCCAGGAGCATGGCAATATCTGTGACTCTCTTGGTATGGCCTTCCGTCACACTATCGCGCATATCCATCGCACGCGACCAACCTTCGATAGTGGCGTCATACGCCATGCTAAGTTCGAGATTCGAGCGCTGCAGATTGGCAAATAACTGTGAATTATCGATCGCGATCGCCACCTGCCCGGCAAGTGTTTCCAAAAAATCCACCCAATCGCTATCACGGAGGCAAATTTTCCGGTTGTAAACTTCAAGCACACCTTTAACTTCACCTTTGGCAATCAACGGTGCTGCTGAATAGGTGGCAAATCCTTCGCTTGAAAAAATATCCGCTCGCAATAAAGTTTGGAGCACTGAATTCAAATCCGGTATATTGATCGTTCGGCGTTCCATGATCTGCTGACCAACCACACCTTCGCCAAGTAAAAAGTGTGATCTTTCAATAGACGTTGTAACAAAGCCTCGTCCAACATAATATTCCAATGCATAGCTGTGGGGATTTAGCAGAAGAATATCGGCAGCATCTACGTTCAGTTGGGTCACGATCTGGTAGAGGATGATGTTTAAAATGGCTTTTAAATCAAAACTGGAGGCGATGGCTGCATCAATCGTTCTCAGTGCCTGCACCTGATGCAGGTGCCGTTCAGTCCGTTCGAATAAGCGTGCGTTCTCTAAAGCAGCTGCTGCCCGTTCTGCTAGCAAGCGGCAAGCTGAGATTTCTTCAACGGAAGGATGATAGGGCTTAAGATTGCTCATCGTGATAACCCCAATCACATTTTCCTTGCGGACCATCGGGTAAGCAAAAAATGCATTGATATCCGGACGGACTAGCACCTGTCGAATGGATGGCTCTTGACGGTCAATATCTGCCAGGATGAGAGGCTCTCCTGTATCAATCAACTTCTGGATGGCAGGCAGGGTGAGTGGGACGCGCAGGTTGCCAGTATCTGATGACAAACCAATTTGAGCTGTAAGCACGGCTTCATTTTTGTCATGATCAATAAGCATCACGGTACAGGTGGTACTATCCATGATATCAGCCACACGTCTGACAAGGGTATCCAGGACTTCATTCTCCTTACGCAGGGTGGCAAGTTCGGTACCTAGTTTCACGATTTGGGTTAAGTGGGCTGCGCGCCGCTTTTCTGCCTCATACAGGCGTGCATTTTCGATCGCGATGGCGACCGTATCCGCTACCGTGGAAAGTAATTCCTGTTCACGCTCCCCGAACGCATTCGGGCTGTAGGATTGGACAGAAATCACACCCAGTACATCTTCTCCTAAAAGCATCGGCGCACCCAACCACGATCGCGATGGATTCCCGGTGCCCCATAAGGACATCCTTGGAAGATGATCCTTTTCAAGGTCATAATCCCGGACCAGCAGGCACTTCTTTCCATTCACCACTCGTGCGGTCAGGGCATTCCCAAGTGGACGTACATGCGGTGCCTCATGAATTTCACCATCCACCCGGATTCGGAACTCGATCTGGTTAGTTTGATGGTCATAGAGCCCAATAAAAAAAGAGTCAGCTGGAACTACCGTGGTAATTTCCCGATAGACAATTTCCAATAAGGCATCCAGGTCCAATGTCGTGCTTATTGCGCGTGCTATCCGGTTGAGCAATGCTAGGCGTTCTGCATGCTTGCGTGTTTCAACCAGGCTTACCCGCAGTGCGTCTTCCGCTTTCTTGCGTTCAATGGAAACCGCAACCTGTGTCGATACGAACTCCATCAGGTCGAGGTCTTCCTGGCTGTATAGAACCCCAGGTGTATAACTTTGTGCAACCATCACCCCCGTTACACGCTCTTCTAATTTCAGCGGTACACCGATCCAGTCATATGAATCCGAGCCGACTACTTCCACCTCTCCGTCTTGAACTAGTGTTTGAAACACTTCCTCAGGCGCCCAAAGAGGTTTTTTCGTACGCATGACATACTCGGTAAGACCACGTTCTGGTTTAGCCGGCGGGGGTGGTTGGTCGTACTGGTCAACATAATACGGAAAGCTCAGCAAGTCATTCTTTGGATCGTAGAGTGCGATGTAGAAGTTTTCGACGGGCATCAGCTCGTCCAAAACATGGTGAATCGAATGATATAGTTCGTCCAGGCTGGCTGTAGTCACAACTGCCTGGGATATCCTGTAGATCGCTTGTTGGACCTGCTCTGCACGTTTAGATTCAGTAATATCTCGGTATAAACCGATCGATCCGTGCGAGTCTCCGTGGTCATCCCTTAGCTCGACAGCCGAATCGAATACCCAGTGGATTTTTCCGTCACGTGCCTTAATCCGGTACTCGCATTTCCAGGTGGATATCGGATTCTCCCCAGAGCGTGTTGCACGGATTGCTTCTCTCGACGAATATCCTGTTAAATCTCCGTCTACATGAGCTTCCTGGATCAATGAATCCCAGATACATGCATCAAATTCACCGGGTCCATAACCTGTAAGCTCCTGGATACCTTCCCCGATGAAATCGTAGTGTACGATTTCTCCATTCTCTGAATACGATTGATAATATGGGACACCACCGGTCGATTCAATCGCCTGCCTATAAATGGAGATGGACTCGCGTAAGGCAGTCTCAGCCCGTTTTCGTTCTTCAAGTTCTTGTTCAACTGATTCATGCAGGCGGGCATTCTCAACTGCCACTGCTGCATGGTTGGCAAACATGGTTAATTGGTCCAAGTCTTTCCTGGTAAATGGGTCTGTTCTACGCACTTGCAGCACACCTTTAACCAGTCCCTGCCAGATCAATGGTACGCTGATCACTGCCTGCAAGGGTATTTCTTCGTCATCGAACAGCCTGGATCGTCCCGGCCACTTCGAGTAATTCTTAATCATCAAAGGCTTACCGGTTTTAACAACCTCACCCGCAGCCCCCTCACCATAGCGTAAAATCGTTCCTGAATAATCGATTGGAGTATTGTAACTAACAACACAAGTGACCATCTGTTTGTCATTATTATCCAGGTATAACTTTCCGCTATCGGCATTCAGAAGATTTGTCGCGCGTTCAACGATCAGGTTTAACAACTCAGGTAATGAATGGCGCGAGGTCAGGTTTAGCACCGTTTCTTGCAAGGCTGAAAGCTCAGCAGCACGTTGCCCTAACTCCACTTCAATTTGCTTTCGTTCCGTGATGTCGATGATGAAGCCCTGCCAGAATAACGGCTTGCCAGATGTATCCCGGATCAGCCAGGATTCATCGTGTACCCATTTGATCTGCCCAGAGCGTGTATGAAGTCGATATTCTACCTTGTAGGTCTTCCCAGTTTTCTCGGTGCGTTTATTTTCTTCCCAAACGCGTTCCTGGTCTTCTTTGTGAATGATATTGAACCACAGCAGGTCATCCGCCATCCATTCTTCTGGTGTATAGCCTGTGATCGTCTCCACCTGTGGATTTATATACAGGGTGTGGTTTATGTCGCCTATTGAGTCAGTATATATGATGGTTGGAATTTGCTCAATAATTGCGCGGTAACGCAGCTCGACTGCAGCATCAACTTTTTGTCGTTTGCTGAATGGCTTATTTCCCTCACCAGAGGAACGGCTGCCTTTTTTTGTTGGTAGATTGTATGTTACCAATTTATGTTGCATTCGATAACTTTCACCTCAAGTAGATGCAACTATTAAACCAATACCAAGCACCAATTAAACCATTATTATGCACCTATGAATGATAGGGCATCCACATCATTAGTCCGCGAAATATAGATAAATTATAATGAAAAAAATATTGGTGGTGGTTATCAGTTCTGCAAGGTAATTTACAAGACGACTTGAATAGACCAGGCAGGACTCATAATCCGCTTTGTATGAGAGCAGATGATGTTGCCCTGCTACCTGGTTTCATTGATTACTTATGGTTGCACATCCTGGATCAGGATTACCGATTTTTGCAGTACCAGGTTTGCATTCGCATTATAAGCCTCAGTGAAAAATGGCTGGTCTCTTTCAGGCGCATCCATGCCAATGTACCTGACGCTATAAATATCTCCATTCTCGATACGCATAATAATCGTATCCCCATCAAAGATCTCTGTAACAAAACCTAGATGTTACGAGGTACCTTCTGGAAGACAGGCAGCGATATCGGAAAAGGAATATTCCTCGGTTGGGGTGGAGGGAATGGTTGGATTGACCCTTACCGTTGGCGATGAGGTGATGGCTGGAGTAGGAGGTTGAGTTGATGCGGTTGTTGGGCTGGGGAGGGGAGCTCGTGTGGGTAGTAAGACTTGTGTAACAAAAACAGCGGCCTGCGAACGTTCATCTGCAGTAACGGTTGAGCAGGATATCAACAGGATAGTAACCACAACAAAGAAAGATATGAATTTCAACGATTTACATCCTTATACATAATTACATTATTTTTGATAAATGCTGAAAAGAAAATACCACCTTCGTTGTTGAATATGTTAATCAAAAAAATGCGAGTTAATTTTCACACCATAATCCCAGACTACTCAGCAAGGAGAATGCTTTTCCCACACCTGCT
>Ga0209253_10003054_pt1 | contig 14746 bp, 6 predicted proteins | sample FrelakmetBRP12BR_FD_187145 | JGI IMG/M metagenome (GOLD analysis project Ga0209253, IMG submission 187145) | Freshwater lake sediment microbial communities from the University of Notre Dame, USA, for methane emissions studies - BRP12 BR (SPAdes)... | ecosystem: Environmental > Aquatic >...
ATATAAGTGATTTGTATTCCTGACGCTCCATTCTCATAAACCAGATTCCCCTCGAGTATGGAATAATAGCAGGAATCAAGGTAAATTCCACTCCCTTGATTTTGGAAAATTTTATTTCCTTTAACGAGGATGTGCCAGCCCCAGGCGGGACGCAAACCTGTATTGTTGCCAAAGACCTCACAATTTCGAATGATGCTCCTTGAAAACTGATGGATGTTCAAGCCGTATTCTCGATTCTCCGAAATTATGCAGTCTTCTATCAGATGAAAGCCGCCGCTTTTATGGGACTCGATCCCGCTTCTGGTATTCGACGTCACGATGAGGTCCTTGAGTGAGATGTGGTGGATAGGCAGGTCGGAGCTGAGATCAAGGCCTAATTCCCCGTTTTTGACGGTGAAGCCATCGACCAGGACGTAACTGGCCGTGATATGAATCACGCTTCCGCTTCCGCCTCCAGTGATGATGGTGTTCTGTCGATCTTCTCCCTGCAGGGTCAATGATTTGGAGATGCTGACATTCTCGGTATACACGCCTTTTCGGACATAAACGATATCCCCTGGATGAGCGGCCAAGACGCCCGCCTGGATTGTCGGATAATCATCGGGAATTGTCAGAGTCTTGATTTCTTCGGGCAGGAAGTTCTCCATCGCCCACACGTCCGATGGATCGCGGCCGGTGCCTGAATCTGTGACCCGTCCCGTTTTCATCTCGAAATAGAATGCCCCATTCCCTGCAAAACCCATGGGACTGATTTGACCAATATTCGATTTCATCAGTCTGGCCGGCTGATAGCGCTTTCCTTGCCGAATAGCAAGTATCCAGGCATCCGTGGTTCCTGCCTTATGACTCGTGTAGAGAATGTTTTTGCCGTCCGGAGCCCAATCCAGGAGCAGATCATCGCCGGGCTGGACAACCAGAGGCGTCACTGTTTTCTCTTCCAGATTGTAAAGAAAAATATCGCGATCTGGATGATGATCATCCTGAATAAGACTATACACTACATACCGGCCGTCCGGGGAAAGCCTGATTGGGTCAGGCCACTGGGAGCCCAATTCCTTGACCGCAAGGACCGATCCGCTAGAAACGGAGATGAAGACAATCTGGGTTGTAAGATCAGATCTAACTAAGCTGGCCAGGATTTGACCGGCGTCGGCCGTCCAGGCCGCAGGGCGGATGTTGATAATTTTCTCATCGCTCAGAAGGATACGATTTCCTGATCCATCGATTCCTATAATCCGCAGCTCGCTATCTCCCTTCTTGTTTTGCCAGCTGTAGGCAATCTGCTTGGCGTCGGGCGAAATCACCGCATTTTGGGCATATTCGTCAGACGTCCCGTCCCGTCCGTTTTGGGTCAAATATCGGACCTCCCTCCTGGCCAGATCATAGAGCTTAAGATCGCCGGTTTCCTGATCAACGAAAGAGAAATAGCGGCCGTCACGGGAAATCGAGTTTGTTCCATAAACACCTTTTCCTCGCCAAACTCGGCGCGGAGAGATTTCTCCGAGCTCCAGGGGCGGGGGCGTTTGAAATTTTGACAAAGAAGCCAGTTCAGCCTCGGCGATTCTGACAACATCCCTTTGATCAGGATAATTCATGATCACGTCCTGGAAGGACTGAAGGGCTTCGTTGGATCTCATCCTTTGATAACAAAGGCCAATATACAATTGTGCCCTGGAGGCAAAGTACCTGTCATTCGGGTGTCTTTGTATAATTTCACGAAAGATGGTAATCGCAGCCTCTGGTTTGATTTTGGTTTCCATCAGGAACAAAGCCCTCTCCAAAAGCATTCTATAATACAAGTCAGCATAGCCGGCAGAGATGAGGGCCAAGACAGCCACCACCGTCAATAAAATCAGGGATCGTCGGTTCCTCATGTCAGCTTCCCAAAAACTATAATCCGCCCATAAACCGGTATCCTTCCCCGTAGACGGAAAAAATATATTTTGCCTGGGCCGGGTCCTCCTCAAGCTTTTTTCTCAGTTTTAAAATATGATTATCGATTGTTCGCGTCGAGGGATAGGATTCATACCCCCAGATTTTGTCCAGGAGGGTATCCCTGGTGACAACCTCTCCTCGATGAGCCACAAAGTATTTCAATATTTCGGCCTCGAGGGACGTCAGGTCAAACTCTATCCCGCTCCGCTTGACCTTGAAATGAATGAAATCGATTTCGACATCATTGAAGCGATAGACGGAAGGGACGCTTTTCTCTTCCTTTTTTCCCCGTCTGAGATGCGCCTTCACCCGGGCCATGAGCTCCCTGACGCTGAAGGGTTTCGTGATGTAGTCATCGGCTCCGATTTCCAGCCCGACGACTTTATCGACCTCTTCGCCCTTGGCTGTCAGCATCACGATCGGGATCGTGACGTTCCGCTGGCGCAATTCCCGGCAGACATCCAGCCCGTCTTTTTTGGGGAGCATGATATCGAGGAGAATCAAGTCCGGGGCTTCCTTCAGGGCTTTATTCAAACCTTCCTCTCCATCCATCGCCCAGATGACCTCGTATCCCTCGAAAACCAGGTTCAATTTCAGGCCCTTGACCAGCTCTTCTTCATCCTCGATAATTAAAATCTTCTCTTTCATTTCTCGTCTTCTTTGGTTTTAAAAATAGGCAGAATGACTGAAAAAACGCTTCCCTTTTCCGGCTCGCTCTCCACTTCGACCTTCCCCCCATGGGCTTCGGCAACATGTTTGACAATGGTCAGTCCCAGGCCGCTTCCCTGGGATTCAGAGACGACTTTGTTTTGGGAGCGATAAAAGCGTTGAAAGATCTTGCCCACGTCTTTTCGTGATATGCCGATGCCTTGATCTGCCACCTGAAGAACGGCATGGGCTTCATTTCTGAACAACCTGACGGAGACTTCATTTTTTCCCGGGGAAAACTTCATGGCATTGCTTAAAAGATTGATCAAGACGCTGGCCAGAGCTTCTCTGTCAAAATCCATAGCTGGCAGACTGGTATCGATCTCTTCGTGGACCGTGAAGCCTTCTTTCTTGAATTGATACCGGTACGATTCCAGCGTTTCTTTGACAGCGCTTGCGAGATAACCTGTCTGAAAATTGAATTCCTTTTTCCCACGTTCGATCCGAGAAGAATCTAGGACATCGTTGATGAGATGTGACAAACGTTCACTCTCTCCCGTGATGATCTCGTAGGCTTCCCGCTTGTTCTCTTCAGGGAGATTTTTCTTGTCTTTGAGCGTCTCTCCATAAAGCCTTATGAGCGTCAAGGGGGTCCTGATTTCGTGGGAGATATTATGAACGAATTCCGACTTTTGTCGTATCGTCACTGATTCACGGGAGATGTCACGGGCGATTAAGAAGGCTCCTAAACACATCATTCCGATAACGGCGATCGCAAGAATTCCGTAAAAGATATTTTCCTTTAGCGCTGAACTTTTCAAATCTTCAAGCGCGGTTTGGACGACGATAAACCTCCACGGAAAAGGTAATTGGCGAAGATGGAGACTCAAAGCGTTTTCTGGAATTACGTTTTCAAGATCGGCGCTGTCGTTTTGACCCCTCTCGTCAATCAAGCGGACCCGAATCCCTGAAGCCTGGGCAAGGGTGTTGGCGATCTCGGGCCACTTTTGATTTTTCAAATAATCGAGATCCCAGCAGAAACCTGCATAAAATGGTTGATCCGATTGAGCCTCGCTTAAAAGGGAGTAAGAAAAAAGATAGCTGGATTCGCCGGCGACGACGGAAAAACGTCCTTTTCGGGGTTCGTTTGAATATTGTGAGAAAGCCATCTTCTCTTTTATGATCGGGGCCACATTCTCCGTCAATATTTTTTTGAACTCCAGTTCTTTAAGATAGGGAGACGGCTTGTCCCGAACGGCCATATAGGATTTTTGATATTCAGGATATCGTTCAGAAGATAGCTCTCTGTCCAAAATGGATTCGATTTCTTCCGCATAAAAATCATATGTTGAAGTCTTCAAAAGCCAGGCGCCGTTCCGGAGCTTATCGAGGGTAACAATGAGAGTCTTCAGAAGATCCGTTTCTTTTTTCTGTCGCTGAGCAAGGTCGTATAATTGAAGAACCGTCAGCAAGCCGTAGGGATGGCCCAGTCTATTCTTAAGCTGGCCAAACTTTTCCAGTAATTCCTTATAGACAGAAAAGGCTTCATCGTCTCTTTTGGCCGAGACGAGACAACTTCCATAGCGCTCCAAAGCAAAGGCCTGCCACTGTTTTATGGGAGTGGAGTGACTGCACTTGTGATAAAGCTCGGCAGCCTGTGCGTATTTCTTTTGGGCGAACTCCAAATCCTCGGCTTTTTGAAAGAGAAAGGCAATCGGAGAGCCGGCCAGGCTCTGTTCCCATCGAACGAAAGGACGATCATCGTTTTCGGCCTGGGGATACACGACTCGAAAATCGACATCGAGGACAAAGATTTTCGCTCCAGACAACAAGGCTGACTGCTTGAATTCTTGACCGCTCCCCCTGAGAGTGGATAATGGAGCAAAATTTTCGGGGCTTAAAATACTATCTTCATATTGCAGAAGTGCGCTCTCAATAGACGTAATGGCCGTTTCTCCTGACATCCAGAGCTGGGATTCAAAAATTTTCCTGAAAGCTTCTCGTCTCTTGGAAAAGGCGTTCCAGCTTAAAAATCCAACAATGATTGTAGGGACAAGGATGGCGAAGAGAAAAATTATGATAATTTTTCGTCGAGCCCATATTTCCTGGGCGAAAATATTCATGCCCGAACACCCGTTAAAGAAACTTGTGCTTCCGTATTGCCTGTTCGTATGTACCTCAGTTCAACCTGAGATTATTCTCTTTTAAAGAAATTATACAGAATTCAGATGCTGATTTGTCAATAAAAAGTAAAAAATTGTCTCCAATTGCCACCGGCTCTTATGCCGGCCTTTCCGGCCGGACAGCTGGAATTCCTCGAGCGCCCCCAAAAAACGGCCAAGGCATGTCTTCGAGATGGATTGGCTCGGAATTGAGAGGAATAGGGGATGAGGGGTCTCCCAATAATTATTGGGAGGACAACTTGACATTATCTTGTGCCGCAATTTAGGATGGCGGCGTGAACGTCCATAAAGGAGCGCATATGAACATGAATATCGCAAGAACCATATCTACACGCCGTCGGATCACGGTCTTCGTCCTCGTGTTAGCGGTCGCGTTTGTCGCGGCCGCCGCGCAACCGGCGCCGCAAACGGCCGCTAAGAAGGCCCTGACCGTCGACGACTATGTGAAATGGCGCAACATCGCCAGCCAGTCGATCTCGGGCGACGGGAAATGGGTCGCCTACGTCCTGCAGCTCACCAACGCCATTCCGGCCGAGTCTAAACCAATCCTTCATCTGCTGAACCTCGAGACCAACGTGGAGGTGACGGTCGCGGACGCCTCCGACGCGGTCTTCTCGGCAGACTCGAAGTGGATCGCCTATCAGGTGGACCCCGGCGCCGCGCAGCGAGCGCGCGCCGCCCGCGCCGGCTCCGGGGCGGCCCCTGTAACTGAGCCCGGAACGCCGCCAACGACCCCGCCGTCGCAGCCCGGCGTAGCGCCGGCGACGCCCGCTCAGGCCGGCCAAGCAGGCCGCGGCGGAGCGGCGCAGCCGATTCCCCCGCGGCGTGTCGAGCTGCGCAACCTGGAATCCGGCGCGGTGCGGTCCTGGCAGGACATCGGCTTGATCACGTTCTCTCCGACGTCCACCCATCTGGTCCTCCGGCGCCGGGGGCCCGAAACGGGCGAGGCATCGGGCCCGCGCGGCAGCGGGACGCCTGCGACAGCCGGCACTCGGGCCGCGAGCCCATCGGCAGGGCCGAGAGGCCTCGACGTCATCCTGCTGGACCTGACGACCGGACGTCATCAGTTGCTCGGGAGTGTGGCGGACATTGCCTTCAATCGCACCGGTGAGCTGCTGGCCTATACTGTGGACGCGGCCGTGAAGGACGGCAACGGCGTCTTCATCTTCGATACGCGCGACGGTCGCATCACGCCGCTCGACAACGACGCTAAGAACTACAGCCGGCTTGCCTGGAGCGAATCGGGTAAGGCGGTCGCCGTTTTCAAGGGGATCGAGGTCGAAAAGATGCGCGAAAAAGACAATGTCCTCCTCGCGTTCCAGGACGTCACGGCGGCGTTGAAGGACGGGGGCGCCGCTCCCGTGCCGGTCGTTTTCGAACCGGCGAAGGCGGAGGGCTTCCCGAAGGGCCGGGTGGTCAGCGACCGGGCAGCCCTCGGCTGGAGCGAGGACGACAAGCGAGTGTTCTTCGGTATCAAGGAGCAAGTGGCGGCGCCCGATACGACGCGCAAGTCGACGGACGAGGCCGCCGACGTCGATGTCTGGAACACGGGCGATGAGCGGATTCAGTCGGCCCAGATGGTCCGCGCGGAACAAGAGCGCAACTTCACCTTCCGCCAGGCGTTCGACGTCTCCGCAAAACGGTTCGTCAAGCTCGCGGACGAAACGATGAGGGAATTGGACGTCGCCCCAGACGGCAAGTGGGCTGTGGGGCGAGATATTCGCGGGTACATTCATGATGACAAGCTTCCGGCCGCAGACATCTACCGCGTGAACACATCTACGGGCGAACGGACGCTGATCGCCAAGGGGCAGCTGACCGGCCGATATGCGTTCGGCATCACGCCGCAGGGCATGCATTTCCTCTACTGGAAGGACGGCAAGTTCCAGGCCTACGACTTCGAGGCGGGCACAACGAAAACGCTCGGCGGTGGGGCCGCGGTGAGCTTCGTCGATAGGGAATACGACTATCCGGGTCCGAAGCCGTCTTACGGCCTGGCCGGCTATACCAATGATGGAAAGGCGGCCATCGTCCATCACAGGTACGACCTATGGCTTCTTCCTCTGGACGGCTCCGCTCCGAAGAACCTCACCAACCACGCCGGGGCGAAGAATGAGGTCCGTTTCCGCATCGTCCGCCCCGTGCCGGACGATCCGATTGTCCCGCGTTGGGTCGGTCCCCGCGGGACCATCGACCTTTCCAAGCCTGTCACCCTGTCCGCCTACGGCCAGTGGACGAAGAAATCGGGATACTACGAACTGGCGGGCGGCGAGTTGAAGGAGTTCCTATACGAGGATGCGTCCTACGGCCCGCCGACGCGGGCCATGAAGGCGGACCGGTACCTCTTCACGCGTCAGACGTTCGTCGAATATCCCGACCTGCGCGTCTCCGGACCGGGCTTCAAGGATTCGAAAAAGATCTCCGATGCGAACCCACAACAGAAGGATTATCTGTGGGGCCACCGCGTGCTTTTCGACTTTAAGAACAAGGACGGCGTGCGCCTGCAAGGCATCCTGGCCATCCCGGACGATTACAAACCGGGCGAGAAGCGACCCATGCTGGTGATGTTCTATGAGAAGAACTCGCAGAACATGCACATCTACAGCGCGCCGGCTTATCTCCCGAGCATGGGACGGATACCGGTTCAGGCCGTTAGTGACGGCTACCTCACCATGCTGCCGGACATTCATTTCCGCACCGGCTCCTCACATACCGATATGCTGGAGTGCGTCGAGGCGGCCACGCGCAAGGTCATCGAGATGGGTTACGCCGATCCGAAGCGGATCGGCGTCTCCGGCCACAGCTACAGCGGCGAGGGCGCGGCCTTCATCGGGACGATGTCGAAGATGTTCGCCGCCGTCGGCATGGGGGCCGGCGTCGTCGACCTCTATAACGATTTCAACCAAAACTGGGGCTGGGCGTACCAGTATCAGGGCGGGAGCGGCGAGAACGGGAACGAGTACTACCTCTATAGTCAGGGGCGCTGGGGTTTTTCGCCATGGGATCAACCCGACCGGTATCGCAACGAATCGGCGCTCACACACGCTCCGAAGGTGACCGTACCATTCCTGATCATGCACGGGACGGCCGACCCGACCGTCGGCTTCATTAACGCCGTCGCCTTCTACAACGCCCTGCGGTATAACGGCAAGAAGGCCGTGCTGTTGGCGTATCCGAACGAGGGGCACGGGCTGCGCGGGATGGCCAACCGGAAAGACCTGACGACTCGGTTCTTCGAGTTCTTCGACCACTACTTGAAGGGCGCGCCGGCGCCGAAATGGCTGACCGAGGGCGTGCCTTATTTGAAGAAGGAGGCGGGCGTCTCCAAATAATCCGGCGCGTTCCTTGATGCTTCGTTTCCGATGTGCCGGGGACTCTATGACGAATAGTGGGATGCAAGAAATGGGGAAGAGCGCGGCAGGATTATTAAGGAAACAGGAAGGTCGTGGACTCAGGGACGAGGAAGTCAGTCAAATGACGGGATTTTCATCGTCGCACCGCCCTCGAGGGCAGACTTGTGGGCGACAATTCCCGGAACGGTAAAGGCCAGCGCTTCATAGATATCAATGGCCGGCTTCCGCTTATTGACGAGGGCATCGATGAACTCGTGCGTGAGGAACGTATGTGAACCGTCATGGCCGCTGGAATGGCGGAGCGGCTCGGGCAGCATATCCGTCTTCCACCACTCGGGCACCGCGTAGGTTTCGAAAGAGGACTTTCGCCGGGCGAATCCCGCATCGTCTTTTTCGCTTTCCTCCGAGATCCGGCGAATGACGGGGGCCGCGCCGTTTGGATGCTGGCCGAAAAGACTCATCCGGCTTCCGTACCATTGACCTCTTTCGCAGCCGCCGAAGGCTCCTCTCCAGAAGACCATGACTCTGAACGAATGCCCTTGATCCGTTTTGAAAAAAGCCGCCTCGCTCCAGAAAGGATTTTTATAAACGTTCGGGAAGCTGATAGGATCCTTGTCTCCCCAGCCCGTGGCCGTCACTTCGGTCAGACGCTCGCCGGTGACGCCGACCAAATACGAAGTGCAGTGAGTCGGGTAGATCATCGGCGGAAAGCCGTGACGCCAGGTCGGCTTGCCCTGGGCGTCGTACCAGAGGGAATATTCCATCCCGGGATGGAGGTACTCCGCTTCTGAGTAAAAAATCTCCCCGAACTGACCCTCTCGGTAGAACCGGCGTGCCGAAATCACGATCTGGTGATAAAAGCTTGTCTCGGCCATCATGTAGGTCAGGCCGGTCGCCTTGACGCAATCGAGAAGCTCTTCCGCTTGCTCCAAACTGATCGCCGCGGGCACGGCGCTGATGACGTGTTTTCCGGCCTTGAGACAGGCTGTGCAATGCCGGACATGATCGGGGGCGCCGGTAAATACGGCGACCGCGTCCACGCTTTGATCTTTGATGAGATCTTCCAATGAATTGTAAACATTGGAGCATCGATAAATCTCCATCAAGCGTTTGCGGCGGTCTTCCCGGAGATCGCTGACAGCCTGGACAATACAGTTCGGATGCTCATGCCAGTAAAAATCGGACCCGAATCCGCCTCCGACGACGCCGATTCGGATTTTCTGTGTTGATAATGAGGAGGCAATATTCGGATGTGCCGGGCCTGGCTTCAGCAATCCCGGGACGAGCGATATGCCGGCGAGGGCCGCGCTGCCTTTAAGGATGAAATCCCGCCGCGTCAAGGACTTTTTCATTTCGGGACGGTTCTTTTTACTCATCGACTTCGCTCCCTTCTTGCATGATGTTTAAATGCATATTCCTTCGCTCGAAAAATTTTATCCCCCGCCGATGATCGAAGTCAAGCCGTCTTAACGGCTTCTTTTTTCGCGATTTATCATCACCAAAAAGTTACCTCTCCAATTTACATCAACCCCTCGAATAAGGTAATATTATCCTCCGGAGCGCGCCTGTAGCTCAGTGGATAGAGCGACGGACTCCGGATCCAAATCAGCCGATTCTCCTAACCTCCTGAAAATAAAGTAATAGTCAGTCTTATCAGTAATTTACGAATTTTCTCTAGGCACATGGAGGTATACTAAGGTATACGGAAGTATGCCTAGGTTGGTCACAATTTGGTCACAATTCAATTCTCCGGATTATTCCATCTCTGCATAGGTATTATTATTTTTCTATAGGTCGCCCTAATGGCGGGCGAGCAGGGGCGGAGTACTTTTAGGGTCGGCGATTGTTGTAGCTTTATCTGCTATGTCTGATCACTTTTCCAGGCTTCCTACCTGTATGTGTTCTGTTTTTATAGATAAGTGTGCCGTTTACCAATACAAACTCAATCCCTACTGGACGCTGATCTGGATTTATATAGTCTCCTGTCTCTTTAATTGATTCGTAATCGAATATGAGAATGTCAGCAAAATTCCCCGCTTTAAGAATCCCTCTATCCTTTAATCCGATAACCCGAGCGGGTAGGGATGTTGCTTTCCGGACGGCTTCCTCCAGGCTGAGAATCGAACATTCTTTCACATATCTCCTGATGTATTGAGGATACAGACCGTAAGCAGTGGGGCTAACGTCAAAATCATCCTCTAATTCCGGGGGAAGGGCACGAGTATCAGTGCAAGGCATGGCATAGGGATACTTTATTAATACTGGGATGACTTCGGGGTGAAGCCTCGGATCTAAGTGCTGAATCCAAATTGTATCCGGATCCTCCACTATAATGTCAAAGATTGCCTCTAATGCATCTGTGTTGCGTAGCTTAGCTATTTCCGCAATGGTTTTGCCTTCGTATTCCTTATTTTTGCAGCTAATTATCTTGAAATAATTCATCCAGTACGGCCACGCTTTGGTATGAATCATCCCCAGTTTCAACCTGCCTGCCTCATACGTACTCCTCACCTTATCTCGAAATTCTTTCGTCTTAAGCTGAGCGATATAGTCTTTTTTCGATCGTTTTGCGATCTGATAGACCCAATTCAAAGCAGGACTCTTGGAAAAAAGCCCCCAATACATCCATTCCTTTCCTGAGATGTTTCCCTCGTAGGGGATGATGTCAAAGGTAACGTCAATCCCCTCTGCTCTGGCGCTTTCAACGAGATTTAGGGTTGCATGAGCTCCTGCCTTCTCCAAGGAATCGGGATGGGGCTGAGGCACCATATAGGCATTGTCCATATGAGCAATGTTGGTGCGAATTCTTGTTCTTCGTGCGACTTCGATAGCTTCTGCATATCCCCTGTACATCCCCACGAATGCATCTTCCACCGGGCCGCAGAAAACGCCGTAGTTCACTTCTTTGGGGTCATCCGTTGCCCACTGTGACTGGACACCTCTTGTGTGAGGATCAAAGAAACCTCCGTACTTCTTCACTTCCTTGGCGATGGCTACAATTTCCTCTGTGTCTGCAAAGTGGCCAGGACCAGGATCTAAACCCACTGAAAATCCAAAGGCACCGTTCTCCATAGCTTCTGCTGCGAGTTCCTTCATCTTCTCGATTTCTCCTGCGGTTGCCCTCCTGCGGTAGTCATCCCCCATGACGAGTCTCCTCATGGTATTATGCCCTACCAGCGGAGCATAGTTTATAGAAATCTCGGCCTTTTCCACCTCGCGAAGCCAGTCACCGAATTTCTTATATTTTTGTGGAGCAGGTGAATCTCCGCAGTTTCCCCCAAGGAAAGTTGTGATGCCCTGCATGACCAAATTTTCGCAGAGAGGATACTTCATTATGCTTAGGTCAGCGTGGTTGTGTGGATCGATGAAACCGGGGCATGTTGTGAGATTCAAACCATCGATGACGACAGGCGCATTACCCTTAACATTACCCATGGCCACGATCTTTTCGCCTCTAATAGCAATATCGCCTTTGAAAGGAGCCTTGCCCGTACCATCGATAATCGTTGTGCTTTTTATGATCACATCATAATCCTCCAGGATCACCGTGGATGTACAAGGAATGAACAGGAGGAAGAGAAGAAACAACAAAAATCCTCCTTGCATCAATTTTTTTCTATTCATTTTAATATCTGCTTTCACTCACCGGGATGATAAGCTCGTTCAAGGTTGGCTTTGATCTCTTCCAGCGTAAACCAGGCTGGTTTGAATTTCTTATTGACAAAAAGTTCTGCCTGATCAAAGAAGTGCGGTGAATCCGGATCTGAATTCTGACCATAACATATTACAGAACGACGTTTTATCGTCTCGCCAAACTCAATGACCGCAACATAGGTATGCCCGCTGACTCCATAGAGCTTCTTACTTCCTGCAGAGGGAAAAGAATTATAGGCAAACACCATCCCAAACCGCGAGCCCGAAGCACCAGGACAAGGCAGGCTTTCCTTCTCATCACTAAATTGCGCTCCGATTATTCGATCATCCATCCGCTGATGCCGGTTAATGTCTCCCCAGCGAACACGCCATGTCCCCCAGTCCTTCCTCAATTCTTCTAGGGCTCTCTCTAGCACCCGGATCCTTTTCCAGGGCTTATTGTCTTCTTCCCCAGCCGGCCCGGGATACATCCTCCAATGCCACAGGAAAAACAGGGTGGCCGGTATGGATTCAATGGTGCTAAGGCGATTCCAAGAGGATAATTCAGAAACAGCCTCGCCAACCTCCTTGTTCCAAGACGAATGCGCTTTTTTGTACGCCTCCCACTCCGTTTCAATCCCGGGTATTTCATCCTCTGCCACAATAGAGTATGTGCTAAAGGCCGCCTCAGCCCATTCCTCAAAAGAAAATTTCTCCTCACGAGAAAGAATATGTCTGGAAACTCTCGATCTGGCATTGTCCCCCACCTCAGTCACCATATAACGCGGATAATCTTCTCTCCTCGGATTCCCTTCAGAAGTCGTCTGGAACGGCGTCGCATTACAGTTCTGCATCCATCCGCTTTTCGGGTTCAGGATCTGAGGAAGCTCGTGGACCTCATGGTACCCTTGCCATTCGGTTGCCGGATCGCTCCCGTCGACCGGCTTTGACCAGTCGAAACGGGGATCACGCTTGGGAATCGCACCACTGTAGATGTAGAAGATGTTCCCCTGCTTATCCGCATACATGATGTTGTGGAAGACAACACCACGGATCGAGAGCGCCTTCTTGAATTCCTCCAGATTCCGAGCCTTCGCCATGGCTATCCACTGCTTAAACATGCTGCCTTTCTCTATCTTCGAAACTCTCAAAGAAAGGTACTTGCCATCCCTGTTGTCCACTATGGGCCCGTGATGAGTCTTGCGGAGCGTGACTTTTCGCTCCTCCATTCCACTCTCAGTCTTCACCTTAACCACCTCACTCCACTCCGTCGCCGTCCGGAATCCATACCCATAACGGTAGTTCAGGGGATTTTCCGGATCATCGAACGTCTCTACGTAAAGATCCGCAACGTCTGGACTATTCACACACAACGCCCATCCTAAGTGTTCCGTGTGCCCCATAACCGGAATTATCCCCGCCCCATAGCCCTGACACCCTGAATAATTCAAGCCTTCCTCGCTGTGAAGATGGGCTTCGTAGGCTTCGCTGATATTCATGTGGGGATTGAGAAACAGCATGGCATGTCCTGTCTCACTCTTGCTCGGACCAATCGCCCACGCATTCGATCCAATTTCCTGCTCTCTGGGTTTTGTAACTTCAACCAGCGACTTGCGGATGTCTATCCCAAGGTTCCCCAGCAGTGCTTGAGACCAGTCCATATCGCTAAGAAAAGCAAGCCACGGCTCAAATCGTTTCAGAATCTTTGGCTTCACCTCAGGATTCTTGATCAAAAAGTAATTGAGTCCGTCGGCAAATGCGTCGCAAAGGGCCCGCACCTCAGGGGTTTCTCCTTCATACTGAGCCTTGCATCGCTTCGCAAATTCAAACGCCCGCATCCTGACATCATAGGTGAATGATTCCTCGCCCCTAAGCTCTGAAAGCCTACCAAGCATTTGTAAATAAAACCGTTCAATTTTGTAAAACTTGTCCTCTGCTCGAGCATACATGTACCCAAAAATAACACTAGCATCGGTAGGACCAAAAATGTGCGGCACGCCATAAGTGTCCCGATAAATGGTTACAGACTTGGCCATCTTTTCCATCCGCTCCAAGGCACGCTGTCCTCCGCTCTTCTCTTGGGTGTAGCCAATCATGACGATAACCAGCGTCCAAATAATGCTCATCCCTATGACAAATCTTAATCGCATAAAATACCTCCTTTACACACTCTTATTTAATTCCCCCTAGCCGTTATATGCTTGAGCGTTCTTTGCATAGACTTCTCCTTTCAATGGATCACGGTTTTTCGGCTGAGAAAAAAAGGTCTAGGCTATGATTCTTCGATTATCCGGCATTCCCTCCCTTTCGCTCCGCCCGGAAATAGTCGGCCGCCGTCCGGCGGACGATCTCATCCTTGTCGTCCAAGGCCTGCCGGATCGTTTCCCGGGAGCTCGGATCATCGATTTCGATCAGTTTCCTTATGGCGACTCTGCGGACTAGATCAACTTCGTTTTTCATAGCTTTCATCAGTAGGGGAAGGGAAGCTCGGGGCTCAAGTCCGGCAGCGGCTTTCACAGCCTCCAGACGGACTTCGCTGCTTGCATCCTCCAAGGCGTTTTCCAGGGCCAGCCGCGCCCTTGGTTTTCCGGTCTTCGCCAGCGCGGCCAGCGCGATCTTTCTGACTTCGGTCACTTCATTGTCCATGGCCAGGAGGAGCGGTTCGAGACGGTCTTCGGGGGGGAGGCCGGCGATCGACCTCACGGCCAAGAGCCGCATGTCTGTATCTTCGTGGCCGAGCATAGCGACCAAGGCCTGGATTCTCCGGTTCGAGTCCGTGTCAGAAGCGGGATTCAGGGCCGATGGCGTCTCGCTCCGGATCGGCGCCGCGGATTCCTTCTTAAAGGGGGGTTGCTCCGACGTCCGCGTCTTTCCCGGAATGAAGCCGTCCGACCCGAAGGCCGCTCGGGAGGGCGTGTTCCAGAGCCGGGCTGAGGCGATCGGAAGCAGGATGCACGCCAGAAGGATGACGGAGGGGATTCCGTATCGAGGCCG
>Ga0209253_10003055_pt1 | contig 14744 bp, 8 predicted proteins | sample FrelakmetBRP12BR_FD_187145 | JGI IMG/M metagenome (GOLD analysis project Ga0209253, IMG submission 187145) | Freshwater lake sediment microbial communities from the University of Notre Dame, USA, for methane emissions studies - BRP12 BR (SPAdes)... | ecosystem: Environmental > Aquatic >...
CGTCGCCTTCGGCGAGCGTGCCTTCGAGGATCATCGCCACCACCTTGTCACGAAGCTGGCGGTAGATCGGCTGGTTGTCGTTCCAGGTGGAGTCCATGCGTCATCAGGGTTCAGACTACGGTGGTGCGCTGCTCTACTGTAGCAGAACACCGAGGCCGGTCCCGTCAGGGGTGACCGGTGCGCGATATTGCGACGGAGGGGTGCGCATCGAGAGCCGGGGACGTGATGGCCTGATGCGCCACCGGCCTCGATGCGACCGCATACCCTGCGACCAGCCATGCGACGACGGCGAGGACTGTTGCCCAGATCCTGTCTGACGTCTTCATGGCGGTCACCTCATCCGTGAGTGGGCTTCCTTGGTGTTGTAGTTAACTACAACACTAAACACTTTGCAAGCCCTGGACACACAGATTGAGCCGGCAGCAGGGGCGGCTTTCTGACCAAGCTCGCTTTGCAGCGCGTTAAAATGTCTATCCCCCGGACAGACACAAGCGACGGGCACCCTGACCCGCCGCGAGCGACCCGGGATCCGACACCACAAAGAGAATTCCCTCATGAAGACCCCTGTCAACGTCGCCATCACCGGCGCCGCGGGCCAGATCGGCTACGCGCTTGCCTTCCGAGTGGCCTCGGGCCAGATGCTCGGTCCCGACCAGCCGGTCAACCTGCACCTGCTCGAGATCACGCCGGCCCTTGGCGCACTGCAGGGCGTCATGATGGAACTGAACGACTGCGCGTTCCCGACGCTGAACAAGATCGTCGCGACCGACGACGCGAAGGTTGCGTTCAAGGATTGTCACGCTGCGCTGTTGGTCGGCGCGCGTCCGCGCGGGCCAGGCATGGAACGCAAGGACCTGCTGCTCGCCAACGCGCAGATCTTCTCGGCGCAAGGCAAGGCGCTCGACGCCGTCGCTGATCGCAACGTGCGCGTGCTGGTGGTCGGCAACCCGGCCAACACCAACTCGCTGATCGCGATGAAGAACGCGCCGAGCCTCGACCCGAAGCGCTTCACCGCGATGGTCCGCCTCGATCACAACCGCGCGCTGTCGCAGCTGGCGGAGAAGACGGGCACGCACGTGACCGATCTCAGGAAAGTGATCATCTGGGGCAACCACTCGGCGACGCAGTATCCCGACCTGCATCACGCGACGGTTGCGGGCAAGCCCGCGCTGTCGCTGGTCGATCAGGCCTGGTACGCGGACACGTTCATCCCCGTCGTGCAGCAGCGCGGCGCGGCAATCATCAAGGCGCGCGGCGCATCGTCGGCCGCCTCGGCTGCATCAGCCGCGATCGACCACATCCGCGACTGGGCGCTCGGCACGCCGGCGGGCGACTGGGTCTCGATGGGCATTCCGTCGGACGGCAGCTACGGCATTCCAGAGGGCGTGATCTACGGCTTCCCGGTGACCTGCAGCGGCGGCAAGTACGAGATCGTGCAGGGTCTCGCGGTCAACGGTTTCAGCCGCGCGCGCATGGACGCGACCCACAAGGAACTCCTCGAGGAACGCGACGGGGTCAAGGACCTCATCTAGGAAGGGGTTAGGGGATAGGGGTTGGGGGATAGTCGGAACACTGGCCGCCCCTGCTCTCGCAGTTCCGACTACCTCAAGACTGGCGGGCGATGGCTGCGATTCCATCGCCCGCTTTGCCATCCACGGAAATGACAGCGGACAAGAAGAACAGGCTGCGTGACGTGGTGTTCGGGGCGCCGCGCGACCCGATGGCACCGGAAACGCGCAAGCACATCGCGCTCGCCGCGTTCCTGGCCTGGATCGGCATCGGTGCCGACGGCCTGTCTTCCTCTGCATACGGCCCCGCCGAAGCGTTCATGGCGCTCGGGACGCACAATCAACTGGCGCTCTACCTCGCGGTCGCCACTGCCTTCACCGTGTTCGTGATCTCGCTGGCCTACAACCAGGTCATCGAGCTGTTTCCGAACGGCGGCGGCGGTTACAAGGTGGCGACCAAACTCGTCGGTCCCTATGCCGGTCTCGTTGCGGGCTCCGCGCTGATCGTCGACTACGTGCTGACGATCGCGATCTCGGCAGCGAGTGGCATCGATGCGCTCTTCAGCCTGCTGCCGCCCGTGCATCAGGTGGTAAAGCTCGAGGCGGCGGTCGTCGTGGTCGTGCTGCTGATCTACCTGAACCTGCGCGGCATGCGCGAATCGATCAGCCTGCTCGCGCCGATCTTCATCGGCTTCTGCCTCACGCACTTCGCGCTGATCGGTTACGGCATCTGGGCGCACGGGGACGGCCTGAGAGTCGAAGTGCAGCAGACGATCCACGAAACACACCTGCTCGCGGGACAGTCCGGCTGGTTCTTCGTGATGGCGCTGTTCCTCAAGGCGTATTCCCTTGGCGGCGGCACCTACACCGGCATCGAAGCGGTCTCGAACAACGTCAACATGCTGAAGGAACCGCGCGTGCGCACCGGCAAGTGGACGATGTTCCTGATGGCGCTGTCGCTGAGCCTCACCGCCGCGGGCATCATCCTGCTGTACCTGCTGTGGGACGTACAGCCGTCGGCGACGGGCGAGACCCTGAATGCCGTGGTGTTCGGCAGCATCATCGCGAACCTCGGCTTCGATTCGCATACGAGCCACCTGCTCCTGGTCGTCGTGCTGGTGTTCGAAGGCGCATTGCTCTTCGTTGCAGCCAACACAGGGTTTCTCGGCGGTCCCGCCGTGCTCGCAAACATGGCGGTGGATCGCTGGGTGCCGAACCAGTTCAGCGCGCTGTCTTCCCGTCTCGTCACCCGCAACGGCATCCTGCTCATGGGCGCCGCAGCACTCGCCATCCTGGTCTGGACGAAGGGCTACGTCGGACTGCTCGTCGTGCTCTATACCGTGAACGTGTTCATCACTTTCGCGCTGTCGCTGCTCGGGCTGACACGGTTCTGGTGGCAGCAGCGGCGTGACGTGCCGCAGGCGCGCAGCCGGTTCCTGCTGGCCGCCTTCGCATTGCTGATCACGGTGTCGATTCTCGCGGTGATCGTGGTCGAGCGCTTCCTGCAGGGCGGCATCGTCACGCTATTCATTACCTCGACGGTGGTCTGCATCGGCCTGCTCATCCGCCGGCATTATTCGCGCGTGCGTGAAATGGCCAACGCCCTGGAGCGTTCCGTGCGCTGGCGCTGGCAGGACCTGCAGGGCGAGCCGCCGGCGATCGACCCGTCGCAGCCAACGGCCGTGTTCCTGGTGAGCGCCAACCGTGGCATCGGACTGCACACGGTCGAGCGCGTCGAGACCCTGTTCCCAGGGCACTTCCGCAATTTCGTCTTCGTCAGCGTGGGCACCGTCGACAGCGAATCGTTCGGCAGCGAGCAGTCGTTGCGCACGCTGCAGTACGAGACCCGCGCGTCGCTCGACGGACTGGTCAACTACTCCCAGGTCCACGGCAAGGGCGCGTGCTGGTTCGACGCTTACGGCGCGGATCGTCTGGCCGAGCTGGAGAAGCTCGCTTTGACGGTGCGAGAGACGTTCCCCCACAGCGTCTTCTTTACCAACCGGCTCGTGTTCGAAAAGGAGCGCTGGTGGAATCGCCTGCTCCACAGCGAGACCCCGCTCGCGATGCAGCGCCTGCTGCACGTGCATGGTCTTGAACTCGTGATTCTGCCGGTGACGCTGCGCGACGCCGAGGCGACAGATTCCTGACCGCCTCAGTGTTGCGGGCACGATCTGACCCTCCTCGGAGCGGTCGATCCTGCGGTCACGTGCGTTGACAATTTTAGAATGAACGTTCATTCTTACCAGTCATCCGTTCCGCGCAGCGCCCATCCGGGTCAGCACGACCTGAGTCTGTCGAGGTCACATGTCATCGCCCAAGTTCGCGAATCGCAGGGCCGTTCTTGTCGTCGTCGGTCTGACAGGAGTCGCGGCATGCGGCAGCCCGGAAAGCGCCCCCCAGGGCCGGGGAGCGATGCCCGTCACGGTCGTGACGCTCGCCACGGCGCCGGTCGTTCTGCACCGTGAACTGCCTGGACGGACCACGCCCTACCTCGTCGCGGAAGTGCGGCCGCAGGTCAACGGGATCGTGAAGCAGCGGCTTTACACAGAAGGGTCTGCGGTAAAGGCCGGACAGCCGCTGTACCAACTCGACGATGCTACGTACCAGGCGGACCTCGCGAGCGCCAGAGCTGCGCTCGCCCGCGCGGAGGCGACGCTCAACACTGCCCGTCTCAACTCGCGGCGCTCCGCTGACCTGTTCGCGATCAACGCTGTCAGCAAGCAGGACGACGAAAACGCCGCGGCTGCGTTGAAGCAGGGCGAAGCCGACGTTGCCGCTGCCGCGGCGGCTGTCCGCAGCGCAGAGGTCATCCTCGGCTACGCGCGCATCACGGCGCCGATCGGCGGCCGCATCGGCAGATCCTCCGTGACCCAGGGTGCGCTCGTCACTGCGAACCAGGACGAACCGCTCGCTACGGTGCAACAGCTCGACCCCATCTACGTGGACCTGACGCAGTCGAGCGCGGAATGGCTGGCACTGCGCAGGGAACTGGCGGCGGGGCGGCTCGAGGGCACGAAGGACATGCCGGTCGCGATCGTCCTCGAGGACGGCACGCCCTATGCGCAGTCCGGCAAGCTCGCGTTCTCCGAAGTCAGCGTCGATCCGACGACCGGCAGCTTTGCGTTGCGTGTCGTCGTCCCGAACCCCGAGCACATCCTGCTGCCCGGCATGTACGTCCGCGCCATCGTCGGCACCGGCACGCGGCAGGCAGGCCTGCTCGTCCCGCAGCAGGGCATCGCGCGCGACCCGAAGGGCCACACGACTGCGATGGTCGTCGGCCAGGATGGCAAGGTGGAAGTGCGCTCGGTGCGCGTGAGCCAGGCGATCGGCGACAAATGGCTGGTAGAAGAAGGCCTGGCTGCCGGCGACAAGGTGATCGTCGAGGGACTGCAGAAGGTGCAGCCCGGCGCGTCGGTGCAGCCGACGGAAGCCGGGGCGACGCCGCCGCCCGCCGCTCCGCCCGCTCCCACGCCGACGTCGTAAGCGCCCGGCAATGGCACACTTTTTCATCGACCGACCGATCTTCGCGTGGGTCATCGCGATCATCATCATGCTGGCGGGCGGCCTCGCGATCACACAGCTGCCGATCTCGATGTACCCCAACATCGCCCCGCCCGCGGTGACGATCAGCGCCAACTACCCGGGCGCGTCGGCGCGGGTCGTCCAGGACGCGGTGACGCAGATCATCGAGCGGAACATGAAGGGCCTCGACGGCCTGATCTACATGTCTGCGACCAGCGACGCCTCGGGCAACGCGTCGGTCACCCTCACGTTCGAATCCGGCACCGACCCGGACATCGCCCAGGTCCAGGTGCAGAACAAGCTGCAGCTGGCGATGCCTTCGCTGCCGCAGGAAGTGCAGCGCCAGGGCGTCAACGTGACCAAGTCGCGCAGCGGCTTCCTCATGGTCATCGCGTTCGTCTCGAAGGACGGCAGCATGACGCGCGACGACATCTCGGATTACGTCGGCGCGAACCTGGTCGACCCGCTGAGCCGCGTCCCGGGCGTGGGCACGGTGCAGCTCTTCGGATCGCCGTACGCGATGCGCATCTGGCTCGACCCGAACAAGCTCGAGACGTATGGCCTCGCCGTGGGCGACATCATCACGGCGGTGCGCGCCCAGAACGCCCAGGTCACGATCGGCCAGCTCGGCGGCGCGCCCGCGGTCGAGGGGCAGCAACTGAACGCGACGATCAGCGCGCAGGAACGCCTGCAGACGCCGGAGCAGTTTCGCGACATCGTCCTGCGCAGCAATCCCGACGGGTCGGCCCTCAAGCTCGGCGACGTCGCGCGGGTCGAGATCGGCGCCGAGACCTACGAATTCGTCAGTCGCTACAACCGGCAGCCGGCGAGCGGCGTTGCGATCTCGCTGGCGACCGGCGCCAATGCGCTCGAAACCGCAGCCGGCGTGGAGCGGGCGCTGGACGCACTGCGGCCGTATTTCCCGACCGGCCTCGAAGCGGTCGTCCCGTTCGACACGACACCGTTCGTGCGGATGTCGATCAAGGGCGTGATCACGACGCTGGTCGAGGCGATCGTGCTCGTGTTCCTCGTCATCTACCTGTTCCTGCAGAACTTCCGCGCCACGCTGATTCCCACCATCGCGGTGCCCGTGGTGCTGCTCGGGACCATGGGCGTGCTGGCCGCGCTCGGCTTCTCGATCAACATGCTCACGATGTTCGCCCTGGTGCTGGCGATCGGTCTGCTGGTGGACGACGCCATCGTCGTGGTCGAGAACGTCGAGCGCGTGATGCGCGAGGAGGGGCTGTCGCCCGTCGAAGCCACGCGCAAGTCCATGCGGGAGATCACCGGCGCGCTCGTCGGTATCGGCCTGGTGCTCGCGGCAGTGTTCGTGCCGATGGCGTTCATGCCGGGTTCGATTGGCGTGATCTACCGGCAGTTCTCCGCGACGATCGTGTCGGCCATGTCGTTGTCGGTGCTGGTTGCGATCGTGCTCACGCCGGCGCTGTGCGCGACGATGCTGAAGCCGGTGCACAAGGGCGAGCACCACGCCGAGACAGGTTTCTTCGGCTGGTTCAACCGCGTGTTCGAGCGCGGCAGCGCGGGCTACCAGGACGGCGTGCGCGGCATCCTGGCGCGCAGCGGCCGCTTCATGCTCGTGTTCGCCGCCCTGGCCGGCCTGATGGTCCTGCTGTTCGCGCGGCTGCCCACAGCGTTCCTGCCGCAGGAGGACCAGGGAACCCTGCTCGCGCAGCTGATCGCGCCGGTCGGCGCGACACAGCAACGCACCCTGCAGTCGCTGGAAAAGGTGGAAGAGCATTTCCTCGAAGGCGAGAAGAGCGCGGTCAAGGCGGTGTTCGGCCTGCAGGGCTTCAGCTTCGGCGGGACCGGCCAGAACAACGGCATGGCCTGGATCAACCTGAAGGACTGGAGCGAGCGCAAGGCGCCTGAGCTGCACGCCGATGCGATCGCCGGCCGCGCGATGGCGGGACTGTCGCAGATCAAGGACGCCTTCGTCTTCGCGTTCGTGCCGCCGCCGATTCCGGAACTCGGCCTTTCTGCTGGCTTCGCTTTCTTCCTCAAGGACAACGGCGGCGCAGGCCACGAGGCGCTCACGGCCGCGCGCAACCAGTTCCTGGGGGCTGCCGCGCAGAGCAAGCTGCTGGCGAACGTGCGCCCGAATGGCCAGGAAGACACGCCGCAGTTCCACATCGACGTCGACAACGAGCGGGCTGCCGCGCTCGGGCTGGCGACGGCCGACATCAATTCGACGCTCTCCGCGGCCTGGGGCGGCCAGTACATCGACGACTTCGTCGACCGCGGTCGCGTGAAGCGGGTCTACATCCGCGCGGATGCGCCGTTTCGCATGACGCCTGACGACTTCAAGCTCTGGTCGGTGCGCAACGCCGAAGGACGCATGGTGCCGTTCTCCGCATTTGCCACATCGCGCTGGGACTACGGTTCGCCGCGCCTCGAGCGGTACAACGGCGTGCAGGCAATGGAGATCAATGGCCAGGGTGCGCCTGGCGTCAGCACGGGCCAGGCGATGGCCGAAGTGGAGCGCCTGGTCGAGCAGCTGCCGGCGGGCTTCGGCGTCGAGTGGACCGCTGTTTCCTACCAGGAACGTCAGGCAGGCTCGCAGACGCCCCTGCTCTACGCGCTGTCGCTCCTGATCGTCTTCCTGTGCCTCGCTGCATTGTACGAAAGCTGGTCCATCCCGACGGCGGTGCTGATGGTGGCGCCGCTCGGCATCCTCGGCGCAACCCTGGCCAGCACTTTATTCGGCATGCATCGTGATGTGTATTTCCAGGTGGCGATGCTCACCACCGTCGGCCTCACCAGCAAGAACTCGATCCTGATCATCGAGTTCGCCAAGCGGAACCTCGAGCATGGCATGGAACTGGTCGAGGCCACGATGCAGGCGGTGCGGATCCGGTTGCGCCCGATCCTGATGACCTCACTGGCGTTCGGATTCGGCGTGCTGCCGCTCGCCATCGCGACCGGCGCCGGCTCAGGCGCGCAGCGCGCGATCGGCACCGGCGTGCTCGGCGGCATGGTGGCAGGCGTCACGCTCGGCCTGTTCTTCATTCCGCTGTTCTTTGTAGTGATCGAACGCCTGTTCGTGCAGAGACAAGCCCATGACTAGGGGAGCGATGACCTCGCTGGTGCTCGCGACCGTCGTGATGACCGGCGGGTGCGGCGCGCTCGAACCGCGATTGCCCGAGGCCGCGCCGTCGATCCCGGCTGAGTGGCCCATGCCGGCAACGACTGCGGTTCCAATCGCGGCCGCGGGTGCCACTGAGGCATCGCCCGGTACGCCGGCCACCGCCGACATCGGCTGGCGTGATTTTTTCGTCGACCCGCGACTGCAGGAAGTGATCGCCCGCGCGCTCGCCAACAATCGCGACCTGCGGGTGGCCGTGCTCAACGTCGAGCGCGCTCGGGCGCTCTACCGCATCGAGCGGGCAGACCGCGTGCCGTCCGTCGGGGCGACCGCGGCATTGGTCCGCACAGGCGGCGACGCCCCCGTCACCGATCTGTTCACCGCGGGCGTCGGCATCACCGAGTTTGAACTCGACCTGTTCGGTCGCGTGCGCAACCTGAGCCAGGCGGCCCTGCAGCAGTATTTCGCGCAGGAGGAATCGCGGCGCAGCGCGCAACTGACACTGATCGCGGAGGTCGCCAACGCGTACCTGGCGCTCGCTGCCGACCAGGAACAGCTGCGCATCGTGCAACTGACACTCAAGACGCGCGAAGAATTCCACGCACTGACGCAAAAGCGGTACGAGTTCGGCGCGGTCTCCGCGCTGGATGTCAGCCAGTCCCGCACGCAGGTCGAGGCCGCGCGCGCAGACGTCGCCCGCTTCTCGGGACAGGCTGCGCAGACCGCCAACGCGCTGCAGCTGCTGGTCGGTGCGCCGGTCGGACCCGACCTGCTGCCGCAATCCTTTGGCGAGTCGGTCACGGGCCTTGCGCCCCTGCCGGCAGGCCTGCCATCCGAAGTGCTGCTGCGGCGTCCCGACGTGCTGGCGGCCGAGCATCAGTTGCGCGCCGACAATGCGAACATCGGTGCGGCACGCGCGGCATTCTTTCCGTCGATCAAGCTCACGGGCTCCTACGGCTCCGCGAGCGATGAGTTGTCGGGCCTGTTCGACGCGGGCACGGGTGTCTGGTTATTCGCACCCCAGGTGAACCTGCCGATCTTCGAGGGAGGTCGCCTGCGGGCGAATCTCGACGTCGCGCGCGCCGACCGCGACATCGCCCTGGCGCAGTACGAGCGGGCCATCCAGGCCGGCTTTCGCGACGTGGCGGACGCGCTCGCGCTCACCACGACCCTCGCCGAACAACGCGCCGCGCGGCAGGCGACGGTCGATGCGGCGACCGAGGCCGACCGACTCGCACTCGCGCGTTACAAGGCGGGCCGGGACAGCTACCTGGTGCTGCTCGAGTCGCAGCGCTCTCTCTACCTGGCGCAGCAGACGCTGATCGTGACGCGCCTGGCCGAGCAGGCGAACCGCGTCACGCTGTACAAGGCGCTGGGCGGCGGCTGGCTGGAGCGCGGCCCGTGATCGGGCACACAGTCTGCACGGGCAAGGACACGCCGCGCGCCGAGGTACAGCGCGAGCGGATCCTCTGCGCGGCGCAGAAGTGCTTCATCGAGCATGGCTTTCACGCGGCCAGCATGGCGAACATCGCGGAAGCGGCGCAGATGAGCGCAGGCCTCATGTACCGTTATTTCGAGAACAAGAGCGCCATCGTCAAGGCCATCGTCGAGCGCCAGTTGCAGAATGGGCGCGCGCAGATCGAGCAGTTGCACACGTCGGCCGACCTTGCTGCAAGCATCCTGCAGACGTACCGCCTGTGGCTCGCCCGGGATCCTGCAGTGATGAATCCGGCGCTGTACCTCGAGATGAGCGCCGAAGCGACGCGCGACCCGCAGATCGCCGCCGCCCTGCAGGAGTCCGACGAACGCATCTTCGAAGCCCTGCAGGCGTGGATGGCGCGCGACCGGGACGATCGGGGACTTGGCCTGCCGCCAGACATCGCGTCCGGGCGCGCCCACCTGCTGATGCAGGTCTGGAATGGCCTGGCGGTCAGCGCCGTCCGGCATCCCAATCAGGATCCGGCAGCGATGCGGGAAGTGATCGAGAAATTCGTGAGTCGCCTCGTCACGCCCTGAGGGCCCAGCCGGAACGTACGTTCCATCTCGTCGGGCGAGCCGCAGCAAGCCATTGCACAGCCTGCAAATCCGGATATTGCGGCACCGCAGCAATTGAGTGCATAGTCGGGCTTCCGGCAGGGCATTTCGCCCCGCTCCACCGCAAGGAACGCAGCAGTGATTATTGCTCTCTGGCTCCTGATCCTGGTCGGCGGCGCCCTGTATCTCACTTACCAGCGCGTGTCCCTGCGTGCGGCGACGCTGGCTGCCGGCATCGCCCTCGTCACCTATTCGGTCACTCGTGCACCCGCGACGCCGTGGCTGCTGACGTTGTGGCTCGCGTTCGGCGCCATGGCGCTGCTCAACGTCGACGCCTTCCGGCTGCGCTTCATCACCAGGCCATTCCTGAAGACGTACCGCCGCATGCTGCCGACGATGTCGGACACGGAACGCGAGGCGCTCGAAGCCGGCACCGTGTGGTGGGACGGCGAGTTGTTCACGGGCCGCCCCGACTGGAACAAGCTGCTGTCGGCGCAGGCGCCCAGGCTCACGCCCGACGAGCAGGCGTTCATCGACGGCCCGTGCGAAGAACTCTGCCGGATGATCGACGACTGGGACATCACCCACCGTCGTGCCGACCTGCCGCCCGAGGTCTGGGACTTCCTGAAGAAGAAGGGCTTCTTCGCGATGATCATCCCGAAGCGATACGGCGGCCTCGAGTTCTCCGCCTACGCGCACTCCTGCGTGCTGGTGAAACTGGCCAGCCGCAGCGCGACGGTGTCATCCACGGTGGCGGTGCCGAACTCGCTCGGCCCCGGCGAACTGCTGCTGCATTACGGCACCGAGGAGCAGAAGAACCATTACCTGCCGCGACTCGCCCGCGGCGACGACGTGCCTTGCTTCGCACTCACGGCGCCGCGCGCCGGCTCCGACGCCGCATCGATTCCCGACACGGGCATCGTCTGCCGTGGCGTCCATGACGGCAAGGAAGTGCTCGGCCTGCGCCTGAATTTCTCGAAGCGCTACATCACGCTCGCTCCGATCGCGACCGTGGTGGGCCTGGCCTTCAAGCTGTACGACCCCGACAAGCTGCTCGGCGGCGACAAGACCGAGTACGGCATCACCTGCGCGCTGATTCCTCGCGACACGCCGGGACTCGCGATCGGACGCCGTCACTTCCCGCTCAACGTCCCGTTCCAGAACGGACCGCTGTCCGGCAAGGACGTGTTCGTACCGCTCGACTGCATCATCGGCGGACCAAGGATGGCAGGCCAGGGCTGGCGCATGCTGGTCGAGCAGCTGTCCGTGGGCCGCTGCATCTCGCTGCCGTCGAATGCGGCGGGCGGTGCCAAGGCCGGCATCTTTGCGTCGGCTGCGTATGCGCGCATCCGCAAGCAGTTCAACCAGCCGGTCGGCAGGTTCGAAGGCGTCGAGGCCGCGCTCACGCGCATGGCAGGCGCTGCGTACATCGTCGACGCGGCGCGTTCCGTGACGACGGGTGCGATCGACGGCGGTGAGAAGCCGTCCGTGCCCGCCGCGATGCTGAAGTACCACTGCACGGAGTTTGCCCGCCAGGTCGCGAACGACGCGATGGACGTGCACGGCGGCAAGGGCATCTGCCTCGGACCGAAGAATTACCTCGGTCGCGGTTACCAGGTCGTGCCGGTCGCGATCACGGTCGAGGGTGCAAACATCCTCACGCGCAGCCTCATGATCCTGGGCCAGGGCGCGATCCGCTGCCATCCATACGTGCTCAGGGAAATGAACGCGGCCAAGGAGAAGGACAAACGCAGGAGCCTGCGCGAGTTCGACAAGGCGCTGTTCGGCCACATCGGCTATACGCTGTCGAACGCCGCGCGCTCGTTCGTGATGGCTGCCACGTTCGCGCGGTTCTCGGCTGCGCCGGACACCGGCTCGACACGCCGGTACTACCAGCACGTCAACAAGTTCAGTGCGCAGTTCGCCTTCGCGACGGACATGGCGATGCTGACGCTCGGCGGCTACCTGAAGCAGAAGGAGCACCTGTCGGCGCGTCTCGGCGACGTGCTGTCCTCGCTGTACATGGCTTCGATGGTGCTGAAGCACTACGAGAACCAGGGCCGGCCGGAGGCGGACCTGCCGCTGGTCGAGTGGAGCTGTCGCACGCTGCTCTACAAGGCGCAGGAACAACTGCACGACTTCCTGCGCAACTTCCCGAACCGCTTCATCGCCGGCGCGATGCGGCTGGTCATTTTCCCGCGCGGACGCACGTATTTCGCCGCCAGCGATCGACTCGGCCGTGCCATCGTCGAACCGCTGATGATGCCGAGCGCGACGCGCGACCGGCTGGCGTGGGGCATCTACCGCACGGTCGAGCCGGGCAACCCGGTCGGCCTGCTGCAGGAAGCGCTCGAGCTGTCCGTCGCCACCGAACCGCTCGAGAAACGCATCCGCGTCGAAGGCGTGAAGACGGGCCTCATCACGGCGCTCGATCTGCCCGGTCAGATCGAGCAGGCGCTGGCGGCCGGGCTCGTCAATCCCGACGAGGCCTCGCTGTTGCGCGAGTTCGATCGCAAGGTGATGGGGATCATCGACGTGGATGACTTCGCGACCGAGGAACTGCGGGCAGCGGTGCAGGCCGAGCCGAAGCCGGCAGGCGTGACGCGACTCAACGTCGCCTAGGTAGGGGATAGGGGATAGGGGTTAGGGGTTAGTCGGAGCAGAAGCCTAAGCCCCGGTCCCAGGGCCAAGGAAGGACAGCACCGCCTCATTGAACTTCGCCGCGGCGCCGATGTTCGACAGGTGCGCCGCCGGTAATTCGACGAACCGGGCTTTCGGGATCGCAGACGCCCACTCCCGCGCCGCGGCGGGCGTCGGCGCGGGATCGAACGTCCCCGCGATGACGAGCGTCGGCGCTGCGATGCGCGCCAGCTCCGCGCGCTGATCCATGTCGCGCAGGGCCTCGCAGCAGCCGATGTAGCCGGTCACCGGGGTTTTCAGCAACGTCTGCCTGATCCGCTCGACCGTCACGGCCTGGCGCATGATCGCGTCTCCGGTAAACCAGCGCTGGATGATGCCCTCGACCACTGCGGCCATGCCTTCTTGCCGGATCGTCGCGATGCGCGCAGCCATGACCTCGGGGGGTCCGAGCCACGGCGTCGTGTTGCAGAGCACCAGCCGGTCGATGCGCTGTGGCGCATGCACGGCGAGCCACATGCCCGTCGCACCGCCCATCGACAGCCCGCAATAATGAGTGTGCGCGATCCCCAGCGTGTCGAGCAGCCCGACCACGTCGGAACCCAGCTGGTCGATCGTGTATGGACCGGGTGGCACCGCTGATCCGCCATGCCCACGCGTGTCATAGCGCAGGACGCGGAATTCACCGCTGAACGCCGCGACCTGCGGCTCCCACATCTCGAGCGCGGCACCGAGCGAGTTCGACAGCACCAGCCAGGGCGCACCGTCCGGCCCATCGATCCTGGCGTGCAGTTCGATGCCATTGACTCGGAGCATCCGGTCCATCGTGCAACTCGCCTTGTTTCCCGGGCTTTGCGCAGCAGCGCGGTCGTGGTGCAGAGATGATACCGCTCGGCCTGGAATGCCGTCACGAAGCCATCCTGCTGCGCCGCGGCTTGCGTTAACCTTGCGCCGTGGCAGCCGACGACGACAACGAAACCGTACTTTACGAGGTCAGCCTCGACGCGGACGCAGCCATCGAAGGCCCGTTCGACACCTGGCTGCGCGACCACATCGCGGACGTGCTGCAGTTCGACGGGTTCCTGTCGGCGGAAATCCTCGGCGACGACACGGCGGCACAAGGTCGCATCCGGCGCATCGTCCAGTACCGCTTGCGCAACCAGGCGGCGCTCGACGCCTACCTGCGCGACCACGCGCCCCGGATGCGGGCCCAGGGCGCAGAGAAGTTCGGTGATCGCTACACCGCTGAACGGCGAGCCCTGGTGCATCGCGAGGAATTCGTCCGCGGCGCGTTCTCGACCGAGAACTGCCTCAACTGCGGCGAAGTGCTGCGCGGACAGCACTGCTCGCACTGCGGCCAGCGCGCGAGGGTGCGGGTGCTCTCGCTCGGTACGCTGCTGCGCGATCTCTTCGGCGACATCACGAACTTCGACTCGCGCCTGTGGCGCACGCTGAAGCCGCTTGCCTTCAAGCCCGGCACGCTGACCGTGGAGTACCTGCGGGGCCGACGCACGTACTATTCGCCGCCGTTCCGCATGTACCTGATCCTGAGCGTCGCCTTCTTCCTGCTGACGACTGTCGGCGGCAGCAGTCCGGGAGACGCGCTCAATTTTGACGTCGGCAACGACGGCAGCGGCGGCGCGAACATTTCGCTCGGGCCGACCGAGCAGGCTCCGCCCGCACCGGGAGAAGAAGTGCCTGCGCCGGGCACAGCCGGCTCGAAGGATGCGACGGCGAAGACTCCGGCGACCGCGCCGAAGCTCGACCCGCAGCGCCAGCGCATCGTCGACGAGATCGTCAAGCGCATCCCGGACCGTGCGGATCGCGCCAAGGCACGCGCGGAACTCGAGAAGGACTTCGGCGCGATGACTCCGGAGCAGATCGCGCCGGTGCAGCGGTTCGTGGACGATCCCTGCAGCCCGGAAAACCTCAAGATCGGC
>Ga0209253_10003056_pt1 | contig 14744 bp, 10 predicted proteins | sample FrelakmetBRP12BR_FD_187145 | JGI IMG/M metagenome (GOLD analysis project Ga0209253, IMG submission 187145) | Freshwater lake sediment microbial communities from the University of Notre Dame, USA, for methane emissions studies - BRP12 BR (SPAdes)... | ecosystem: Environmental > Aquatic >...
ATTTCCAGGATCGGGCCCCAACCCGTGAGATACTCCTCGAGATAACCATCTCTGCACTGGATCCTGTCCGACTGGATTCCTTGATCCATCCCGTGACTCGTTTCGTACCCCGGGCACACCTGCAGACACTCCCCGCACGACTTGCATCCCTGAACGTCGATCCGGGGACGAATGCCGTCATGGAGGATATCGATCAACTTCACGTTCCCTTCCGGGCATGCGTAAGCGCAGGCCCCGCACCCGACACACAGCCTCCAGTCCGCAACCTCTTGTACATTTTTTATCTTTTTCATCAAACTTTAATCCCCAAATACGATAACTTGCTCCAGCTATCTTTCAGTATCTCCATGAATGCATCCAATTTAAACAGCCTGCATAAAATAATATATATTACGACACCAGAAACAATCTGAACAAATAACCCGGAATAGATATTATCGAATGAAATCATTCCAATAATGAATACAATGATCCCCATCGCCACGGAAACAAAAAAGGACAATAAACAATCATTCAACTGTTCCAGTATCGAATACTTTATAAATATCTTCGTGTAATAACTTGAAATAAAGCAAGAAATGAAATCAGTTGCTATCATGCCGTAAATTATATAGATGATGCCATATCTCCACATAATGGATATACTGAGGATGACTAAAATCTTTTTTATGATTTCCAATCTTAAATAAATATCCGAACGCCCCAATGCCATTAATACATTCATGTTCATCATATCAAACGGAAGCATCAACCCGGAAACGCAAAACAGCCGGAAATAAGGAATCGACTGGGTCCACTTTTCCGTCAACAATACGATCACCAATGGACGAGATATAACGAGCAGGCCGATCATCAACGGGAAGTTCACCAGGACAATCCAAGTTAATGTTTTCTTCACTCCCCTTTTCAATCTGGCGGGATCATCCTGAATTTTTGAAAAAACAGGAAACGTTACCCGCCAGATCGTATCGGTGAACGATGAAATTTCCTGCAATGATTTCGCGCGCGAATAAAATCCAAGATCCCTTGCCGAAAATAATTTCCCGATGACCAAAGAGTAAATGTTGTTGAACGTTTGATTCAGAAGGTTCGAAAACAAAAGTTTTGAACCGAAACCGAACATTTTCCTCAGGGCATCCAGACTGAAAATCAGTGAAGGTCGCCATGAATTAATGACCCATAAAGTAATTGCGCGGAAAAACGAACTGCTTACCTGTTGTGCAACCAGACTCCATACACCAAACCCAGTCGTGGCAAGCCATACACCGATGATCCCGGACGTTACACTTGATATCAAATTCACCTTGGTCAGGCGCTTGAAGTTAACTTCTTTTATAAGAAGAACCGTATGTATCAAGCTGAGAGAATTTATTATCAGCGTGACTGATAATACCCGAAGCATGGATGTCAAGATCGGTTGATTATAAAACTTCGCTATCCACGGAGCAGTCAGACATAATATGGATGCGGCAATCACTCCCATGAAAATGTTGAAGTAAAATATGGAACAAGTATCAGCTTGTTCAACATCCATTTTTTGAATCAAAGCGATGCCGAAACCGCTATACATGAATGCTTCGGCAACCGCCAGAAACACCATTAACATCCCGATCAAACCAAAATGTTCGGGAAACAGAATTCTTGCGAGCAGAACTCCAATAATGAATTGAAGGCCCCGAACAACCACGGAATCTATAAAACTCCATGAAATTGCACGGATCGTCGTGGATTTCAGGGAATCTGTCATGAATCCTCGTAATTGTGCGTTGCGCCAGGAATTTTCATGATGTTTCCGATGACCAGACAGAACCGATGGCCGCAAGGTTGAGATAAATGAACAGGGACGACTGGTCAAAATAAGAAACGGATATCGCTGTCACTGCGTGTGCGAACAGAGCGGATCCAAGAGCCCAGAGCATGAAGCGCGATTTGTCAGGCAGGTCGGATGCCTGATCGATTTTCACCCCGACAAAGGAAAACCCTTTGGCGAGTATGGCCATGAAAAGGAGCATCCATGGGAGCCCACCGACCACTCCCATGTGAAGGTAGTAATTCGTTATGTCCGTGTGATCCGGGCTCCAGGAAACGCCTGTTGGCATCCAATGGCGCGTATAATCGGTTCCGGCCAGCCACCATTCGTCAAGGTGTTGTATCGCCGATTCGATCAAGGCAGCGCGATGATATCCCCCGCTGCCACTAACCAGGCCAATACGCGAGATAATATAATATGCAGGATCTTTCATGATCATATCCAGACCTATATAACCCAAGGGTACAACCCATCGGACAAGCCTCATGTTTTCGCGGTAATTCCACATGACCAACGCCGCGATGCCCGCTACTGCACTCATGATTGGCCCGGCGGATGCGGATGTGATGATCATTGTTATACAAGCTGCAACCCCGACAACCGTCATTTTCAGATCCTGTTTCCAGATGCCGACGAACAGTGGCAGGCATACCGCGCCGACCGTCCCGGCCAAGATCGAATGGTCGAAAGGTCCCTGTGCTCGAATTCTGCCCTCCCGGATCGTTGGAGTTTCTGAAATACCCCCCAGCAACGAGAACAGGTTGTAGTCTGTCATACTTTCGAAAAGCATCTCAATTGCCACGATTAACAGAACAATAGCCGTAATCCGACACAACCTTTCCACATCGTCGAGGGATTCGCAGAAAACCCTGAAAAGGAAATAGATGCCAAAATTGGTGTAAACAAGTCCGAGTCGAAATACCAGCGCCGCCGAGGGGTCTTTATGAAAGTAACTGCTGGCCAACCCCCAGGCGGACCAAGCCACCATCAACCAGTCCAACCCGTTGATTTCGCCGGCCAGACGTTCACCCCGCAGGATTATCCGTACAATCCCGGCGGCAATCAAAATCCGGATGGCGGTGAAGTGGAATACCCCTATATCTATTTCCAGACCAACAGTCATCAGGCAGGCACCGGCCAGGAGCGGCAAAGGCGCATACCGACGAGGCAGGGACAAAATCAGAGCGGCATTGACGAGCAGCAATGTAATCGCCAGGCTATTCACAATAAATATACACCTTGTCCGCATCCTGAATAAAGATGCCGATTAATCCATTTCTTGGAGGATTTACCTTCACATTCCTTATCGTTATTGTTTCCATGTATGGCTATCCAACCACTGGCGACTCTTCGTACTATCCTTTCTCTTGAAAAATTTATATGGAAAATCGGCGCAGCGCAGGAGCAACCCTATCCCGTGCTTCCGTGACCTGCCTTCGCATAACCGGCCAGAGTTGAAATTTCCTGACCGTATTTTCGTCCATTGAGGTTGACGGGGGGGGGCGCACAATTTCGGTTTTTTTGCCAGGTGGCACAGTGATTAATTGATCCGAACGGCATGGCTTCCATTCCGCTTTATCTTCCAGGATCCTCCACGCAAAGGACTCTGGTTCGACCTCTTCGGATCGCGAGCGTTCCACCCGGATCCTGTCCGTTCCTTCAGGAACGGAAACTTCGACACGCCTCGTATGCATTCTTATCCGAAGGATTGCACCGTCGGTCATCCTTGAAAAATGCGATCTGGAGATCCCCGACATGTTCGCCCAGCGCACATCGCCGAGGGAGTTCACGAATGTCGATAAATCACCAAGCATTTGAAGTCCCTCTGAAATATCTTCGTGATGGCCCACCGGAATTATGGGCTGATGCAACAGAGCTGCGAGCAAAATACTGTTGTGGCAATTTCCAGAGAGAGCGAACCTGGGAAAGATTGTCAGGCCTTCAACTATGTCGGAGGACCTTATGCCGATCGTGGTAAGCCATTTCGCCTGTCTGTTATCCCTGCGTAGCGACCCTCTCGAGATGCAGGCGGCCTCGAAACCAACATTCGACATTCCCCTGAGAAAATCCTCGCTGCACGCACCGTGTGGAGGAGCCATCACCTTTGAGACCTCGAGACCGGAGCGGCGTTCGAACGCGGCAATCCGGAGGAGAGCCTGCAATAAGATCTGATTACGTTCCTTTTCCGAGCATGGCTGCGACAATTCATGTGAAGTATGATCATTTCCGTGGATCAGCAATGACATCCGGTCACGATGCTCTTTAAAAAGAGACACGGTCGGCTTGTGGAAAAACCAGGCATCGAGCGGTATCGTCGCAATCGATGAATGATACTTGTACGTTCCGGCATGCCGCATCATTTCCGCGAATTTCATGAAACCGTAGGTGGGCCAATGCAGGTTCGGGTCGTCAAACATGAAGCATGCCTGCAATGGGGGCGGTTCCCACCCCTTGTCGTCTGCCAGGGAGCGTAAAAAGAGGAAAAATGGCAGCAACCGCAGGAATTGCTCCCCATGGAAGTATCGAAACAGTGGTTCGTCATCGTTCAACTCCGGAATCGACATGGATACGTAATGGTGGCGGCAATGCATCGATTCCTGTATCGCCCAGAGCGGAAACCCTGCTTTCGAGGCAATGATACTGAAACATCTCAATTGCGGGGGCAAGGCCATACATTCCGCTGCTTCTTCGGTATTGATTTTTCTCCCGCGAAGCACGAAAGGAATCGCATCGTTTAAGGAAAATTCTATGATTTTTGATTCCCCGCATGGAATGCGTTCGACATTATTGATCGTCGTATAACATGTAAGACCGCTGCGAGTGAACATGCCGGCCGATTTCACGTCCAGTCCGTTAAGAACCCACGCGTCGATTCCCGCATCATCGCCAAGATCCCGTTCTTCAAAACGGATATGAAACAATTGTTCAAGGGCATCGAATAACTTTCGATGGCCTTTCGACACTGGCTTCAGAACGCCAATTATTTTAAAATTCCTGGTCAATCTTCCTTAAATTTACCGCTATGGACAGGAGGTCGCTGCCTTTGGAGGAATATTTCAGGCGAAAAGTCTCTTGCACCGAGGCGAACATCGCTGAACCGAAAAAATATTATTACTGGTATTTTATTATTCAGTGCTTCTCAAGGAGAATAAAAGATCTTTGACGGCGGCATCGGCAGCCTTCCAGACGTAGTAAACTCAAGCGCTCCTCTGTCCCAGCTGCCGCTTACCCCTCGGTTGTTCCCCAGCATGTCGTAATCGTAGGGTGGACTTAAAGATATTCCCGTTTTGGTTGGGTTTCGTAATCTGAAATCACCGGAACTGCTATTTACGAAAGGATCGGATGACCCGTTTTGAATATGTGCTTCCGATTGCGAACGGGAGCCATAGAACCAGTTATAGTCGTGAGTCCCTTGCATAGTGGCAGGAGAGTTGTACCAAATATTGTTATAGATTACATTATTCGAGCCGCGCTCTAGATACAAAAAACCTGCATTATAGCCCCCGACATTGGCAAGGGTATTATTGTAGAATTTTAACCCTGTTATCGTGCCTCCACCACTTAACCCGGCTAACATCCCATTCATAAAGTGACCTCCGGAAATGATGTTCCCATAAATCTCGGCGCCACTGAACGTACCGCTTTCATGTGACCCCCATAAATACGTCCCCTCTGTATCCTTGAAATAATTGTAGCGGTGTACCCAACCCGACGCTGATCCGCTGTCATATTCAAATACATCACCGTGGCAAGCCGCCCCCTGATTATTCCTGGCAATCTCGGAATACTCCAACGTAAATCTGGTGAAATCCCCCCGCAGTTGGAAAGTGTCACAGCCGACATCATGGATGTACATAAACTGCATCGTCAGGTCCGTGGTCGGGACCAGCAGATACACCTGATCCCTATCCGCAAGTGCGGTGCTGGTTCCGTCAAGTTCAACATGGCGCAATGTGATATTGGATAATGAAGCCGCACTACCGCTGTTAATCAGGTGCGGGGCAAGGTTCCTGACCGCAATTCCATGCCCGGATTCCCATGAACCCGGACCTCCTCCGGTTTGCCCGTCGATCGTCAAGTAGCTCATGGAAAAAGTCCAGCCGGTCCATACAGCTTGCCCGGTTGCATAGCCATCACTCCACCCTATATTTGTTCCATGATCCGTCACAGTGGCTTTTCGTACGTTAATAACGCCTGTTCCAGGCGTATTGGCGAAGGTGTAACTCCCATACGCACCCGATGCGACAAAATAAGTCTCTCCGCGAACGAGAGAGGACGGAAGGCTGTTATACGCATTTGTCCAGTCGGTTCCGTTGTTCGCCCCTGTCGCACCTGCACGCACGCAGATTTCGGCATGGGCAGTCGACACGAGCAGTGAAAGAGAGGCAAGGACCAATCCCACTACCCACAGAAATGTTTTCCGTTTTGTGAAATCGCCAGAAGAGATGGCCCTGGCTGGATTAATATTATTTTCCATGGATCGTTCTCCTTTTCTGCTTCCCTGTTGAAATATCGCGTAAATTCACCACAACGAACCGTACGGTCTTGTGGATTTTCATCTTCCTGTCCGACTGACCCTGCCCTCGGTTTGCCTGTCAACGTTCACCCGGATGACATCGCCTTCCCCCTCCTGGCCCAGCTCCAGGGAAATTCGACTGAACAGACCAAGAACCGACGAACGTACAGCCGGCATGCTGGTTTCAAGCTGTCCGCGCAGGTCATCTCTGCGCTGATAGGCCCGATCCACGGCCGCGATAACCGAATCCACATCGTTCTCGCGCAAATCAATCACCAGATCCTCCGCGCCAACCGTGCGGAACACACCGTGGAACTTTCGACTGTATGCAAGTCCTACAGCAGGGACGCACTGGGAAAGAGCGGCAATACACGCATGCATTCTGGAACCCAAAAAAAAGTCGCAGCGTCCGATGATGGCTTTAATTTCATGCTGGTCATACTCTTCTTCCACGATGTGGATGTTTTTGGATGATTTATCGTCGGCATCATCGTAAATCTTCCGGCACGCTGCAAGATCGCTCTCGGTTTCACTACCCTTGCCGAAAACGTGCGGCACAAGCAAGACGTGGGCATTATGCCGCTCGATAAAATATTCCAAAAGTTTACGAATCAGCATCCTGTAATCGGCCTTCAGTCCAAACATGTTGCTCCTGGTGTATCCTCCCATGTAGAGAAGACCACTTACGTTCAGCCCCACGAAAGGAGCATTTCGTTCTCGGCTGATCAGGAAGCGTGGAATTCGTTCTTTCTCGATATGTGGCTCCAGCACAAATCCCATGTCGAAGCAGAAATTCAACTTTGCGCAGTCTTCTCCCAGAATCCCGCGGGCCGTCTCCAAACTCTCATGATCCCTGGAATAGACTATACTGGAGTGTTTAAGGATGCAGGTCGCGATATATTTTGAAAATAATGACTTGAAAGGTCCTACGGTCTGTGGGAGAAGCACGAGCGACTTGCCAAGCAGCAGAACGAGAATCAGCGGTAGCGTCACATAGATCAGTCTTCCTATCCCGTAGATGTCGCTGAAACTGTCTCCTCCAGCGATAGAAACGACAATATCCGCCGTCTGTACATGGCGAAGCCAGAAATTCCGGGATACGATTCGATCCCGGATTGAGCGGAATGGGATCATTTTGATCAGCAACGCGGTCAGCAACAGCCGGGCTATGTGGTTTGGCAACCAAAGTTTCTTTGAAAAACGGATATTGACCAGTTCGGCCAGGCTGGTGCCTTGCGGATGTCTGACTTTGTAGATCGCTGGTTGCGAATTGTAGTCCAGGAAATAGACTCGAGCATTCGGGTAATCGTGCAGGGCAGAAGTTATGACTCCGGACGCCAGGGCCCAAACGCCAAGATTGCTTGTGGTAAAACTGGCCCCCAACAACAAAATTTTTTTATTATCGGAAATCATATATTTTTTCTGAACCAGAATCAGTAGTTATCAACCCAACCTTCAAATCCAAGGGTCCAACGCAAGCTTGCAGTCCATTTCGCAAGGATTGTATTCATCGAAGATTCTCTTCTTTGAAGCTTTCGCGCCAACCATAAAGGCAACACCAAGCCGATTCGTACTATGCTTACGGAAAACATGCTCAGCCGGTAAAGCCAACAATACCAGAAGGACCGTGTCTTTCGGAAGAAACGCCATCTGGATTCCAGAAACATTATCTCTGAAAAAGTGTTTCCGGTGTTATGGGATGTGCTTGCTCCCCCGTAATGAACCACGACGGCCGTCGGGACGTAATACGTTGTCCAACCAGCTCCCTTGGCTTTATGGCATATGTCGATGTCTTCCGAATACATGAAGAAATCCTCGCTGAACCTCCCTATGCTCTCGAAAACCGACCTCTTCATCATCAAGCATGCCCCGGACACCGCATCAACTTCCGTTGGCACACCATTCTCGGTAAATAAGGATTCCATGCCCCACAATCCTGCCCTCGGGAAAACCGTACGGAGCACGTTGAAATCGAGAAGTTGATTCAATATGGTCGGGAATGCCTGGATGCAGCTTGTTTGGACGGATTTATCACCATTGAGGAGTTTGGGGCCGACCACCCCTGCGGACGGCGAAGAAGAAAGATGATGATACAACGTTTCAACCGAAGCGCCTGCAAGTTCCGTATCCGGATTCAGAAACAGGAGATTTCGACCCGCAGAAACAGCGAAAGCGGCGTTGTTTGCTTTTGCGAACCCAAGGTTGCTGCTGCCCTGAATGAATCGGACCTGCGGGTAGCATCCCTGCAGCATTTCACCGCAACCGTCGAACGATGCATTGTCGATGACGATGATCTCAAACCCGATCTCGTGTGTATGTGCCAGGACCGAAGCGATGCATTTTCTGAGGTACTCCATGGAGTTCCAGTTGACGATGATAATGGACAGATCCATCGGGATAGAATCCTGGATACGCTTAATTCCGCAGGAATGCGCGATGCCACAATTCGAAAGAGACCAGCAGATAGATGTGTCGCCGTAGCTGGTCCCTGCCCTCGCGATCGGCCTCGAGCATCCGAAGAATATATTTCTGGTCGAAGAAGAGACCCAGAGAAGAGTCGGAACTCAAGAGACACTCCTCGACAAATGGCCGCATCGCGCTTCGAAACCAGTTCTCGACGGGATTCGCAAAGCCTTTTTTTTTCCTGTATACCACGTCCTTGGGCAGCCATTTCTCAAGCGCCTTCTTGTGAAGGTATTTCCCCGTAACACCCTTCAATTTGAGGCGTGGCGGCAGGCTTTCAGCAAACTCGATCAACCGGTAATCAAGGTAGGGAACGCGTGCTTCGAGCGAGTTCGCCATGGAGGTCTTGTCCGCGACCATCAGCAGATCGTCCGGCAGGCTGGCCCGCGTATCGATGTAGAGCATCTGCGTGACCGGATCGAGGTGCTGCACGTCCGACTGCAGACGAAGAATGGCCTCTTTCGACCTGTATTCATCGCCTGCGATTTGCTCCTTCAGCGCCCCTTTAAACAGCTGCCCCTTCATCTCGGCACTGAAAAAGGAATAGATTTTCGTGAAACGGGTTAAAACGTCGGGCTCGCTGAGGGAGCCGATGCCGCGTTTCATGCGCTCAAGCCGCCCGGGAATGCGGACCAGAAGGTGTGCCAGCCGATTGGTCACAGCCGCCGGCAGCCGGCTGTAGAAGGTCGAAAACTTGACACCCAGGTAACGGTCATAACCCGCCCAGGGCTCGTCGGCTCCCTGGCCCGTCAGCGCCACCTTGACCTCTTGGCGAGCGATCTTGCTGACGAAATAGAACGCGGCGGCCGTTTCATTTCCCAGGGGCTCTTCGATATCCCAAAGGTAGTTTTCGTAATACTTGAGGTAATCCTGCGGGGTCACCATCATGAAGCGGTGTGAAGCCCCGAACATCGTTGCGAGGGCACCTGCATCCTCAATCTCATTGGTCTTTTCGCCACCCTCGAACCCGATAGTGAATGCCCGGACCGGACCGGACGCTTGCTGGCTCATGATGGCGAGCAGTGCGCCTGAATCCACGCCTGAACTCAGGAAAAGTCCCAAGGGGACATCGCTACGGAGCTGCAGCCGCACGGCATCTTCCAGCAAGATCCGATACTCGTCGATCAGGTCCTCCTCATCGCAGTTCTCCCGGGAATAAGGCACCCAATCCCAAAAACGCTCCACCCCCATGCCTCGTGAGGACAGGGTGGCCGTGTGCCCTTGCGGCAGCTTCCGGATGCCTTTAAAGAGGGTCTTGGGCGCCGGAACATACCTGAACGTAAACAGTTCGGCCAGTGCCTCGATATCGACGTCCCGGGGACAGTCCGGGTCCTGGAGCAGGGCCTTGATTTCGGACGCAAACAGGATGCGATTGCCCAACTCGATGTAATACAGCGGTTTGATGCCGAGATGGTCCCGGGCCAGAAACAGTTCGCGCCGGTTGGAATCCCACAACGCGAAGGCAAACATCCCGTTGAATCGCCGGACGCACTCCTTTCCCCATTTCTCGTAAGCGTGGACGATCACCTCGGTGTCGGAGCGCGTGGCAAACCTGTGTCCCGCCGATATCAGTTCCTGGCGCAGCTCGACGAAGTTATAGATTTCGCCATTGAACACAACCTGGAGACTCCCGTCTTCGTTGCCGATGGGTTGTCCCCCGCCCTCCACGTCGATGATGCTGAGTCGCCGATGTCCAAGACCGACTTCGCCATCAATGAAGCGCCCCTCTCCATCCGGTCCCCGGTGCCGAAGGATCGACATCATTTTATGTAGGATCCCCGGGTCGACCTGCTTGCCGGATCGATCGAATATGCCGCATATCCCGCACATGGAACCCTTACCCCTCCAACGTCGTTGCGCCACGTGAGAAAAGGGCTTTCGTTTGCGCCTGCAAGCGACCCCGCAACAGGGATTGATAGCATCTCGCTTCCGATCTGGTCACAAGGGACGCCTTCCGCTTCCAGATGGCATTCAGATACCCCCACGACAGGGCCATCGCGCCGATCACATACGGTTTCGATCCCATTCGGTGGAGTACTTTCAATAGAAAGAAGAGCCTGCTTCCGCCGGTCAAGTAGTAGATTTCTCCGTGCATGACGTTCGTTCTGATCGAACCAATACCCGAGCCCTCGGATTTATGGTGTTTCATCTGCAAATAGACAAAGTGTCCCGTCCTCCATCCCTGCGTCATGGCGCGAATTTCGTCCACCGTGTCCCAACCGGCCGCCGCAATGAACCCGTCGATCTCCTCGAAGCATTCCCGTCGAAGCACCTTGCATGCTCCCGCGGCGTGATAGGAAGGCATCACCACTTCCTTCCATGTGCCGTCCTCGCGTCTTTCCAGATAAACTCCTGAAGCGATTCCAAGTTGGGGATCGTCCATGAATTTTTCAAGAAGATTCTCGAAATAATCTTTCTCGAAGCTCAAATCGCAGTCGAGCTTGACGACGAAATCGTATTCCCCTGCACCGATGGATTCATAGCCGCACTTGAAGGCACGAATTACCGCCGAACCAGGTTGCCGAACACCAGCGTGAGGATTGCGCAACAGCCGGATAAATGGACAGGTTGGGAGGTATCGCTGAATAATTTCCGGCGTGTTGTCCCTGGACCCGTCGTCTACGATCACCCACAAGACAGGCTTCAAGGTTTGACCGATCACCGACCGAAGCGTCAGCTCGACGTAGCGCTCCTCATCCTTAACCGGAGATACAATAATGTAGCGAGGCGATCGGTCCGTCGGTTCCTGCACGTTCAGATTTCCGGTATCCGCCGGGTGAAACTGCCGATCGGGGCGCCGCGGATCATTGCCCACCTGTCCCGTTCGCGTTGAGAGCCCCTTTCAGAAACTTGAATCCGTACTGGAGACCGTGAATCCAGTCATACCCGCCGTCCAGTTTTTTCCTGAAAAAAGGAGCGTCATCGCCCGAGTTGATCGGGATGCGTTTCAACAAATAATAATCGTCACCCCTGGCGGCAGTTCCAACCCTGGTTGTGACTCCATTTGCATATCCCAATTCTCTAAGAGAGGCTTGCAGGCGTGCCTGGAACGCGTAATCTTCTTCCGGAAACGCATATGGATAGGAAAAGCTTTCCACTTCCGTTCCGAGTCTTTCCTCCAGCATACATTTCGACTCCCTCAGTTCCATTTCAACCTGATCCCAAGGGATGCCGCTCAGTTTAGGGTGCGTGACGGTGTGCGACCCAAACCGTACACCGGAATCTGCCAACTCACACACATCGCTCCATCGCAAGCACTTCTTCCCATTCAGGATCGATCGGTCCTCCGAAATGAACCCGGTGGGAAGGAATACGGTGGCGGAAAACCCATGCTCCGCCAGGATCGGGAAGGCCCCTGTCCGAAAATCCGCGAATCCGTCATCGAACGTCAAGACCACATACTTGCCGGAACCGCAATCCGTGGGATAAACCGGCGTCATCGAGGACGTTTCGAGGATTTTCACCGCATCCGTCAGGGAGATGACATTGAAATCGTTCTCTTTCAGAAATCGCATGTGCTCGGCAAAACGTTCCGACGATGTGTTGATCCGGAAATAAGGATGAACGAATTCCCGTTCATCGCAGATGCTGTGATACATCAGGATCGGGATACGGATCCCGTTGGGTCGCGCGATGATCTTTCGCAGCGGATGAATAAAATAGAGTGACAGTACGCGGTCAATACGCATGGGTGTGCGAGTCAGGAAATTTTCCTCGTGAGGCGATCGACGATGTCAAGATATTCCCGTTTCCTGTTTTCCCATGAAAAATCCTCGGCAAACCTCAATGCGTTTTCCGCAAGGTTCTTTCTCATGCCACGATCTTTCACCATGCTTCGCATCGAGTTCGCGAGGTCGTTGACGTCTTCCGGCGTGAAGAACTTGACTACGGAATCGTTGAAGTAGTAGGTGTCGATCTTCGTGCGCGAAACCAAGACCGGAACCCCGAGCGACATGAATTCCAGGATCTTTGTGCTGAAGGCCTCTCCCCCGAAGGGGTCGTTCCTTTTGGGAACCACCCCGAGGTCTGCAGCGGCCATAACCTCCACGATTCTGTCGAGGGGAAGAAACGGCTTGATGAACACTTTCTTCTGCAAACCCAGTTCGTCCACGAGGGCCACCAAGGCGTCCCTCTGTCCCCCGGTCCCGTAGATGTGGAATTCCGCCTCCGGGACGTCGTCCTTAATCATGTGGAAGGCCCTGATCGCGATGTCCACCCCCTGGTGCCAGTTCAGGCTCCCGGGATAGATCATCTTGATCTTTCCCGCGCTTTCCGTGCGAGGGCGGAGATGAAAGATGGACGGGTCGGGATAGTTGAGAATCGTGCTGCACTTCTCCCGCTTGACGGAACGATCCACGAGGGCCTTTTCCCAGATATGGTTCGAAATGATGACGTGGTCGGCGAATCCGGCGGATATTTTTTCCATCAACACCAACGCCTTGAACAACAAGGATTTTCTCCCGCCGCCGAATTTGCTGGCATAGAATTCCGGGACGATATCGTGAATATCCAGGATGATCTTCGCCCCGAGCAATTTCGGCAGAATTGTCGCAAAAACCTCGAAATCGGGAACGGAATGAACATGGATCAAATCGTACGGCAGCTTGAGGTGTCTTTTGCCGACGAATCCGGTGGAGCTTACGAAAAATCTCAACAACCTCGTGAGATATGAGAGTTTCCCCTTCTCATTTCGCTCTCTTTCCTGAATTCGGAAAACGTTGACACCATTGATGTTGTCGTATATTTCCTGTCCTTTGCGCCGGATGGAAACGACGTCTACGTGGTCACCCATTCGGGCAAGCGTCTCGGCGTAACGCGCCACCCTGGCATCCGATTCGTAGAAACTATAGCTGAGCATCCCGATCCGCAATTTTCTCCCTGTTTCCGGCGAGGGGCGTTCCATGGGTGAACACCCCTTGCTCCCTTTTTCTACCGTCGCAATATGGAGATTTTCATTCGGAATCATGCACACGTACCCGGGCGCCGTTCGAATCTGTGCAGCCGCATCCAAGGGAAGCGCGTTCCAGTACCGGCCCGGGGACTCCGCGCGCACGTTTCCAGAGAATCGTTCGGATGGGCCACAACGAGACCGTCCCCTGCCTGCCAGTCCAGCGGATCGAAAACTTCCGGAGGCACGGGAAAGCTACGGAGTAACTTCAGGATGCCTGAATCGCCAGGCTCTCCTTGAGTCCCTTCGCCGCGAACTCGATCTGCTCCCGGGTTAGCTCCGCAAACATCGGCAGAGATACGAACTCCGCCGCGCTCTTCTCCGCGACGGGGAAAGACCCTTTCGCGAGATTCAACGACTTGTACGCGTCCAGGAGGTGGACGGGGATCGGGTAATGGATACCGCAATGGATGTCTTTCTCCGCGAGTGAGGCAATCAGCCGATCCCGGTCGGCCACGCGAATCGCGTAAATGTGGTACACGTGCTTTCCGTACCCGGCCTCCGTCGGGGACGTGATGCCCTTCACTCCCTTCAGTAACTCGCCGTACAGGGTGGCGTTCCGGCGTCTCCCCTCGGTCCAGCCGGGGAGGTGCTTTAGCTTCACGCTAAGGATCGCCCCCTGGATCCCGTCCATCCGTGCGTTCCACCCGATCAGGGAGTGGTAATACTTTTTCGCCTGCCCGTGATCGCGCAGCATCCGCATCCTTTTGTCGAGGTCCTCGTTGTTGGTGACGACGGCCCCTGCCTCGCCGTAGGCCCCGAGGTTTTTCCCGGGGTAGAAGCTGAAGCACCCTGCGTCGCCGATCGATCCCGCCTTTTTCCCCTTGTACTCCGCCCCGTGGGCCTGGGAGGCGTCCTCCACGACGAACAGTTTCCGCTTCCTCGCGATCTCCAGGATCGGATCCATATCCGCCATCTGCCCGAAGAGGTGGACCGGGATGATCGCGCGGGTCTTCGGGGTGATCGCGGCCTCGATCTTCGACGGGTCCATGTTGTAGGTCACCGGG
>Ga0209253_10003057_pt1 | contig 14742 bp, 11 predicted proteins | sample FrelakmetBRP12BR_FD_187145 | JGI IMG/M metagenome (GOLD analysis project Ga0209253, IMG submission 187145) | Freshwater lake sediment microbial communities from the University of Notre Dame, USA, for methane emissions studies - BRP12 BR (SPAdes)... | ecosystem: Environmental > Aquatic >...
GGTTTGTATCGGGAGATTTGGCAGTCGCTTGCCGTGCTGTTGCCGATCAGGACCGTGGGCGTCATGGGCGATCAGCGGACCTATGAACATGTTATTGCATTGCGTGCCGTCACGAGTTTGGACGGCATGACGGCCGATTGGGCCAAGATTCCAAATGATGTGTTGGGCAAGCTGTCGAATCGGATCATCAATGAAGTGAAGGGCGTCAATCGGGTAGTCTACGACATCAGTTCGAAACCACCGGCCACGATCGAATGGGAGTAGAGGGGGAGCGGCTTGGCGGCTCCCGTGCTCGCAGAACGCGCACGATGAAACAGTGCTCGTTCGATGCGCGCAATAGGACCCGGCCAAGCCGCTCCCCCATGGAGAAGTGAACGGAAAAGCATGGAAATTAGATTGCAAAAAGTTATTGCTGGGACGGGGCTGGCTTCTCGCCGGAAGGCTGAGGAGTGGATTGCGGCTGGACGTGTGACGGTCAACGGCAAGGTGGTGACGGAGCTTGGCACCAAGGTCGATCCGGATCGCGTCCATATCAAGGTGGACGGCAAGCATATCAGTTCCGCCCAGCCATACGTGTATCTGTTGCTGAATAAGCCGAAGAATGTGATGTCGACATTGAACGATCCTGGAGGCAGGCCGACGGTGAAGGATTTTCTCCGTGGGATATCGGTTCGGGTGTTTCCCGTCGGTCGGTTGGACTTCGACAGCGAAGGGTTGATGCTCCTGACCAATCACGGCGACTTGGCTCAGACCCTGCTCCATCCCCGCTACCATGTGCCGAAGACCTATCTCATCAAGGTGAAGCAGGTGGTGACGGACGACCATATCCGGCAGTTGGAGCAGGGCGTGCAACTGGAAGACGGCATGACGAGTCCGGCTATCGTAAAGAAGGTGAAGAAGGCCAAGCTGAACTCTTGGCTGGAGATTACGATCCGTGAAGGACGCCAGCACCAAGTAAAACGTATGATGGAGGCGGTGGGGCATCCGGTATTGAAGCTGACGAGAATTAAGATGGGGCCGCTTTCGTTGGGCGATCTGGATCCCGGTGAGTTCAGGTATCTGACCGACCGTGAAGCGAATGCGTTGCGCGAGCTTGCGGAGCTGAAGCTTGTCGCAGCAGAGGACAGGGAGCAGCAGGTTTCCAGGCCGAAGAAGCGGGTCAGCCGGGCTGGATGGGCTCGATCCAAGAAAGTGAAGGTGGTATGAAGGTCAGAACTCATCGATGCGGGGAACTCACAAAAGCGGCCATCGGGCAGACCGTTGTCTTAAACGGCTGGGTTCAGAAGCGGCGCGACCATGGGATGGTCATGTTCATCGATCTGCGGGATCGCACAGGGATCACACAGGTGGTGTTTAACGCCGAACGGAACGCTGCGGTACATCAAGTCTCCCATGCCTTGCGGAGCGAGTGTGTCGTGTCGGTGACAGGCCAAGTGATGGCCCGTCCAGACGAGTCGAAGAATCCCAATCTGTCGACGGGCGAGATCGAAGTTTTCGTCGATGCCGTCGAGATTCTGAACGAGTCGAAGACGCCGCCTTTCGTGATCGAAGACGATGCCGAAGTGACGGAGTCGATCCGGCTGAAGTATCGCTACCTGGATCTTCGACGCCCGAAGATGCAGCGGCTGTTAACGATCCGGCACGACATCATGCAGGCCGTACGTAGTTTTCTGAACGCGGAACGTTTCCTCGAAGTGGAAACGCCTATTTTGACCAAGAGCACGCCGGAAGGCGCACGCGATTATTTGGTGCCGAGCCGTGTGAATCCTGGCCAATTCTACGCGTTGCCTCAGTCGCCGCAGCTCTTCAAGCAGGTGCTCATGGTCAGTGGAGTCGATCGCTACTATCAGATCGCGCGCTGCTTCCGCGATGAGGATCTGCGCAACGATCGGCAGCCTGAATTTACACAGATCGATATCGAAATGTCGTTCGCCGATCGGTTGGACGTCATGAGCTTGATGGAGCAGATGATCGTGACGGTATTTCGTGAGGCGGGCGGCGTTCAATTGCCGACTCCCTTTCCGCGCATGACCTATGCCGAGGCTGTGGGCCGCTATGGATCAGACAAACCTGATCTGCGCTTCGACATGCCGCTGCACGATGTCACAGCCTTTGCGTCAGCCAGCGAGTTCAAGGTGTTCAAGGAGGCGGCGACCAAGGGCGGAATCGTAAAGGCGCTGATCGTGAAGGGTGGAGCGGCCACCCCGCGAAGCAGGATCGATGGGCTCGGTGAGATGGCCAAGAGTTTTGGTGCGAAGGGGCTCGCCTGGCTTAAGATCACGGCGGAGGGGCAGCTTGAGTCTGTGATCGCCAAGTTCCTGGATGCCAAGGCTTTTGCGGCGGCCCTTCCCGACGCCAAGCCGGGGGATCTCGTCCTCTTCGGCGCTGATAAGGCCGCAATTGTCCACGATGTGTTGGGCCGCATCAGGCTCTTGCTGGGTGAAGAGCTGAAGCTCATCGATACCACAGCCTGGAGGCCTCTGTGGGTCGTCGAGTTTCCCTTGCTGGATTATTCGCCCGAAGAGAAGCGATACATCTTCATGCACAATCCCTTTGCTGCGCCGATGGACGAGGATGCGTCATTCCTGGATTCAGAGCCGCTCAAAGTGCGGGCGAAGGCCTATGATATGGTGCTGAACGGAAGCGAGATTGGTGGAGGGAGTATCCGGAACCATCGGAGCGATATCCAGTTTCGCATTCTCGACCTGCTCGGCATCGATAAGGAACAAGCTCAGGCCAAGTTCGGGTTCTTGCTCGACGCGCTGGATTATGGCGCCCCGCCTCATGGGGGTATCGCTTTCGGGCTCGACCGTCTCATCATGTTGCTGGGCGGCGCCGACTCGATCCGCGACGTGATCGCGTTCCCCAAAACACAACGGGCGCAATGTCCGCTGACCGATGCGCCATCTGCCGTCAGTGCCGATCAGTTGAAGGAATTGCGTATTAAGCTCGATCTCGTCGAGTAGCAGGATGTTGAAAAAGTCCGCCGCGAAAAGAAGGTTGAGGCTCAGGCTATGGTTGAGATAAAGAGAGTTTGACCTTCGCTCAGCCTTGACCTCAGCCTCAGCCTTCTCGCTCGTTGTGGCCTTGCTGTAGGGAGATTTCGCCACATGGCAGGCAATTCGTTCGGGCATATCTTCACTATTACGTCATTCGGCGAGAGCCACGGTCCTGCAATTGGCTGCGTCGTGGATGGCTGTCCTCCCGGTCTGGCCCTTTCTGTCGATGACATCCAACTCGATCTTGATCGGCGTAAGCCCGGCACCTCCCGCCACGTCACGCAGCGGCAGGAATCCGATACAGTCGAAATCCTCTCCGGTGTCTTTGAAGGCAAGACGACCGGTACGCCCATCGCGCTCCTTATTCGAAACGAAGACGCCCGCAGCAAGGACTACGGCAATCTAATCGATACCTTTCGTCCCGGTCACGCGGACTACACCTATTGGCAGAAGTATGGGATTCGCGATCATCGCGGCGGCGGGCGCGCGTCTGCGCGTGAAACAGCGGTGCGAGTGGCGGCAGCGGCGATTGCAAAGAAATGGCTCAACGAAAAATACGGCGTCTTGATCCGTGGCTACCTCAGCCAGCTCGGGCCGCATGAAGTGCCGTTCAAGTCCTGGGACGGCGTGGGTGGCAATCCATTTTTCGTGGCTGATCCCGCCGCAGTGCCGAAGCTGGAATCGTTTATGGACGAGCTGCGCAAGGCCGGCGACTCTGTTGGCGCCAGGATCACGACGGTCGCCGAGCATGTCCCCGTCGGCTGGGGCGCTCCGGTCTATGCCAAGCTGGACTCCGATTTGGCCGCGGCTATGATGAGCATCAATGCGGTAAAAGCCGTCGAGATCGGATCGGGTTTTGGTTCTGTGACGCAGCGGGGGTCAGAGCATGGCGACGAGCTGACCCCGGACGGATTTGTGACCAATCATGCCGGGGGCATTCTCGGTGGGATTTCATCCGGGCAGGATATCGTCGTCACGATCGGGATTAAGCCGACGTCGAGTATTCGTGTGGCCCGTCGGTCCATCGATAAGCAGGGCAAGCAAGTGACCGTCGAAACGAATGGCCGCCACGATCCCTGCGTCGGCATCAGAGCGACACCGATTGCCGAAGCCATGATGGCCCTCGTGCTCATGGACCATGCCTTGCTCCATCGCGCACAGAACGCCGATGTCAAGACCAAGACGCCGAAGATTGGCGCGTCTGCAAAGAAATCCGCCAAGTCATCCAAGTCCGCCAGTGTCACGAAGACCAATTCCGATCCCCACGAAGCGTAATGGCCAGAAAGGCCATGCCCCCCATCGTCAACATCCATCGAGCGACGGTCTATCGGGGCGACACCTGTGTCTTCACCGACTTTTCGTTGTCGCTCCAAGAGGGTGAACATGTCGCCATTCTCGGTCCCAATGGTGCTGGGAAATCTACATTTTTGAAGTTGCTGGCCGGCGAGGTCCACCCTGTCCCGAACGATGAGACTTATATCCGGCTCTTCGGCGAAGAACGGTGGAACGTCTGGGATGTTCGCAAGCGATTGGGCATGGTCTCGCACGACCTTCAACATCAGTACATGGAAAAGGTGACCGGCCTGAAAGTCGTGCTGTCAGGCTACTATGCGAGCATTGGGACGTACAGTCACCAAGACTTTACCTATGCCCAGATTTCTCACGCCCATGTCGTGATGGAAGAGCTTGGTATCGGTTTCTTGACTGACAGGAGATTTGTTGAGATGTCGACCGGCGAGCAGCGGCGCTGTCTCCTCGGCCGTGCGTTAGTGCATGAGCCTGCGGCGCTAGTGCTTGATGAACCGACGAGCGGACTCGATCTGACGGCGACGTTTCACTATCTGGACCTGGTGCGAGAACATATGAAGAAGGGGAAAACCCTGTTGCTGGTGACGCACCACATCCACGAGATCCCGCCTGAAGTAGAGCGTGTCGTGCTCTTGAAGCAAGGGAAAATTCTACAGGATGGGGACAAACGCGCTGTCCTTACAGAAGCCAACCTCAGCCAGTTGTTCGATTGTCCGGTAGCGTTGGCCCAGGCCAATGGCTGGTATCAAGCCTTGCCTGGGTGACGGACATTCTCACAGTTTGCAATACATAGCGGATTGGGGCCGCGCTATTTTTTCAGAAATCCGAAGAACATTCCGACCGCTGCTGCTCCGGTTGACGGAAGGTATCCGGAGAGGATGTGTTTGAGTCCTTGAGCACCCTGTTGTGTCGCCGCGATGGCGTGTCTGATCTGTGCTTCCACTGACGTCCAATCGAGATCGATCCAGCCTGTCTCTTCCAATACGGCGATGCCTGCCAGCAGTCCGCCTGTGATCAGGGCAGCCATTCTCAGAAATCGTCTGGATGCCCAGCCGATGAAAAATCCTGCCAGATAGCTGCCGCCGATGCCTGCTACAGCAGGCGATGAAAAGTTAGCTGCCCATGAGGTGAGACCTCCAACCGTTGCGATGCCGGCGGCGATGACGGATTTGGCATTCCAGGGCGCGTCGGCGATAAAGGCCGCAAAGATTCCTTGTGAGGATGATTCATGAGACGGCTCTTGGTACTCATCCATATAGGCGCGCTATTGTTTTCGATAAAGACATCCAAGGGATGGAACCATATCCTCCTGTCCAGCGCAAGTCGTTTGCCAGCATTGTACATGACGGTGTGTGGTGATATGGCGGAGTGCGCGAGACTCGCGTGACGGACGACGGTTCAAGGTCCGAAGTTCGAGGTTTTCGGAACTTCAAACCCTGAGCTTTGAACTTTGTATCGTGCTTGTCTCGCGTGAGTCTGGCGTCGGCGATTGCTGCTGAGCATCTATGAATTATGTGGCGTAAGGAAAGGCCGGGGCCGTCTTCCTGATTCTTGCCTGATTTCCTGCAAATAAACGATTCGGGATGGAAGAAATATTCTGAAAGATCCCCTACGAAAGAGGGGGACAAAGTAGGTGTTTTTCTACATCCTGGTTCTTGAGAATCCCGGAGGCGCCAGAGCATACTGACGCACGTATCGTTTGTAGATTGCTGTATGCGAGTCAGGCCGGCAGTTGATTGCTACGATCACTGATCGCTCGTTACGGAGCATTTTCATGTCCAGATTTCTCCGATTAGCATTCCGCCTCTCGGGCCGGGAACAGGTCATCTTTTATGCGATGATCATTCTCACCATCGTCGCGTTGGTCTCTACAGCAATCTCTCATCAACGCACGACTGAAACTATGGTGGAAATCGCAAATTCGAATCGGGTCTGGGGCGACTACCTGGACTTGTTGTCCAAACTGGAGGTGCGTGCGGGAAATGTCAATGCGCCGGGGAACGATGTGTTTGACAGCCGGGACGTGCTCCTGGAACGGACTCGCTTCCGTAATCTGCAGGCCCAGTTCGATCTTGATCTGGATAGGCTGCAACAAGCTATTGCGGCAGTGATGCCTAATAGAGACATGGTTGCAGACCAGGAGAGCCTCAAGGCCGTAGAAGAGATCGAGGGGCGCATGGCTCGATCGACCGAGATGATCTTTGAGCGACTCGAGTCGGGCGATCTGGCGGGCGGAGCAAGGACCATGGCGGAGATGGATAAACACTATGCGGATCTGCGGACGCAGTTACAGCAGATTGAGCTGAAATGGACCGATGTGAAGCGAGGGTATGCCGACCAGCAAATGGCGATCATTGGCTCCTTGAAGAATGTAAATGCCCTTGTCATGGCGGTGAATCTCCTGTTCATCCTCGGCCTGATTATATCCGGCTACCGGATTTTCCACCGTTTGCGGGAATCGGAACGTGAGCTCACCGAAGCCCGGAATGAAGCCGTTCGTGCCAGCCAGGTGAAAGCGCGGTTCATCGCCAATATCAGCCATGAAATTCGCACACCCATGAACGGCATCATGGGTATGACCAGGCTCTTGTCCGACGCGGGGCTCACGCGGGAAGCTGCGCATTATGTCGAGACGATTAAGACATGCGGTAACGCCCTGCTCGCATTGATCAACGATGTACTCCTGTTTTCAAAAATGGAATCCGAACGGGTAAGTCTTGATGTCCGGCCGTTTGATGTGCGGAGGGCGGTCAAAGATGTTCTGGAGCTGTTGTCCGTGGCGGCTAAGGAAAAGGGACTGGCGCTGTCTTCTTGTTTGGACGAGAGCCTGCCGCGTTGTCTGATGGGCGACGACACGCGGTTTCGCCAAGTATTGACCAATCTCGTGAGCAACGCGATCAAGTTTACGGATCGGGGCACGGTCATTGTGGACGGAGCGGCGACATTGATTGAAGGGAATCGGTATGACGTGCGTCTGGCCGTCACGGACTCGGGAATCGGTATTGCTCCGGAGGTGCAGGGTAAGTTGTTCCAGGCGTTCTACCAGGTCAGGGACGAACGGGCCGCATCTTCGATGGGAGGAACCGGTCTGGGGTTGGCAATCTGCAAGGCGATTTGTACAGCCATGGGAGGCAGCATCCAGGTACAGAGCGAGATTGGGAGGGGGGCAACGTTTCGCGTACATTTTCAGGCGGAGGGAGTCGAGGGCGTATCGGTTGTCTCGCCGGAACGCGTGGCCCAGATTGAGGAAGATCTCGGAGAGCGACTTCCACTACGGATTCTGTTGGTAGAAGATAACCCGACAAACCAATTTGTTACGGTGGAGTTTCTGGCCATGTTCGGCTATGGGACAGATGTGGCTGCTAACGGCCAGAAAGCGCTGGAGATGATCGAGCGGCGTCAGTACGACCTGATCTTCATGGACTGTCGTATGCCGGTCATGGATGGATTTGAAGCGACCAAGTGCATTCGCCGAGCGCCAATCGGCGCGCACAGGCCAGCGATTATTGCGCTGACTGCGAGCGCGTTCGAGGACGACTACGCGAAATGTCTGGCAGTCGGGATGGACGATGTGCTGGCTAAGCCGGTCGATATCAATATGCTTCAACAAGCGCTGGTCAAGTGGGGAGGCGACAGAGGGAGGGGGGGGCCTGCTCGCGAGCGGGCCGACCGCCGGTCGGCGGAGGCAGTGAACGATGGTCCGATTGAAGTTGCGGTGCTACTTGAGGAGTTTGCCGGCATGGAGCGCAGCCTTGCCTCAGGGATTGAATTGTTCCTGCGCGATAGTCCTGGCATGCTCCGCCGCATTCATGATGCGCTGGAAGCCTGTGATACTGACGGGCTCTGCCACGCAGCGCATACCTTGAAGGGCACCGCAGCTATGTTCCGGGCTCCATCCATTGTCAGCCTCTGTCGGACCATTGAACAGTGCGGACTAGAGGGCTTGCTGGGTCAGGCAGCAGATCTGTCTTGCGCGCTTGCATTAGAGATGGAACGAGCGCGCGAAGTTCTGGCACTCCTCAAGGTGCAATGCCAAGTCATCTCAAGCGAACATCAAGTCGGGCGATAGCGTCTCACCTAAACTAAGGTAACCAAGGTCCAGTTTCCTCGGGTAAAGCTTTCCCCTGAGTGATCTGTAATGTTCCGCGTATTCAAAACGCCTTTGCCCACATGACTCATGAGAGTTCGCCGAAAAATCGGTGAAGTTTTTCTGCAAGCCGGCACGTAAAGCCCAGGGGCCAGGAACTGACAAGAAGGGTGTCCGTCCCCAACGATTCGGTAAGGATCTGAGGGCGAGCTTGCCAACCGAAGGTTTGGCGTAAGAGTGGGTCGGCGATCGTAGAGAGGTACTGTGGAATAGGGTGGGCTACAGACGGCTGTCCGCGAAGGTATCACAGGCCTTGGGGTCGCCCGTCTCTAATCCTTTGCGGAGCCACGTCATGCGCTGCTCGGAGGAGCCGTGCGTCCAGCTTTCCGGCTGAACAGAGCCGCGAGACACTTTCTGGAGCCGGTCGTCTCCGATGGCTGAAGCAGCTCGGAGCCCTTCTTCAAAATCGCCCGGCTCGATCAGGTTCCGCTCACGCTTGGCGTGGTGGCCCCAGACGCCGGCGAAACAATCGGCCTGCAGTTCCATTCGAACCGACAGGGCATTCCCCTCTCGTTCAGAGGCCTGGCGCTGGAGGCGCGTCACCTTCTCTGCAATCCCCATCAGGTTTTGCACGTGATGGCCTACCTCGTGGGCGATCACATAGGCCTGGGCGAAGTCGCCTGGCGCACCCAGGCGGTGCGCCATCTCGTTGAAAAAAGACAGGTCCAAATACACTTTGTGATCCCTGGGGCAGTAGAAGGGGCCGACAGCGGACGAGGTGGTGCCGCAAGCAGACTGAACTGCTCCTGTGAAGAGTACGAGTCGAGGATCTTCATACTGCGGCCCAAGGAGTTGTCTCCAGGTGGTTTCTGTATCGGCGAGGACGACCGAGGCGAATTTGCCGAGTTGGTCGCTGGGGGTTCCGATCGGTGCGGGTTCGGCAGACTCTGAGGGTGTGGATGAGTCGGTAATTTCCTGCACGCCGTTGAGCATGTTGAGGAGGGTCACGGGATTGATGCCGGTGAAATAGCTGACGGCCAGCACTAGCACGATGCCGACTAGGCCAAGCCCTCCCACGCCTCCGACCCTGGCCGGTCCCATCCCGCGACGGTCTTCGACATTGCCGCTTTCTCGTTGCCCTTCCCAGCGCATGAGGATCTCCTGATAGGACGCGGTATCTCAAGTGGGCGGACCAGGCTGGTTCTTTCTCCATGGTCTGAATGAGTTTGTCTGCTTCTGCGCAGTGATCTGGAAGACCGATCACGTGATGCATCATAACCGAAGCAGGGAAGAGGGGGAAGGGCCAGGTTGAAGGGCTAGATTGAAGCCGGAGGTGCCCAGCTAATGTGGGCACCTCCGGAGGTAGACGACTATTTCGTCTCTGAGGTGGTCATCTCCAGTTGGCCGGCAATGCGTTTGAGGTCTTTCGGGTACAGCACGATCTCGATCCGCCGATTTGAAGCCCTGCCCTGTTCCGTCTCGTTCGAGGCGAGGGGGTGGGTATCGGCATAGCCGACTGCGGAGAGGTGCTGGCGGTCCACGCCGCCCTGATCGATCAGGTAGCGCACCACGGTCGTGGCTCGCGCCGTTGAGAGTTCCCAGTTTGTCTTGAAGCGATCTTGCAACTTCGGGCTGATGTTCAAGTTATCGGTGTGGCCTTCGATCCGAATTTGTTTGTCTGAGATCTTGTTGAGCACGTCACTGACCGGTTTCAAGACTTTCACGCCGGCCGGTTTTACTTGGGCCTGTCCGGAATCGAACAAGACGCGGTCCACCATGTTGATCGTCAGGCGGTCCCGTACTTGCTGTATGGTGATATTGCCCTTGGAGATCTCGTCTTGCAGCGACTTGGACAGCTCTTCCTGTGTGCGAGTCAGGCGGTTGATCTCTTCTTCTTTTGCCAGTTTTGCCAGCCGTTCCTGTTCCAACGTTGCAGCAAGTTGTGATTGCTCCTGCTGTAGCTGCTCGCGTTCCTTCGCGATACGAGAGGCGTTGTCCGCCAGTTCAGCAGCCTGTTTCTGGAGCCTGGCGATTTCTTCCTGCGATGAGGCATTCCCGCTCGTGAGCTTTTGTTCAAGATCAGTGATTTGACCGCGCACATTGCCCAGCTCGCTGTTCAGTTGTCCTTTCTCCTTCTCGATGCCGTCCAGGCGAGATTGCAACTCGCTCGATCGCGCGGCGAGCGCTTCACGCTCTTTGGCCAATGAGACCGCCTGCTGTTCGGCTACTTTGCGCTGCGTGGCTTCCTGATCCAGGTTTTGTTTGAGCCCTGCTAATTGTTGTTGCAGCTGAGCGGATGTTTTTTTTGCGGCATCAAGCTCAGCAAGCGCTTTCGTGTGGGTTTCCGTGCTCACGCATCCCACCACCGCCACGGCACACAGTATGGCCAATGCGGGGGCCCGGAGTGGCTTGATTCGGTCAATCGAAATTTGCCTCATAGTCGCCTCCTATCAATGATGGTGAACGGAACAATGGGTAGGGGAGCAAGGGCAATGCCCAATGAACAGGAAACGTGCATGAAAATAATTGCTTATTCCTCATTGAATTGTAAGGCAATTGTTGCTGAGCGCTCATGGTAAGCAGGAGAACTGGGACATGCAGCCACAGGTACTGTAGGGTCTATCCTGCAGTGCCGAAGTGAAGAGTCGATGAAACTGTATCTATATGTAGGAAGTGTCTTCTGAAGGGGGATGCCTGCATCCATTCAGCAAGGCTGGTCTGGGTATAGGATTGGCGCAGGGCGGAGTTGTCCGGCGTTGTTCTGTTACGGGAGGTTGGATATAGTAGCCGCCCGCTTGGCGAGCGGCGCGATTTGGTCACGAATGGTCATGAGCCAGATGGGCTGGGTGAGCCTGTTCCGATGGAATTGGGCGATATGGCTTCTTGGTGACGTCGATGTCTCGTACGATTGCTTTCAATAAACCCTATGGGGTCTTGCCCTGTTTTACCGATGCAGATGGGCGGAAGACCTTGGCGGACTATATCGATCTGCCTGGCGTCTATGCAGCCGGTCGGCTCGATTTGGATAGTGAAGGGCTCCTGCTTCTGACGTCGGACGGACGGTTGGCCTCTCACATCACGGATCCGCAGCATAAGCTGGCGAAAATCTATCTCGTGCAGATCGAACGCATCCCGAACGAGGAGGCGTTGGAGCAGCTGAGAACGGGCGTCGTCCTGAGTGGTAAGAAGACCAGACCTGCTGAAGTACGCCTACTGGCGAAGCATCCGCAGTTGCCTGACCGCTCCGTGCCCATCCGTTTTCGCATAACCGTGCCGACTGCCTGGGTGGAGATCACGTTGCGCGAGGGGATGAACCGACAGGTCCGGCGCATGACCGCCTCTGTGGGGCATCCGGCCTTGCGGCTTGTGAGGGTGGCGGTCGGGCCGGTTGTACTGGGGGGTCTCCAGCCAGGTGAATGGCGGGAGTTGACAAGTGGCGAGATTGAACAGATCTATTCTGCTGCGCGTCAATAAGTCCGGGATGTGTTGGAGGTATAAGGTGAGATGATCCGAAATCGCTCTCGCTGCATGGTCGCGTTAGTCATAGGCCTGTTGATTGGCCTTGTTGGCTGTCAGACCGGAGGTGGGCGGACCCTGTACGGGACATCCTGTTCGGAGATTGAACGGCAGATCGACCTTTCAGAGAGGATCGATACTCTCAACCTATTGGCCGATGCTTTTGAGCGGCGGTGCTATGAGATCGTGATTGTGCATGGCGAGAAGGCCAGGTCAGAGTTCCGGCACAAGACGTTCTCCCTTCTAAAGGAGACCACCAATGTCTTCATTCCGGAGGGTTCTTTCATCGATTACGTTTTGGAAAGTTATGAGCGCGGCTACCTTAGCCTCTTACTGGCGGCGAGCTATGCGAATGTGCAGAAACTGGAGGAGGCAAAGGTCGAACTCAGGCAGCTGGATCATGAGCTATTTACGCCGCTCTACAATTACGGCGAAGACCCGGTCAATCTGTTGTTATCCGCTGTGTTATGGGAGCGAGTGGGGGAAGTAAACGAGGCGCGCGTCGATTGGCTTCGACTGAGAGACCTGGACGTAATGTGGAAGGGCAAGCAGGATGCAGTTCGTATATTTGCAGCACGACAGGTGGCTTGGATCGATGAGGGACAGGGGGGCAGCGAGCCGTGGCGAGTCTATGGCATCGGCCGATTTCCAGGACTGACGTGGGATCTGCAGTTCTTTGGATCCGCGAGCGGATATTTTTCCGTGAAGGCAAACGAGGAATTTCTTTCCGCCTGCCGGTCCGATACCGGTGTGAGATTGTCTACCAAAAGTTGGTTCGAGAAGGTGGCGATTCGCCATAGCCATGGGTATCACCCGCTCTTGAACGTGCAGGCATGGATCCGATTGCCGATCGGTCTGACCTACAGTCTGGTTCCGTTGGCTGCAGGAGCCGGAGTCATGGTCGGAGGTTGCATGCTCGATGCGGCAGGCAAAGGTAATGGAGCGCTCTGTCAGTTGTCCATTGTTGGAGGAGCGGCCATGATGCGCACCGCGCCGGCGGTGATGGAAGGTGCGCTACAGCCTGACCTGCGGCATTGGGAGCATGTGCCTGCAGCGTTTGTCGTAACCAGAGCCTCAAAGCCCGAGCTGGAACCCTGCTTGCCGAAACTTGGAACCGCCGTTCAGCGGTTGTGGTAGGGCGGGGTCGCCTACGCGCTCATTTTCGCGGGCGACGGCGGCGTCTTTGGGGCTGATCGAGTGCTTGGCCCCAGTGGGAGAGAAATTTGGTAATGAAAGTGTGTTCCTGATCCGGTTCCACGGCCAACGGGGCCAATGCGAGCGCGACGGCGAGCGAAATGTGGTAACCCACGGAGCGGGACGCCAGCGCTCGCCGATAGGCGGGATGGGCTTGATTGATCCAGACGGTGGATTCCACGAGCCTACCCAGTTCCGAATCATCTGGTCGGTTCTCGAACTGAACCCCCAGTCCATATCGCATCGGAGCGCGGGAACGTCCATGACCAGGGAGCATGGCCGATGTTGAATCAGGGATCGTAGACGTCGCGGGCTCGGTCGTTGCCGTGTCCTGGTCAGTAGGCGGAGGGGGTGTTTGTGGCTGAGCCGGTTCGGTCTCATTCGGAGGCAGTGCTTCGTCTGTCGATGGAATAGCCAGAATTGTAAGGGCTTCAGTTTCCCGTGTCGCATCGCGTGTCTTGCCATCGATGGGCAATCGTTTTTGGCCACCGGCTCGGCGTTCGACGAGTGAGCCGAGTAACGGAAAATCGTCGGATAATTCTTCCAACACTCGATCCAGATCCCGTTCCAACGGCCGCATCATCCTGGATGAGGCCTCTGACTTTTCGGTGCGCCCATCGCCCCAGGCTTCCAGTTGTCGAGAGACAGCCTCCTGGATCGCCTTCCGATAAGCCAGATAGACGGCTCCTCTGGTACCAGTGCGGATGAAGTCTCCTTTGTTGAGCGTGAGCGAGGCGGCCAGGTCGGGGACTTCGATCAAGCCGTTGATCCGCTCCGACTGTAACGACGTCACACCCAACCAGTCCCATCCACGTTTGATGACTTTGCCCAAGGTGCTGATCGCAACGCCGCGTTGATCCTCCGGTAATGGCGAGGCATGGCGGGACAGATACCCCAAGGCCGAAGGCTTGCGTCGTCGGGCCAATCGAATAGCTAACGGAGCTTGGTCAGGCGCCGACTGGGAATGCCGTTCCAACGGTCGCCCATTGACTTCAAACGTAATCCAGGCTGGGTAATGGCCGGTCAGAAAGGAATCGAAGGAGGACTCAAGTAGTGGTTGGAAATGTCGACGCATCACACTCTCGACAAACCCAGGGTCTAGAAGAGGAGACAGCGGGGTTTGCAACTTCAGGCGCACCGCAGTGCCCTGCTCGCCAACCAGTCCAATCGGAGGCACCCATTGCCAGGGTGCGCGATGGCGCGAGGCCAAGTGCCATCGCGTAGCCACATGCGTGCTGCCGCGCTTGGTTTCCGTGAGCACTTCTTCGCATACCAGTAATCCCAGTTTGATGCCGACTCCGGCAAACCCGATCCCTTGGCCCCGCACTTTCGTGCTGGCTGCGATGTCGTGATATTGCCGCATCGCCTTCCGCTGCATGCCGGATCCGTTGTCTACGACGGTCAACGTGGACTGCGCTGGGTCAGCCGTCATGGTGATTCGGCTGGCCCCTGAGTCCAAAGAGTTGGCAATGATTTCGGTGAGAATTGTTTCCGCGATGCTGTAGGGATAGGCATCCCGCAGGTCTTCCAGCAGATGTTCAAGATCGACGCGGGTCTCGCCCATGTAGCACTCCGTGAATCTTCCCTATGCAGAGAAAGGACTGTAGATGGCGGCGCAGGCGAAATCAAGGCGAGAGA
>Ga0209253_10003058_pt1 | contig 14742 bp, 15 predicted proteins | sample FrelakmetBRP12BR_FD_187145 | JGI IMG/M metagenome (GOLD analysis project Ga0209253, IMG submission 187145) | Freshwater lake sediment microbial communities from the University of Notre Dame, USA, for methane emissions studies - BRP12 BR (SPAdes)... | ecosystem: Environmental > Aquatic >...
CCACGCGGCCCAGGCGGTCTGGAGGAGCGCCATGCGGACCGTGAGGCGCGTGGCGTCGCTGGCCGCTGCCGCCGCGAGCGCCGCCTCGCGCGAAGCGGAGAGGGAAAACCAGGCATCGGGCACGACGAGCGGGACGCGAAGGGCGCCGCCCCCGTACCACGCGTCGAGCGGCTGGATGTAGACCTTCTCGAAGGACGTGGGCGTGGTGGGTCGCAGGAAGACCGCCTCGGCATTGTTGTGGAAGTAGCCGCCGGCAGCCTGGAGCGTGGGGAGCAGAGGCGCGGCTGCCTGTCGCACGACCCCGAGAGCCGCCGCCGCCCGGGCCCGGGCCTCCTCCAGCGTCGGATTTTGCCGGTCGATCTCGGCGAGCGCCTCGGGGAGGCTCATGGCCACCACCTGCGGCATCCCGCTCAGGGTCGGGGGGGCGGCGGCCGTTCCCCCGGGAACTGCCTGGGCGACGGCGAGTGCGGCGAGAATGGCGACGAGTGCGTTCATGGCGATCCCCTGGGGCGCGATGGCCCACCGGGACGGCAGCAAGGAAGATGCCGGCGGGACAGTGGCGTTGCCGCGCGGGTTCGGAAGACGGGGCCCCGTCCAGGATGTACGCTGCGCCGAACGTGGTGTCGGAAGTCCTTACACCCGCGGCGAGAACGCCCGCAGCGCGGCGCAGGAATCGCGGGCCGGGACGAGGGGGCCAGACGGCACGCTCCTCGCACCCGGAGTCGCGGGCCCGCCGGTTCGATGCGGGCGAGGAGTCGCCGAATGCGCCGCATCGCCGTGGTCGTCACCGTGGTCGTCATCGCCCTGGTCGCTCTCCTCGTCGTGCGCCTCCGGGTGCAGGCCACGGCGCGGAATGCGCCGCCGGGAGGGTCGGGCGAGATCGAGGGCACCAACGTCGACCTCTCCGCCCGCGTCACCGCTCGGGTGGCCGCGCTGAAGGCGACCAAGGGACGATCGGTGAAGGCCGGCGAGGTCCTGGTGGAGCTCGACTGCTCCGACCAGGCGGCGGCCCTCGCCGAGGCCGAGGCCAGGCTGGCCTCCGCCCGCGCACAGGCTTCCGCGGCATCCACCAGCGTCGACGCCTCCCGTCGCACCCGGGAGGCCGCGTCGGCATCGCAGGACGCCGCCCGGGCCCAGGCCGAGGCGCTGGCCACGCAGCGGGACAATGCGCAGCGCGAGGCGGCGCGGCTCGAGGCGCTGCCCCAGGACGTGTCGCTCTCCGCCCGCGATCGCGCCCGGGCTTCCGCCGAGCAGCTCGCCCGGCAGGCCGCCGCCGCCCAGTCCCAGGCCCGCGCCAGCGCCGAGCAGGCACAGGCCGCCGCGCTCACCACCCAGGCCTCCGGCTCCCAGGCGACGTCGAGCGCGGCCACGGTGAAGGCCTCGGAGGAGACGGTCCGGCGCAGCCGGCTCCTGGCCGACGAGTGCGTGGTGCGAGCGCCCCGCGACGCCATGCTGGAGGACCTGCCCCACGAGGTGGGCGAGCTGGTTCCGGCCGGGCAGCCGCTGGCCCGTCTCGTGGACATCGGGGAGGTGAAGGCCACCTTCTACCTTCCCAACGCCGAGGTGGGTGCGGCGCGGCCGGGCGGCCGGGCCGTGGTGGTGGCCGACGCCTATCCCGATCGAAGGTTCGAGGGCACCGTGGCCTCGGTCTCGGCCAAGGCGGAGTTCACTCCGCGCAACATCCAGACTCGCACTGACCGCGACCGGCTGGTCTTCCCCATCGAGGTCCGGGTGAAGAACCCCGACGGCGCGCTGCGTCCGGGGATGCCGGTGCAGGTCACCTTGCCGCGGGAGAACTGAATCCATGGGAGCCGCCCTCGAGGCGCGCCAGATGGTGAAGCGCTTCGGCCAGGTCGAGGCGCTCGCCGGCATGACCTTCTCGATCCGGGCTGGCGAGCTCTACGGCCTGGTCGGTCCCGACGGCGCCGGGAAGACCACCGCCATCCGCGCCCTGGCCGGCCTCATCGACCTCGACTCCGGCCAGGCCCGGGTCCTCGACATGGACCCGCGCTCGGGTGGCGCGGTCCGGGAGGCGCTCGGGCTCCTGCCCCAGCAGTACAGCCTCTACCGGGATCTCACGGTGATGGAGAATCTGAAGTTCTTCTCCCGCCTCTACGTGCTTCCGCGCCATGTCTTCCGGCGCCGGGCCGAGCGGCTGCTGGCCATCACGCGGCTCGATCGCTTCGTCGACCGGCGCGCCGACCAGCTCTCCGGCGGCATGTACAAGAAGCTGGCGCTGGCGGCCGCGCTCCTCCACGAGCCCAGGGTCCTGCTCCTCGACGAGCCCACCAACGGCGTCGATCCGGTTTCGCGCCGCGAGCTGTGGGCGCTCCTCCACGAGTTCGTGCAGGGGGGGATGGCGGTGCTCCTCTCCACCCCGTACATGGACGAGGCCGAGCGCTGCGACAGGGTCGGACTCGCCCATCGCGGACGGCTGCTCCTCGAGGGCGAGCCCGGCGCGCTCCTGGCCGGGTTCGACGAGGAGGCCTACGAGGTCGCCGGCGGCGACCGGGATCGGGTCGAGGCGGTCCTTGCCACGCTGCCCGCGGTCCGGTCGGTGTCCCCGGCCGGCTCGCGCCTCCGTGTGGACCTGCTGGCCGGGACGCGCGACGGGGTGGCCGCTGCGCTCGCGCCGGTCGGGGCCGAGCTGCGCCCGGTGGCCCCGAGCTTCGAGGATCTGTTCCTGTCCCGCCTGCACGGGGAACACGCCGCGTGAACACCGGCCCCTCCATCGAGGCCGAGCACCTCTCCCGGCGGTTCGGGGAATTCCTGGCGGTGGACGACGTCTCCTTCCACGTCGAGAAGGGGGAGATCTTCGGATACCTGGGCGCGAACGGCGCCGGCAAGTCCACCACCATCCGCATGCTCATCGGCCTGCTCGCCCCCACCAGCGGCCGGGCCACCGTGGCCGGCCACGACGTGGCGCACGACCCGGAGGGCGTGAAGTCGGCCATCGGCTACATGTCGCAGAAGTTCTCGCTCTACCTCGACCTGCCGGTGGAGGAGAACCTTCGGTTCTTCGGGGGCGCCTACGGGCTCTGGGGGGGCGAGCTCAAGAAGCGGGCCGACGAGGTGCTCGAGCTCACCGGCCTCGCCGAGCATCGCAAGGCCATCACCGGCTCGCTGCCCGGGGGAATCCGGCAGAGGCTCGCTCTGGGGAGCGCGGTTCTTCACCGCCCGTCCATCGTCTTCCTCGACGAGCCCACCGCCGGTGTCGATCCCGAGGCGCGCCGATCCTTCTGGCGGCTCATCCGCGAGCTGTCGCGGGGGGGCACGACCGTCTTCGTCACCACCCACTACCTCGACGAGGCCGAGTACTGCCGGCGCATCGGACTCATGGTGGACGGACGGCTGGTGGCCCTCGACACCCCGGCCGAGCTGAAGCGTGCCTGGGTTCCCGATCGCGTCCTGATGGTTCGCGGCCGGAATCTGGCGGACGGCGCTGCGACCCTCCGCGCCCGGCCGGGAGTCCGTGCCGCCGAGCCCTTCGGCTCGGGGCTCCACCTTCGAGTCGATCCGGAGACCTGGACCGGCGAGGCGGTGCGAATGGCGATCGAGTCGAGCGGTGGGGAGGCCGTGTCGGTGGAGGAGACCGAGCCGACGCTCGAGGACGTCTTCCTGGCGGTGGTGGGGCGCGGCGCAGAGGTGCAGGCGGCGCAGGAGGTCGCCCCGTGACGCTCGCTGGAAACCCTGCCGGGCGCTTCCTGTCCCGCGTGGGCGCCATCGCCTGGAAGGAGATCCTCCACATCCGGCGCGACCCGCGAACCCTGCTGCTCGCGCTGGCCATGCCGGTGGCCATGCTGCTCCTCTTCGGCTACGGGGTGAGCTTCGACGTCGACCGCATCCCGCTCGCCATCTCCGACCAGGATCGCACCGAGGCGTCGCGACGGCTGGCCCAGGCCTTCACCGAGAACCACGAGTTCGAGCCAGTGGGTGGGGCCGACGCCGACGCGGCCGACACGGTCTTCCGCCGCCGCCGGGCCACTGCCATCCTGGTCGTCCCCCGGGGCTACGAGACCGACCTGGCGCGCGGAGGGCCGGCGCGCGCCCAGTTGCTGCTCGACGCAGCCGACCCGGTCACCGCCAACCAGGTGCTCGCCAAGGCCGACGCCATCGCGCTCTTCGAGAGCCGTCGCATGGCCTCGGTCGCAGGGCTTTCCGCCGCTCCTCCGCTGCAAGTGAAGGTCTCGGCGCGCTACAACCCGGAGGCCCGCTCGGCGGTGTTCATCGTGCCCGGGCTGGCCGCCTACCTCATGGCCGTCAGCGCGGTCCTGCTCACCGCGCTCACCGTGGCCGGAGAGTGGGAGCGAGGCTCCATGGAGCAGCTCTTCGCCTCGCCGGTGAGCCGGCTCGAGATCGTGCTCGGCAAGCTCCTGCCCTATCTCGCGCTCGGCCTCATCCAGCTGCTGCTCGTCCTGGGCGTGGGCACCAACGTCTTCGACGTGCCCGTCATGGGGAGCCCGCTCCTCGTCATCCTGGCGGGCCTTCTCTTCCTGGCCGGGATGCTGGGGCAGGGGCTCCTCATCTCGGTGGTGGCGAAGAACCAGCTGGTGGCCACCCAGGCCGGCGCACTCTCGTCGCTGCTGCCCTCCCTGCTGCTCTCCGGGATGCTCGTCCCCATCGACAACATGCCGGCCCCGCTGCGCCTGCTCTCGAGGATCGTGCCCGCCCGCTACATGGTGGACGCGCTCCGGCAGATCCTGCTCAAGGGGAACGGCTTCGCGCGGGTCTGGCCCGACCTGCTCGCCATGCTGATCTTCGCGGTGGTGATCGTGGCGCTCGCCACCAAGCGATTCACCAGGAGGATCGCGTGAGCGCGCCCCCCGATCGGCGCCCGCCGCGGGCCTGGATCCAGTACGCTGCGGTGGTCCGGAAGGAAGTCCTGCAGACGCTCCGGGATCGGCGCGTCATGTTCATGCTGCTCTTCGCGCCGTTCCTGCAGACGCTCGTCCTCGGTTTCGCGGTGGACTTCGACGTCGACCGCGTGCCCACCGTGGTCGCCGATCAGGACCGCAGCCAGGAGAGCCGCGAGCACCTGCGTCGCGTGCTTGCCGATGGCACGCTGCGCTTCGCCGGGGGAGCGGACAGCGCCGAGGAGGGCGCGGGCGCGCTCGACCGCGGCGAGGCGGCGGCGGTGCTGGTCATCCCACCGCGCTTCGGATCCGATCTGGCCGCCGGGCGGACGGCCGAGGTCCAGGTGGTCCTCGACGGAACCGATCCCAACCGCTCCAACGTCGCCGCCGGCGCCGTCTCCCGCTACTTCGGCGAGGAGGGACTGCGGCGGGCGGGCGATCGGGCCAGGGCGGCCGGCGTCTCTCCCCCGGCCCGCATCGAGATCGTGCCCCGGCTCTTCTACAACCCCAGCCTGAAGAGCGCGCCCTACATCGTGCCGGGCATCGCCGCGATGCTGCTCGTCGTCGTCACCACCCTCGTCACCGCCATGGGGCTCGCGCGCGAGCGGGAGCAGGGCACCCTCGAGCAGGTGGCGGTCACCCCCATTCCGGCCGGGGTGCTGCTCGCCGCCAAGATGACCCCGTTCGTGTTCATCGGCTTCTTCGACGTGCTGCTGCTCGTCACCGCCGGAACCTGGGTCTTCGGCGTTCCCCTGCGGGGCAACCTGGCGGTGATGGCGCTCGCCACGCTCCTCTACCTTCTCTCCACGCTGGGTGTAGGGCTGCTCATCTCGACCATCTCGTCGAACCAGCAGCAGGCCTTCCTGGGAGGGTTCCTCTTCACGCTGCCGGCCATGCTGCTCTCCGGCATCATGACGCCCATCGACTCGATGCCGCGCTGGATGCAGTGGCTGACCTACGCGAACCCGCTGCGCTACTTCCAGGAGATCGCCCGCGCCAACCTGCTCAAGGGCGGGTCGTTCGCCGACCTCTGGCCAAATCTCCTCGCCCTGGCGCTCTTCGGCGCGTCCATCTTCGGCCTGGCCGCCGCGCGCTTCCGCAAGCGGCCGGGGTAGGGCGGTTCCGGTGGTTCAGCTCCGGGGCGGGTGACGCCAGACGTTGGCCACCGGGTCACAGGCGGCCGGTCCCGTGGCAGCGTACCCGGCCCTGCCGTAGAGCGCTCCGGCCAGCGACGTGAAGTCCATCCAGCGCGCGTCGTTGTGCTCGGCGTCGCCGATCACCGCGTGACCGACCTCGTGGACCAGCACCGTGGCCTCGACGCAGGTGATCGATTCGCCGGCGTCGAGCGTGGAGACCCGGATGTCGCCGTCGAAGCAGCCCGTCGAGGAGGCATGGCCGGCGCAGGCGACGTGCGGGCTTCCGTCGAGGACGATGCTGGCCCCGGCGAGGTGCTTCCAGGAGCCGCCCCAGTAGCCAAGCGCGGCGTCCACCGTGCTCTCGATCCGAGCCGGGAAGTCGACGCTGCGGGTGAATGCGGCGTCCGACCGGACCACCACCGAGGTATCCCGCACGTGGAAGCTGGGCTCCACGCCGCCGCAGGCCGCCGCCGCGAGCAGCGGAAGCGCGAACCAGGTGAGCCGGGTGACCCGGGTGATCCGGGCAAAGCCTGTCATGGGGACAGTCGAGCCTCCTGGTGAAGAGGCTACCCAGAACGGGAGAGGGCAAGTAGCCAGCGGCGCGGCGACACGCGCGTCCGCGACACCGGGCCGGGCGTCCCTCGATCCGGGCTCACGCCTGCGCGGCTAGAACTTCCCCGCCTGGAAGTCCGCGATGGCCTGCAGGATCTCCTGGCGGGTGTTCATGACGAAGGGGCCGTGGTGGGATACCGGCTCACCCAGCGGGCGTCCGGCGATGACCAGGAACCGCGCCCCGCCACCGCTTGCCTGCACCGCCACGTCGCCGGTCCGGGAGAGAAGAGCCATCTCCCGGGTCCGGAAGGTGCGCCCACTTTTTCCCACAGTGAACTGGCCCTCCACCCCGTGGAGGAGCACCGTGTGTCCGTCTGGAGGGGACCACCGGAACGCCCCCCCTGCCGGCAGGGACACGTCGAGGTAGGCGGGCGCCACCGCCACCTCGCTCACCGGCCCAACGACCCCCTCGATCAGGCCGGCCAGCACCCGGGCCTTCCCGCCTCCCGGCAATCCGACCTCCGGGATGCGATCGGCCGGGACGTCCTGGTAGCGCGGCGCCGTCATCTTGCGGGCAGCGGGAAGATTCACCCAGAGTTGATAGCCCCACATGAGCCCCTGCTCCTGCTGGGGCATCTCCTCGTGCACGATGCCGCGCCCGGCGGTCATCCACTGGACCGAGCCCGGACCCAGATCGCCCTGGTTGCCGTGGTTGTCCCGGTGTCGCATCCGCCCGGCCATCACGTAGGTGACGGTCTCGAAGCCCCGGTGGGGGTGGGGCGGGAAGCCGGCGTCGTAGTCCTCCGGGCGGTCCGATCGGAACTCGTCGAAGAGGAGGAACGGATCAGCGAGGCGGACGTCCTGTGGCGAGAGCACGCGCGTGAGCTTGACGCCCGCGCCGTCGGAGGTGTCGTGGCCGCGGAAGGTGGCGGCCACCGTTCGATCGTGGGTGGTCATGGTGACTCACAACCTCCGGTGCTTCAGCGCCGGCAGCTCCTGCCGCGCCCGTTCCATTCGCGCCCGGCTGAACGGAGCGACGCAGACCCCCTCGCCGTCCGGGCAGCGCGCCAGCACGGTTCCCCAGGGATCCACGATCATGGCGTTGCCATAGGTCAGCCGGTTCGCGGAGTGGCGCCCCACCTGCGCCGGGGCCACGACGTAGCAGAGGTTCTCGATGGCGCGAGCGCGGATGAGGACCTCCCAGTGGTCCTTGCCGGTGAAGAGGGTGAAGGCGGCGGGGATGAAGACCACCTCGGCGCCCAGGCCGGCCAGCTGCCGATACAGCTCCGGGAAGCGAAGGTCGTAGCAGATGGTGAGGCCGATGCGGCCGAGCGGCGTGGGGGCCAGCACCACCTTGTCCCCCGCGGCCACGCTCTCCGACTCGGCGTAGCGGGCGCCGTCGGGGATGTTCACGTCGAAGAGATGGATCTTCCGGTACGTGGCGGCGATGGATCCATCCTCGGCCACCAGCACGCTGGTGTTGGCGGTCTTGTCGGGCAGCCCCACGTTCTCGGCCACCGACCCGGCCACGACCCAGATTCGCCGGGCACGGGCCACCTCCCGGATGGCCGCCAGTGTCGGGCCTTCAAGGGACTCGGCGGTCGCGATGCGCTCCTCGTCGCGCCCCATGAAGGCGAAGTTCTCGGGGAGCCCGACGAGCTTCGCGCCCAGGCTGGCAGCCTCATTCAGGAGGCGGGTCGCGGTGGCCAGGTTGCGCGCCCGGTCCCCGGTCGAGGTCATCTGGACTGCACCCAGCAGGTACGTCGCGGAAGGGGGCATTGATTTTCCTTACCACGGTCTGGTGTATGCTCCATATCCGCCAGATGCGCCGGTTCTACACTACTTTCGAGGCTGCCTACGTTCTCGGCGTGTCGCTGCCGACCGTCGTGAACTGGATCAAGGCGCGGAGGCTCAAGGCCCACCGCACCCCGGGTGGTCATCGGCGAATCGCCAGGGAGGAACTCGCCGCCTTCATGTCGCGCCACGGGATCCCGCTTCCCGAGGAGCTTGCCGATGCCGTCGACGTCCGGCGCAAGGCGCTCGTGATCGGGGAGGCCGGATACGCGCTCGATCACGTCGTTCGCCAGCTGCAGGAGGCCGGACTCGTGGTGATGCCGAGCCGGCCCGGATTCGAGGCGGGGATCGCCGCGGCTCGCCTGTCGCCCGACGTGGTGGTGCTGGTCGATCCGGCGCCCGACGGCGGGGAAGCCCTCGCCGGCCTGCGGGCCGATGACGTGCTGGGGCCCATCCCGGTGGTGGCCGCGGCTCGGGCCGAGAACGTGCAGCGGCTGCGGGCGGTGGGCTGCGAGATCGTCCTGGCATCGCCGATCGCGGACGGTGCGCTGGCCGCCGCGACGTCGCAGGTTCTCGCCACGGCGGCGGCGGCCCCCCGGCGCCGGTAGGATCCCGCCAGGACTTCCCTTGGCGCACCTGCTCCTCATCGCAGCCCTCCTCGCCGCCGTGCCCCTGGTCGCGCCGCCCGTTCAGGCCGCTCCGCAGCCGAAGGCTTCCGCGCGCGCGTACGCCCAGTACCTCCGAGGCCGCCAGGCCGAGCAGCAGAGCGATTGGCGCCGAGCCCTCGAGGCCTACCGCGCCGCGGTGGAGGCCGACCCACGCGCCGCATCGCTTCGGGTCGCGCTCGCCGAGGCATGGGCGCGCAACGGGAACCTGGACCGGGCCGACGCCGAGGCCCGCAGGGCAATCGAGATCGACGAGGCCGGGCCCGCGGCTGCAGAGGCATGGCTCATCCTCGGCAGGACCGCCGCCATCGATCGGCGGACGGCCGAGTCGGAGGCAGCGCTCCGGAAGGCCATCGGCATCCAGGTGGCGCTCGCCGCGAAGCGCCCGCCCGGCCAGGCGCCGCTCGACCCGGATCTGTGGCGCCTGCTCGCCCAGGTGAAGCTCGAGGCCGGGGACGTCCCGGCAGCCATCGTGGTGCTCGAGGACCTGGCGTCGCGGTTGCCGACGGAGGGGGCCGTCGCCCTCCGGGAACTGGGGCGAATCCACGCCGAGAGGAAGGAACTCGACGCGGCCGCGGCGCTCTACCGCAAGGCCGTGGCCGCCGAGCGGCGGGACACGGAGGCGTGGCGGTACCTCGCCGAGCTGGAGGAGTCCCGCCGTCACTTCGACGAGGCCCGTCGCGCGTGGGAGGGGCTGGTTCGCCAGGATTCGGACGACCCCGACGCGCTCCTGGCGCTGGGGCGGCTTTCGCTGCGAGCCGGCGACACGGCAGGTGCCCGGGCCTTCTTCGCCCAGGCAGTGCACCTTTCGCCGGACGAGGCAGCGGCTCGCGTCCGGGTGGCCTTCGCATGGCTCGACGCAAGGCGGCCGGCCGAGGCGCTGGCGGTGGCCGACGCAGGACTGCGCAGACACGCCGACCCGCGCCTCCTCTACGCGCGTGGGCTGGCGCTGCGGGAGGAGCGGCGCTGGGACGAGGCCGCGGCGTCCTTTGGCGCGGTGGCGTCCGGAGACCCCGACGTGGACCTTGCCGCGCTTGCCGCCCGGGTCTCGGTGCTGGCGCAGGCCGGCCGGTCCGCCGAGGCGCTGGCGCTGCTCGACCCGGCGCTCGTCCAGAACCCCCGGGAGCTCCGCCTCATCACGGCGCGCGCCTACGTGCTCGAGAAGGCGGGGCGCGCCGCCGAGGCGGTCACCTGGCTCACGCAGGCTCTCGCCGCCCAGCCCCGGGCCGGACGCCTTCGTTTCGCGCTCGGCGTGGCCCAGGAGCGGGCCGGGGATCGGGCGGGCGCCATCCGCACCATGCAGTCGATCCTGGAGGGCGCTCCCGACGACGCGGAGGCCATGAACTTCGTCGGATACAGCTGGGCCGAGAAGGGCGAGCGGCTCGACGAGGCAGAGAAGCTCGTCCGGAGCGCGGTGGACATGGACCCGGACAACGGTTCGTACCTCGACTCGCTGGGGTGGATCCTCTTCCAGCGGGGCGACCTGCCAGCCGCCATCTCCACGCTCGAGCGGGCCGAGGCCCTGGCCGGCCCCGAGCCCACCATCCTCGAGCACCTCGGGGACGCCTACCGCCGAGCGGGTCGCGAGGCCGACGCCACCAAGGCCTGGCGCCGCGCCCTGCAAGTCCTCGACGAAGGGGCCGAGCCAGACCTGCCCGGCCAGCGAGCGGTGATCGAGAAGAAGCTTCGCGACCTGCCGGGTGGCGACGTCCGCCCGGCCCGGAGGTGACCGTGTCCCTGCCCGCCTTTCCCCGCCCCGACCAGGCGCTCCGCATCGAGGGCAGCGTCCGCTCCGCCGGCGGCATCGACATCCACTTCGAGCGGTACACCCCGCCGAGGCCGCGCTCCACGGTGATGGTCCTGCACGGCGCCGGAGACCACGCCGGTCGCTACGCCGGCGTCACGGACGCGCTCGTCTCCGCCGGCCACGAGGTGGCGCTCCTCGACTTCCGCGGCCACGGGCGGTCCGGAGGGCGGCGCTGGTACGTGGATCGCTTCGAGGACTACCTCTCCGATCTCGACGCCTTCGCGGCGAAGGTGAGGGCCGACGCGGCAGGCAGGAAGCTCTTCGTGGTGGCCCACAGCCAGGGGGGGCACATCGCCGCCCACTGGGGGATCAAGGGCGGCAAGGACGTGGCCGGGTTCGTCCTCTCCAACCCCTACTTCCGCCTCGCCATCGATCCACCCAAGGTGAAGATCTGGACCGCGCTCCTGGTGGGGAAGCTCATCCCGCACCTGCCCGTGGACGCCAACCTCGACCTGGCCACCCTGACGAGCGACCCCGAGATGCAGGCCTGGAGCGACGCCGACCCGCTCTACCAGCGCAAGACCACGCCGCGCTGGTTCACCGAGTCGGGGCGAGCCCAGGCGGATCTGAGGAGGGACATGGCCCGCTTCGACCGACCGTTGCTCCTCCTGCTCGGAACCGGCGATCGCATCGCCGACGGGGCGGCCGCGAGCGAGTTCTTCGCCGCCATCACGTCGAAGGACAAGGAGCTGCGCGAGTACGCCGGCTTCGAGCACGAGATCTTCAACGAGCGGGGGCGGGCAGCCCCCATCGGGGACACAGTGGCCTGGATCTCCCAGCGGAGCGAGCCAGGGAAGCACGCCCCAGGGAAGCATTGACCGGGGCGACAGGTGCCTCCTATCCTGCGCCCGGACGGAGGCACGCCACGAAGACCGACAAGGACAGCGCTGCAGCGGCCGGAACCCCATCGGTGGTGGGCCCGGGCACGTCGGTCGAGGGCGAGATCGCCGCCGCCGGCGACCTCGTGGTCCAGGGGAGGGTCCGGGGCCGGGTCTCCCTGGGCGGTTCACTCACCGTCGAGCCTCGCGGCGCGCTGGAGGGCGACGTGGTCGCCGGCGGAACCGTGCGGCTGGAGGCCGACTCCCGCGTGGTGGGGGACATCCGCGCGCCCAGGGTGGTGATCGTGGACGGCGCCTCGTTCCAGGGCGCCGTCGATACCTCCGGCGCGGATCCCGGCGAGAAGTAGCCCGTGGAGCAAGTTCCTCTCGAGGAGATCGCCGCCGACGCGACCTTCCGGGTCCGGGTTCCGGGAGACGTCGCGGAGCTGGCGGTCTCGATGGGGCGGCTCGGACAACTCGACCCGGTGGACCTGCGCCCCCTGCCGGCGGCCTCGGCGGAGGGGCCGGGGAAACGCTGGCAGGTGGTGGCCGGCTTCCGGCGCATGGAGGCGCTGCGGCTCCTGCAGCGGGAGAAGGTGCTGGCCCGGATCCATCCTATGCTCGCCGAGGACGACGCCTGGGCGCTGGCCCTGGCCGGGCCGCTCTTCGGAGAGCCCTGGACGGTAGCCAATCTCGACGCCATCGCCGTGCGGGTCCGCGCCTCCCTTCCCTGGGCCGAGCCGGTCCTGGCGGCAGCTCGCCGGAGGGCGGCAGGCCGAGGCGGCTCCGGGGCCCCGGCGACACCGGCGCCGTCCCGGAAGCCGGCTGCCGCGGCCGGTCGCGACCCGACCGCCCTCGCGCACCACCTGATCATCCGGGCCTACGAGCTGAACCAGGACCTGGCGGCCGCCTGCGAGGGCTGGAGCGCCATCCCTTCAGCGGAGCGGAAGCTGGTCCTCGCGCAGCTCCGCTACCTCGCACGCCTGCTGCCGATGCTCGAGGGGGAGACGACATGAGCCTCACCGAAGACCGCGCCCGCCTGCTGGAGCTCCTGCGGCAGCTCTCCTTCGAGCGGCGAAAGGTGATCCTCGCCTCCGGCAAGGAGAGCGACTTCTACATCGACTGCAAGCGAACCGCGCTGACCGCCGAGGGGCACGTCCTGGTGGGACGCCTGCTCTTCGACCGAATCCGGCAACTCCCCCCGCTGGTGCGTGGCGCAGGCGGACTCACCCTGGGGGCCGATCCGCTGGCGAGCGCGGTGGCCTTCGCGAGCTTCCTGGCCGGCGAACCGGTGGACGCCTTCATCGTGCGCAAGGAACCGAAGGGGCACGGCACCGGTCAATGGATCGAGGGACGCAAGACCATCCCCGACGGGAGCCGCGTGGCGGTCCTGGAGGACGTCATCACCACCGGAGGAAGCGCCGGCAAGGCCATCGAGCGCTGCCGCTCGGAGGGGCTGGTGGTGGCCGGGTGCTTCGCGCTCGTCGATCGAATGGAGGGCGGGCGCGAGGCCATCGAGTCGCTGGGGGTTCCGGTCGAGTCGCTCTTCACGCGTCGCGATTTTCTGGGATAGTGGCCCACATGAAGCGGTTCCTGCTCCTCGCGCTGCTGCTGCCGTCCTGCCAGTACCTCACGTCCACGCCCGATCCCTCGACGAAGGAAGGGGCCTGGGCCGAGGCGCGCGACGCGGCCACGCGAACCGCAAAGCTCTACGACGTCCTCAGCGACGTGGCTTTCGCCACCGCCACCTTCCAGTCGCCGGCCGTCCGCACGGCCAGGGTCGAACGATTGGCCCAGTGGAAGGGGATGCTGCCGACAGAGAAGGACGCGCTCCTCGCCAGGGAGCGGACCGAATCGGCCGAGGGCGAGGACTTCCTGCTGGCATTCTTCACCGACGACCGGCGCGCCAACGACCTCGCCACCGACCGTGGAACCTGGCGGGTCGCGATCGTCGTGAATGGCAACGAGCAGTCGCTCCCTGCCAAGGTCACGCTGGTGAAGCGCGACCCGACGCTGCAGGCCCTTTACCCGTACATCACCGATTTCGAGACCGTGTACCGGGTGCGCTTCCCGAAATACAAGGGGTTGCCCCCGCTCGCCGAGCTGCCGTTCCAGCTGCGGATCGCCGGCGCGCTGGGCACGCTCGACCTCGCCTACGCGCCCGTTCGCCGCTGATCGGGAGCCGCGTCCTCCATCTCGCCGCGGTGGATCACCGTGTCCTTCAGGAACCGGTCGTCCGCCACCGGGTGATCGAGCAGGAAGTGCAGGCCGCGCGACTCTCCGCGCCGAAGCGCCGACTGCACGATGAGCAGCGCCACGTCGGCCAGGTTGCGCAGCTCCACCAGGTCGGGCGTGACCTGGTAGCGCCAGTAGTACTCCTGGATCTCCGACCGGAGGATGCGCAGCCGGGTCCGGGCCCGCTCCAGCCGCTTCACTGAACGTACGATTCCCACGTAGTTCCACATGAGCCGGCGGAGCTCGTCCCAGTTCTGGGCGACCACCACCCCCTCGTCGGGTGTGAGCGCGTCGCCTGGATTCCAGTCGGGCACCGGAGGAGCCGGCCGTCTCTCGTCGAGCAGTTCCGCCCCGGCCAGCGCGGCCCTCCGGCCGAAGACGAGCCCCTCCAGCACGGAGTTGGAGGCCAGCCGGTTCGCGCCGTGAAGGCCGGTGCAGGCCACCTCGCCGGCGGCGAGCAGGTTGGGAACGCCGGTCCGTCCGTGAAGGTCGGTGACCACGCCCCCACACTGGTAGTGAGCGGCGGGGACCACCGGGATGGGCTGCACCGCCATGTCGATACCGAACTCCTTGCAGGTCTGGTAGATGTGCGGGAAGTGGTCGAGCAGGAAGCCCTTCGGCAGGTGGGTCATGTCGAGGAAGGCGCAGTCGTCGCCGCGCCGTTTCACCTCGGCGTCGATCGACCGGGCCACGATGTCTCGCGGCGCCAGTTCCTTGCGCTGGTCGTAGCGGATCATGAAGGCCTCTCCGGCCTTGTTGCGCAGGATCCCCCCCTCGCCGCGCAGCGCCTCGGAGATGAGGAAGCTCTTCGCGTCCGGGTGGAAGAGGCAGGTGGGGTGGAACTGGAAGAACTCCATGTTGGCCACCGACGCGCCGGCCCGG
>Ga0209253_10003059_pt1 | contig 14738 bp, 5 predicted proteins | sample FrelakmetBRP12BR_FD_187145 | JGI IMG/M metagenome (GOLD analysis project Ga0209253, IMG submission 187145) | Freshwater lake sediment microbial communities from the University of Notre Dame, USA, for methane emissions studies - BRP12 BR (SPAdes)... | ecosystem: Environmental > Aquatic >...
ACCAACAAAGATTACTTGGGTAAACAACTTGACAGACCCTGTTTCTGGAGCTCTATTGGACTACCTTTATCCTGTAGACCCTACTTTGCACTGGGCCAATCCAAACAACATTCCAATGGATCATGCAATGCATCAGGCAATGATGGGTCTCGCACCGCCTTATCCCCCAGGATATAATGGCTCGGCAATTCTGTACAACGGAGTCTACACGAATCCTAACCAGTGGAACGCTCAGTCACCTGCCCCCACCGTAACACACGTGCACGGTGCTGAAGTCTATTCAGGCTCGGACGGCGGTCCCGAACAATGGTTCACGCCAAACGGCTTGCATGGAGCAGATTACTACACATATGAACCCACTTCACCCAACGCTGCAGTTTACTACTACAACAACACTCAAGAACCGGCGACATTGTGGTACCATGACCACGCTCTAGGATTGACACGCATAAACGTCTACTCTGGACTTGCCGGATACTACTTGATAAGAGACCCTGCTGACCCGATCGCACCCCTGCTACCAAGCGGCGCCTACGACGTTCCGATAGCAATCCAAGATAGAAGCTTCTGGGACAACGGAAGCCTCAGATTCGACGTTGACCTTCCACCAAACCCTGACATGCACCCATACTGGGTTCCTGAATTCTTCGGCGACACAATGATGGTAAACGGCAAAACCTGGCCATACTTCAACGTCAACCAGACAACATACCGCTTCAGACTCTTGGACGGCTGCAACGCACGCTTTCTTAATCTAACGCTTGCAGACTTAGACAATGGCAACGCAACTGTGCCGTTCACGCTGTTTGCGAGAGACCAAGGCTACCTCAACGCATCCGTCACAATGAACTCTATTCTCATTGGTCCAGGCATGCGCGCCGAGATACTCGTCAACTTTACTGGCATACCAACGGGTCACAGAATACTTATGAAGAACTATGCAAACGCACCCTTCCCAGGCGGAGCCCCAGTTATCGCAGGTCTCACGGATGAGGTTATGCAGTTTATCGTTCAAGGCGCTGATAATACACCACAGAACAGCCTGCCCGCGACACTCAACCCAACGCTTACCGGCACTTGGCCAACACTGCCAACCGCCACAAGTCAGCGATTGCTTACACTGACCGAGGTGATGGGCATGAACGGTCCGTTGGAAGTGCTTCTCGACGGCCAGAAATGGGCAGCACCAACATCCGAGCTGCCTATTAATGGAACAACGGAAACTTGGATGATCGCTAACCCAACAGCAGACGCACATCCGATGCACTGGCATCTAGTCCAGTTCCAGCTGGTCTCACGCCAACCTTTTGATGACGTAGCATACTTGAACAGCTGGATAGCCCTCAACGGTGAGCCACCACTGAACCATCCGACAATAAACCTGGGCAACCTTTCAAGTTACTTCACAGGCCCCGCTGAACCAGCACCTCCAGAGGAGCAAGGCTGGCTAGACACTGTAACAATGTTGCCAGGACAAGTGTCAACCATTCGAATTCGCTACCTGCAGCAAGACGGCACGCCGTTTCCGTTTGACCCTACAACTGGTCCAGGATACGTTTGGCACTGCCACATAGTCGACCACGAAGACAACGAAATGATGCGCAGACAAGTAGTAATCCTGCCATCGCAACTGCCGCCACTGTTCACCGCAGTCCGCGGAGATGACAACCAAATTTGGTACAGAATCTACTCAGTCGGCACATCAACTTGGGGAACTTGGAACGCTTTGCCTTCAGGATCAACAATTGACACTCCCGCTGCCGCCGTATATGGCGGAAGACTGTACTTCGCGGTCAAAGGCACGGATGGAACGAGCATATGGTTCAGCTCAGTCAACCTCACGGACAGCAGCTTCACGGGATGGACGCTTCTCAGCGGTTCCACATCCTCAGCTCCAAAGCTTCTCAACTACGGTTCAAAGCTAATGCTTGTAGTCAGAGGGTTCAACAGCATCGTTTTCTATCGCTCATACGACACCACAGCAGAAACGTGGAGTGGCTGGATCGGCATTCCTGATGGAGCCACGTCAGACAGCCCGGCCGCAGCAGTAATTGGAACAACGCTTCAACTCGTTATCAAAGGATTCAGCACAACTGACGCAGCAATCAACAACACAATGTACCATGGCTATCTAAGCCTCACCGACAGCAACTTCTCAGGATGGACAGCTCTACCAGGATCAACCCCCTCAACTCCAACACTCATAGCTGAACAGGCAACAAACGCACTACAACTCATCGTCAGAGGCGAAAACAACCAGATATATATAAACAGATGGAACGGCATGACATGGGAAGGCTGGACATCTTTGCCATCAGGCTCCACAAACGAAGGCCCAACAGCCACAATCCTAAACAATGACATCTACTTCGAAGTCATCGGATTGGACGGCGTCATCTACTTCAGCACAATAAACACATTGACGGACACCTTCTCAGGCTGGACAGCGACATCCGGATCAACCCCGTCAAACCCAACCATAACAAAGTAAGAGAAAAACTGATCCACCCCCACTCCCTTTTTTCTTCACTCACTCAACCTGATATGTGTCACGCTTTGATAGAAGATGATTCCATCAACCTTTTAAGGTCTAATTGTCTTTTCTTCTGAGATGACTGCAAGGGAGAAGGATTCATGTTCAAGTCCTCCAGAAAGAGAGTAGTCTTTGTAATTGCAACACTATTGCTTGTTGTCTTAGTATCAACGCCAGTGTTTGAGGCCATCCAAATCGCCTTTGCTGCACCTTTTTCTATGACCCGGAAGTGGCGAACTTCCATATCGGCTCCAGGCGGTTATGAAGGCGGTTTCACGATAGGAGACGTTCTCAAAAACTCGCAAAACCCGGGCGAAGAGATCGTCTATGCAGGCAGAGGGGGAGCATACTTGCTTGACCCCGACGATGGAAGCATCTTAACCACCTCGCGCGCCGGCGTTGTTGAATGGCCTCACCTGGATAGCGCGATAGGCGTTTTCGCTCAACCCTGCATGTACGACGTCAACAACGACGGAAACCTGGAAGTGATGATTCCTCTCTATTATCCGCCTGGTCTGCTTTGCCTGAATGGCGATGGCACCACACTGTGGAGAACAGCTTTTAACCAAGGCAGCGGCGCAATGAGCATTATGAGTAGTCTGGTGGCGGGCGACATTGACAAGGGAGACGGCGGCAAACTCGAAATTTTTATAGCTGGCCAAGATGTTGTAGCGCCTTTCAGAGGAAGAATTTACAAACTGAGTTCCACGGGCGCAATATTGGCTCAGGCTTTTAACTGGCGTTCATGCTCGGGTGGTCTTTCACTAGCGGATGCAGATCATGATGGCCAGTTCGAAATCTATCAAGGTGACCGCGACATCTACATGGGTGATGGCGATTACGGAAAAGGAGTAAGATCGTATTGGGCTAGCAACCTGACTGAAAGATGGATTCACCCTGATGTTCTTTGTAGTAGCCAGTGTCCCAACTTGGCTGACGTAAATAAGGACGGCGTTCTAGAAGTGATAGTTTCCAATCAACGCGGTGGACTCGTCGTTCTAAACTCAACTACCGGCAACCCCATCAAAGAACAGTCACAAATACCTCTGTGGGGCTCCGCGCCGAACGCGGCATTTCCTGGACACTACCAAATGACAGTTTACGATATTGACGGCGACGGAAACCTGGAGGTGATCTCAGCCGACGGGTCCCACCCAAGCAGCTCTTGGCCAGACAGCGAAATCGTAGTTATCGACTTAGTGAAATGGATGAGTGGAGCCTCAAGAGACGAATACACTGAAGCCCGACTAGTATATGACACTGTGGGTGACAAAACCACAGGTCAATTTGGTCCCACCTTGGCAGATGTGAATGACGATGGCAAAATGGAAATAATCGGCTGCGGAGCACTGGGCTTGTCTGTCTGGGGTCTTCCGTATGACCCTGTGACGAAAACCTACACTTTGCTGTTCAGAGATGTATGGACAACCGCCGGGCAATTCGCAATTGTGCAAGACATAGACACAGACGGCAAGGTTGAAGTTGTGATCTCAGCCACAGCCGGCTATCGCATACTTGCCTGGGACACAAATGCCGCAAAACCCGCTCAGAGAGTAAGATCAGAAATCAAATGGTACAGCGAGTACAGAAGAGGTGCAGCAGAGTACATAGCCCCTCCGAGTGCAGCTCAAAACGCAGGCGCTCTCAGCGAGCTCCCAACAATCTCAGCATCCGCTGAATCAACAATCGGCGGAGAGACTGCAGGGTTTCTTGTTGTCCGCGGCCAAGATGACGGAATCTATTATCGAAAGTACAACGCTTCCGACAACTCTTGGAAGCCGTGGATCAAGTTGCCTGGCACGACTTTCGAAAGCCCTGCGGCAGCCATGCTGCAAAGTATGCTTCACTTAGTAATCCGAGGCGAAAGCAATGGCGAAATCTTGCATGGATATATCGATCTGGGCACTGACGAGTTTTCTGGTTGGACGATGCTTAGCGGTGCAACACCATCCGCACCAACACTAGCATCAAACGGAACAGCATTATCCCTAGTTGTTCGTGGAGAAGACAATACAATCTATCACCGCTTGTACACTGGCGTGTGGGGTGAATGGCATGCAATTCCAACCGGAGCTACCGGAGATGACCCCGCTGCAGCCATGCTTGGCAAAAACCTCAGCATAGTAGTGCGCGGAATGGATGGCAGCAGCCTTTGGCACATAATAGTCCAAGCCAATGGGGCAGTCACAAGAAATTGGATTCCTATTTCTGGGGCAACTTCATCAAGACCCGGTCTGGCAGCATCGAAAAACATAAACAAACTGTATCTTACGGTCAGAGGACTAGATGACACGATCCACTACCGGGAATACAACGCTTCAAATGACCTGTGGGCAGTCTGGAGCAGCTTAACAGGATCAACGATTGATGGCCCGGGCGCCACAAAGCTGAACGATAAACTCAGTTTTGTTGTTCGTGGAAGTGACGGCAACACTCTGTGGCATGGAAGAATCAACTTGTCTGACAACGGCTTCTTGGGATGGGAACTCTTGGACGGAGCAGCAGCGTCTGCACCAACGTTTGCCTCGGCTGCGGAGAGCGAACCTATCTACACCATCTACCTGAAGTCGAGGCAGAATAATACAGCAACTTTGAATCTTGGAACCATAACATTCAATGGTACATTGCATACGCTTCCGGACAGCGTCTCTGCACGCGCGGGAAGCTATTCGGCACTCTATAATCCTGATTCCGCTTACGCTTTTGACCGATGGGAAACGGCAGGCGGCGTGAGCGTGTCAACACCCAGCAATCCGAGCACAACTGTAACCGTTACGGGCGACGGAAACCTCACAGCCAGATACAAATCAATTGCGTCCACCAATCCAATCCTAACCTCAACTCTGGGAACAAACACGACCGCTGAAGACCTCACCTGCTACGCTGGCGTCGGACAAACCAAACCCTACTACAACTTCACTGTAAACGGCAAGCCAACAACTGGTCTCTTCTTAACCTTCGACACTCAATCCTCAACCGACACGTTAGACTATTCCGGATATGGCAACAACGGAGAGATATACGGGGCAGAGTGGAGATCCAATGGAATGCTGGATGGCGCTTACTACTTCGATGGCAAGTTCGATTACATCAAAGTCCCCGATGGAGGTTTAGGCTACTTCAACGGCGTCCCAGACTACACAAGGCCAACGCTGGGAGGAGACGGCACGTGCAGCGAAATCACAGTCGAATTATGGGTTTATCTCCAAAAAGACCAAGGGGACACCAGATTCGTCTGCAAACTGCCCAGTTACGAGATTGGAGTAGACTCTTCGCAAAGACTGTTCGCAACCGTCTGGCTGCAGAACAGCACAACCTACACTGACATAGGCTACATCGGTAGATCCACTGTCAAGCAACCGAGTGGACAGAAACTGACCAGCAGAACGTGGCACCACGTGGCCTTCACCTACAAAGCAGACGTTGGTTTGAAGCTCTATCTGGACGGCGAAAGAGTAGCCCAAAGCTCCACCCCAGCAAAGGTTCCATGGATCACCCGCAACATTCATTGCAGCAGTGGTAATCCACTCTACTTAGGCTGGTTCAACTACTTCAACGGCATGATGGACGAAGTCAGACTCTACCCCAGATGCCTTTCAAGCCAGGGCATAGCCAACCGATATGAGGAAACCCACGACGGATGGACAAACAAAGCCACCATCTCTTCAGAAGACACTCTGGGAGCTGAAACTTGGCGATGCAAAGTAATCAGCGGAGGAGCTGGAAAACTCTCTAACAGACTGACAATAGTTAACAACCCGCCTGTGGCTGGCAACCTCACAATCGGTCCTCGCAATACCTTGGATCCCATTGACACAGACAGCTTAGTCGCCATCTACGACTTCTTTGACATGGACCGTCAAACTGAGTCTGGCAGCCAAATCCGATGGTACCGCAACAGTGGAAGCGGCTTCCAACTCGTTTCAGCCCTCAATAACCTCAAAACAGTATCTTCTTCCTATCTGGCTGCAAATCAGCAATGGTACTTCACTGTGCAACCAAGCGACGGATCCAACTTGGGCCAAATCGAAACTTCGGATACAGTAACTATCGCCACTAACACCGCACCAACTATACCGGGAGCTGTAAGCTTGACAGAGAACGGTTCAGGAGACCTAATATGCTCTGCAACAACTTCAGACCCGGATGACACAGAGAGGACACTCTTCAACTGGTACCAAGGCGGCCAAAGCCAATCAAACTCCTTAACCTATCTGGATATGAGCTTCGATTCAGAAGACATCTTGACGGCCAGAGACCAATCGCCCTACAACAACAACGGCGTACTCTACCACCCAAGCGCCGCTACTGGTCCAGTTTGGACACCTAACGGCAAGATTGGTGGAGCATACGAATTCGACGGAACCGACCTAATAAAAGTGCCAGACTCCGGAGCAAACCTTGGGCAAGGCGCAACGCAACTGTCTATTGAATTCTGGATTAAGCTTTCGCAGCGCCAGAACGGAACCCGAATAATTGGCAGAAAACTAGCCTACGCAGGCGGCGGAAGCTACTTGGTTGGCTTCCAGACTAACCCAGACCCTGGTGTGTCCAACCAACTGTTCTTTGACGTATCAGTGACGGGCGGAGAAGGGCCTTCAACGGGTGAAGTGACGGGTCTAGGTGCAGTTTTGAGCACAGGCGACTGGCATCACGTAATATGCACATACAACGCCGTCTTGCCAGACGGGTTCTTGGCCATCTATGTTGACGGAGCACTTGCAGAAAGTTCTACCTTCTCACTAGGCACATACAACGGCCAAATTGCTGGAGCAGGCATATCCCCCGTGAGCGGAGACGAAGCCCTATACATCGGTTCCGACGGCGGAGGATCCACCAGCCGAACTCTCAAAGGAACACTCGACGAAATCAAGATCTACAGAAACAGAGCCCTGACCGAAGAGCAGGCCAAACAATCGTACGATGAAACCAAAAATGGCCCAAACACCACCGCAACACTAGTATCAGAAGAAACAAGCCCAGGCCAAACATGGTACTGCCAAGCAATCCCAATCGACAAATACCACTACGGGGCAGCAAAGTTCTCCAATTCAGTCACAACCTAAACTCAGTGCACTCGCATAACCACGCCCTATTCTAACTAATGCGTCGGAAATTGAGATGTCTCCAGAACTCCCTGGTCCCATTCTGGATATCTTTTTCCTCGCGCGCGCGCATAGAAGCAGAAACGACACGCAGGGCGCTATCGGTGTCTTAAGAACTAAGATCAAGCAGCTTTCGGCATTTACGGGCCGCTTGCGCGATCCTACCTTTGCTTCTTGTGGCCCTCTCTTGTCAACGGCAGCTCGGCCTCTAGATACTCCTGATCGCTCATCCTCTTGATCCGTAGGAACTGTTCCGCTCCTTTCTGGTAGATGTTGATTTCTCCATCAAACAGTCCTAGAATGGCATGAAGCTCCTCTGGAGGATGCATCTGCGGATCTACTACTGCTAGGACAGTGAAACCTGTTGACGTTAGTTCCGTGGTGAGAGCGGTTAGCCATTTCCTGGTTTGGACTGCATGATGCTGAAGCAGAACATCTGAGACTATGTCGATGCATGCTCTTCGTGGGCCTTTCAGCGATGCGTCCAGTTTGTGAATGGCTGAAGTCAAAGCGATGCTAATCTCGGTAAGGCTTTCGACACCCTTCAACTTGAAAACGTTAGATGAACTCTCAGCAATCGCATCTGCCTGAGGATTGCAGACGAAGAGGTAAGAGCTAGACTGGGGCTCCTCCGTGAAAGCTCTCGCTGCCCTAGCACTTGCGGTGAGATAGAATGTGACTTCGTCTTTCTCCGCTCCTGTCTTGAGAAAGCTCTTGATCAGCGATTCCCTCTCGTTGCATGAAGGTGAGGTCAACACTACAGCACTGCTTGAACGCATCCCTCCACACAGCAACTTGTCAAGATCTGTATAGCCCGTACAAATAAGCTCTGTAGGCTTGGGCACTGAGGCTGTCTTGCCCGGCTCTATGTAGAGCAATATTGCTTCCACTTTTTCAATGTCTTTCTTGGCACCCATTTTCTGGAACATTTTCAAGGCTTGGTTGAGTAGATCGTGGGCCTTTTCTTTGTCGCCCTCTTCATTTCTTTCCATATACGCACGAGCATATTCGTAGACAACCATCTTGGCAAACCAATAGACGTTCCATTGCCTTGCACCCAGAGCCTCAAACTCCTGAAGGCTCTTCTCGAATTGCTCGATAGATTCTTGCCATTTTTTCTGGGCACGGAACAGAATTGCTGTCAGCCCATCCGCACGAGCGATGAACCCTTTGTTCTCTGCTTTGAGAGCATACTTGTACATATCATCAATCAGGCTATGGGCTTTTTCGAATTCTCCAAGCTCTATGTATGCCGGAATACCAAAGCGGGACGATTCGATTTGTGTGGATTTTGCTCCATGTTTTTCAAAGACTTCATACATTTTTTCAAAGAACTCTCTTGCCTTTGCGTATTCTCCCTTGTCAAGGTGTAGCCACCCGATGTGTCCGTAACTGCCCGCGATTGATTGAAAATCGTCTAGCTTCTGAGAAATACTCAAGGCCTCATTGCGATATTGTTCGCTTTTATCCCATTCTCCCAGCACCTGATAAGCAAATCCGAGCATGCCCAAAGACATCGAAAGGTGAGTGACATTGCCAGCTTTTCTGTCTAATGCGACTATTTCCTCCAACAGAAGAACAGCCTTGCTTACATCTCCCCTGTGAATATTCGTCCATGCCAGATTAGCGCCAATCCAAGTCATCCATGAGATGTCCCCAACCTTTTTGGCAAGTTCGAATCCTTTCTCAAAACATTCCAAGATTTTTTCGTGTTCTTCTGTAGGAAGCATTCCAGCATCATTGTACACCCATAATGCCGTATCCACGTAACCATTGTCAAGTGCTATTCCCAGAGCCTTCTCAAAGCACTTACTGGCTTTTTTCCTATCTCCAAGCCACCCCGAGATTTCGCCTAAACAAGCGTACGAGCGTGCGATTACTTCAAGAGTGTTTAGTTTTTTGGCAAGCTCAACCGATTTTTCAGCCCACGTGAGAGCCTCAGCCATTTTTCCAGTAGCTCCCATGGAAACCATTTCCGCCATGTCCTCGTAGAGTCTTGCCAATTCCACACTTTCAGGCTCGGTTTCCAAAGCCTCGAAAGCAGCCTCATGGTGCTCTTTCGCCTTTTTTGTATCACCCATATTATTCCAACAGACGTTCGCCATTTTTCGATGCAGTCTTGCAGTTGTCTCTTTTCCGCTAAGCTGAATTGACAGCGGCAACGCATAATTCCAATATTTCAGGCTAGCACTATATTCTCCGACAAGCTTTTTCATGTCTCCGAGCTTCTCAAGAACACTTTTCTTCTCCTGAAGTCCATCCTCTTTCTCTTCAAGAAGCTTAAGAGCAGACTGAAAATACGATGTCGCTTCGTCATTCGCGAAGATCCTCGCAGCTTTGTCTCCAGCCTTCAGGAAATAGCTAAGGGCTTTTTCTTTGTCTCCACTCTCAAGAAAGTGGGAGGCTAGCTCTCCAAAATGCTCATCAATCTTCTTAGCATAAACCTTTTCTAAGGAACATCCCACAACCCCGTGAAGCTCTTTTCGTCTCAGGGGACTGACTTCTTCATATACAACATCTCTAACAAGTATGTCGGCAAATGAGCAAATTCCTTCTCCACGGACCACTCTTTCCTTAATCAATCCCGTTTTGAACAATTTGTCAATTGACTCAAGCAGTCTATTCTCACCAATACCAGTAACAGCGCACATCGCTTCCAAGGTGAAATCGTTTCCAACAAAAGAAGCCAAAGTCAAAACGTTCTGGCACTCATCGTCCAACCTACTAAATCTTGTCTTAAGAACATTCTTGACAGTCTCTGGAAATTCGATCTTTGAAACATCTTTAGTCTTCCATTTATTCTTCTCTCGGTAGATTACATCCTCTTCCTTCAGGGATTTTATGACTTCCTCTGCAAAAAACGGGTTGCCCTTAGTCTTCTCGTAGACGAGCATGCAGAACTCTTCCGAAACATCCTCCTGCTCCAAGATGCTCTTGATAATCTCTGAGACATCACTGAGAGACATACGCTTTAAGGAAACAGACTGCGCTACGCGTTCCCTGTTCAATTCCGTCAGAACTGGAAACAATGGATGCCTAGCGTCAATGTCAGTGCTGCGGTAAGCCCCCAGAAGAAGCAAAGGCGTTTTCTGCACGCCACGAGCCAGATAATGCAGCAGCAATAGTGAAGACGGATCAGTCCACTGCAAATCGTCAAGAACCACCAGCAAGGGCGTCTCCCTGGAAATGTTCGTGACAAACTGCGAAACCGCCTCAAAAAGCCTGTTCTGCTCCTGTTCAGGACTTATCGGAAAAGACTGAGGAATCGATCTAAGCTTCTGGCTAATCTCTGGCACTAGCCTAGCAACTTCAGCAGGATAAAAGCCAACAACCCTGAACAATTGCTCCGGAGTGCACGTTTCCAAATAGTCTTTGATCACTTCCTTCCAGAGAACGTAGGGAGGAACACCATCCATTCTGAAAAGCGCGGGGCATCGGCCATAAAGAACCTGTACACCACGCGAACGTGCATAGACACCAAGCTCTCTAACCAATCTTGTCTTTCCAATCCCAGCTTCGCCATGAATGAAAACAAGACCACCCTCACCGTGAACTGCCCTGTAAACAGCTTCCTTCAGAACGTCCATTTCTTCAGTTCTATCGACAAGCGGAACCTCTCTTATAGCAATAGGACGAGGACTTGGAACTCGATCACGCTCAAGAGATGTCAAAAAGGACCCATCACATCAATTTATCAACAGAATGTTATTGGATTCTGCGTTCTTATTGCTTGTGGAATAGCATCAAATTCAATCAGCAGCTCCAGCTGCTAAGAATGGACAAATCCTAGCGGTTGATCAGCGCGCGCTGTGTTTCCTACTTCCCCCCTCGATATATTGTGTCGTTTGGATCACGACATATTATCCATTGCGCCCATAGCCTAATTCGGTGAGGTGAAGATGCAGTCCAAAGAGAACGAAGCTTTTGAAAGATTCGTAGATGCGTTCGCTGCCCGCTACAAAGAGGAATTGAAATACGTTGGACTAGTGCCTGAGGAAGAAGTGCTTCGACTATTCTTTGAGTTTAAAGGTTCAGGTAAAACGCCTGAGCAATGGTTTGAACAGCAAGAACTGAGCTAACTCGCACGCGTTTTGCTGACACGCGTTTATCCAGTATTGCAGAAAACTGAACAGAAAAGACTTCATTGTGAAAGCGGAAGATTTCTCAACAAAACGTAAGGGTAAGAGGGAATATCTGAACGATTCTCAGACACACGATTTTGTCAAGGCTTTAAATCTGGTACTTCCAGAACAAAGTTGAGATTCCAAGAATCAGAATGAGAAAGGAACAGGAAATTGAGGCGTTAGTTTAGCGCGCGCTGAGGTCAAGAAATTTGATTTGTGTAGTCCTGTAGTGCACATCGACGATAATATTTATTAAGACTTGATATTCAATACAACCTCCGGATCCCCATCAGTAAAACCCAAACTAGGAACAATGCAGTGACGTGAATGCTGAAAAAAATCTGCCTCCTTTTCATGATCGCGGCGGTCTTTTCATTACCAGCTTCTGAAGCTGTCCAAGCGCCTGCTCTTCGCTCAATCGGCTCGATCATCACGTATGATGAAGAATACACACGTCCACCGATTCCGTCCAGTGTGTGGAGTGCTTGGAGAACTAAGGATCAGAGAGTAAACTTGTGGAAAGACTTATGGAATGCACATGGTTTGTCTGATAGAATCATAAGTATAGGCTCGACAGTCCAAGGCAACGACATTCTTATGTTCGACTGCGGTAATGCCAGCAACAAAGCCATGCTAATGGATGCTGAGATGCATGGAAATGAAGACCATCCCGGAGAGGTTTTGCTAATGTTCGTCTATTGGCTACTTGACAGTGGAGATGCAAGCGCACAGAAAATTCTACAGAAAAATAGGCTTCTATTTGTTCCAAGCGTAGATGCCGACAAATTTGAAAGAGTGAATGCCCGCCCCGCAGGCGGAGTCAACCTCAACAGAAACTTTGTAGTTGGTTGGGGAAAATCCGGAAACAACAATCCCGGAAGTGATGACTATCGAGGACCGTCAGCAGCCAGTGAACCTGAAACAAAGGCAATGAGACAAGCATTCGACGATTACCAACCTGAAATCTATGTTAACTTTCACGTTGGTGCGTTCATGGCTCATGGCTACGGAAACTCGACTCTGGGAAACGCAATTTTGACCAAAGCATCATCCTTCAAGTCTTTCTTTGGCGCAACCGCGAGCAGCGGAAGTGGCGGAGGAGGTTTTGCAGTAGCTGACGCAACAGACCTTTCCAGTGGCTGTTGTTCTTGGCTGATAGAATTCTTTGGAGGCAGTGATTCTGCCTCTGCAGGAAATGGTTGGAAACATACGTCATGGCACCTAGACCAAATGGAAAACACTTACTATCCAAGGATGAAAGAATTTATCATAACGTCATGCAGCCTAATCGAAGGCTCCTAATACTAGCGTGTTAGTCTAGACTTGCTGTCTTTTTGAAGCGCACGCTTTAAGCAGTTGGGTACATTGTGTCTTTGCCATAGTCAAACGATACAACGTGTTCCGGCTTCACGATTATTTCAACCCCGTGTGTTATCTTGTACATGCCTTCAGCCATGCGTTCAGCCCTTTCTCTAGGCATATATTTCTCATATACTCTGGTTGCCTCTGCGAGGTACTCATCGCGTGTGCGTGGATACCGCAATTCCGCCTTACCGTAAATTAGTACTCCCCTCTGTGGCGGCTGCTCGGTGTCAATCAGAATTGACACATTCTCGTTGCGCTTAACATTCTTGGCTTTTCGGCTGGCTGCAGGTGTTATTATTATGATCTGTCCATTTTCATGTTTGAACAGAACAGGAGCTGCATGTATGGTTCCATCTTTGTTGAGGCTACAGAACCTCGCTGTTCTAGCCTCCTTGAGGAATGATTCTATTTCTCCTTCGGTAAGCGGAGGAGGCTGAGTGTAATCCAACTTTTCGACCCCAATTCTATTTGCTTCCATCCACAGTATTTCAGACTTTCCACGTTCTCGCAATAGCGAGAAAAGGAGGTTGCGCGGGAGACATCTCCATTTGGGATCGGGTGCAAATCCCAGCAATTCCATCTCATTTTCATTCTACACTCTGCCCAGTTGTCTGATGTCTTTTCACAAGAACGCTTTTAACGGCTTTGCACGCACGCTGTAGAATTGGATCAATCAATACGCCGAGTCTACGCAGTTAAGTGCAAGTAGAACTCAATCCAAACGGTTTTCGTAGTTCTCTGAGCTTCTCGACGCATTTGATACACAAGTGTAGGTTCAAAGATTTGTACGATTAGCTAGAACGATCTTTCATAAGATTTTAATATACGCAGATAACAAATAGATTTTCATTCAATTCTTAGTGAGGAGAAAGGAAAAATGAAAGAAAAAATGCTCTGTGTATTAATGGTAATGTTGATTCTCACAAACATTGTAGGCGCAGCCAACCTCATAAAACCCTCATCCGCAGAAAGCAGTGAAAACAACGCTTTGAGCAGGGATTTCGTAGAGACAATGAATGAAGTAGCTTCACCTAGCAGGTCCATCGAGCACACTACAGAGCAGGCGAAGACTCTTGAGGCACAAGGTCAGACTTCGCGCGACAGCGACAAATGGAACTTCAATAACACAAACGAATGGAGCAAATTCGCATACACAGACGGCGACAAAACAAGACTAATCGTTGGCATCAACGGCCAGAAGCCTACCAGCAATTTCGAACTGGAAAAAATAGCAGCTAAACACGAAGCCAAAATCGTAAACACAGTCTCAATCAAAGACAAGACTGTAGCAGTGGTTGTCGAGCTGCTGTTCGCGTCAGTCCCAGATTTCGTAGAGGAAACACGCACAATTGGATTGGCAAGCTACATAGAGCCAAACATGAAGGTTCAAGCTCAACTCGTTCCAAACGATCCTAACTGGAGCTCACAGTGGGGACCACAAAAAATCGAAGCAGACTGGGCATGGAACACCACAGTGGGCGACCCTTCGGTTCTTGTGGCTGTGGTTGACACGGGCATTTATCATACTCATCCTGACTTGGCGGCAAACTATGTGTCCTTGGGCTATGACTGGGTAAACAACGACCCAGACCCAGTAGATGACCATGGCCA
>Ga0209253_10003060_pt1 | contig 14738 bp, 12 predicted proteins | sample FrelakmetBRP12BR_FD_187145 | JGI IMG/M metagenome (GOLD analysis project Ga0209253, IMG submission 187145) | Freshwater lake sediment microbial communities from the University of Notre Dame, USA, for methane emissions studies - BRP12 BR (SPAdes)... | ecosystem: Environmental > Aquatic >...
CTGTTCCAGGTGTCATGTCCAATCGCCGGATTCGGCAAAAAAATGTATCCAGTGTGGAGTTGACCTGAGTGAATGGTCCGAAACGGCAGTCGCGCTCATGCAAATACAGACAAACCCACGCGTAATCTATGTTCGGATCTCTGTCGCAGGCGAATGTTGCCCGGCTTGCCGGCAGGCTGAAGGAGCTTATGTTAAAGAAACTGCGCCCAAGCTACCTGTCGATGGATGTTCGCATAGCCAGGGGTGCCGTTGCTTCTATCAGCCAGTGCTGGATATAATTTATCCCTGATCCAATTTTGCACGTACAAATGCATAGGCTTGCAGGCGGTCGTGCAACTCACCGGCAGCCTGGGCTTCGCGCACCATTTCCAATAACTGGCCGACTTGTGGGCTTGGCTTGAGATTAAATTGTTGCATCAGGTCGTAGCCATTCAATAATACTGGCGGCGAGATGCTCTCTTCTGGCTGTTCCCACCAGGCTTCCAGTAGTTTTTGAACCACCTCCACCAGATGGATCCAGGTCTCTTGTGGCAACGCCGGCCCGTACGTGGCTAGCGTGTCTGCCAGCGATAGCAAACATACCTCAACTCCAGCTGCCCCGGCAGCCCGAAAGAACCGGTAGATAGCTCGCCGGCTGGGGAGTTCCCCCATCTGCGCCAGGTTTATCGGGCCCATATGATAACGGACAATACTCGCCAGCCTTTCGATTTCTGGGTTGCTCAAGCGCAGAGCCCGGCTCCGTTTTCGACTGACCTCTTCGCCCATCCCGGCGTGGTCATAAAAATGAATCCCTCCATCTGTGTCAGCGCCGGCTGTCTGAGGTTTGGATACATCGTGGAAAAGCGCGGCCAGATAGACCAGTGAGGTGAGTGAACGTTCGGGGTTTAGTTCTAACCCCAGGTGGTCGCTTAGTTGCCGTCGGAAACGGCCCAGCTGCAACGATACCAATCCAAGCGCCCAGTTAGCGGCTGTTTCCGGGTCATACTCCCGCTTGAGCACATTCAGCACCTTGCCCAACTCTTGCACAGTCACAAGCGTATGCTCCCATACATCCAATGTTTGAGGTGGCGCTTGCGTCACACCCTTTAGAGCAGGCAGCTCCGGGAAGACATAAGGAACTGCGCCCAGGATATCCAGGATCCGGATCGCGCTGGCTGGCATTGGACCATCCAGGATACGGAATACTTCATCGCGCAGTCGTTCTGGAGATACCCGCGCCAGACCAGGCAACGCCTGGCGCATCAAACGGGCGGTCTCAGGGGGGATTCTTAACCCAAACTCGATCGACAGCCGGACTGCGCGCAGGATGCGGATCGGATCGTTTACCAAAGCCTCAGGTGCACAGACGCGTAGCACCCGGCTTTGCAGATCTCTGGCGCCTCCCAAAGGATCGATCAGCCTCTCGGGGTGGCGCAGGTCGATCGCGATCGCGTTGATCGTGAAATCGCGCCCGCGCAGATCATTTTCCAGGTCCGCCTCGCGAAAACCGGTGACATCGATCACAAACCGGCCCAGAACCTCATCGTTTAAAATCAACCGACCGGCATCATGTTCGCTGTCTAAAGGGTAAAAAGCTGTATCGAGCGTGTTGGCAAGCTGGCGACCGGTCCGAATGGCGTTGCCCGGCATCGTGAAGTCCAGGTCGTGTGTAGGGCGAGAACAGAGCAGATCGCGCACCGCACCGCCAACCAGGTAAGTGGGTGTTCCCGGCGGGAAGGCTGAAACGATCCGCTCCAGGATTTTCTGGATGGGAGGGGCAAATCCTGGGTTATTCATCCCGCCGCTGGGTGATATTTCTCCAGGTTGACAGTGGCGATGAAGGGCAGGTTGCGGTAGTATTCGTCCAGGTCCAACCCATAACCAAACACGAACTTGTTCGGTATGACAAAGCCACAGTAGTCGACTGGCACGTCCACTTCGCGTCTTTCGGGCTTATTTAGCATCGTGCAAACACGCAGACTTTGTGGGTGCCGCGTGCGCAGCATGTCCAAAACAGATCCGATGGTATATCCGCTGTCTACAATGTCTTCGACCAGCAGCACATTGCGATCGTGGATCTCATCTTGCAAGTCGTAGGTGATGCGCACTTGTCCGGTGGTCTGGCGGGAAGTCCCGTAAGAGCTAACAGCCATAAAGTCGAGGGTGTGCGGAACGGTGATATGCCGCATCAAATCCGTCAAGAAGACCACTCCGCCGCGTAGGATGCAGATCAGGTGCAGGTCCATTCCCTGGTAATCATGGCTGATTTGCGCCCCCAGCTCTGCGACGCGCTTGCCTAAACTCTCTGTATCGACCAGGATTTCTTCGATAAACTCACGATAATCTTGCATGGCTACACTCTTGGGACCTGGTGATGGGTGCGACAGCGCGCTTCATATAATTCATCCGCCCCTACAATGACAACCGGATCATCATAGCGTGCCGGGTTGCCGTCCACCAGGCGCTGCGTACGGCTGGCGTGCTCGCCACACACCATACAGATGGCATGCAGCTTGTCTACTATTTCAGCCTTTGCCATCAGGATCGGCATGGGTCCAAAAGGCTCGCCGCGAAAATCAGTATCCAGACCGGCGATGATCACACGCAGCCCTCGATCGGCCAGTTGTTGGCTGATCGGGATAATCTCCGGGTCAAAAAACTGTGCTTCGTCGATCCCGACTACGGTGGTGTCAGCAGCCAGTCTTTGCAGGATTTCTTTGGCGCTTTGGATGGGCATTGCGTCGAACTCGCTGCCCGCGTGTGAGGTTACTTTCTCGACCGCGTACCGGTTGTCGATAGCAGGTTTGAACACCTGCACTTTTTGCCGGGCGATCGTCGCCCGGCGCAAGCGACGGATTAATTCATCTGTCTTACCGCAAAACATAGAACCTGTAATGACTTCAATCAATCCGCTATGATGTTTCATTCTTCACCTCACATATCAGGGATTGGCCTATTTTACCCTATATAAAAGACAGGCGGAGGGATTACCATCCGCCTGTCTCGTTTTACCTCAAAAAGCCAGGAAATCTAGACTACGATCTCTTCGGCTGCTTCGGGCATTTCATAGCCGAACTGGCGCAAACGCTTCTTTAGGTCTGCCAGGGATTTGCGACCGAACCCATCGATCGCTAATAGTGCAGCTTCGCCCTGCGACAGTTTCTCCAGCGCCTGCCCGACATTCACGATCTCGGCTTTGGCAAGCGCTTCGCTAGCCCGTGTTCCCAGCTCTAGATCGCTGATCGGGCGCTCAAGCGAAGTACGCGCAGAAACCCGCGCTTCTTGCTCGGCTATAAACTGTTCGCGCGCCTGCAGTTTCTTGTAAAAGCGATCTACCTGTCCTTCGGTGTCAACGATGCGCTGCTCACCGGTGAAGAACGGGTGACAGTTCGAACAAACATCGGTGCGGATCAACTTCCTGGTGGAACCAGTGATCCAGGTGTTGCCACAAGAACAGATGACCTGTGCATCTGTATAATAGGTCGGGTGAATATCTTTTCTCATTGCTTAATCTACCTTTACTTGCCAGAACTCACTGCATTCGCAGCAGCCTGGAATTCCTCTGTCGGAATGACGCTGACCTGCTTGCGGTCATCCCGCAGGTTCTCATAAACAACCACACCATTGGTGGTGGCAAACAAGGTGAAATCTTTGCCAACGTCGACGTTGCGACCGGGCTTGATGTGCGTGCCGTGCTGGCGGACCAGGATGTTCCCGGACAAGACGCGTTCGCCGCCGAACTTCTTCACGCCCAGGCGTTGACTTTGACTATCACGACCATTGCGGCTGGAACCGCCGCCTTTTTTGTGCGCCATAACTACCTATCCTTTCGTGGCCTCGAGCGAAATCGACTCGATCTGCAAGCGGGTGTATTTTTGACGGTGACCGGTCTTTCGGCGGATGCGTTTTTTGGGTTTATATCGAAAGACGACAATCTTCGGACCTTTTACCTGGGAAACCACGCTGGCTTGCACTTTGGCGCCAGCTACCAAGGGTCTGCCCACACTCACTTTGTCGTCTTCGACGACCATGAGCACTCTTTCCAGGTCCACCGGTTCGCCAGCTTCTGCAGGGAAATAATCGACCTCGATCGTTGCCCCTTCGACGGCCTTGTACTGTTTGCCGCCATCTTCAATAATAGCGTACTTCATAAAGCTCCTCCAAGCTTCACTTCACCACACCGCTTGCCGTCTGTCCAAAACCCGGCGGGAGTTCCCTTGGGCTCTGCACCGGCAACTGTGCGGGGAAGTTGGGGAATAGGGATACAAGATACAGTCCCAGCATGGCCTGCTGGGACAATGCGGGCTGAATTATACATGGATTGCTAAAAGATGTCAACGACTTTGTAGGCCAAAAATTTCTATTAAACTCCCCCTTTGACTTGTCTGCTTGTGGTAAACTATACGTTTGGCGTCTGCGCCCGGTCGATTAAAATAACGTTGGTCCGGTATAAGAGCACTGTGGTGATGATTTGGGCAGTTTCACCGCCCGAATCATCACCATATCCCCTCATTTTCCCTTATCCCGGACCGGCGTTTAAATATAATTATTCTAGGAGAAAATAAAATGGCTGAAAAAAAATGGGTCTACCTGTTTGATGAAGTAGTACAGGCAGAAAAAGCTGCTGGAAGTTGGGAAGGTGTACGCAGCTTGCTGGGGGGTAAGGGCGCCGGCCTGGCGGACATGACCCGCGCCGGTGTACCGGTGCCGCCTGGTTTCACGGTAACTACCGAAGCCTGCAATGCTTACCTGGCAGAAGGCGGCAAGTTCCCCCCCGGGATGTGGGACCAGGAGTTGGTTGCCCTTAAAAAAGTTGAGGCAAAGACCGGTAAGAAGATTGGTGATCTGGTCAACCCGCTCTTTGTGTCCTGTCGCTCGGGTGCCAAGTTCTCGATGCCCGGTATGATGGACACGGTGCTGAATATTGGTTTGAATGACAAGACCGCCGAAGGCATGATCAAGAAAGGTCTGGAAGCGCGCTTCGTCTATGACTCCTATCGCCGGCTGGTAGAGATGTTCGGCAGCGTGGTGCTTGGGATCTCCGACGAGGCTTTTGAAGAGCCACTGGCTGAGTATAAAACCAAACACGGCTACAAATTTGACACCGAAATGACCGCCGCTGATTGGAAAGCGATCACTCAGGCTTTCAAAGCTGTTGTGAAGAAGGAGAAAGGTTTTGATTTTCCTCAGGACCCTTACGAACAGTTGCGCCTGGCAACTGAGGCAGTCTTCGGTTCCTGGAATGGCAAGCGCGCGGTAGATTACCGTAATGCGGCTGGCATCGCCCATGACCTTGGCACTGCGGTCAATATTGTCACCATGGTTTTTGGTAATATGGGCGCCAACTCTGGCACCGGTGTGGCGTTCACGCGTGACCCATCCACTGGCGAGAACAAGATGTACGGTGACTACTTGCTCAACGCCCAGGGCGAAGATGTGGTCGCCGGAATCCGCAATACTGAAAAGATCGAGAACCTGGTCAAAGACTTGCCTCAGGCTTACAAGGAATTCCTGGAGATCACCGACAAGCTGGAGAATCACTACCGTGAAATGCAGGATGTGGAGTTTACGATCGAGGATGGCAAGCTGTGGATGCTTCAGACCCGTTCTGGCAAGCGCACTGCCAAGGCTGCAGTCAAGATTGCCGTTGATATGGCAAATGAAGGTTTGATCTCAAAAGAAGAAGCCATCCTCCGTGTCACCCCCGAGCAGGTAGATACTCTGCTCCATCCGCAGTTTGACGATAAAGAGAAAGTCAAGGCCAAGCAAAGCGGACGCCTGTATGCCAAAGGTGTCAATGCCTCACCTGGCGCGGCCGTTGGTCAGATCTATTTTGATGCCAACACAGCCGAGAAAATGGCCAAGGAACACCATCAGGCTGTGGTCATGGTGCGCCCATTCACCAAGCCGGACGACGTGCACGGCATGTTAGCCGCCAAAGGCATCCTGACCAGCGAAGGCGGCGCTACCTCCCACGCAGCTGTCGTTGCACGCCAGTTCGGTGTGCCCTGCGTAGTCGGCGCGGCTGAAATCCGCATCGATCTGGAAAAGCGCCAGATGGAAGCCTCCGGGGTCGTCGTCAAAGAAGGCGAGTGGATTTCGGTGGATGGCACTACCGGGGAAGTCTTCCTGGGCCAGATCCCAACCATGGCGCCCAAGTTGGAAGAACAGGTTGATTTGCTTACCCTGTTGGGCTGGGCTGACGAAATCTGCGCTACTGAAGGCATCCGCAAGGCGCCTAAGGGCTGGCCGACGCGTGGTCTGCAGGTTTGGGCGAACGCTGATTATCCCGCGGATGCACGCCGGGCGCGCGCGTATGGGGCCGTCGGTATCGGCTTGTGCCGCACTGAGCATATGTTCTTTGAAACCGTCCGCTTGCCTATCGTCCAGCGCATGATCCTCTCCGAAACCTCTGCTGGTCGCACCGAGGCTTTGAATGAGTTGCTCCCCTACCAGCGCTCGGACTTCGAAGGTTTGTTCGAGGCAATGAATGGCTATCCAGTCATTATCCGCCTGATCGACCCGCCGCTGCATGAGTTCATGCCCGACGAAGAGAAACTCTTCGAAGAAGTGATCACCATGCGTGTGAAGGGTGAAACCAAGGGTTTGAAAGAGAAAGAAACCCTGCTGGCCAGCATCCGTGCCATGCACGAGAGCAATCCGATGATGGGCCTGCGTGGTGTGCGCCTCAGCATCTATATGCCTGAGATCGTCGAGATGCAGGTCCGGGCTATCTTCGAGGCAGCCGCTAACCAGACTTTGAAGGGTGTGGTGGTCAAGCCCGAAGTGATGATCCCGCTCACCGGCACCGTCAAAGAGCTCGAATGGATCCAGCCGCGCCTGGAGCGCATTGCCAAGCAGGTAATGAAGGAAAAGGGAGTTAAGTTTGAATACAAATTCGGCACCATGATTGAGATCCCGCGTGCCGCAGTCACTGCGAACGAGATCGCCAAGGTGGCTGAGTTCTTCTCCTTCGGCACCAACGATCTGACCCAGATGACCTTCGGGTACAGTCGTGATGACGCCGAGCGTAACTTCCTGGTTCAATACGTGGCAGAGGGTATCCTGCCGAAGAACCCGTTCCAGACTTTGGATCGCGAAGGTGTGGGTCGGCTGATGGATATGACGGTGAAAGATGGCCGCGCTGCCCGCGTGAAACTGGAAGTGGGCATTTGTGGTGAGCACGGCGGCGACCCGGCTTCGATTGACTTCTGCCACACGCTGGGCAATAACTACGTGAGCTGCTCCCCGTTCCGTGTTCCGATCGCCCGCCTGGCTGCCGCGCACGCTGCCTTGCTGCACCGCCCGGGTAAGGGAACAAAGATTGTCGAAGATAAGTAATCCGGGAGACCGGCGCTGAAAAAAAAGACGCTCATTCGAGAGCGTCTTTTTTTTTCAGAAATTCCATTTGTCCTATTGTCCTGCCAGGATCAGCACTTTGTCCGCTTGGGCGAGCAAGACGTAATTCCCGATCACTGTCGCGCCATAAGGAAAAGCCTCACCCGGTGCGGCATTATTGACCTCGAAGGTCTGCATGGGCAACAGTCTACCGTCTTCTAAGCGAAAGACCTCGCCATTGGCGATCACCTTGCCTCGATCAACTACGCAAGCGCGAGCTGGCAACCTGTTCGAGCTGACGTAGCGTGGATAATCTTTCTGGCTCAATTCCCATAGTTCGATATCATTCGAGTTGCACCGGATCAGCCAGTCGCCTGCTACCTTCAGCTGGTAGGCGACTTCTCCTGGGTCGATGCGTTGGATTTCTTTAAAGTCTTCCGGCTTGCTGAAATCATACACTTTGAGCAAACCCTTGACCTTGTTCTCGGTCGTTACAAATTCAGAGACATACAGCATGTCCTGGTAAACCGCCCCGGCAATGTTTGACACACCCTTGGCGGTGGCTAATTTTGCAATCTCTAGCGGGCTGACCGGGGTCTGGACGTCGTAAACGATGATCAAGCCCTCACCCAAAAGAATCAGGTACTGGTCGGAGAGCACCGCGTTATAAGCCAACAAGTCTTTCTGGGATATCTTCAAGATCGGCTTATCCGGCTGCTGGATATCCACCACCTGAAAACCCGCATTGCCGTATACATATAGGTAGTCGCCGTTGCGCAGCAGCCCATTCCCATTCTGGAGCTGGAGCTTGGTGACCGGAGAGTTATATTCGGTGTAGGTTTGGTCGTTGCTCAAGGTTGATAGATCGTATACGTAAAGCGCTCCTTTTCGAGTGAGCACATAAGCGTAGCCATCATTCCCCTCCACCCCCCGGATCAGTTCCCCATCTGGGACAAGCAGCCCTCCAATGCTATTATAAGAGCTGGGCGCCGCTGGCTCCGGCGAAGCTGCCACGACCGGTGTTTCAGCCAGTGTCGGTGAGGCTTGTACGGTCGGTTCGGGCGTATCAGTCGCCATCGGGGGAGCGGGCAGCGTCGCAGAAGGCATAAGCTCTACGATGGCGGTTGGCGTTTTTCCGGCTATCTTGCCGAATTGACTGATGACTAACCCTCCAAGCGCCAGGAAAGCCAGACAGGCGATTGCCAGACCGGCCACCAGGATCTGGATCGGGAATTTAGTCTGCTTGGCTGAAACAGGGGCAGCTGGCTGTGCTGGCATAGCAGAATAATGGATTTGCGCCGCTTCGGGTTGGGCAACTACAGCGGTGGCAGGGAACGTTACGGGTCGAGTCGTTCCGGCCTCGTTGCCCGTGTCGCTCTCCAGCTCGCTGCTATCCAGGGCAATAGTTGCTTTGGGGTTGGGAGTCTCCGCATTCAGGTTCAGCGCGGATCTCAACTCATCAATGGTCTGGTAGCGGCGCTCGGTTGATACTTCGGTCGATTTGATGATAGCCAGTTCTACCTGCGGACTGATCCCTTCATTTATCTGCCGCGGCGGCGGCATCTCAGCAATCTTGACCATGCGATGGACGCTCTCGGGTGGTTCTTTACCTGTGAGCAAGTGGTAAAGCGTCGCGCCGAGTGCATATACATCCGAGCGCCGGTCTGTCAGCCCGCCGCCATATTGTTCGGGTGGGCTGTAACCCGGTGTGACTGCTTTGGCGCCGGTTGTAGTGGCTTTGTGTGGGTCGTAGAACTTGGCAATCCCAAAATCCACCAGCGCAGCCCGACCATTTGGACGGATGCGGATATTGCCCGGCTTGATGTCCCGGTGGATAATTGGCGGGTCCTGGTTGTGTAGATAATCTAAGGCGTCTGTGATTTGTCCAATCCATGCTAATACCTGGTCTTCAGGCAGTTGCCCCAGGCGGTCGAGCATCGACTTGAGGTCTTCACCCTCGATATAGTCCATCACCAGATATTGGCCTTGGTCAGGCAAGGTGAAATAATCGGTGACGCGCGGCAGGTTAGGATGGGCCAGGCGCGCCAGCATGCTCGCTTCACGGTTGAACTGCTTCTGGGCTTCGGGCGTCAGGTCGAGGTTTTCTTTGATCGCAACCACCATCTCCAGGTTGAAATCCCAACCCTTATAGACTGCTCCCATACCGCCCTGACCAAGCAGCCCATCGATGCGATAGCGGTCATGATAGATCCGGTCTCCGATATTGAGTGGCATAATCATCCTCTTTGGTTTTAATCGAACTCAAATTTCTCCCAGGCGTGCAACGCGCCGGTGTACCACTGCCAGTGGGATGATTGCACAAGCCAGGCTGAAGCCGCCGCCTACCAGTAGACCGGCTATTTGGCCCGCGATCTCTGGCACATCGAAGAGTGTGACCGCGATGGGCGGTCCAAAAAACAGCACCAGGCTGATCGGGAGGTAGACCGTGCTGGCCAGCGTCCCCAGGCAACTGGCTACCCTTTTCTGCATGTGGCGTGGATCGTCCCAGTTCATGTTCGCGCCGGCGATTCCAAACGACAGGTAGATGCCGGTACTGCCGGCAATGCAAAGCGCTACCGCTGGAAGCGCGAAAATAAATGTTGCGAACCCGCTTCGCTGGATCAGCCAGGTGAGTAGTAGAAAGCTAAAACACAACCCCAGCGTCGGCAGGAATGCTACCAGGAATTTGGCCACGATCTGCCGGGCGGAGCTGACCGGAGCAGTCTTGATCAGCCAGTAGGATTTACCTTCCTGGGCAAAACCCATCCCGGCCAGCCTGCCCAGCAGCATCCAGCCGACAAAAAGTGACAAACCCACGCTGGTGTAAGTGCTGGCATTGTGGATCAGTTCGAGCACCACCGGCGGCGCCTCTCCACGACCTACGGATAGATCATTGCCGCTCCGCAACAGCATAAAGAAATAAATGATGCCCAGGATCAATGGCATGACCAGTTGCGACATATTGCGCATGTCTCGCCTTAGTACTAGAAAATCCTTCTGGATCATTGCCTGCAAGGCGGATGGTTTCCAGACTTGGAAAGCGGGAGCGGTTGGCATCCAGGTGGGTAATCCATAGGAGCGCCGGACAGGTTTTCGCTTGTGGGTGATGTTCTGCATGCTGGCCCAACCATTGTAATACAGCCGCTCGGAGGTGACCAATGCCACGTAAAAGACCAGCCCGCAAACCAGCAGCGTCAGAGCAGTCAGGCCTGCTCCAGCGATCCAGTCTGCTTTCCCGAGACTTACCAGTCCGCGCGCGGCCCAGGCCAGCGGTGACCAGGGAGTATTCAGGCGGGTGACCATTTTCAAGGCTTGTTGAGCCTGCGCTGGGCCGGCCTCGCCCCAGCGGGCAAGTTGACCTGATTGCGAGCAGATAAACGAAGCAATCGCGCCGATAAAGCCTAACACCTCTGCCACCCGTCGTGCAGGAAAGATGCGTACCACCAACATCACGAACAGGCTGGCCAATCCAGCCGCAGCCAGCGCCAGGGCTGAAAGTACCAGCAGGACCACCGGGTAGAAGAAAAAAGAATACCCGGAAGAGATGCCCAGTCCATAAAGCACAGGCAGCGCAAATAAGCACACCAGGCCAAAATTTGGCAGGATGGCTTGCAATAGTTTGGCCATGAAGACAGCCCGGATGGGCACCGGTGCGCTGAGCAGGAAGTCCATATCGCCGGCCAGGTAGAGCGCCTGGAGCAGTACACCAAAGCTGGTGAGTAATATTCCGATGAACATTCCGCTTACAATCAGCGCTGGCACGCTCTCCAAGACAGGCTCGATATCACCTAACAGGCTCACCAGTTCTGGTGAACGGAAGAATCGTAACAAAGTCCAACTGAGGAAGAAAATAAAGCCCAGGAAGATCAGGATCAGCGCCACTGCCAGGATCATCACAATTTTTGAGCGCAGTTTCGCCCGCCGAAAACCGCTTACGAAGATCAGAACGCGCAAACGCAATAATTTCCACACTACGCCCCATAAATCCCCGCCAATAGCCGCCTCGGACGCCGGGGCAAAGCTGCTGGTCATTTCAAGACCTCCGCGATCTCCGCGTATTCTGCGCCGCCGGTCAGGCTTAGGAAAATGTCTTCCAGGCTGGCCTCACCGCTGATCGTGCCGCGCAGTTCATCCATCGTGCCGACGGAGATCAAACGACCCTGGTTAATAATCCCAATCCGGTCGCACATCCGCTCGGCAATTTCCAGGATATGAGTAGATAGGAAGATCGCCGCGCCGCGTTCAGCCATCTGGCGCAGCAAATCCTTGATCAGGCGGGCCGACTTTGGGTCCAGCCCAACGGTTGGCTCATCCAGCACCAGCACTTTCGGGTCGTGTACCAGGGCGGCTGCCAGGGCAGTCTTCTGTTGCATGCCATGGCTGTAGGAATCGATCGTATCGTCGCCAGCCTGAGATAGGTCGAACAGGCGCAGCAACTCTTCGATGCGCCGGTCGACTTGCTGGCGTTGCAGTCCGTACAGGTCGCCGACGAAGCGCAGCAGCTCGCGACCGGTTAGCTTGGCGTACAGGTTCGACTCGTCGGGCACATACCCGCTGGCAGCCTTGGCTTGCAACGCTTGGTTTTGTACATCGAACCCGCCTACTTTGACGATGCCGGAGCTGGGCTGTAGCAACCCGACGATCATCTTGATCGTAGTCGTCTTGCCGGCTCCATTAGGACCCAGAAAACCGAAAATTTCACCCCCAAATACTTCGAAGCTGACATCCTCGACGGCGGTCTTTTCACCGAATTTCTTTACCAGGTGTTGGGTTGAGATAAGTGGTATATTATTAGGCGTCATATTTTCAATATCATACAACAAGAACCTGGGGCTGGCAATGAGAGATATGTGCAACCAGTTCCTGTTTTTCCAAAAATCTATCTTGCCTTATCCGATTTCATCCGGTAGAATCTCTGGGCGATGAATTACTCTCTTTCACGACGAGATTTTTTGAAATTAGGTGCTCTGGCTTTAACCGGTTTGGCGTTCCGCCCGGGTAGCTGGTCCGATTTCCCGCGCCAGCCGGAACAGGACCAGGGCATGCTGGTGCGTGTAGCTGCTAAGCAGGTGGATGTGCGTACCCGGCCGAATGACCAGGCGCCAATTGTAGGTAACCGTTTCAAAGACCAGACTATCCAGGTCTATGAAGAGTTGCGCCCGCCAGACGCACCCCGTTTCTACAACACCCTGTGGTACCGGGTGTGGGGCGGCTACATGCATAGTGCCCGCCTGCAGGTTGTGCAGGTGCGTTTAAACGAACCTGTCAAATGGATCCCCGAGGCGGGACTGCTCTGTGAAGTCACGGTACCCTATACCACCGCTTACCAGTTCACCAAGCGGGAAGGCTGGTTTCTCTGGCGCGGATCAAGGCTGTATTATTCCTCGACTCATTGGGCAACGGGTGTGGAAACTGGTCCGGATGGTCATCCCTGGTACAAGCTCGTCAATGAGTTGAGCAGCAGTGAGATTTATTATGTCCCGGCAGAGCACCTGCGGATTATCGCCCCCGAGGAATATTCCCCGATAGCTCAAGATATCCCACCGGACAAAAAACGTATCGAAGTTTCGCTCAAAGAGCAGACCCTGCGCGCTTTCCAGTTTGGTGAGCCGGTTTTCACGGCGCGCATCTCCTCCGGAATTCCGAATAACACCTTAAAAAAAGAGGATTATCCCACCGCCACACCGCCAGGAAAATATAATATTTACTCAAAGAACCCCTCCAAGCACATGGGCAGTCTTGCCAGCGGCGAGGAAATGGAAGCGCGCGGTGGGTTTACCTTACCAGGTGTGCCCTGGACCTCATTCATCATCAGCCCGGGTGGATACGCCCTGCATGGGACATACTGGCACAACAACTTCGGTCTGCAGATGAGCCACGGTTGTATCAACATGCGCAACGAAGATGCCTTGTGGATTTTCCGCTGGACTACACCGGCTTTCGATCCATTGAAGATCGAAAGTCCCCATGACTGGGAAAAGACCGGCAGCGGTACAACGGTGATCGTTTATTGATTAAGTATGACCCTCATACCGGAAGAACTGATCCACGCTTATCGAGCGCAGACCTTCCGCTGGCTGCCCGGGCAGCGTTTGAAAGAGCGCCAGGAGGCGGTTGCTTTCGTCAAAGAGCGGGGTTTTATCTTTTTCTGGCCGATAAAGGGATTTCTTCTCCCCAGCCTGTGGGTTGCTGCCGCCGGAGACCGCCCGGTCGCCGACGAGCATGATGATCCCGGGCACGTGACCTGGGGCTGGAAGGATGCTCTGCTGGGCAGCCAGGAATGGTACTATGCCAAAGTCCTGCGCAAAAAAGCCACCATGATCTCGCACGAGTTGGCTCCTTTCTTCTATGCTCTTTCCGAGAATTACGGCGCTTACGATGAGGATTATCTCACTATATACGAGCAGGGTCGCCTGACGCTGGAAGCCAAACAGGTTTACGAAGCATTACTGGACCAGGGTCCACTGGATACTGTCGAATTGCGCAAAGCCACCCATCTGTCCAGCCCCTCCAGTGAAACCCGCTTCAACCGGGCCATTTCAGATTTGCAGGCAGATTTTAAGATCTTGCCGGTTGGGGTGACCTCGTCTGGGGCGTGGCATTATGCTTTCGCTTATGATATTGTCGCCCGGCGCTATCCAGAGCTGCCGGATCAGGCGCACGAAATCCAGGAAAACCAGGCGCGCGAGAAACTGCTAGAGACCTATTTGTGCTCAATGGGTGCCGCCTCGTTGAGCCAGGCGGTCAGGCTGTTTGGGTGGCGCCCGGCTGAGGCCGCGCGTGCGGTCGATCGGCTTGCGCAGGCGGGCGCAGTGCTCCGCGCAGTGGAAGTTGAAAACCAGCCCGGGGAGTGGCTTGCAAGCGCTCACCTGTTTCAAGGTGTATCACGGGAACTAGAATTCAGGAGCTAGGCTATGAATATAAAACCTGAAGATCCCCACAAGGTTATGACGATTGAGCGGCATATCCTGGACGAGCAGAGCCAGTATCCCGATGCAACGGGTACGCTTACCCAGCTGTTGTATGATATTGCCTTGGCTGGGAAGGTGATCGCCAGCCGCACAACGCGGGCGGGCTTGGCAGAGATCCTGGGTCAGACCGAAGATATCAACATCCAGGGTGAAGTGGTGCAGAAGCTCGATCGTTTCGCTGACCTGATCATCTATCGGATGAACGACCACACCGGCAGACTAGCAGTGATGGCATCCGAAGAGAACGAGCATCCTTTGCTGATTCCAGAGAAATATCCTTGCGGGAAATATGTGCTGCTGTACGATCCGCTGGACGGTTCATCGAATATTGATTACAACCTGCCAATCGGCACCATCTTCTCGATCTATCGCCGGAAATCCGAGCAAGGACAGGGTACACTGGATGATTGTCTGCAGCCAGGTCGGCAGCAGGTGGCCGCGGGTTATATC
>Ga0209253_10003061_pt1 | contig 14731 bp, 11 predicted proteins | sample FrelakmetBRP12BR_FD_187145 | JGI IMG/M metagenome (GOLD analysis project Ga0209253, IMG submission 187145) | Freshwater lake sediment microbial communities from the University of Notre Dame, USA, for methane emissions studies - BRP12 BR (SPAdes)... | ecosystem: Environmental > Aquatic >...
CGAACTCGCTAAACCTGAAACCATTCCGTGTCCATACATGTATCCCTTTTCATAGGCATCGATGTAAGAATAAACATCGATTTTTCCCTTATTGATATAGTCCCTAAAAACAAGCCTTTTTGTCCATTCAGAATCGTCATGATGGACTGCACAAACCAGTCCTGTCTTGGCTGTCTCTTCATAAATTTCATGCAGAAGCCCGTGATCCGTAACAGCTAAAGTGGATATGTAAGGGTAAACCTCTTTAACGTGGCGCGTATTAAATACTTTAATTCCGATTGCCCCGTTTTCAGCAATCTTAGAAATCTCTTCCGGAATCAAGCCTCCCCCATAAAGTCCGAAATCCACATAGCTTTTTTTCTCGACCAATTTTTTCTTGGCAAGAAACGTCTCCAAGGTTGTCGGCGCAGGATCGTTATTCGTCTGGTCAATGATAAAGGTGATTCCACCCGCTGCCGCACACTTCGATCCCGATTCAAAATCCTCTTTTACGGTCAGCCCTGGTTCCCTGAAATGGCAATGGGTGTGCCAAATTCCTGGAAGAACATGCTTCCCTTGCGCATCAATGGTCTGCGTCGCTTCTACCTCTTGGTCGCGATTTAAAACGGCTACAACTCTTTCATCCTTCACGGCTACGTTTCCGATAAATCTTCCTGTCGTCAAAACCAATTGACCGTTTTTGATGAAAAGGTCGGCTTTCATTAGATTTGTTCCTCCTTTATTCGTTTCGTTGCCTCATATCGCCAGAAAATTCTTCACGGCCCCAATGACCGCTTGACTGCTCGTTATGATAGGGACCTTAAATTCCTTTTTTAATTGGTGTAACGCTTCAAGAGCCCTCCAATTGGTACAGGAAAAGAACAGGGCTTGTGCATGACGGAATGGGGGCAATATTTTTTTAGCAAACCGGCATATCTCGCTCGGCGGGATCCGTCCGACTTCGGTATTGTCAACAATTCCCATGCCTCGGATAAAGTCCACCTTGAAACCGGCCTGGGTCAGGCTTTCTCGAATATCTTCGTTGACCGCAAAAATGTAGGGCGTCAGAACACCGATTTTCCGGCAACCCACCTTTTTGAGTTCATGAACAACTGAAGATAAGACAGTGATACACTTCACCTTCGACCTTTTTTCGATCATGGACGCAATCTTCTGATCGTGGCCCAACCCGCCCAAGGCCCCTCCTGATGTGCAACCGAAAACAATAACATCCGGGCGGAGAGTCTTTATCAAATCTACAGATCGAGGAAGATCCTCCCTAATCATTTTTCGTTCATTTGCCCTTGTTACAACTTCCAAATACATCCTCGTCGTATGTATTGTTGCTCCCTTCTTAATGGACCTGTAAAAATCAACCTCGAGTGTCGTGTTGGAAGATGGAACAATAAGGCCAACTCTTTTCGGATAAAACATCATCTCAATCCCTCGGGAGGCTGCTTCTGTATATCCCGATTCATAAAACCAAGTTCTTCAAGTTTCTCCTGGGTGGGTATACCGGTCTTTGGGTCCCAACCTCTTTCCCTGTAATATGCCTCAAGCATTTCTTCTATACGAATGGTTTCCCCTCGACATGGACCCTCTGGCATCGGAACCTTGGTCAGTTTATCTGGAAGGGAATCATCTCCCCGGGTGAGGTTGCAGCGGAGGTTATAAATCCTTTCCGCATTGTTGATTCGTTCTCCCACGCGCAAAAGTTCCTCTGGTGAATAAACCTTTCCGGTTACACACCTCAACATGTCACAGAATATCTCCGGATCAACCAGAGCCGACCGGCTATAGAATTTGCATGTCTCCATGCAATCGGAGAGGACCCTGAGATTCTCATACCAGGCTACCAACCTCCCCTTTGACGGATCTTCACTCAAGGGGTCGTTGACTTCAAATCCTGTCCACTTCTTTATCACCTCTGACGGATACTGTTCGGCTGCAGGGTATGCCCGGGTATGACAAGGCCCCCTGCTTGATGTCGCATATCCTAATCCCCAAGCCTTCATCCCTCTCGGATCCATATCCGTCATTTCCATTTTCTTTGTTGTCACCAAGTATTGCGCGGTCCCTTTTCCCAATATCTCGGCCGCTCGATAGGATCCCTCCGCAAGGATGTTCCCAATCCCTGTCCGGGTTGCAATGCAATGGATTAATTCCAGGATTGCCCCATCATTCCCCCATGTCGCCTGAATACCGTCGATATCCTTTTCCGAGAGAGCCCCTTTTTCAAAACACTCCATGACCCAGCTGATGACGCCTCCAGTAGAAATCGCGTCAAGCCCTAATTGATTGACGCGTTTCTGGTTCTCAAGGATCTTTCGATAATTCTTTAGGCCCATTTTGAGACCCAGGTCAGCCACGGCTGCAAATGTCCTGAGTATTCCGGAATATTCTGATCCTCCAGCCAGAGACGACCGGTAAAGGTGGCCGCAATGGACAGGACAGGCAAAACAGCTATTGTGTTTGACATGGAAGTCCTTTAGAAAATCGGCTCCCCGAAGTCCGTCAATATTTGTTATTCCACTCTGAAAATTTCTAAATGGAAGGGTTCCTGCCTGACTGAACATGTCAACAACGCCCGGGGGACCGAACATCGTCCATAGCTGATACCATTTGAGATCTGAAGCAAGCGCTCTCTTGATCCTTTGAACGACTTCTTGAAATCGTTCAGGCTCTGCAATGTGGACCCGTTTGTTTCCCCGGACAGCAATGGCTTTTAGATGCTTCGAACCCATCACGGCACCCATACCGGTTCTGCCTGAGGCATTTTCAAACCCGCCGATGATTGAAGCGAATCTTACGAGGTTCTCCCCTGCCGGGCCAATACAGATCACTTCCAGAGTAGAATCCCGCAATTCTCTTCGAATAGCGTCCTGGGTGGCATCGGTTTCCTGACCCCACAGATATCTGGCGTCCCTTATCTCTACCCGATCATCCTCCACCAAAACATACACGGGCTCTTCCGAGCAACCCCGGATAATGACTTGGTCATAACCCGCGTACTTGATTTCCGCTCCAAAGGAGGCCCCCGAGTTCGAATCTCCAATGAAACCTGTCAGTGGGGATCTCGCACTGATGGTAAATCGAGAACTTCCCGGGACTTCCGTCCCGTTACAGGGTCCTGTGCCAATAACCAGGCAGTTCTCTGGAGACAAGGCATCGTGCCGATGCGTCTCTGACTTCAATAAGAAATGAGAATTGATGCCTCTCCCTCCGATGAAATTGTCCAGGATTTCATCCTCGATTGCTTCAACCGATGAATGTCTGGACGGCAAGTCCAAAATGAGCCTTTTTTTCCAGTATCCTTTCATCAAAAGGGAAACCCTCTCTTTACAACCATGCCGCCTCTGGAGTTCTGAAGCGGTTCATGAAACTCGCTGCTGAACCGAAGTGCTCCTGTGGGACAATGGGTTTCACAGACACGACACAGGGTGCAGCCACTTGAAAGGCTGAGTGTGTTGATCCCTGTTTCGGGATGAATGAAAATCCTGATCTGAGAATATCTCGGATTGAATCCCCCCTGATTTGCAAAGGAGCATGCGAGTTCGCAGATCTTACAGTCAACACATTTCATGGGGTCAAAAAACAATTGATCTTCCATGCAGTCCTACCGTTCCTCCCCGTCCGGGTGCCTCGCATCTTTAGCCAGAAATTTCAATTCCTAAGCTTTGCAATTTGTCCTGCTTGGGAACGCCATCCTCATCCCAGCCTCTAAAGGAATAGTATTCTTTAAGCATTTTTTCCAAAGGCGGGACATTTCCCTTTGCTGGCGTATCGTTCTTGGGCTCGGTCAGAATCCTTTCTGGCAGAGTGTCATCTTTCTTCCTAATCCCTTCTCGAACGTTAAACATTCGCTTCGTATTAAAGACACGTTCCCCCGTTTCCATCAGCCCCGGTAGGTCATTACTCCAGCCGGTAATGAAGTTCATCCATTCAACGAGGTGAGAAACCTTTACCCGTCCAAACAGAGTGAATTTGCAGATCGTCGCGGCATCATAAAGACACATCAAATTCTGCAAGCGGGCAACCAACTCGCCCTTCCCCTCTTTGGAAAAACGGTCGGGGATTTCATGCAACCCTAATTCAGGCATCGTCACTGTTCTCTCAAAGACGTTCGTGTATCCCTGAAGATGACAAGCTCCCCGTGGATTGGTCGCATAGGCCAGTCCAACACTGTTATACCCTCTCGGATCATGGGCTGCAAAGCTTGCTCCTTTCACATGAATGGCATATTTCTCTGAACCTTGGCCAATGGCCTTTGATGCAGCGACCAAGCCTTGACCTAATATTTCACCGAATCCATCCCTCTCCCCGATCTGTTTCACCATCTCCAGCATACCCTTGGGATCTCCCCAACGGAGGTCAACGCCTCCTGTGTCTTTCTTGGAAATCAATCCCCTTTCGAAACATTCCATCGCAAATGCGAGAACCCCTCCGATCTCTATCGTATCCATCCCGTAGCGGTTGCACATTTCATGGGCCTTCTGCAGGGCTGGTAACTGATCCAGCAAACAATTGGAACCCAGCATGGCCAGCGTCTCATATTCAGGCCCACCTTGCTCCTCACCCGCGTACTCTCCTTCTCTGACTTGGACGGTTCTCCCGCACCCAATCACACACCCTCCGCAATGGAATCTGCGCGTGAAAATCGTCTCCTTCATCTCTTCCCATCCCGTTTTCAGGGCTCCTTCTTGCCACCTGCTCATGCTCCAGTTTTTAATCGGGTAGGATCCAAGCTTTTCCTGATTCACAACAAGCCATGCCGTCCCTGTGATGCTCATCCCTTTTGCGTTCTCCAGGTAGGAGGGAAGCAGGGCTTTGACAGACTGCTCCAGACCTTTGGGGTCTGCCACAAATGGAATTCCCGTCCCCCTGACCGCGACTGCCTTCAGGCCCTTTGCGCCTGCTACCGCTCCCAGCCCACATCTGGCTGCAACCCTTGCATGGCGGCCATCTCCAACAATCGAGGCCATTCTCACCTGATTCTCACCCGCCTTTCCAATACATGCGACTGCGGCCTTTGGATCGGTTTCTCGCTGCACGAGGTTATGAACCTCAAAAACGTCCTTGCCCCAGAGATGGAACGCGTCTCTTATTTCCACCTTTTCATTTTGTATCCACAGGTAGACCGGCTTCTCTGATCTTCCCTCAAAACAAATCCCATCATATCCTGTATTCCTCAGCTCCTTTCCCCAATTTCCTCCAGCGTTGGCTTCCCCCCAAATATGAGTAAGGGGCGACTTAGCCGCTGCTGTAAAACGACTGGAGGATGGAACCGCTGTCCCTGTCATCGGTCCTGCCAGGAAAAGGAGCATATTCTCCTCCCCAAGAGGATCGATCCCCGGCCGAACGCCTTCTAACAGAATTTTTGAGGCAAGCCCGCTCCCTCCCATATATTTTTTGACAGTGTCCTCTTCGATCACCCACCGATCCCATGTCCGTTTGGTAAGATTGATTCTCAAGAGGTTGAGGTTGAATTTCTTCATTCCCCGCTCCTTTTTCTAAGCGTGGTGCTCCAAAGATGAAGGTTTGCCTTTATTCCGGTTCTTTTCTTAGAGCAACCCTGAGGTAAGATATATGAAGATCATAAAGAATTTCTTGAATGGAAGTTTTGGTTTTCGCGCAATCGCCTCCCTGTCTCAAAGCAAACACCTCTACACTCCGAGGTAGGATTCAACAATCTTAGGATCCTCTAAAACCTCTTTTGCTCTCCCATAGAGGGTTACCCTTCCTGTTTCAATCACATAACCAACGTCCGCGATCGAAAAGGCAGTCTCCACATCCTGTTCGACAAGAATAATACTCATCCGGGTCGCCCTGTGGATTTCATTAATCTTTCCAACCAGGGTTTCCACAAGCAGAGGAGCAAGCCCCAGGGAAAGCTCGTCAATCAGCAATAGCCTGGGATTCGACATCAATCCCCGCCCAATGGAACACATCTGCTGTTGCCCACCACTCAGTGTCCCGGCCAATTGGTTCTTACGCATTAAGAGTTCCGGAAAAATCTCGTAAACCCTCCCTATCTGATCCTTCACATCTTGGTGATCTTTTGTTTGATAAGCACCCAGGAGCAAGTTTTCGTGGACAGTCATTCCACTGAAGAGTTTATACCCCTCCGGAATTAAGCTGATCCCGCGGACAACGATCTCAGGGGTTTTCAGATGGGTGATATCCGATCCATCAAAAACAATGGACCCCTTTTGGGGTTTCAGGATCCCGCTGATGGTCTTCAGAAGCGTTGATTTTCCTCCTCCATTAGACCCCACTAAAGCGACCTTCTGTCCAATATCGACATCGAGATTGATCCCCCACAGAACATTCACTTTATTGTATCCTGCGTGCACATCACGAACGGACAATAGCATTGGATTCACCCTCTTTGCTAACTCTTTTCTTTTTTGCATACTTTTCGCCAAGGTACGCCTGTATCACACTTTCGTTTCGAATAATTTCTTGAGGAGTCCCTGTCGCCATAAGGCTTCCTTGGTGTAGCACCATAATCCTGTCCGATATTCCCATGACGGCTTTCATCACGTGTTCTACAATGAAAATGGTGACGCCGCTCTTCCTGATCTTCAAGGTTAGCGCCATGGCCTCATCAGTCTCTCGAGGCGTCAAACCCGCCATCACTTCATCAAGAAGGAGCACCTTGGGATCTCCGGACAAGGCCTTGGCCAGCTCCAGTTTTTTGAGGTCTGCCACCGTCAGTTCTTCAGCAAGCTCATGAGTTTTGTCTTGAAGATGCACCAACTCCAGAACCTCTTTGGCCTTTCTCATCGCCAAGGCCATACTTCTCTGAGGATTTCTCCCAAACATCGTGCCTGCAACCACAGTCTCACGCACCGTCATTCCTGCGAATGGCTGAACGACCTGATAGGTACGGGAAATACCCAGGCGACAGATATGATAGGGTTTCAATCCAATGATATCCATTCCTTCAAATTGAATCCTTCCTTTGTCAGGTTTGATATTTCCCCCCACGATATTGATCAGGGTTGTCTTCCCGGATCCGTTAGGTCCGATGAGCCCCAGGATCTCCCCTTTATCAAGATGAAAGTGAATGTCCTTGTTAGCGGTAACGCCGCCAAAATGCTTTGTGATTCCCTCTCCCTCGAGAATGTTCATTAAACTTTGCCCTCCCTCACATTTTCCAACAAAGCTGAAAGGGTAAACCGCTTTCGGTAAAACCAAATAAAACCTTTGGGCATGAAGATAATCACCAAGACAATAATGCCTCCCAGGATGGTGAGGTGGAAGACCAGGAACTTGCTCCACACGATCTCAGAAATAAATTCAATGAAAAAGGCGCCTAAAAGTGGACCCATAATGGTGCCTGACCCTCCAACAAGAATCATAATGATAAACTTGACGGCAATGACGATGTCAAAAACCCCCGGAGGATCAATGTAGGTCATCCAGTAAGCAAAAATGCCTCCTATTAACCCTGTTAAAAAGGCGCTCATGGCCCAGGCAAGCATTTTGAAGAGCGGGGAATTGATTCCAATGGATTTCGCCCCTTCCTCGTTCGCCTTAATGGCTCTCAGTGCATATCCCATTCGGCTTTTTGAAATGAAAAAGGTAATCAGTACCGTAAGGATAAGGATAAGGAACATGAGAAAATAGAAGAAGAGATAGACGTGCTGCACTTCCGGAAGTTGCAGCGGGGCAATATTCAACCCGCTCCCTCCTCCGGTAACGTCGAGGTTCGTTGCGATTTGCTTGATGGCCTCAGAAACACCCATCGTTGCAATGGCAAAGTAATGCCCCTTCATTTTCAGAATCGGATGCCCAATCGCCAGGGTAAAGAGGAAACAGATGACGGCTCCTATCATCATTGCTAAAAAGAAGGGAATGCCGTTTCCCATCAGGATGGCCGTGAGGTAAGCCCCCATCCCAAAAAAGACCACATTGCCAAAGGGGACAAGACCCGTGAACCCCATTAGGATGTTGGTGCTTTCCGCTAAGACCGCATACATGAAGATATGCGTGAACAACCTGACCCAATAACCGGAAACGAAAAAAGGGAGCAAAACCAAAAGAACGAATACCCCAATCATTAGGGCAATCAGTACCCTTTTTCGATTATTCATCTCTCTCCCTCAGATACAATCCCCCATCCACAGGTGCAAAGACATCCGATGTCAGAACATGTTTTTTTTCAAGTCAAGAACTTTTTCCCGAAGAGCCCTTGAGGCCTCAAGATCAGAAAAATGACAAGGATCACGAAACCGATGGCAACCTGATATCCAGGGCCGATAGTCAGGACGCTGAAGGACTCGATCAACCCCAGAACAATTCCTCCAATAATGGCCCCATAGATACTCCCCAGCCCCCCAAGCACAACGATCACAAAAGACCAACTGAGATAGGGTGTACCGAGAAAGGGCGAGAAGCTATACATAGTGGAAATCAGTGAGCCGGCTGCACCAGCCATGGCAGCAGAAATCGCAAAGGTAATCGCATAAATCTTTCCGATATCGACCCCAACAATAATGGCTCCTTCAACATTAAATGTGAGGGCACGAATCGCCATCCCGACTTTGGTCTTATTCAAAAAGGTATTGAGCCCCATACAAAAGAGAAGAGCCAGGATAAAGACCGCGATTCGAATATAGGGAATGGAGACACCGCCAATCGCCAGCCCAGACCCTGCATAGGAGGTGGTCACCGTCCTCCAATCTCCGGTCCAAGCAACGATCATCTGATTTTCAAAAATACGGGCCAGCCCAAAAGTGAGAATCAGTGTCATGAAGACCCCTGCCCGAACGACATAATTCAGCAAATATTTCTGGATGAAGAATCCAAGGATGAAGAGACTCACCATGGAGAGAGGAATAGTCAAAAAGGGATCCACATTGTAAAGTTTAAAGAGCCAGAAACTGATGTAGGCGCCCAGCAGGACGAACACGCCGTGGGTCAAATTGATGATGTTCGCAACTCCCCAAACCAGAGAAAATCCAACGGCCACCAGCCCATAGACACCGCCGATGAGCAACCCGTTCACAATTGTCTGCATAATTAGCATAGGATCCTGGCTCCATGTTTGTTATCAATTCTCAACCCTAAAACAACCCTTGGAGGAATCCGACAAAGCATCTACCCCTCTTTTTACCCGGTCCAATCCTTACGGGAGGATGACCCGGTCCCCTCACGGATTTATCGACGGACGGACCCAAGATTTCCCCCTTCTCATTCGTGGATACCATCCCGGCCGACCTAAAACTGCCGGGATAGCATCTTTGATGGCCTATCGCTGGCTCCATGGGGTCAAAGGATATAAGAATTTCGCATTGGCAGCATTTTCAGGGTAAACGACTTTCTGATCAATCCCCTGGACTTGAATTACTGCCGTCGAGCCCCAAATATTTCTTCCATTATTGTCAAACTTGATGGGCCCCACGATCGTATCTTTCATTTCAAGTTTTAAGAGTGCATTTCGGATTTTTTCTTGATCCAGGGCCCCTGCATCCTTCAAAGCCCTCTGTAAAAGCAATCCGGCAGCCGTACCATCTGCCTGGACATGAATGGGATATTTCCCATATTTCTTTTTCATCAATTCCGCATACTCCTGTGCGGACCCAAAGATTGGATCTTTGAACTGAAGCGCGCGATGCCAATAAGCCACTGCCATGGCCCCTTCACCATCCTTTTTCAGAGTCTCTGCAAACTCAGGTAACTGGGGGCCAACGGAATAGGCTAATGCTTTGGGGGTCCATCCCAGGTCTTTCAACTGCCGATTGATCAAGATTGAATGCTCGAAGTATCCAGCCTCGAACAGCAGGTCGGGGTTCTTGCTCTTGATCACAGATAACATCGATGAAAGATCGCTCGTATCGTCTGGAAATTTCTCGAAGTACACAAGCTCGGCCCCTGCTGTTTTCGAATATTCCTTCAGGCCATCCACAACCATAATCGGGTAAACGCTATTCGCTGCAATCACAGCCAGCTTAGAGGGTTTTGGAGACTGTTTCAGACAAAGGTCCAGCATCGGAACCATATCCTTGCTGGCCACCGGAAGGACTCCGAAAACATATTTATACCCTGTCATGTATATTTTGTCCGAGTTTGCCAAAGGCAGAATCGTAACATAGCGATATCTTTCGGAGATGCCACTTGTCGCAATTGCAATGCCACTCGAATAGGGACCCAAGATAAAATTGACTTTGTCCTCGGTGATCAATTTCTCTGTCAATTTGGCTGCTCTCTGGGGATTGCTCTCATCATCGTAATAGATCATTTTGACCTTATATTTCTTCCCTCCTACCTCAATACCGCCTTTCTCATTCACAAAATCTGCCCAGAACTCATACCCCTCCTTGAGACCGTTGCCTTCGCGTGTGAGTTTGCCAGACAGGGATATGGATGCGCCTATTTTAACCTCATCTGCCGCAAAGCTTAAACCGATGTAAGCGCAAAGGATAATCCCGACTCCCACCATCAAGCCCCCAAACCACTTTCCTTTTTCGATCTGCTTTACCATATTGTTCCTCCTTCCACAAAATGAAATTTAAAATCCCAAAGACCTAAACACCCCATCCAAATTGTTCAAGACGCCACACTAAATTTTATGAGCTGTTTTTCATCGACTTCAATCCCTAAACCCGGCCGATCGGACAGGTGAAAGAATCCCTCCCGGATATCCAGAGGTTCCATTAGGATTTCCTCTTCATACAGAGTCGGCCCGACGAGATAGCAGGGATAGGGCGAGTTCAACAAGGTTGCAGAAAGATGAGCCCCTGCTGCACTCGATATGCCAAGCTCGTTGAAGCTTCCGATAAAGGCACTGAGCCCAACAGACTCCGTTACATCCAATGCCCGTTTCGCATTCAGGATTCCACCGGCTTTCAAAACATAGATATTCATGATGTCGGCTATCTCATCCTGCTTCGCTCGAACTACGTCCTCGGCACTGAAAACGCCTTCATCGATGGCAATCGGTATAGACGATTTCTCCCGGAGGACCTTCATTTCTCTTCGCAGATGGATTGAAATAGGCTGTTCCATAAAGAGGACCCTTAGCTCTTCGAGGTACGGCAGAAGCCAGAGCACTGTTTTGAAACTCCATCGCTGGTTGGACTCAACGTAAATCTGGATCCCATCCCCGACCGCCTTCCGAATTTGCTGTATCCTTTCAAGATCATCCCGGGGTGTCTCTTTTCCACAATAGACCTTGATGGTTTTGAAACCCTGGGATACATGGTGAAGTGATTCCTCCACCATTTCGAATGTGCTCCCATAACTCACGGATTGATTCACAGGGATTTTTAGCCTTCGGTAACCTCCCAGAAGTTGGTAGACCGGAGTTTGGAGGACTTTTCCTTTGATGTCCCACAGAGCCATTTCAACCGCTGCCTTTGCAAAGGGATTCCCCGCAATCGCCGTGTTCATTTGGTCAACTAATGAAAGGATATTGGTGGGATCTTTTTCCCTTAAGGCCGGCGCAAGAAATCGGGTTACCACGCTTTGTGCTGAATCCTGTGTCTCCCCTGCAAAGAAATGAGCGAAGGTGGCCTCTCCAAAACCATGGATCCCTTCATCTGTCTCCACCTTTACAATCGTGCTGGACCCTCTCTCCCTTACCATCTTAGCGATTCGGAGGGGCTTTCTGAGTTTAACCGCCACGTTAAAAACTTGGATGTTTCGAATCTTCATCCTCTCCCCCCTTAGGCTTTGTTTTCCAGTGCCGCTTTTACCTTTTCAGGCGTCATGGGCAATTCTGTGATTCGGATTCCAGTCGCATGATAAATGGCATTGGCAATGGCTGGAGCAATGGGGGTCAGGGCAGGCTCGGCTAATCCCTTTGCTCCGTAGGGACCATAAGGATCATTCGACTCTACAAAGAGGGTTTGGATAGGAGGTATATCTTTGGCCTTTGGTACGAGGTATTGTTTGAAATTCGGATTCGTGACCTTTCCCTCTTTAAGCCTCATCTCTTCCATCAACGCAAATCCGATTCCTTGAGCGACGGCTCCGTGGACTTGCCCCTCTGCCAACAAAGGATTCAGCGTCTTTCCCAGGTCATGTGCAGCCGTGAGGGAAAGGATTTTCACCTCACCCGATTTGAGGTTGACCTCCACCTCCGCGATCTGAGCCACAAAGGGATAAGCACATGAAATATTTCCGACCTTTGTCGTAGGGTCTACCATGCAAACATTGGGGGGAACAAAATGGCCATGCCCGATGACGGTTGCTCCCGCTCTCTCAAACGAAACAATCTGTGCGGCCTCCTTGAATTCCATTTGGAGGGAGGAATCCTGCGAGGATGCAATGATTCCTTCTTCAATCGAAAGGGTGGACGGGCTGACGTTCATTTTCCTGCCCGCAGCCTCTAAAAGTTGTTGTCTCGCCTCGATCGCCGCACTTCGTACCGCATTTCCCGTTAGCGTTGTGGATCTGTCTCCAAAGGTCCCCAAGCCATGAGGAGAGATATCGGTATCCAGGGAAGCCACTTGAACCCATTCAATAGGAATTCCAAGCTCATGGGCTGCAATCAGTGCGAAGGTCGTCTTGGATCCCTGGCCAATATCGGGCTCTCCCACATGAACAATCACATGGCCTTCTTCATTGATCCGGACATTTGCGGAGGCTCCATCAAAAAAGGGAAGGAAGGACCGATTCCCCGAAACATGGAGGCAACATGCGATGCCGATTCCGTAAACAGTATCCTGAGACCGTTTCGCAGGTAGTGCCTTTCTCTTGGAATACCAATCGGCCTTCTCCGTGCTTCTCGTAATGGCTTCGGATAAACCACAACTTCCAAAGTACCACTGATGCGGTGTGGTGTCCCCTGACTGACTGGCGTTTTTAAGTCTAAAATCGGCCGGGTCCATTTGTATTTCATGGGCGAGCATGTCGATCAAGGATTCAAATGCAAAAAAACTCTGGGGACAACCGAACCCTCTGAAACACCCCGTTGGAACCTTGTTGGTATAGACGAGATAGGAATCCGTTTGGACATTCTTCAAACGATAGAGATTATCATGGCGTATAGTTGCGCTCAACAAAATTCCTGGTCCATAGTTCAGGTAGGCTCCGTTATCCGCAACGATCTCCGCTTGTTTCCCTAATAGGGTACCATCCTTTTTACAGCCGGCTCTCATTTTGATGATCATTGGTACACGCGGCAAGGAAGCTGTAAATTCCTCCTCCCGGGTATTGGTCATCTTAACAGGAGCGTTTGCCTTACGGGCCAGAAGGGCACATAAAGGATGAAGTTTATATTCTAATTTTCCACCAAAGGCCCCTCCCATCGGCATTTGAATGATTCTGATTTTATCCCTTGAAATGCCCAGCGCATTTGCATAGGTCATTCTTGCCAGGGTGGGAGACTGGGTAGGTATCCAGAAGGTGACTCTCCCTTGGAAATCCCATTGAGCCACAGCCGAGTGAGGCTCAAGGTAAGCCTGATGGACCAAAGGGGTTTTAAACGTGGCTTCAACCACGGCATCGGAATCCCGAAAGGCGGTATCGATGTCTCCGTGTTTAATATGGATGGTCCTCGCAATGTTTTGTTTGATGTTTTCGTGGACCCGGGGAGCCCCTTCTCTCATCGCTTCCACAGGGTCAAAGACGGCCGGTATCTCTTCATATTCTACCTGAATTCGTTTCAGCGCTTCCCTGGCGGTTGCTTCGTCGATTGCAGCAACCGCTGCAACTTCATCTCCGATATACCTGACCTTGTCCCTGGCAAGCAGTCGTTCATCAGGATAGTTCTCTCCCGCGACGGAGTAAATCGGGAGGTCTTCTTCCAAACCCGTTACGACTGCCTTAACTCCCGGAAGTCTCCGTGCCTCGTTTACATCCATCGAGACAATTCTCGCATGTGGGAATGGACTTCTCAGGACTTTGCCATAGAGCATCCCTGGCAATTTAAAGTCAGACCCGTATTTCAGACTGCCAGTGACCTTTTCCACAGCATCGATTAATCGAATTCTACTGCCTATCTCTGTCATAATAGAAACAGCTCTTTATACTGGGTTTACCTTCATCTTCTGTGAAGCGAGCTGAATCGCTTCAATGATTTTTACATATCCCGTACATCGACAGATATGGCCGTTGAGGGCTTCCTTAATATCTCCTTCGGATGGATGAGCACAATGGTCCAGGAGGTCCTTTGCCTGCAGGACCATTCCAGGCGTGCAGTACCCACACTGAATCGCCCCTGCCTCAATAAAGGCCTCCTGAATCGGATGTAAATGATTCCCCTGAGCTAACCCTTCAATCGTGGTGATTTCTTGCCCTTCAACCTTTGAGGCAGATAGATTACAAGTTGTTCGAGCACGGCCGTTGATGAGAACAACGCAGGAGCCGCAGTCCCCGCGACCGCACCCCTTCTTCGTTCCAGTGAGATTGAGGTCCTCCCGAATAAAATCGAGGAGTGACTGTCCCCGAACGACAGAGGTTTCAACCCATTCCCCATTGACTCTTACGTTGAGGGTCGATCTCTTTTTCATTTTTAGCCACTGGTCTTGGCGAAATTAAATCCTCTTGAAAGAAATGGCATCCTCAGGACACATCGAATAACAGAGCTCGCACCCAATGCAGTTCTCTGAATTCGTCATGACTCGGTCCTCACCTCTTTTAAGGGCATCATAAAAGCATGAAGTCACACAGTTGCCGCAAAGGGTACATTTTTCATCATCGATTTTGGCAACAATAGGTGGAAGCTCATAGGTCTGCTCATAAGTGAGCGATCGTTTTGAGGCAATCCCAATCATGGAATCCACTGTCTTGTAGCCCTTTC
>Ga0209253_10003062_pt1 | contig 14730 bp, 15 predicted proteins | sample FrelakmetBRP12BR_FD_187145 | JGI IMG/M metagenome (GOLD analysis project Ga0209253, IMG submission 187145) | Freshwater lake sediment microbial communities from the University of Notre Dame, USA, for methane emissions studies - BRP12 BR (SPAdes)... | ecosystem: Environmental > Aquatic >...
CGTGGCCTATCTGGTCGATCTGGGTTTGATCAAACAGGAATTCGGTCAACCGATCCGGATTGCCAATCCGATCTATCAGGAAGTCATCCCCCGTGAACTATGTAAAAGGCCGGATCGCTGGCGGGTACGTTGACCGATAGCAGCAGATTTTTCGGGTGCAGAACGGCGTACAGCTCGTCCATGAAATGCTGAAAAGCAGACTGCGCCTTCGCCGGGATATTCTCGAAGTCGATGCTGATGCCGACAAAGCCGTGATTCTCCACATAGGCCAGCAGTTGCGCGATGACCTGGGCGCGCGCCGCCGGATTTTGCAGCTCACGATGATTCGCCATAATCTGGAGATGACTTTCAGAAAAGGACGCCATTATACTCACAAGTTATGTCGATAACCTGGCAACATGTACGCGCCATGGCCCGCAAGGAGTGGTGGCATCTGCTGCGGGATTGGCGCAGCCTGGCGCTGATCCTGCTGATGCCCGGCATGCTGTTGTTTTTGTTCGGCTATGCCATCCGGCTCGACATCACCCAGGCGCCCATCGCCATCGTCCAGGAAAGCCCGAGCGGCTGCGCCCGGGAACTGGCCGCACGCTTCGCCGCCAGCCAGGCTTTTCAGGTGGTGTCGAGTCCGGCCGATCGTCGCGTCGCCACTCAGGCGTTGCACGCCGGCGCGGTCTGGGCGGTTCTGGTCATCCCGCACGATTTTCACTGTCAGACCTCACCGGAGCAGATAGCCGTGCAATGGCTGCTGGATGGCGTGGACGCCAACAGCGCCCGGCTGCTGCGCAATTACGCCCTGGCCATCGTGGAGCAATACGCGCAGGATCTGGGTTACCGGCCGCCGCTGCGCATCCAGGACCGGGTCCGCTTTAACGAGACCCGCGACAGCCGCCTGGCCATTATCCCCGGCGTTATCGCCATCGTCATGGCCGTGATCGGCGCCTTGATGACGTCGCTGACCATCGCCCGCGAGGTGGAACTGGGCAATCTGGTGATGCTGCGCACCACGCCCTTGAACCGCCGTGAATTTCTGCTCGGCAAGCTGTTGCCTTATTTTTGTATCGGCATGGGGGAACTCGCCGTTGCCCTGGCCGTGGCGGTCTGGCTCTTCGCCATGCCGCTGCGTGGTTCGCTGCCGTGGCTGGTCCTGTTGTCGGCGCTGTTTCTGGGAGTGGTCATGCTGCAAGGGGCGTTGCTGTCCAGCCTGGCCGGCAATCAACTGCTGGCCAGCCAGATGGCGCTGCTCAGCACCTTCCTGCCGGCTTTTCTGTTGTCCGGTTTTATGTTCGCTATCGACAATATGCCGCTGGTATTGAGATACCTGACCCTGCTGGTGCCGGCGCGCCACTATGTGACGCTCTCCAGGGTGATTTTTCTCAAAGGCGTCACGCCGCTGGTGCTGTGGGCCGAGGCCGCGGCGCTGCTGCTGATGTTCATCCTGCTGTATCGGCTTACCCTGGCGCAGCTCAGGAAACTGGGCCTGTTGCCATGAGTCGGGGTTTATGGGACAGCCTGATCCACTTGCGCGCCCTGCTGGGCAAGGAATTTTTACAACTCTGGCGCAATCCGCGCCTGCGCTTTTTTCTGGTCGTCCCGCCCCTGGTGCAGTCGCTGGTGTTCGGTTATGCCGCGCTGTACGACGTGCACCACGCGGTGATCGGGGTGGTGGACGAGGCCGGCACCCAGGCGACCCGGGAACTGCTGGCGGCGGTCACCGCCGGTGGGCATTTCACTGTGCGCTATTACCGGGCCCTGCAGGACGCCGATGCGGCCCTGGACTGCAACCGGATTCGCGCCATCGTGCAATTTCCCTGGGATTTCGACCGTGCGCCGGTGGTGCAGCTTATCGCCGATGGCGCTGATCCGAACAGCGCCCAGATGATCGTGGGCGAGCTCGGTCAGGCGCTCAACCGCCGGGCCCGCGCCGACAGCATACAGCCGCCGCTGCGGGTCGAAGAGCGGGCCTGGTATAACCCGAATCTGGACGACCGTCCCTTTTTCCTGCCCGGCATCATCGCCAATGTGGTTTTCACCTCGACGCTCATGCTGATCGCCTTGAGCGTGGTGCGGGAACGGGAAATCGGCACGCTGGAGCGGCTGCTGGTGACACCGGTGGCGCGGCTGGAGGTGCTGCTCGCCAAGATGCTTACGGTGGCCGCAGTCGGTTTGTTCGATGTCATCCTGGTGACCGCAGTGGCCGTCGGCTGGTTCGAGGTGCCGCTGCGGGGTAGTCTGATCGCTTTGGGGCTGGGCAGCGTGCTGTTTCTGTTAAGCACGCTGGGTCTTGGCTTGGTGATTTCGAGTTACTCCAACACCCAGCAGCAAGCCGTGCTGCTGGCTTTTCTGGTTATCATGCCGTTGTCGATGCTGTCGGGTTTCGCCTTTCCCATCAGCAACATGCCGGTGGGCATGCAGTGGCTGACCTGGCTCAATCCCCTGCGTTTTTTCCTGGTGGTGATCCGGGTGATCTTCCTCAAAGGGGAGGGGGTGAGCGCCTTCGGGCTGGAATATGGAATGATGGCGCTGCTGGGAGGAATCATGCTGCTGCTGAGCTGGTGGCGGCTGCGGTAGCCTTCGCAGCACCTCCCGGTTGTTGCCGCTTAAGATCCCTGTAGCCCGCATGGAGCAGTCGGGGCGCCGCTCCAGCCGGTGCCGGGCGCGCGGAGCCGCCTCGAACAAGGCCCGCACCGGCGCCAGGGTCACGACAAACGAACCCGCGGTGAGTTCGGCGACTGTGGCGACGACCCCCTTCCGCTTCAGCGTGCCGAGCAGTCGCAGCACTGCTTCCCGCACGACCCCCACGCCATCAGGGCTTCCCTTCCCCCGCCCGGTGACGATCAGCACGTCGCCCGCCTTCGCCATCTGGCGTTCGCGCAGCCACAGGTCCGCCCGTCGCACCGCCTCGGCGCCGGTGGGGAGCCCTGCGCGCAGGTCGAGCGTGCACGCGGGACCGAACCGGGCCTCGTCGAAGGCGCGGTGCAGCGCGAGAGTGCCGCACGGCTTCACGCGCGGCTTCACACGCGGCCCTCGCGCGACGCCGACGTCACCTGTTGATGGCCTGCCGGAGCACCCGACCGTCGAGCTTTTCGAGCGGCGTCACGTGGAGCAGCTCGGCCAGGGTCGGCGCCATGTCGACCACGCGCACGAAGCCTGGATACTTCCCCGGCTTCACGTCCGCGCCCCAGAAGAGCACGGGCACGTGCGCGTCGCCGTCGTGCGGCGACCCGTGCGTCGCGAAGTTCGTGGAGGACCAGTACGAATAGGGCGTCAGCGTGACCATCATCCGAGCCCCGCCTCTTGGCTTGAACATGTGCAGCCAGCGGCGGGCGATTGTGTCTGTCGTCGTATCGGCCGTTGCGAGATCCCTCATCAGGTCCGCACGCAGCACGCCCTGCACCATCCGGGCGTCGGCGGCGAACTCGGCGGCGACCGAGTCGAAGCTCACGTTCGCGTCCTTGAACGATTTCGGGTAGAGGACGAAGAACACCCCTTCTTCGAAACCAAACGCCACGCTGTCGACCCCCATGTCCAGCAAGCGCGAGCGGTGCACGCGCCAGACAGTGCTGAGATTCACCCGCTTCGCGTCGCCATTCGGGTAGATTTTCGACTTCAGGTCGGGATAGGGTGTCATTCCGTGGTCGCCGGTGAGCGCCAGCAGTATGCGTTGCTTGCCGCGTAGCTTGAACAGTGAGTCGAGAAACACGCCCAGCGACCGGTCGAGCCGGAGGATCTGGTCGTGCAACTCCCGCGAGTCGGGCCCGTAGCGGTGCCCGATCGCGTCGGTCGTGGAGAGCGAGACGGCAAGGACGTCGGTGCGGCCGCTCGTGGCCCCGAGCTCGAGCTCGTTCACCCCGGCGAGGGCAAACTGCATGGTGATGTCATCCATCCACGGATACATCGCGGCGGACGACGCTGCCTCCTGGGGGAGCTGGGGCACCGGGTGCGGAAAGACGAAGTCGTTGCCGTTCGATTCGAGGGGCACGCTGTCCGGCTCCGGGTACTGGCGCGCCGGCAGCAGCGGCGTCCACACCTTGCCCGCATGCGACTGGGGCAGCTTGCGGGCGTTGAACGCCCGCACCCACGGCGGCAGGGAGTCGGCGTAGTACGTGCTCGTCGTGAACGTGCCATTCGCCGAATACCAGAAGACCGGTCCCTTAGCGAGGCCGATCGGCAGGATGGCGCCGCGATCCTTGCGCGCGACCGAGAGGAAGCGCGCTTCCGGCTGCTTCGCCTTCATCCAGTCGATGAGGGTCGTTCCCTGGAACCGGAACGGCGAGGCGCCGATTTCCGGGGCGTCGATCAGCGGTGCGTCACGGGTATTCACTCCCTCGCTGTTCATGAGGATTCCGGTGTGCACGGGGAATCGCCCCGACATCGTGGAGGCGTGCCCGGGCGCGGTCTCCGTGATCGCATGGTCCTGGTAGCCATCGAGGAAGAACGCGCCCTCGTCGGCCAGCTGCCGCAGCCCGCCGGTGAGCTGCCGGTCGAACCGCTGGAAGTAGTCGGCGCGCATCTGGTCCACCGTGATGAACACCACCAGCGTCGGCGGTTGGTCGGCCGGACTCGGCTGCGCCACGGCATGACAGGCTGGCAGGGCGAGCATCAACGAGAGGACGAACGGCGAAATGCGGCGGGTCATCGAGGGATCCAGACGGGAAGTGAAGACGAACCACGCGAACGCTGTAGGATGTGAGCACGTCCGCGGGGCCGCCAGTGGCCGCCGGGCTGCCGGTTGCCCTCCGTGCCGCAAATCTGCAAGTTGAGCCGCTCGTCTCCCGTTTCCGGAGCACCGATGGCCCGCAGGACGCTCGTCGACCTCCTCTGGCGCAATATCCTCGTTCGCACGGCGCTGTATTACGCCGTGCTCATGGCAGCGCTGTACCTGTTCCGCGACCTTTGGGTCGGGGGACTTCCCGTGGCTGGCGAGGAGGCGGTCGCGCTCGTCACCGGCAAGAGCGCCGCCGCCAAGACGCTGGTCTCGCCCGAGGGACCGGCAGCGATCCCGACGGCGGTCGCCATGCTGAGCGCGATCGTCTTTGCCCTTCCGGTGTCCTGGATCTACACGCTCACGAGGCGGAAGAAAGGTTGGAAGCAGGGCATCGTGCAGAGCCTCGTCGTGCTGCCGGGCATCATCGCCGGCATCGTCGTCCTCCTCAAGTACAGCCTGCCCCTGGCTTTTGGCCTTGGCGCGATCGTGGCCGCCGTCCGGTTCCGGAGCACGCTGGACGACGCGAAGGACGCTGCGTTCATGCTCGTTTCGATCGGCATCGGGCTCTCCGCCGGCGTGAACCCTCCTCTCGCCTCCGTGCTCTCGTTCATCTTCAGCGCCCTTATCGTCGCGCTCTGGATCACGGATTTCGGCCGCGCGCCGGCGGCCCTGGAGGGCCGGCTCGCCGAGAAACAGCTGGAGAAGGCCCTCGAACACGCCAGCCGCACCGGCACGTTCGTCGCCCGGATGGATGACGAAGTGTTCAAGGGGCTCTCCCCCGACCAGCTTGAAGCCATCGCCGACCGCGCGTGGCGCCGCCGCAAGCGGCAGGCGCCGGAGCTCGTCGAGGACGAAGGGGAAACGCGGGCCGACTACGCCGTCCTGCTGCGCATCCGGACGCCGGTTCCCGACGAAGTTCGGGCGCTGATCGAGCCCGAGTTCCCCTCGCTCTTCGCCAAGTGGCACTTTGGCGACATTGTGCACGAACCCGACGGAATCGACGTCGTCGAGTATGGCGTCGATTTCGCGGACACGGTCACTCCCGGCGTCGTCAGCGATGCGCTTCGTGCCGTCGCCGGAATTCGCATCCTCCGCCTGGAGCTCAAGTGAAAGACATCATGGGAAGGCTCCTCGTCGCCATCGGTGCAGTCGTCGTCGCCGCATCGCCGGCCACCGCGCAGAAGCTGTTCAAGTCGCAAACGCCGATCGAGGTCACCATCACCACCAACCTGAAGGATTTCCTCAAGGAGCGCGACAGCACCAAACTCGCTCGCCACAACGGCGAGCTCGCGTACAAGGACGAAGCCGGCGCGAGCGTTTCCCTGCCGGTAGTCATCCGTGCGCGAGGCCACTTCCGGCGCATGTCCAAGACGTGCGACTTCCCGCCTCTGTGGCTGGACGCGCGCAAGGGCGCGCCCAAGGGCAACCTCTTCAGCAGCGCCGGGCGGGTGAAGATCACCACGAACTGCCGGCCCAAGAACCAGGATTACGAGCAGTACGTGCTGCAGGAGCTCTTCCTGTACCGCGCTTACTCCACGCTCACCGACACCAGCCTCCGCACGCGACTCGCCCGCATCACGTACAAGGATTCGGCCGCGCGCGTGCCTGAGGTGACGAGCTGGGCCTTCTTCATCGAGAACCACGAGTCGCTCGCCGAACGCATCGGGTCGAAGGTGCTGACCGCGAAGGGGGCCCTGTTCGACGACCTCGTGCCGGACGTGCTCGGGCTCGTCGGCGTGTGGGAGTACTTCATCGGCAACACCGACTGGTCGGTTGCGGCGCAGCACAACATCCTGCTCCTGCAGGACACGGTGGGCCGTATCCTGCCGGTGGCCTACGATTTCGATTGGTCGGGCGCGGTCGACGCGCGCTATTCCTTTCCAGACCCGCGGTTCAAGACGACCAGCGTCACGACGCGCATCTATCGCGGCGAGTGTCGCGACGAACAGGGGTTCTCCCCAGTGCTCGCCCGCTTCACGGAAAAGCGCGCGGCGATCGACTCGATCTTCCTCGCCCTGCCGCAACTCACGCCGGAAAGGGTGAAGAAGATGCGAGGTTACTTCGACGAGTTCTGGAAGGTCGCGAGCAATCCCAAGTTCGCCACGCGCGAGTTCAAGGACGGCTGCCAACCGCGGGGGAACTGACCGCCGGTGTTCAACCGATCGCCGTCTCCAGCAGCGCGAATCCACGCTCGAGGTCTTTGCGAGTGGCGACGAGCGGGGGCAGGAGCCGCAGGGTATGTTCGCCAGCGGAGATGACGAGCAACCCCAGGTCGAGGGCGCGACCGATCACGTCCTTGGCCGGGTCGACGATGTCGATGCCCCACATATAGCCGACGCCTCGCACCGCCCTCACCTTGGGCGATCGCTCGGCGAGCGACTGCAGCGACGCGCCGAGCCAGGCGCCATTCTGTCGCACGTGGGCCAGCAACGCGGGATCCGACACGCGGTCGAAGACGTGCAGGCCAACCGCGGCGACGAACGGCCCGCCGCCGAACGTCGTCCCGTGATCCCCGGGCTGCATGCTGTCAGCGATCGCCTTCTTCGCCAGGATCGCGCCCATCGGTAATCCGCCGGCCATCGGCTTGGCGATGGTAAGCAGGTCCGGCTCGATGCCGGCCTGCTCGTACGCGAACAGCGTTCCCGTGCGCCCGTAGCCGCACTGGATCTCGTCGAGGATGAGTGCGATCCCCCGCTTCCTGGTGAGATCGCGCAGCGCCCGCAGGAAGTCCCGGTCGAGCACGCGGACTCCGCCCTCCCCCTGCACCGGCTCCGCGATCACCGCCGCCACCGTTTCAGGATCGAGCGCCGCCTTCAGCTCGTCGAGATCCCGCTCGACGATCGAGATGCCACCGGCGAGTGGCCGGAACGGCGCCCTGTACTGCGGGCGGTCGGTGGCGGCGAGCGTTCCGAAGAGCCGCCCGTGAAACGCGCCCCGAAGGGCAATGATTTCGTGCTTCGGGGAGCCGCCCGTGGCGCGCCCCCAGCGTCGCGCGATCTTGAATGCGCCCTCGTTGGCTTCGGCGCCCGAGTTGCAGAAGAACACCCGATCGGCGAACGAATGCTCCACCAGCTTCTCAGCGAGGCGCTCTCCCGGCGACGTGCGATACAGGTTCGACACGTGTACGAGCCCGCTTTCCAGCGCCTCGCGCATCGCCCGATCAAGGCCCTCGTCGGCGTAACCCAGGGCGTTCACCGCGATGCCGGCGACGAAATCGAGATACGTCTTCCCATCGGCGTCGAACAGCTCAACGCCGGAGCCGCGCACGAACTCCATCGGGGCGCGGCGGTACACGCCGAGCAGGGCATCGGACACGGCACTGGTCGTGGTCGTCATGATCGATGTCAGGCAGGTAGAAGGGAGTTCGTAATGCGCGTGCCCGCGCTGGGATCGCCGATGCCTTCGAGCCCGGTGATGCGCACGCGACCGGCGCCGCCGGCGAGCGCCTGCATCGCGGCCTCGAGCTTGGCCGCCATTCCACCCGCGGCGACGCCGCTGGCGATCAGTGACGCGGCGCGATCGCGGTCGATCACCGGGAGGAGCGTCCCGTCGTCGAGCACGCCGGGCACGTCGGCGACAAACACGAGCTCGTCGGCCCCGATCGCCGCCGCGAGCGCCGCCGCCGCGTCGTCACCATTGACGTTGAGGCCGGCGCCGAGCGGGTCGTCGGCGTCGCGGGCCAGCGGCGAGATCACCGGCACGAACCCGCTCGCCAACAGGTGGTGGACGAGCGCGGCGTGCACCGTCAGGTCACCGCCCACCCGCCCCATCGTCTCCGGATCGGTGGCCCGGGCCATGAACAGACGGGCGTCTTCGCCCGAAATGCCAGCCGCATTGACCCCACGCGAGATCAGAGCGGCCACGAGCCGCTTGTTGATGGTGCCGCTGAGGACCATCCGCACGACCTCGAGGTCCTCGGCGCTGGTCACCCGGCGACCGCCGGAGAACCTCGGCTCGAGTCCCAGGCGCCGCTGCACCGCCGACACTTCGTCCCCGCCGCCGTGCACGATGCACAGCGTGTCGCCCGGCACGGCCACGCCAGCGGCGAGTGCCGCCGGCAGGCGAGGGTCGGCCTGCGCCCGGCCGCCGATCTTCACCACGCGCCTCACGAAGGCAGTCCCATCGCTTCGTCGAGCCCGAGCATGAGATTCGCGTTCTGCATCGCTTGGCCGGCAGCGCCTTTCATCAGGTTGTCGATCGCCGAGAGCACGAGCAAGGTCGGCCTCCTCACGTGAGCCACCGCGGTAACCATGATCCGCACGACGTTGCGATGGTTCACGTGACGCAGTTCGGGCGGCGCGTCCACGATCTCGACGAAAGGCTCACGCGCGAAGCGCGACCTCCACAGCGCCGCCGGCTCGCCGATGGGCTCAGCGAGCGGCACCGTCATCGTGGCCAGGATTCCCCGGGCCATTGGCAGGAGGTGCGGCGTGAACAGGAGGTCGGCATCAGATCCGATTTCGCCCAGCACCGCCCGCATTTCCGTCAAGTGACGATGGGTGTTCCCCACGCCATACGCTCGATAGTTCTCCGTCACCTCGCCGAAGAGCAGGTCGGTGCGGGCGCTGAAGCCGGCACCGGTGACGCCACTGGCCGCGCTGACTCCTATCGTCGCGCCTGGTGCGACCAGCTTCCGCTCAAGCAACGGCAGGAGACCGAGGAGGATCGCCGTCGGATAACATCCGGGGTTGGCAACGACTCCGGCCAGTCGGATGGCATCGCGGTTCACTTCAGTGAGTCCGTACGGAACGCCGCTGGCGCCGTGCCCGATGCGCAGGTCGCTGGAGAGGTCTACCACTTTTGCCCCGGCCGAACGCGCTCGATCCACCCACTCTTTCGAGGCGCCGTGGGGCAACGAACTGAACACGAGTTTCGCCTCGCCGAGGGGTGCGTCATCCGTGGCGAGGAACGTCACCTGTCCTCCCCCCGGAAGTTCGGCCGTTTTCCCCCGCTGTTCGTTCGCCGATGCGAAGGCGAGCGAGAGCCGTGGGTGACGCCGGACGAGCGCACAGAGCTCCCGTCCCGCGTAACCGCTGGCCCCGAGCACACCGACTGGTATTCTATGCATTGTTCAATGCATAAGTTTGCAGCATCGGTAAGTCAACTCCTGTCTTACCTTTGCCGCGTTGCAGCGCTATCCTCTCGCAGTCACGAGGAGGACCACGGATGAACAAGCGCGAACGTCAGGCGGTGATTCGGGAGCTGATCGCCACGCGCGCGGTCGGCAGCCAGGAGGAACTGCGCCAGCTTCTCGCCGAGCGCGGGCTGGAGGTGACGCAGTCGACGTTGTCGCGCGACATGCGCGATCTGCGCATCGCCCGGGTGCCCACGCAGTCCGGCGTGCGCTACACGACGGCCGACTCCTCGTCGTCCGACGAGGGACGGGCGACACTGGCCTCGATCTTCCCCCAGCTGTTCGCCCGCCTCGACACGGTCGGCGAGTTGATCGTCGTCAAGACCGTCGTCGCCGGCGCGCAGCCCATCGCCGAGGCGATCGACTCCGAAGGAAGTCCGGACGTGCTCGGCACGATCGCCGGGGAGAACACGATCCTGATCATCTGCCGTTCGGAGGCGTCACGCGAGCGCGTGGCCAAGCGACTGCTGGCCCTGGCGAAACGGTAGGCCGCGGGGAGCGTGCCCCGCCCGGGACGCCGCGTGTTCATTCCGCGTGGTCCGTCTGCTGGACAGGTGGAAGGCCACTTGAACACGCATATTTATGTGATTAGACTGCAGCCAGACCACTGCGGCCTTTCAACCTGATGGAGTGTTCCAGAATGCGGACCATCGCCCTCGCCTACTCGGGCGGCCTCGACACCTCGATCATCGTGCCTTGGCTCCGGGAGCACTACGACGCCAGGGTTATTTGCGTCGCCGCGGACATCGGCCAAGGCGAGGACGAGCTGAGGGGCGTTCGCGAGAAGGCCATCGCCTCCGGCGCCGAAGAGTGTTACGTGCAGGACCTGCGTGCGGAGTACGTGCGTGATTTCATCTGGCCAACCCTGCGCGCCGGCGCGATCTACAACCGCAAGTACCTCCTCGGCACCTCGATGGCCCGGCCGCTCATCGCCCGGGCGCAGGTCGAGGTGGCGCGGAAAGTCGGTGCCGATGCCTTGTCCCACGGCTGTACCGGCAAGGGCAACGACCAGGTGCGCTTCGAGCTGACGTACATGTCGTTCGCACCCGATCTTCCCGTCATTGCGCCATGGCGAATATGGGACATCAAGAGCCGCGAGGATGCCCTGGCGTATGCCGCGGCCCACGATGTGCCGGTGTCGGCGACGGCTGCCAAGATCTACTCCCGTGACCGCAACATCTGGCACATTTCCCACGAGGGTGGGATCCTCGAGGATCCGAACAGCGTTCCGCCAAAGGACCTGTTCATGCTGACCACCGATCCCGCCGATGCGCCTGCGGCGCCCGAGGACGTCACGATCGGCTTCGAACATGGCACGCCGGTGAGCGTCAACGGCGAGTCGCTCGATCCGGTCGCGCTGCTCACCAAGTTGAATGAGATCGGCGGCAGGCACGGCGTTGGCCGCGCTGACATCGTCGAGGACCGGCTTGTGGGCATGAAGTCGCGCGGCGTCTATGAAACGCCAGGCGGCACCCTGCTCTACACGGCGCACAGCGAACTGGAGATGCTCGTGCTCGACCGCCGTTCCCTCGCGGCCAAGGATCTCATTGCGCCGCGGTATGCGGACCTGGTCTACGAGGGTCGCTGGTGGACCACCGAGCGCGAGGCATACGACGCGTTCGTGAACGTCACGCAGGAGCGCATCACCGGAACCGTGACCCTGCGCCTGCTGCGCGGCACAATCACGATCGCCGGCCGCAAGAGCGAGCACGCGTTGTACGATGAACGTTTCGTCACCTTTGGCGAGGATGATGTTTACGAGCAGAGCGACGCCGCGGGCTTCATCCGCCTCTTCGGTCTCGCCAGCCGTGTACGCGCGCTGAAGGATCTCGAGCTGGCCGGTGACGCAAGGGCGCGAGCCGCCAAGGGCCCCGCCACGGCGGCACCCTCGCAACTTGCCGGCGTATGACCATCGGTGAGGGCGAGAAAGGCGGGTCGCACAAGCTCTGGGGAGGACGGTTCGCGGGCGGCCCCCACCCTGCCCTCGACGCTGTCAACCGATCCATCAGCGTCGATTTCCGGTTGTGGCCGTTCGACGTTCGTCTGTCGAAGGCGTGGGCGGTGGCGCTGTGGAGCGCCGGCGTTCTGACGCTGGAGGAGAGCCACCGGATCGAGGTGGGTCTCGACGCGGTGGCCGTTCGCATCCGAAGCGGCGAGCAACCGGCCGCGACGGACGAAGACGTGCACACCATGATTGATCGCCTACTCCATGAGCAGGCGGGTGAGGTGGCGTCGCGACTACATACCGGACGGAGCCGCAACGACCAGGTGGCCACGGCCACGCGGCTGTGGGCCATGGACGCGGCACCGAAACTCGACGCGATGCTGCGCGATCTCCAGCTCGCCATGCTGTCGCAGGCGGAGCAGCTCGAGCATGACGTGATGCCCGCGTACACGCACCTCCAGCGCGCCCAGCCCGTGAGTGGAGCGCACTGGATGCTCTCGCATTTCTGGCCCCTCGAACGCGACCGCGGACGGCTTGCGGCCGCGCGCCGGAACGCGGCCGTCCTGCCCCTCGGGTCGGGAGCCATCGCCGGTTCGGCGTTCCCGGTGTCCCGGGTACTGCTAAAGGAGTCTCTCGGGTTCACGTCGGTGTCACCGAACAGCATCGATGCCGTCGGGGACCGCGATTTCATCGCCGAGCTGCTTTTCGCCGTCGCACTCCTTGGTGCACACCTGTCGCGGCTCGCCGAAGACCTGATCCTGTTCGGGTCGAGCGAGTTCGCTTTCGTGCGCTATGGGGATGCGTTCTCCACCGGCTCGTCGATGATGCCGCAGAAGCGAAATCCGGACGCGCTCGAACTCGCCCGAGCCTCCGGTGCCCGGACCCTTGGCAACCTCGTGTCGCTCTTGGCGACCATCAAGGGACTGCCCAGCGGCTACAACAAGGACCTGCAGGAGGACAAGCGGGCTCTGTTCGACGCGATGGATGCGATGGAGCTTCTCCTGCCCGCCGTCACCGGATCGCTCCAGACGCTCGAGTTCAAGAGGGATCGGATGCGCGCGGCTGTGACCAGTACGATGATGGCGACCGACTTGGCGGATTACCTGGTGCGAAAACGCGTGACCTTTCGCGAGGCCCACGGAGCGGTCGGACGCCTCGTGCGGGAGGCGGAAGAGCAGGGTTGCGAGCTGCAGGAGCTTCCTTTCGATTCGTTTCGCCGAGCGAATGAGCACTTCGCGCCTGACGTCATGAAGGAGCTGCAGCCGGAGACATCGTTGTCGCACCGCGATGTGGAGGGGGGCACCGGACCGACCTCGGTACGGCTGCAGATCGAGCTGGCGAAGGCTTCGCTGGCGCCAAGACCTGAGCTGACACGGGGCAACGAGCTGGCGCTCAAGACCAGCTGATCAGCCTGTAAACACATGAGCCCCCAGGCGATGCAAGTCGCTTGGGGGCTTGATAATATCTCGATCTGCAAATATTATCCTCGAAAAGGAGGATATTTGCGGAAAATCACGACGGCGACGGCGGCTATGGCGCTCGGAATTGACCGCAAGAATCTCGACAATATCCTCTGCAGGGAGGGGCGAAACCTGATACCGGACGGACGGCAGGGAAGAAGTCGACAACTACCGATCGCAACTCTCGAGACGCTGGCCATCGCACTCGTTCTCAATCGCGACCTCAGAATCCCCCTGACAAAGGGAATCGAGCTCGCCGAATCGCTCAGGAAGGCGCCAAACCAGGAAATAGGGATAGGGAGGCTTGGAACGCTGCACTTCGATATCGCCAAGTTGCGGCCATCCCTGTCTCATGCGGTCGAAGAGGCGATCGAAGAGGTCCACCCCCACCGCCGAGGCCGTCCCGCAACCCTGCGGTGAGCTCCTCCCGCGCGACGCCCATCCGGCAACGAAGACGGGGCGCTTCCGAAGAGAAGCGCCCCGTTCGATGAACCGGTTGTTCAGCGAACCAGGACTCAGCCACCGACCTTCGTGACGTTCTCCGCCGCGGGGCCCTTCTGCCCCTGTACGATGTCGAACTCCACCATGTCACCCTCGGCCAGTGACTTGAAGCCGCTGCCCTGGATGGCACTGTAGTGCACGAAGCAGTCCTTCTGCCCGTTGTCGGGCGTGATGAATCCGAACCCCTTCGCGTCGTTGAACCACTTCACCTTGCCGGTCGTGCGCATTCCTACTCCTGTGTGGTGATTGATGCAGGGAGCGGAGCGCGCCGTACCCTGACAATCCGTTCTGCGGCGGGTCTCTCAGTGAGAATCCGCGCTCGATCACTGCCTGATCGTCTCGCTAAGTCGAGGCTGGATCAGGGAGCAGGGAGAACCTAAAGTCGCCTGGGAAAATTGGCAATAGCCCCGGAATCTCCCGCCCGGTCGGCCACCCGTTGCCCACATCCGGCCATCCAGAGCGTTCCTCAGGGTAGTTTCGTGACCCGCACCCCGTCGACAAAATAGTTGGTTTCCCCGAAGCAGGTTGTGGGCACGCCGCGGTGTTCCTGGTAGTTCAGCACCACTCGCCCACCAGTCGCCATGGCCTGATTGATCTCCTCGGCGACCGAATCCCTGCGCACGCTGAACACGAAGATCTGCGGCATGGCACCGGGGAGGTTCGCCATGGCGAGTTCGCCCTCCCACGTCTTGCAGATCCATCCCTTGCGGGAGAGTTTCTGCACGTAGCCGGACCGCTCGCCACTCGAGTACGTGTAGGTCAGGGCGACGCCCGCCCAGATCGTGAAAACCAGGGCCGGAACCAGAATGAGCGCCGTGATGCTGAGCTTGCCCCAGTGGCGCCGGGCGAAGCCGTGGCTGGGAGTTCCGGACTGCTGCGCTGGTGTGTTCATCGGTGGAGACCTGAGGTTCGAAAGGGTTGACGGGTGTGCAGAGAAGGTGGCTCCGCTACCGGCTTCCGCCAAGGGTCAGTAGAGGAAACCGCC
>Ga0209253_10003063_pt1 | contig 14729 bp, 14 predicted proteins | sample FrelakmetBRP12BR_FD_187145 | JGI IMG/M metagenome (GOLD analysis project Ga0209253, IMG submission 187145) | Freshwater lake sediment microbial communities from the University of Notre Dame, USA, for methane emissions studies - BRP12 BR (SPAdes)... | ecosystem: Environmental > Aquatic >...
CATGTAGCGGATCTTCTGCTCGAGCGCGCTGGCGTGCTTGCTGCTGAAGCCGACGTTGCGGCCGAAGCCCCAGGTCTGCACCTCGTAGCCGCGGTTCTCGAGGAACATCTTCAGCACGACCAGCGTGCCCTCGTCGGCCATGAAGCCCGGCAGCAGCAGCACCGGGTGGCCGTCGCCGCGCGGTGTGCGGGCCAGCCACGGCAGGCTCCACGGCAGCGCGGCCACCTCCAGCAGGACGCGCGGCTCGATGACCTGGTGCAGCAGGCGGGGCCTGCCGACGTGGGTGTGTCTCCGGATCATCTGGGTTCCGCTCTTAGGTCAACGATCGTCGCGAGCGCCCTGCCGCGCCGAACGGTAAGTAGTCTACGTCGGCGGCGCGCGGGGAAGGCCGGCACCTATGGCGCCACTAGACTGGTGCGCTCGACGGTCCCCAACGTCGCCGCCAAGTCGAGCCGGCCTGCGCCATGACTGAGATTCGTTCCGCCCGCTTTCCGCAGGACCTCGAGCCGGTCCGGGCGATCTTCCGCGAGTACGCCGACAGCCTGGGCGTCGACCTGTGCTTCCAGGGCTTCGAGGCGGAACTGGCCGGGCTGCCGGGCATGTACGCCGAGCCGCAGGGCCGGATTCTTCTCGCCGAGGAGGACGGGCGTGCCGTCGGCTGCGTGGCGATGCGACCGCTGGACGGCGCCGTGTGCGAGATGAAGCGCCTGTACGTGCGGCCTTCCGGGCGCGGCCGGCACCTCGGCAGGCGGCTGGCGACGGCGATCTGCCGGGCAGCGAGAGAAGCCGGCTACGAGCGCATGCGGCTGGACACGCTGGCCAGCATGCAGGCGGCGCAGCGGCTGTATCGGTCGCTCGGCTTCGAGCCGATCGCGCCCTACGTGTTCAACCCGATCGAGGGCGCGCAATACCTGGAACTCGACCTGGCCGGATCGGAATTGCACTGAAACCCGCCGATATCCGCGACGTGGCTTCGCGCTTTCGTTGCACGGTGTCGCTCGTCGCCAAAGGGCACCGCGCCAGCGCGCGCAGCATCCTGGCGATCATGCTGCTGTCGGCATCGGCCGGCACCATGGTGCAACTGGAGGCGGATGGTCCGGAGGAGGCCGCCGCGATGCGCGAGATCGCCTCGCTGTTCAGCAACGGCTTCGGCGAAGGTTCCTGAGCGGCGGTCGGCTTGCGTGCGGGGCAACCCGGCATTGCGCCGGCGACGGTCAGGCACGAGACGACGACGGTCGCCATGAATTCGCGCGCGAGGTCGCGCCCGCCTGCAGCCGCCTCCACCAGGGGGTGAGCTTCAGCACCTCGAACCACGCCAGGCAGGCGAGCCCGGCCGTCAGGCTCAGGCCGATGTCCCTCACATGCAGCGGCGCAAAGGAAAACAGCGCCCGCACGGGAGCAACGAACAGCACGATGGCCAGGAATGCCGCGCTGCCGGCGACCACCCACCAGAGCGCGGCGTTTGGTGCGCCAAGCATCGAGATCGCCGAGCGGGTCCAGGAGCGGTTCATCAGGATGATGGCCAGCAGCGAGACCACCAGCGCCGCGAAGGTCAGTGCGCGCGCCGCGTCGGGGCCGTGACCGGCGCGGGCCAGCACGAAGATCGCCAGGCACACGGCGAGCACGCTCAGCCCCTGCAGGACGGCGACGACGACCGTCGGAGCCGAGAACAGTCGCGCCGTCTGCGGGCGCGGTCTGCGCTGCATGAGATCCGGCTCGGCACGTTCGGCCTCGAAGACCAGCGAGCAGGCGGGATCGATGATCAGTTCGAGGAAGACGATGTGCACCGGCAGCAGCAGCAGCGGCCACGTCGGAAGGAACACCGGGATCATCGACAGGCCGGCGATCGGCACGTGGACGGCGAGGATGAATGCGGTCGCCTTCCTGATGTTGTCGTAGATCCGCCGGCCGAGCCGCACCGCGGCGACGATCGACGAGAAGGCGTCGTCGAGCAGCACCAGCGAGGCCGACTCGCGAGCGACGTCGGTTCCCCGCCCGCCCATGGCGATGCCGATGTGCGCCGCCTTCAGCGCCGGCGCATCGTTGACCCCGTCGCCCGTCATGGCCACGACCTCGCCGTTGGCCTTCAGCGCCGAGACGATGCGCAGCTTCTGCTCCGGCACCACCCGGGCAAAGACCTGCACGTCGCCGATCCGTGCCGTCAGTTCCCGGTCGGACATCGTGTCCAGTTCGGGACCGGTGACCACCATCGCGTGGTTGACCAGCCCGGCCTGCCGCGCGATGTCCTGCGCGGTCGCCGGATAGTCGCCGGTGATCATGACGACGCGGATGCCGGCGCTCCGGCACTCCGCGACGGCAGCCGGCACCTCGGGCCGCAGCGGATCGGCGAGCCCGACCAGGCCGAGGAACCGCAGCGGCAGCGCCGACGGGCTGTCCGGCAGCTCGCCTGCGGCGAGTTCGGCGCGTGCCACGCCGAGCACGCGCAGTCCCTCGGCAGCGAGCGCGTCGACCCGGCCGGCCAGCGCCGCCTCCCCGCCGGCCGACATGCCGCACAGCCGGGCAATCGCTTCCGGCGCGCCCTTGGCGGCGGCGATCCGGCGGCCGGTGGGCGGCTCCTCCCACACGTGAGTGACTGCGAGAACGGAGCGCGACAGCGGATATTCGCGGACGAGCCGGCCGGCCTGCGCCGCCGCCGGTCCTCCGTATTGACGGGCCGCCTCGTGCAGCGCGCGCTCCATCGGGTCGAAGGGATCGACGCGGCTTGCAAGCGCCGCCGTATCGAGCAGCAGGCGCAGTCGATCCGGAATCGCGCATGGCCCGCCACGAAGATCAGCCGCCTGATCGTCGGCGACCAGTCGCGCCACGGTCATCTGGTTCTGCGTCAGGGTCCCTGTCTTGTCGACGCACAAGACGGTTGCCGCGCCGAGCGTCTCGATGGCAGGCATCCGCCGCGTGAGCACGCGACTGCCGGAGAGTCGCCAGGCGCCAAGGGCAAGGAACACGGTGAGGACGACCGGGAACTCCTCGGGCAGGAGCGCCATTGCCATCGCGATGCCGGCCAGCGCCCCTTCCTTCCAGGCCTGCCAGTCGTTGCCGCGCGTCAGCGCGTAGATGACGATCACCACCGCGCAGGCCGCCAGGCCGACGAGCGCGAGCGAGCGGACCGTGCGGGTGGTTTCCGCCTGCAGCGGCGTCGTTTCCGTCTCGATCCGCTGCAGCGCCTTGCCGATGCGGCCGAGTTCCGTCTGCGCCCCCGTTCGGATCACTTCGCAGACGCCCTGTCCCGCCGTGACCAGCGTGCCCGAGAAGAGCGACGGCAGGTCGTCGCCGCCGGGTCGCTCCAGCGCCGAGGCGGTCGCCGAGGGCACCTTGCGCACCGGCACCGATTCGCCGGTCAGCAGCGACTCGTCCACCGCCAGGTGCGCCGACAAGCGCAGGATGCCGTCGGCAGGAACGCGGTCGCCTTCGGAAAGGACCACGATGTCTCCCGCCACCACCTCGCGCCCGGCGATCCGCCGCTGCGCGCCGCCGCGGATGACGAGCGCGCGGGGACTGGACAGGTCGCGCAACGCGTCGAGCGCGCGCTCGGTACGGCGCTCCTGGACGACCGTGATCGCGATGATCACGAACACGAAGCTCAGCAGGAGCAGCGCATCGCTGAGCTTGCCCATCAGCAGGTACAGCAGGCCGGCCGCCACCAGCAACTGGAACATCGGCTCGCGGACCACCTCGCGCACCACCGCGAACAGTCCCCGCGACCGCTGCGACGGCAGTTCGTTCGGGCCGTCGCGGGCCAGACGGGCAGCGGCCTCGTCCTCGCTCAGCCCGGCGAAGCCCGCCAGGCTGAAGCCGAGGCCGTCAGAACCGCCGGAGGATCGCGAATGCTGGACCGATTCGCTATGGGCACACCGGAGGCTCGGCCTAGTAGCGCCCGACATGGATCGGAGGCTCGTTCTCTATGCCGGCCAGCCGCCGGTCCCAGGCCGCGAGCCAGGCGGCGCGCTGCGTGTCGTCGGCGCGCACCGGCGCATAGACCACCTGCGGCGCCAGCACCGCGAAGCCGGTGAAGTTCAGGATGCCGCGCTGGATCGGCCGCACAATGGCATCGAGGTCGCCGTTGAAGCCGTCCGCACGGTAGGCCGGCTCGGGTCCGCCGGTCGTCAGCGACAGCAGCGCCCGCTTGCCGAGGAACTTGCCGGTCTCGTAGACGTGGCCGCCGCCGTAGGTCCGGCCCATTGCGAACACGCGGTCGACCCACCCCTTGAGGATGGCCGGCAGGCCGAACCACCACAGCGGGAACTGCCAGATCATCAGGTCGGCGGTCTCGACCTTGACGATCTCCTCCTCGATTTCCCGAGCGAAGCCGCCCACCTCGGTCGCGTGCAACTCCTCGCTCTGCAGCTTCAGGTAGTCGGCGTCACGCACGGTGGTGAAATTGCGCCGGCTCGACACCGGGTCGAAGCCCATGCGGTAAAGATCGCTGGTGAGCACCGCGTGGCCGGCCGCGGACAGCGTCTCGACGGCCGTGTCGAACATCGCGCCGTTGAAGCTGCGCCGCTCCGGGTGGGCGAGGACGAGAAGCACGTTCATCGGAAGCCTCTTCTGCGCGCTGGGTCGGAGAAAACAGTCTGCACGCGACCGACGGTAAGGCGGCGCGACCGTGGCCGTGTTGCCGGTCGTCAACAGCCGCTGGGACCCTGCGAGGACTTCCGCCGGACAGGGGCAACGCCCGATCCCTGCGCAGGCGGGGGCCCGCGCCCGGCAGCCCCCACAGGCGCGGCAGCCCCGTCGCTAGGCTTTGTGCTCGACCGCCGTGCCCGGCAGCACGAGCTCGACCCCGAGCCCCCTGCCGTCCAGCCCCGCCGCGAAGCGGACGTGGCCGCCGTGCATCTCGGCCACACGCTTGACGAGCGCCAGGCCGAGCCCTGCGCCGCCGCCATCGGTCGCTCCGCGGTAGAAGCGGTCGAAGCCGCGCGCCTGCTGCTCTGCGGTCATGCCGGGGCCGTCGTCGCGCACGGCGATCGTCACCTCGCCGCCGTCGGTGCTCGCCTCGACGCGCATCCGCGACGCAGCGTGGCGCAGCGCGTTCTCGCACAGGTTGCGCAGCGCGATCGGCAGCGACTCGGGGTCGGCGCGCACCAGAGCCGCCGGCACGACAAGCTCGATCCGGATGGCCTGCGCGCGCGGCGACGCCTTCAGCGCGCCGACTGCTTCGGCCGCGATCCGGTCGAGCGACACCGCCGGCAGCGCGGCGCGATCGAGCGAGCGCGCGTCGAGGCGCGCCAGGGCCAGCACGGTCTCGACCAGCCGCGTGGCGCGGTCCACGCCGCCGATTAGCGCCTGCAGCGCCTCCCCGCGCTCGCCTTCGTCGCGCGCGCGCAGGGCGACCTGCGCCTGCGCGCGCAGCGCTGCCAGCGGCGTGCGCAGTTCGTGTGCAGCATCCGCAGTCAGCGTGCGTTCGTGCCGCAGGGCATCGTCGACGCGCGCGAACAGCCGGTTCACCGCCAGCCCGACCGGCCGCAGTTCGGCGGGAAGTCCGTCCAGGCGCACCGGCGTCGAGTCGCCCGGGGCCCGGGCGTCGATCGCACCGGCAAAGTCGATCACCGGCGCAGTCACGCGACGAACGATCAGCCACGCGCCGATCGCCAGCGCCGCGGCCAGGACCAGCCCGGGCAGCAACAGCCGCAGCGCGGCGCTTTGCGCGAGCTGCGTGCGCACCCTGACCGGCTGCGCGACGTGGATCGTCGTTCGTTCCCCGCGCGCCTGCAGCGAGTACACGCGGTACTCGCCGCCCGGCAGCCGCGCGTCGGCGAAGCCGGCGGAACCCGCGGCGGCCAGCGGCTCGCGCGGCGCGCCCGGCGAGCGAAAGACGATCTCGCCGCGACTGGAACGCACCTGATAGAAGATGCTTTCGCTGTGCGCGTGGTCGACGGCCTCCAGTTCGATCTCGGCCTCGTCCTCGTCCTCGGGATGGTGACTCAGCTCCCGCGCCACCACGGCCAGCACCGCATGCGCCGCCTCGACCAGCGCCGCGTCGAACAGCCTGTTCGTCTGCTCCAGCGAGCTGCGGTACAGCCACACGCTGCTGGCAATCCAGGCCGCGACCGCGGCGCCGACCAGCAGCCACGTCAGCCGGGCACGCAGCGACCAGCCGCGATGCTTCATCGGCGGCCGCCGGCGAGCCGCCAGCCGAGGCCGCGCTGCGTCTCGATGAAGTCCGCACCGAGCTTGCGGCGCAGGTGATGGATGTGCACGTCGATCGCGTTGCTCTCGATCGACTCCTCCCAGCCGTACAGCGCCTCGACCAGTTGCTCGCGAGAAAGCGTCGCGCCCGGCCGTCTGGCGAGCGCGAGCAGCACCGCCAGCTCGCGCGCGGTGAGGTCGACCGGCTGATCGCCCTGCGTGACGCTGCGCGTCGCCGGCTCGATCGCGATGTCGCCGATGACGATCGCCGGTTCGCTGCGGCCCGCCACCCGGCGCTCGATTGCGCGCAGGCGGGCGGCCAGTTCGTCGAGGTCGACCGGCTTGACCATGTAGTCGTCGGCGCCCGCATCCAGCCCGGCGATGCGATCGGCCACGCGGTCGCGCGCGGTGGCGATCAGCACCGGCGTCGCCACCCGGCGCTGGCGGGCGCGCTTCAGCAGGTCGAGCCCGGAGCCGTCGGGCAGGCCGAGGTCGAGCACGACCGCGTCGTAGGCTGCCTTCTTGCCCGCGGCGATCCACGCCGTGTCCGCCTCGCCGGCGCTGCGCACCCAGTCGACCGCGTGGCCGTCCTGCCGCAGGCCGGTTCGCAGCGCGGCTCCCAGCATCGCGTCATCCTCGACCAGCAGCAGCCGCATCAGTCGTCGTCCTCGCGGTGCCGCCGGCTGGCACGCTCCGCCGCGGCCGGCGCGGCCTGCTTCACGGCGGCCTGCGCCAGCGACTGGCCCGTCTCGATGCCGGGCGCCGGGATGGCGCCCGCCCAGAACGCACCGATGACACCGAGAAGCAACAGGGCGACGACCCAGCGCGTTCCCGCTGCTGCCGGACCCTCGCCGGGTTTGTAGCCGGTGAGCATCGCCCGCACGAGATTCTCGCGATGCAAAGCGCTGCTCAGCAGCACCGCTGCCACGTGCACGACGACGACCGCGAGCATCGCGTTGGCCAGTCCCTCGTGCAGGTCCTCCAGCCACTCGGGGCCGACCTCGATCGCCTGCGCCCACCCGGTCGCCCCGAGGCCGACGATGAGCAGCAGCATGCCGACGATCGCCCAGCTGCCGGCCGGGTTGTGGCCGAAGTAGTGGCGCGGCGACAGCTTCGCGAGCGACTTCAGGTAGCCGGCGACCGCCGCCGGCGACAGCGGGAACGCGGTGAAGCGCGCGTAGCGCGTACCGACGACGCCCCACAGCAGGCGGAAGGCCACCAGCCCGAACGCGCTGTAGCCGAGCAGCATGTGCAGGTCGCGCAGGCGCTCGCTTTCCGCGGTGACGTAGGCGCCGGCGAACGACAGCGCCAGCAGCCAGTGGAAAGTGCGCGTCGGCAGGTCCCACACCAAGGTACGCCGGGGCGACACGCTCATCTCACCTCCTTGGCCGGCACGCGCAGGCTGCGCTCGTCGAAGTCGCCGCGGTCCGCCTGCCGGTGACAGGCGCCGCAGTTGGCAGGACTCCCCACGGCGGAAGACTTCCAGGTCGCAGCGGTGATCCCGTCATGCTCCTTGCGGAACCACGCGGCGTCGCTGATGCGCAGTGTCGGCACCTCGCCGCGCGACCGCCCCGCCCCGGCTTCGAGGTATGCCTTGATCTGCGCCTGCGCCGACTCGCCGATGCTGGCGTCGGTGCCGAAGTGTCGATCGAGCCCTCGCATGATCTCGCGCCACGTGCCCGCGCCGAGCAGCGCGGGCGGGTAGGCGACGTGGCAGCTGCCGCACTCGGATTGGTAGGTGGCGTTGTCCACCGGGTAGCGATGGTCCGCCGCCTGCGCCGTATCGACGAGCATCGCAATGTAGACGGTCGCTGCCGTCCACACGATGCCGTCGAACCACTTTCGTCTGCGATCGTCGAGCATGGTCTGTTCCTATCGTTTGAGGGAAGTCAAGTAGGCGATGACGTCGCCCTTTTCGGCCGGCGTACAGGCGCGGCCCAGCACGTCGGTGCAGTTGCGCTTGAACCACTTTTCGATCTTCGCCGTGTCGCTCAGCCGCTCGGGGTTGGCGGCCGGCGCCAGCGGCGCGATCGAGCGTCCGGTGGTCGCATGCCGGCCGCCGGCCAGCGGGTTGTCGGTGTGGCAGGTGGCGCAACTCCAGTCTGTGCCGTGCCTGCTGGCGAACCAGGCGGCGCCGCGCGCGGCGGAGAAGCCCGCGAAGCCGGCGGCGTTCTCGTGCGCCGCGGCGTCGAGCGAACGCAGGTAGTCGGCCGGCACTTCGGCCGCGGCTGCTCCGGCGAGTAGCAGCAACGCGGCGAGCGCGCCTGGCATGCGGAATCTCATCGATGTCGTCCTCACGCCCGGCACTCAGCGCTGCGCGACGACTTCGGGCTCCATCTGCGCGATGTAGCGGCTCACCATGCGCAGGTTCGCGCCGTCGAAACGCATGTCGTAGCGCTTGCCGCCCCGGTCGGATGCGAGCACGGCATAGCAGCCGGCATCGGTGCCGACCCGCACCACCTGGTAGCCGAAGCCCTCGACGACCGCCGTCAGGTCGGCCTCGGGCTTGAACTGCGCGCGCGACACCGGCGCACAGCGGTCGGCGCGCGCAGTTGCTACGGCGGGAGGTTCGACCGCGGAGGCGAGTCCGGCGGCAAGGGACAGGGCGAATCCGGCGGTGGCGATGGCGAAACGGTGCATGGCGCGGTCCTCGTTCGAGCGGCCGCCGACCATCGGCGACCCGGACCGCAAGCTACCGGCCGAGATTTAAGCGGGCATGAAGATCGGGCCGCCGCGGGGCGGTCTCATCTTGCGGTCTTCGGGGAACTGCCAAGGGGCGAGGCGTCCGTCCCGGCATCGCTAGGATTCGGCACATGAGTGTCTGCCTCAGACATGAGACGCCGGCGGACGAGGCGGCCATCGCAGCGGTGACGATCGCCGCCTTCCGCAACGCGGCGCACAGCGGCCACAACGAGCACCGGATCGTCGGCGCGCTGCGCGCCGCGGGAAAGCTGACGGTCTCGCTGGTCGCCGAAGCGGACGGCCAGGTCGTCGGACACGCCGCGGCATCCCCTGTGACCGTCTCCGACGGCGCTCAGGGGTGGTATGGCCTGGGCCCCGTATCGGTGTCGCCCGAACATCACGGCCGCGGCATCGGCTCCAGCCTCGTGCGCGAAGTGCTCCGCCTTCTTGTCGACAGGCACGCCGCCGGATGCGTGGTGCTGGGCGAGCCGGCCTACTACGGCCGCTTCGGCCTTTGCCCCCAGCCGGGACTCGTGCTGCCGGGTGTCCCGCCGGAGTACTTCCAGGCGCTGGCGTTCCGATCGACCATGCCGAGCGGCCGGGTGTCGTACGACGAGGCGTTCATGGTGTCGGCCGAGTGAACGCCCATGCGGCATCGGCCCGCGGCGAGCAGGCGGCGGCGTGTCGGCAGAGGTCCCTTCGTGATGTCGCCGGGGCAAATGAAAAAGACCCGTAGAGCTGTCCGGCTCGACGGGTCTTTGTTCCCGCTTTCGCGGGGCACAGCACGGATGCTGTGCATTTGAGCTTCCGCGCCGTCGCGTTGTCGGATCGATCACCCGGGTTCGGCAACAGCGTGCAAGGAAGCGAGATGATCCTATCCGCACGCATCGCTCGGCGCAAGGGGTCCGGGCGCCGGCCGGCCATCTCGGCCAGTCCCTCGGGCTTCCGGCGTAGGATCTGCCCGCGCAGACCGCGATGGCGCCCAGCCGCGGACGCTGACGTGCTGAGATAACCGATGCCGCTTCATTGCCGCGCATTCCCCGCCGCCCTCGCGCTTGCCCTGACCGCCCTGCTGGCGAGCGGCTGCTCCTCGATCGGGGCCTGGAACGACAACCGCGTCACCGTGATCGAGCAGACGCTGGGCAAGCCGGAAATCGTGGCGAACGTGGGGCTGGCGACCGCGCCGGGCAGCCGCTACGGGGGTCGCGTCAGCTTTTCCCAGTACGGCATGTTCCTCCTCGTGCGCGCCGACCTCACCGGCCTGGAGCCCAACCGCGAGTACGGGTTGCACGTGCACGAGCACGGCGACTGCAGCGGCGCCGCCGGCACGGGCATCGGCGGCCATTTCGACCCGGAAGGCAAGCCGCACGGCCGTCCAGGACGCGACCCCAGCCATGCGGGCGACCTGATGAACGTGCGCGCCGACGGCGAGGGCAACGTGATGTACGTGTTCCAGACCACCGCGATCACGCTCACCGCTGGCCCGCGAAGCGTGATCGGCCGCAGCGTCGTCCTGAGCCGCAACGCCGACGACTACCGGACGCAGCCCGACGGCAACTCCGGGCCGCCGATCGCCTGCGGCTTCATCCGCCGCACCGACTAGCGGCCGTCGCGCCGCGCCCCCCGTCAGGCCGCCGGCTCGCGCATGGTGACGAATTCCTCGGCGGCGGTCGGGTGGATGCCGATGGTGGCATCAAACACCGCCTTCGTGGCGCCCGCCTTCAGCGCGACGGCGAAACCCTGCACGATCTCGCCGGCATCGGCCCCGACCATGTGCACGCCGAGCACGCGGTCGCTCGCGTCGTCGACCACCAGCTTCATCAGCGCGCGCTCGCTCGACGTCGACAGCGTGTGCTTCAGCGGCTTGAACTCGCTGCGGTAGATGCGCACCCTGCCGTGCCGCTCGCGCGCCTGCGCCTCGGTGAGGCCCACCGTGCCGACGTTCGGGTTCGTGAACACCGCCGTCGGGATCTTCTCGTAGTCCATCCGGCGCTTGCCGCTGCCGAACAGGCGGTCGACCAGCGCCATCGCCTCGGCCAGCGCGACCGGCGTCAGTTGCACGCGGTCGATCACGTCGCCGATCGCGCAGATGTGCGGCACGGAGGTGCGGAACTCGTCGTCGACGGCGATCGCGCCGCGCTCGTTCACCTGCACGCCGGCGGCTTCGAGGCCGAGGCCGGCGACGTTCGGCCGGCGACCGGTCGCGGCGAGCACGGCGTCGACTTCGATTGTGTTGCCGTCCTGCAGGGTGGCCCATAGACCGCCCGCGGCACGCTGCAGCAGATCCACGTGCGCGCTGGTGCGCACCTCGACGCCCTTCTTGACCATCTCGGCGGCGACGAAGTTGCGGATGTCGTCGTCGAAGCCGCGCAGCACCTGCCCGCCGCGGTAGACCTGCATCACTCGGCTGCCGAGGCCGTTGAAGATCGACGCGAACTCGCAGGCGATGTAGCCGCCGCCGATCACCAGCAGCCGCTGCGGGAATGGCTCGAGGTCGAACATCTCGTTCGAGCTGACCGCGAGTTCCTGCCCGGCAAACGACGGCCGCGCAGGCAGCCCGCCGGTGGCCACGAGGATGTTCCTGGCGCGGACGCGCTCGCCGTCGATCTCGATCGTGTGCGCATCGACAAGACGCGCGCGGCCGCGCGCCAGCTGCACGCCGGCGCCGATCAGCAGCTTCTCGTAGACGCCATTGAGCCGCATGATCTCGATGGCCCGGTTGCGTTTCAGCGTTTCCCAGTCGAACGTCGGCGACGCGCCGCTCCAGCCGAAGCCGTGCGCTTCCTCGAACGCCTCGCCGTAGTGCGAGGCATAGCTGTACAGCTTCTTGGGGATGCAACCGAGGTTGACGCAGGTTCCGCCCAGTGCGCCCGCTTCCGCCAGCGCCACCCGCGCACCGCGGCTCCCGGCCATGCGCGCGGCGCGCACGCCGCCGCTGCCGCCACCGATCACGAACAGGTCGTATTCCTGCATTCGTTTTCTTTCCTTCTTGTCTTCGTTTTGCCGGGCCGCGGCCAGACCACCGCGCTCACCGCGACACTCTAGCCGGGCCGGCCGCTGCGCAGCCGACGCAGCAGAAAACGCGCGGGGTCGATGGCGGCGGCGAGGTCACGCTCCACCGGCCAAGGTTCGCCCTCCAGCTGTGCGGCGATCAGCTCGGCAGCCAGCGGGGCGAGCGTCAGTCCGCGCGAGCCCATCGCGAACGACGCATACAGGCCGGCCCGACGCGGCAGATCGACGAGGTGCGCGCCGCGCAGCGCTTGAACTCGCGCCAGCGCATCGGCTTCGTCCGCGACCTGCCCGGCGAGCGGCAGGCGATCGTGGGCCACGCAGCGCACGCCGTCGAACGTACCGGTCACCTCGACCGGCCCCGGATCGACCAGCAGCCGGGACAGCCGCTGCAGGTTGCCGTGGTGGATCGTCTCGGCCGATGCGTAACCCGCGTTGCCCATGCCTGGGGGCGCGAACTCATAACTCGCGCCGATGCCGACCGTTCCATCGGGGCCACGTACGGCATAGCCGTCACCGGCCAGGCCGGCACGCAGCGCCGCGAGGTCATCGGCACGCAGCAGTGACAGCCGACCGCGCACCGGTCGCACCGGCGCGCATTGCAGCCCGATCAACGCCGGCGTCGCCAGCGCGGCGGCGACAATCAGCACCGGCGCGGTGCCGAGCATCCGGCCGGATTCGTCGGCGACGCGCCATCCCCCCTCGCCGTGCGACAGCCGCGCGACCCGTACATCGGCACGCATGGTGATCAGGCGCGCGTGCGCCTCGAGCATGGCGCGGCACCAGCGGCGCGACGAGACGACGCGACCGCCGGCGAACCACAGTCCGCCCCGATGCAGCGCCATGCCCGAACGCTGCGCGGCGACCTCCGCATCAAGCCACTGCGCGAACTGCGGCGTCACGCCGAGCTGCGCCAGCGTGCGCTGCATGCCGGCCGCGTCAGCATCGTCGCCCGCCTGCTGCAGCACGCCGCACTCGCTCCACAGCGGCCCGCCTTCTACCGCAGGCAACCGCGCGAGTTGCTGCCGGCCAAGCAGGAAGCCCGCACGTGTCAGCCGCGCCAGCAGGCCGTCGTCCGGCGAGACCTGCGGATGCAGCAGGCCCCACGGCAGCGCCGAGGCACCGGTCGCGGGCGCGGTCCCGGCCTCCAGCACCTCGACGCGCCAGCCGCGCCGCGCCAGCGCCTGCGCGGCCGAACAGCCGGCCAACCCGGCGCCGACGACCACTGCATGCCGCTCCGCTGCGCGCGGCAGCGCAGGCTCGTGGCGGCGCATCTTCCAGCGCGGTTCGAAGCGAGCGGCCAGCATCTCGCGCTTGTGCGCATACCCCGCGCGCCGCTCGACGGCGAAGCCGCTGGCCGCCAGCGCATCGCGCACGCCGCGCGCGGTGCACCAGGTGGCGAGCGTTGCCCCCGGCCGTGCCAGCCGGGCCAGCGCCTTGATCAGCGGCGGCGACCACATGTCGGGGTTGCGGTCCGGCGCAAAGCCGTCGAGGAAGAACGCGTCGGCACCGAGCACGAGTTGCGGCAGCAACTCGGCGGCATCGCCAAGCGCCAGCGTGAGAACCATGCCCTCGCCTTCGAAGTTCAACCGGTGCAGTCCCGGCAGCGGCAGCGGCCAGTGCGACGCAAGCTGCACCGCCAGCGATTGCAGCGGCGCCGGCGCGGCACGCAGCAGGTCGGCGGCGGCGAGCGGGTGGCGCTCGACCGAAACGAAGTGCAGCCGCCGCGGCCGCTCGGGATCGTCGCGCCAGGCCTGCCAGGTGGCGAGGAGATTGGTGCCGAGGCCGCAGCCCGTTTCCAGCACGACGAACTGCTCGCGCCGCGCCCAGCGCTGCGGCAGATCGTTGCCGCCGAGGAACACGTGCCGCGCCTGGCCGAGCGCGCCGTCGCGGCTCGCGTACACGTCGCCGTAGCGGCCGCTGTACGGATGGCCGCCGGCGTCGAATTCAAGTTCGGCGGGCTCGACCTTGTGCATCGTCGCTGCGGTGGTTGCCGACCGGTACCACTTCAACGGCCCGACGCCCGCGCTGCTCGGGCCGCATCGGCGCTACTTGAGCGGCTTGTAGCGAATGCGGTGCGGTGCGGCGCCCTCCTCGCCGAGCCGCTTCTTCTTGTCGTCCTCGTACTCGCGGTAGTTGCCCTCGAAGAAGGACCACTGCGATTCGCCCTCGGCGGCGAGGATGTGCGTGCAGATGCGGTCGAGGAACCAGCGGTCGTGCGAGATCACCAGCACGCAGCCGGGGAACTCGATCAGCGCGTCCTCGAGCGCGCGCAGCGTCTCGACGTCGAGGTCGTTGCTGGGCTCGTCGAGCAGCAGCACGTTGCCGCCGGCGATCAGCGTCTTTGCGAGGTGCAGCCGGCCGCGCTCACCGCCGGAAAGCTGGCCGACGATCTTCTGCTGGTCGCCGCCCTTGAAGTTGAACCGGCCCAGGTACGCGCGCGACGGCATCTCGAACTTGCCCACCGTGAGCACGTCCTGGCCGCCGGAAACCGCCTCCCACACCGTCTTGTCGTTCTCCAGCGACTCGCGCGACTGGTCGACGAAGGCCAGCTTCACCGTCGGACCGATCTTCACCTTGCCGGCGTCCGGCTCCTGCTTGCCGGTGATCATGCGAAACAGCGTCGACTTGCCGGCGCCGTTCGGGCCGATGATGCCGACGATCGCGCCGGGCGGCACCTTGAAGCTCAGCTTGTCGATCAGCAGCGTCTCGCCGAAACCCTTGGTGACGTCGACGAACTCGATCACCTCGTTGCCAAGCCGCTCGCCGACCGGGATGAAGATCTCCTGCGTCTCGTTGCGCTTCTGGTACTCGTAGCTGGACAGCTCCTCGAAGCGGGCCAGGCGCGCCTTGCTCTTGGCCTGCCGGCCCTTGGCGTTGCTGCGCACCCACTC